>Ga0180431_10000029_pt1 | contig 183648 bp, 307 predicted proteins | sample SS_ome_11_FD_132459 | JGI IMG/M metagenome (GOLD analysis project Ga0180431, IMG submission 132459) | Hypersaline lake sediment archaeal communities from the Salton Sea, California, USA - SS_1_MS_1 metaG | ecosystem: Environmental > Aquatic > Non-marine Saline and Alkaline > Hypersaline >...
AACCTAGCGTGTCTGCCATTCCACCACAAGGACAAATCTCTATATTTCAAAGAGCGATATTTGGTCGGGGTGAGAAGATTCGAACTTCCGACCTCAGCGTCCCGAACGCTGCGCGCTAGCCAAACTGCGCTACACCCCGGAATAATCTGGTACCCTCGGCAGGAGTCGAACCTGAACTAAGACGTTCGTAGCGTCTCGTGCTATCCATTACACTACGAGGGCATGGAGCTGCGAGCCGGACTCGAACGAACAATGGAGCCCCGGTCCGGATTCGAACCGGAAAATAACGGATTTGCAATCCGTCCCCTTAAGCCATTTGGGTACCGGGGCTTATTCGTCCGCGTTTCCATCCCAGCTCTTTAGCTGTTCTCCGGCGATGGCAATTAGCGCATACAATTACGCATTTAGCTATCTCCTTGGAAATCTTATCCCAAGAATATCTGCTCAACTTAGCGCAAATATTAAACGACTTCTTCTTACGGTCACGATGATGAAAATCGAGAACGATAACATCGTCTTCTCCGCAATCTACGCACGGATGTTTTTCAAGATATGTTACGATTTTCTCGAAATTATCCGCGTACAGCCGTCGTTTACGCGCTTTTGCTCTCTCAATGTACTGGTCGCGATATTTCTCATAATGCTTACGAGAGTGTCGTTTATCGCGATAGCAGTCCTTACACTGAGCATGACGCCTCCCCGTCTTCTTGTCGCGGAAAAAGAAATCGTCATCCGACTTCTTCTTCTTGCAAACAGTACAAACTTTGCTCACAATAAGTCTCCTATTAAAGTCATACTTATTGTAGCAGTAATCCGGGAATCGTCAACTACAAAACCATAAAAAGTTTTGCAGACCGACGCCTTAACCAGTTTGGCTACCGCAGCATGGTACCCCCACGGGGAGTCGAACCCCGATTACTGGACTGAGAATCCAGCGTCCTAAACCATTAGACGATGAGGGCAAACAACAAATATAAAAGAACAATAATTGAAATCCAGGAAAGTAGCGAATAGAGTAACGCTCTGCTTACGCAGTGCTTGCTCTACCATTGAGCGACGGGGGCATTTATAAAACATCTATAATAACAAGCGCCCCCGATTAGAATCGAACTAATGAAGTAACTCTACTCTTCATCACTGGACATCAATTGTAAAAGAACAAAATAAAAGCAGGAAAGTAGCGCAAGAAGTACGTCAGTGCTGGATTCGAACCAGCGTCTCCCGTCTTACGACGGGCGCTCTAGCCACTAAGCTAACCGTCTGCGTATGGTAGACGAAGTAACTCCTCACTTCATCACTGCTTTTGAAAGAACAAAAATAAGACAGGAAAGCGGCGAGAAGAGAGACGCCCCGAAGGGCAAGTGCTCTACCAACTGAGCTACTCTCCCATATAAAAGCGGGAGAGGCTGGACTCGAACCAGCGACCACTCGGTTAAAAGCCGAAGTAACTCTACTCTATCATCACTGTCTTAATATCAAAAAGGAGGCAAGTGTCCGGATAGGCACGTTTGTCTGATACGAAGTATCCCATCCTATCAGCACTCCTATAAATATTAAAATCCGGGCAAGCGGCGTAAAGAGTTTTGTAGTTTGTAGCTAAGTAAACTTCAGGGGTATCAGCTACATTTCCCCTGACAGGAATCGAACCTGCTATCTCATTTGTTTCAAAAATGTGTTTAACCGAAGTAACTCATTTACTATCAGCACCGGAATAAATTTCATTGTTAAAGAACAAAAGGTCTCGGGCAAGTAGTCGAAAAGAGGACTGTATACGCGTGCTGCCATTACACTATCCCCCGATATAAATGGGCGGGGGAGAAGGAATCGAACCTTCACCGCGGCATCCGAATTGCGAAGTATCTCTCTTCTATCAGCACCGATTCCTAATTTTCAAAAAACGGAGGGAGACAGGAACTAGTAGCCCGCATGGTTCAAAGCAATGCTGATTAACGTCTTAGTCAGCAGTGTGCTCCCAGCTCTTATTACTTTTGGGCTTGCTCCTGCCACTCCCTCTCTATTATCACAGAACAATCTTCTTGATTTCCTCCACGGCATCGCTTCCCTCACGGATAGCGACGAGCATGTCGAAAACCTTGTCACTCCATCCGCTGATGAAGTAGACATCGTCGTCCATCACAGACAGCGGAGTCGTTCCGTATCCAGCAAGGTCGAAGAAATACGCTTCCGACTTAGGGCTCTTCTTCTTGTACTTCTTCCAGATTTCATGGAACTGAGTTCCCGAAGCACGGTGACTCACGCTCCCTTCCATCCCCATGTCACTCCAAAGCTGTGCATCAGAGAAGAAGAAAACACGGTCAGACTTCACATTCTGCTTGATGAGGTAATCAATTACCTTCCATCCGTTCGTGCTGTATCCGACCTCTCCCTCGATGTCATGCAGACGCATCGTGTTCGAGAGCGGAGTCTTGCTCGTGAAGCGCTTAACCTTCCAGTCATCTCCGAAGATTCCGACAATCGAATTCTTGGTCTTCAGCTTCAAGAGCTGACCAAGCAGCAATCCGATGTCGTAATGCTCTACGGACGAACGCGGAGCAATCGGGTCCTGCATTGAACCAGAGACGTCACATGCAATGACGTTACGTCCCTCTGCAATCAGCTTCATATTCGAGATACTCAGCTTAGCAGCTTCCTCCAGCGCCTCCATGACAAGCTCTGCGTGGTCATTCTTGTGACTCTCAATCATACGGAACGCGCTCAGGTACCTGAACGGGAACTGGCGCGAATTCGCAACAGCCTTCTCGTTCGAAAGGTACGCGCATACCATGTTGATGTGCTTCTCAGAAACACCGGCATCAAGAATGTTACGCAGGTTCCTCAACAGAGCCATGTAACCAACCTTCTTACTTTCAATGAGCGATTCCCACTTCTGCTTCTTACTGCGTCCGTCCGGCTTCGACAGGATAGTCTCCCAAGTGAACGGGACTTCCAGGTCTCCGTCCTTGACCTTCCTGAAAAGGTCCGACTGTCCCTTGTCTACCGGCTTCGGGCGGCAGATACGCAGGGCATCACGCAGGGTAATCTCGTAATCCCTGTTATACTTCGCGAACTGATACTCGTCAAACTTGCTGAACGCGGAAGCAACTCCCTTACGAATCTGCTTCGCTATAGGCTTCAGCTCCTCGCGTCCGCTCAGCTCCTTGTAGCATGCAAGAATCTCGTAAAGCTCATCCGCACGCTGAATGACGCGCTCAGTGACGGTCGAAACCAGTCCCTCCGGCGTATCCAGCTTCGCAAGCTCTACAGCAAGCACAAGCGGTACAGTACGCAGGTACATACTCTCACGAGCATATACCGCCAGCTTTCCAATGAACTCAGGGCTGACACACTTCATCAGCTCCCGCATCCTGGACATCGTGTTCTTCTCAGAACGATAGAACTGATTGTCCAGAACAGTCGTGCAAACAAGCGAGTAAAGCTCCATGTCCTCGGTCATCCCGAAGGCATCGCCTCCCGCGAAGTTCTGCACACGCGACTTACTCTTCGTCTTCGAATACTTACTCATGTCATCACTCCTTTACAAAAAGAGGAAAGTTAAAAATGGTATCCCGGACGGGACTCGAACCCGCAATCTACACCTTGAAAGGGTGTTGAGTTTAACCAATTACTCTACCGGGACACATCCGCTTATCTTCAATGGTAGGAACGGCGAGAATCGAACTCACATCTTAAGCTCCGGAGGCTTATGTTCTATCCGTTGAACTACGCTCCCTTGGTAGGCGAGGCGGGATTTGCACCCGCACGAGCTTACGCCCATAGGATTTTAAGTCCTAAACGTCTTCTAATTCCGCCACTCGCCCGTATACCCCGAGAGGGATTCGAACCCCCAAATTCTCCGTCTTGAGCGGAGCGCCTATGCCGTTCGGCTACCGGGGCGTATCTGGCGGGGCACTGAGTCATTTCTCCGGCGAGCGTTCCTTCTCGCTTGCGTACGCATGCCCCGTAATTTCTGGTGGGCCGGGGAAGACTCGAACTTCCAACGTCACTCGGAACCTGATTTACAGTCAGGGGCAATACCAGTTATGCTCTACCGACCCGTGGTGGACTCGGGGGATATCGACTCCCCAACCTCTCGGGCTTCAACCGAGCGCTCTACCAAAAATGAGCTACAAGTCCGTATGGTGGGCACAGCAGGGCTTGAACCTGCGACTTTCAGCGTGTCGAGCTGACGCTCTTCCAACTGAGCTATGCGCCCACAGTAAACTTTGTTTTCAAAGAACAATATCATGGCGGAGCGGGGGAGACTCGAACTCCCGCAACGGAAATCCGTTGTACTGGGTTCCAGCCAGTTGCCATAGCCACTAGGCGACCGCTCCGTAAATTCCTGGCGGAGGATGAGAGACTCGAACTCTCAAGACGCGAACGTCCACTTGTTTTCGAGACAAGCTGCTTACCAGTTAGCAAAATCCTCCGTGGCGGAGAGGACAGGACTCGAACCTGCAAAGCATTGCTGCCTCCTTGTTTTCAAAACAAGTCCCCACACCTACTGGGTCAACCTCTCCATATTTGCAATCAATTTCAAAAGAACAATATATATGGCGGAGCGACCGAGAGTTGAACTCGGAAGGGCGTATCTCATCCCGACAGATTAGCAATCTGTTGCCATACCGTTAGGCGACCGCTCCGCGTTATTTCTGGCTCCAGGGAGAGGACTCGAACCTCCAACCGTCGGCTTAACAGGCCGCCACACTACCGTTGTGCTACCCTGGAATATCAGCTAATTGTAAAAAAACGTGCAGCTTCTAGGCGCTCAGTTATTCCCCGACAGGAAGCGCTCCACGAAATTGTCGGGCCAGATGTCCTCATGTCAAAGCTGCTGGAGGACCCACGATTCTTCAAACGTCTCGCGACGATTATTGCTTGGCAGGCCGTGCAGGAATCGAACCCGCATAAAGAGTTTTGGAGGCTCTCGTGTTACCATTACACTAACGACCTAAATTTTATCAAAGAACATATGCTAGGCTCAAGCCTGCGTCCGAAAAGGGGTTAGCCCGGAGCGGACTCCATCGTGGAGTTGTCCGTGAAGGGAAAATTAAGCTAAGGGGTTTCTTTTCGGAGCTGCTGGCTTGCGCTTAGCTTAATCCCACTCCTGGGACGACTCCCTGTTCCGCGAGTAATATATCATTACTCGGTCGGGAATCTTCCCATTTGGGATTATCGAACAAATACGATGACGCGCATTTGCACAGATTCCCTGTACCGGCAATGGCATTACCCATCACGGTGTGGAGGGATTGTCTGGTTGTGCAAATAGAATTAGTCATCATCGTACTCGTCCTTAAACACAAAAGTCCGAAAAGGTACTTTATCAACTTACGCTATCATTGTAGCATATAAAAAAGATATGTCAAGATAAAAAATAAAAAAACTTTTCAGCGCACCTGTATCCGAGATTTGTTACTACCCGTTTTCTTATCGATACGCCGCTGTGAACACTCGTCTGCATAATTATCAGAAATTTCGTATCCGGCCCGAAATCCTATCTCGATTAGATTGGTCAGGACTCCAAAAAGGAAGAAAGGGAGCATCCACAACAGCATTAAAACATGCATGAAAAACAGTGGTATTACTTTAATGAAGCTCATATATAACTCCGTCAATCTCAGTCATTACATTCGTATATCTCAGGTCGGTAATTATCTTCCCTTTAGCTGGTCCCTTAGATGGGTCCTCATGCTTAGCGGTGACGGATATCTCTGCTGCAACCTCTATCCTCGACTTCCCGCACTCGCATATAATAGGCAACTCAATCCGGTCCCCATTACGATAAAGCACTCGCCGACAGATTGAGCACTGCATAGTCTTGAGTGGGGATATCGGTTTTCCATCTTTATCCATCGGTGTAATATTTTCATTCATTATGTCATTCTCCATGCAAACCACATCGAAAAAAGTTCCGCATCACCATTAGTATATCTTCCAGATGATGATGGAAACGGATAATACTCATATTTCCTATACTCCCCATTATTATAACGAATCTTCCTGATTTTCATATCCAAAAGCTTAGCTGCGGCGCCGCGCAATACGTCCTTCATCAAAGAAATAACTTTATCCAGAATATCGAAGCACTCTTCCCGCAAAGCAAAAAACCATACTATATGTCCAAGCTCATGCATCCGGATATACCGCGATACTCCGTTGTCTCTTAAATCAATATCGTTCAGCACCATCTCTATGTCGCAATCATCCCAATCATCATGATGCCATACCCAGGGTGGCAACCCTTCGACCCACGAACGCTTCGGATATAATAATATTCGCGCAGTAGTCGAATCATCTTTAACTACGGTGACTCTGGACACCCTGCTATCTTCGACCCCGAAATCTCTCAATAAATTCCGAGCTTCCTCCTGAACTTCAAACTGGGTCATGCGAACCACTTCTTCAATCCGGATTCCTCAAACCACCGGCTCACAGTCGTCTGAGATATCCCGAAATGGTCTGCTACCTGCTGCATCGACAGTGTCGGGTTACATTTTATCAATCCGATTACTTTATCGTAATACTTCTCACGAAGTTTCGGAGGACGTCCCTTTGGCGTATTAGATTTATTCGGGGTCTTACATGAAACGCGTCCTGAAACTATGTTCCGAAATCCTAAAGGATTATCCGGACGATACCTCTCGCATAACTGGGCTACAGTCAGATTATCCCGCGTCATCTCCTCCAGGTCAGCTTCAGATAAATCAGCTAATCTGACAATCTCTCCGCAGCACTTATAACAAGATACTCCTCCGAACCCTACTTCACGCTGATGTCCGCATACAATACAGAACGCGTAGCGGGTGACGGCTTTCCCCGTATCGTGACGGGCATACGTATTAGTATCGTCCCAGTCTCTTCCTATCATCCCCACTCTCCTTGTGCTTACGGCGCTCGTTACCGGCGCTCTCAAATATCATCGCAATAAAAATACACCCAAGCGCTAACAGAAACCACTGCCAATTATCCATAAGCAGTTGGGTCTCCGTTCGGTCAGGCGTCATAAAACGGCGTATCAAAGCTGCGTAAAACAATGCGCATGCTCCGATAATATAAAGCGTACAGGTAATAATACTTCTCATTCTATCGGTCCCCGACCCAACAAATAATCCTCGGTCCTCTTCTCACTGTGTACGATAGTGCTGAAAAAGTATGCTTTCTGCTTCTCATACTCAGCCTTGCACTTCTCATCACAGGCAAAATCCCCATCAATATTGACGCAGATGGCGTTAGGACTGTTCAGCGGATTTTTTCCGCACTTTTCGTTCACGCAACTCATGCTTTCTCGCTTTCCAATAAGTCCACGGTTTATATTTTTTATCTATCCTGAGCTGCCCCATTAACTCCGGTACAGTCGCCTGCATCCCGAACCACAGGACAAACGGTATATTCGCGAACAAGTACAGCCACGTAAACGGATGCCATATCCTGAATCGCGCTTTCCATACTTGGCAGTCGAGATAAAGCTGCATGGCTCCTGTGTAATACAGAAACCATCCAAACAGCTTTACCTGTTGTTTCGCAGTCTTAATACAGTAATAGCGCATATCCGGCATATATTCTTTGTCACGCGGAATAAATCCGCACTCAGGACAATAATAATTCTTGTGCTTCCCGACATCCTCTTCATCACCGAACATGTGCATATCAGCATTACACTCTTCGCACTTATACGGAAGTCCGATGACGGCTCCGTCGATGTACTTCTTCACAACTTCGACGTCATCAAAATCTTCATCGGGCCATCCGCAATCTTCACAGTATGCATCATCTCCGCGCGGAAATACGAGCAGTTCTCCGCACTGAGGGCAATTCGGGCTTACTTTATCTGAATCGGACATGCTATCCCTTTACAACTGCGAGCGGGGTCAGCTTCTCAACAATCTTCACGAGGTCAGTCTGCGACTCCATGACTTCATCTATATCCTTATAAGCGCCTGCCGCTTCGTCCAGGTCCTTCTTTCCGCGAATCGAGTGAAGAATCCCCTGGTCGTCGAGACGCCTCTGCTCCGCAACAAGGTCAAGCTCACGCTGAGCAGCTTTACGCCCCATCTTACGTCCGGCTCCGTGACTACAGGACTCGAATGAATCGCGACATCCTTTTCCTTCAACGATATACGACGCAGTTCCCTGCGACCCTGGGATAATCCCGAGCTGTCCCTTCTTCGCAGAAGTAGCTCCCTTACGATGAACCCATACGTTCTTCCCGAAATGGTTCTCAAGAACAGCGTAGTTGTGATGGATATTGATTGCACCATCAAACCCACACGTAGTAATGTCGTTGACAATATCTTTTAACGTGTCCATCATAACTCCCCGATTCGCTGCTGCGAATGCGAGGGCATAGTTCATTCCGTCAATATAGAGCCCGGCATCGCGCTCCCCGGTAGGCAGGAACGCAAGGTCTTTGTCCGGAAGGTCTGAGAACCATCGGTTACAAAGCTCCAGAGCTTTCTTGTGGAAGAAGTTCGCAATCTTCAGTCCAAAGTTACGAGAACCGCTGTGAATCATCAGCCACAGCATCCCTTCCTCACTCTTCTGCAACTCAATGAAATGGTTTCCTCCCCCGAGAGTTCCGAGCTGCTTCGTAGCAGATTCAAGCTCCTCCCGAACAGGCTGGACGTGGTCAGCAGGTTCGTTGAACACTTCATGTTCAATAGGATTATCCTGATGATTGAATCCAACCGGAATACGGTCACGTACTTCCGAAAGAATCTTCTTCAGGGTATCGGTATCGACATCATCAGCTTTAATGTCAGTCTTAACTGCGCACATGCCGCACCCAATATCTACTCCGACAGCATTCGGGACAATGACACAATCAGCGGCAAGAACTCCGCCGATAGGCATCCCGTACCCCTGATGACAATCCGGCATCAATGCGATATGACTATGTGCAAACGGAAGGTTCGACAGGTTCTTCGCCTGCTCGAGCGCTCCCGGCTCAACGTAATCACACCACGACTTTACTGGTAATCCACATCCTTCTTTAATCACCCACTTCATCATCATTCCTCTCGAATCTATAAATCATTCCTTCTTCGGCCCATCCCGCGAAATCGCTGATATCCTGCTCGTCGTAATTATCGGCATAATGCATAAGATACATCTTATTCTTCACTTCCTCGGGAAGTCCCTTTAACTCCTCCAATGAAGCGTGAACTGCTCCGGGGAAAAACTGGACATCGTGGAACATCACTTCGGACTTATCTGCATACTGGTCAATCAGCTCGGTATCGAATCGAGTATCTCCCGAGACAAAGACGCGACCGTCAATAAAAAGTCCATAAGATACAAACGAAGCTTCCCATGCCATTGACTGCTCCGGTATATGCATCGTCCTGAACAGCTCTATTGTCAGGCCATCCAGCTTTACGCTCCAGGTCTCCCTCGGCTGCATGGTCTTCCACTTCGGTCTGACAATATCAAAAAAGTCCGCCATATGAAGGCACTGACCCCCTCCGTCCGGTGACTCATTCCACTCAAGCCCCCCGCGAAGCGTCTGGTCCCAAAGTACTCGCTGATACTCCTCGGTTAGTACGATATTGACTTTGGGCTTATCCATGAAACGCATTCCGACGTATCTGTTCATCAAGGCAATACACTCGAGTCCCCCGACATGGTCAGCATGCGAATGTGTCGGCAACACACATTCTATATTCGTCACGTCCAATCCGGTATTCTTCTTCAGCGCTGCTGGTCCGGTCATCCCGAAATCGACCATAATATGCTGGTCGCCCTTGACGATGAGAAAATTCGTCTGACAATTCTTCTGTGCAAATGCGGAGCCTACCCCGATGAAACAGATATCTAGTTCTCCATCATTCGTCAGCGACAGCTTGTCTGCTACTTTAATCTTTTCCACTAACACTCTCCTTTTTGAACTTATTCCCTACGAATACTTCCATCTCACTCCAATCAAAATCAACTACTGAAGCGCAACGTTTGCAAATCCCGTGCTCCTCCGCGCACTCCGGGCAAACATCGTCAGTATTCGTACTTCCGAACGTCATGTCTTTCCCACACACTCCACAAGGCTTCATTGTTATTGCCTGACCTCCGATTCGAGACGTATGGATATAAAAACAGAGCGGACATAAATTCTCTTCGAGTCGCTTATCGCGCTCTACATCATACTTCGCGCGTTCAGATGCTTCGATGTGTTTACGCACACCCTTCTTTGCCCAGTGAGTCTGGCTACGCACACGCTCGTTATCTACTTTAACAGCTTTGTATTCCATTATTCGTCCTCCGAACTATTCTCCGCTAACTGACGTAGAATGCTATTCGTGCTTCTCGCCATATCCCATCCGATACGAAAAGCTTCATTAACTTCCATATCCGGCTTATCAGGCCAGACAGTTTTCTTATAATCTTCTATATCCTTGTACATGTAATCGTGCTTATCCTCAGACTCCTTTAAGTTCATAATAAGCGTTCCGATAATTTCCATCCGCAACCAGTTCATCGAATCTTTCTGTCCCGTAGATTCGAGCTGTTCAGGCAGCAAGTCCAAATCATACAAAATAGACTGGGCATCGGTGTCGGTACATATAAACTTCATTACGGCATCTTTGTCAAATTCTTTCATCTTCATTCCTTACAAGCTCATAGTCTTTAACTACTTTTCCTTTTTTCTTATTCCCGCGTACGTGAGGAGGGCACCACATGTTACCTACAAATCCGCTGACATGCGGTTTCTCGGGAGTATAGTGCATAATGTGTCCACGACAAAGATGGACTCTATTAGTCCATCCTCCAGCTCCTCTCGACTCACTTATTGAAGTGCTACCACTAGTAATCTCGAGCGTGTAATAAGAAACTAATGGAAGCTTCCCGTTCTTACGCCGCTTCTTTTGAATATTCTTATGCGGATTATTTTTAACAGTTCGTATGTTCTTGCACGATAAGAACTCAAGGAACTTCTTCAACAGCGATATTCCAGACATGAATGCAGTAACCTGAAAGAACTCGAACTTAACTGACGTTGCATTATGGGCGTCGTCAAAATCAAGAAAATCCTTATGCTCCAATCGCAAATCTTCGTGATTAAACGCATACGACATGAATCTTCCAATAGCCATTCCTGGAGCGTCCGGCTTTTTGAAATGAGAATTGAGCGCAATTAGTCCTATGCGGTATCTCCCCGAATCATAATACGCATCATCGCTTACTTCAAATGCCCATATAAGTGTGTCGCTAAAAGCTATAACTGTATTAGGATAAGGAAGTCTGGATGGGAGAATAAAAGGGTCTTCCCACATCATGCTCTTAGGGATAAGCATATCTTCGTCAGCCCTGAACACTACGGCGTCGTTCAGCCTCACTCCGGCTGCTTGTATATCGTGCTCTCTCCACGTATCAATATACACGGTCATTTCTCCAGCGTACTTGCGTACTCAATACATTTGGTCTCGGCTTCCGATTTCGATTCAAATGGCCCGTAGCAAAAAGACTCGGTCTCATCCCAAAAATACCATCCCGGCCCTTCGTACCCGGCGTCCTTAAGTCCCTGAGACTCCTCGTCATAATATCGAACAGATTTACTCATCATGTGCTCACTTTCTCTTTCTTCTTAAGGAAAAGCTCAGCTTCCTTACAATCCATACACATCCCGCTGAATACTTTTTTGAAGGGCCACCCTTTATCCCCAGGCTCCCCTCTCGATACTACGCACTTGCTCGTAGCTCCGCGAATACACGAATGCTTCTGCTTCGCTGCTTTGCATTTTACATAATCAACATCTTCCGGATGCGGTCCGGTCGTATCGCTGCGCAACGATTTAAGCTCCTCAATCTGGCGCTTAGTGTCCGCAATATCCTCTTCAACAGCTTCGAGATGACGAATTTTCTTATGAATAAGTCGCTCAAGCTCCTTCCGTGGGAACTTACTCACTTTACGAATCTTCCATACTGGAAAATCCCAGTGAGTACTGTCAATCTCAAACTCCGCATAAGAAATAGCTTCCTCGCGATTATCAGCTTCGAGATACCAAACATGGTGTCCCTGATGTCCGGGTCCATGACGGCAATCTACTTTGTACCACGGCATTTCTCGTCCTTTCTGTACTGCTCTGAAAGCTCATTCTGTAAATCAACTAGTAAATCTCGCAACTGATGCGGAACTTCTATTTCGAAATGGCTGAAATCCTCCGCCCAACATGCGTCTATTTTATCCGGGGCTTCTTTCGGCTTCCAGGCAGTATGAAGAAGCGCTCCGTATTTCTTCAAGTTCAGCATGGGAGATTCTCCTTGTACTTATCCAGCTTTTTGCGAAGCTTCTTTTCGTCATTAAGAATCTCGCACAACGTATCATATAAAAACAGTCCAAGAAGATACGGATGAATATCATCGCCGAAATCACGACAAGTAAAAGCACTATCAACAACTTCGTTATCGTCGCCGTCAAGCTGACTGCTGACTTCGAATCCATGTGGAACAAGTCCCACGCGCACTACTGATGATTTCATCGCTCACTCTCCTTTAATATCGCGGCTAATCGAATCTAAGTTGACTCGAATATATTCATAAACTTCAGGATAATTCTCACGGACCCACCAAAAATCACACTTATACAGCCAGACTAAATATGCTGCGGGTACGTCCTTGAGTCTCTCTCCTCCATGTGCTCCAAATCTAAGTATATAGTTTCCATCAACATTCATCTTCCAAAGCATCCCAGTTATCCTCGATATACTTCTCGAGGTCGGGGTAGCTCTCCTGCCAATCGCTATCACAATCTTCGTACAGCCACATCAGATAGTCCGCTGGAACATCCTTCAATGGGACTCCTACGTGGGTCCCGAACGGCATAGGCGTATTATCATTCATTACTTAAACCACCAAAAACAACAGGTCATGCGATATCTACTTCCTCCTGGTCCATCCATCAAGGCTGACCTCCATCCGGTCACTTTGTATATCCTGTGTCCGGGGTCAATCCATTTTCTCCAGATTAAACGAAACAAAAATTTCCTCATGTCAGCTCCTCTGTAGGATGGTGCATCCCGTGATGCTCTTTAAGCTCGGAATACTGCTTCCCTATATCATCGAATAATTCGCTGACGCATACTGCGCATAGGCGGTTCTCAATCTCTTCCTCGAAACGATACGCGCGTCCGCAACGAGGACAATGCTCCTCAATCGTTCCGTCCTTTATTATCTCGACAAAATCTTTGATATAATGAATCTTCCCGTACTTACTGTCCTTAATGACCCAACACCGGTCCGTACTATTCGGAAGATATCGAACTTCTCCTCTAAGAGAACTTCCAACAAACAGTACGGTAACAATATCCCCGCGCTCTATCTGGTCATTAGTCATCTTTGAAAATCTCCCCGCGACAGTAACAGCATTTATAATTATATCGCTCAGTTCCATCTTCCTGAGTATTTATGCATATAAGCAAACGGTGCTTCTCAGGCATTCGTTTCCCGCAATCCTCGCACTTATACCACGGCTCCTCTCCGTCAAGAAGCTCGCAGGTGTCTGCAAGATGAAGCAAGACGTCGCGAACACTATCCCGAGTCATGGCTTCATTATCACACTTTATTTTCCCGTCAGCCATGTAGAAAATAAAGTTCCCAAACCCCTTATCGGACTCCCAGTAAAGACTGATGTCCCGATTGAGTTTTACATTACTTACTTTCATCTTTAACCCACTTTCCATCCTTCCGGACTTCGACTTTAAGGTTCTTCGGCTGCATGGCACGCTGAACAGCTTGTTCGACAGTTTCTCCGCTTAGGCATTCATGCACTCTTCGGTTATGCCATACTTTCCACTTCGGGTGCTTGACAAGTCTCCGCAAAGCTTCCTTCTTATTCTGAGCTTGTGAGCGGTGCGTACGGCTCTCTCCAACAGCCCCCGACTCCGAATGAGTAATCCGTACAGCAGAAGCAGTCTTATTCTGATGCTGTCCTCCCGGACCGCCGGCTTTGAAAGTCTCAATTTTCAAATCCTTCTTTGTTACACTGAATAATAGTTCTTTAGACATTTTTAATTCCTTTATGTTAAGGTGGCGAGGATGTTAGCACATCCCTGCGCACACAGCATATTAGTGATTTACGCAAATTTTGCAGTCAGGCGCTACCCTGCCCGCCACCTAACATAGCTTCAGACGTCTTTCGTCCAACCTCCTTTTATAATCCCCTGGACTATACATCCGGTCATATCAGCTTCCTCTTCCATCTCTTCGGCGCGAGCCTTAGCTTCTTCAAGAGTATCGCACTCTTCTACTCCCCCGCCGTCTCCGTCGCTAAACGCTATAAAATACTTGTCGCTCATAACTTCGCGTCCTTTGTGAAAAAATCACTCCCCTCCTTTACGAATCCCGAAACAGTGCTGATAATGCTATTAGCACGCTTCCCGCACTTCTCGCACTTCGTCCACTTCTTCTTTTTGCTTATTGAAAAATCACGCTGCTGCACGTGATTGCAATTAACACATTGATATTCATATGTCGGCATTACCACTTCTCCTTATCAAATATTACTTCAGGAGAATCGCACTTCGGATTAGGGAATTCCCGAAATAGTGCTTTCCTCGATATCTTCCTCGGAAGAGCTTTCTTCGCAGCAGCAATGCGACGTTTCAGTGCAGCTTGTCCATTAGCATTATCTTCCATATAACGACGATATGAACGATGCTCCTCCAACCAAACATTAAACGAAAGCTTCTTCTTTCCTCTAAACTTCTTCTTAATATGGTCATCAAACATCTTCGCTTTTGCTACTGACTCAGCGCGTTTACTGTGTGCAGGTATAAGCTTCAGTATTTCATCGGCGTCGGGACGTCCAGTATACTTTGTCGTACAGTCTATGCTGAATCCGTTCATGGACGGGATTCCTCCGAAATGCTCGAGAGCAATATCCCAGTCTTTTCTGCGCCTATCCCACTGACGATTCGTAAGCTCATCCGGCTTATCGGTATTATTCCAATATCCGTACTCTTTAACAAATGGCTTATCAAACCATAACTGCTGAAACTCTGCCTGCTCCGTATAAATGATTCCGAGCATCTTCATAGGAATAGGTATAATAGCCATGCTCACTTCAAAATCTATAATCGGGTCACGCTGATTGGTTTTACGCATCCTGCGGATACGCTCCTCAAACTCACAAAAAGCTTGAACAAGTACTCCGTGCTTATACGCATTCTCCTCATGCTCCCCATCGCATCCAGGATGCATCCCCATAACTAAACGGTCATGCATCGTAGTACAACGAATGGCTAAGAATTTGGAATACTTCGCTTGAATAAGCGGTTCAAGCTCCAGACGGAACTCCATCAGATATTTGTGAATCTTGCGAAAGTCCATTGTAGTGAATCTGAATCCATTATAAATCTTCGTGCTCATTTACGCTTCCTCCGCTTGTCCAGTGGAATAAAGTTCTCATTCTCTGGCAAAGTTTTCATTATATCAACAATCCTCGTCTGCGCTACTAGTTCGAAATCATTATTATCAATCCCGACATCGTATTGCTTTCCGCGAGGTCCAATCTTTCCATGCGTATGTCCATATAGCTGCCATGAGCCGAAGTGACTTTCTCTCCAAACACGTCCGGCAAAATGGTCAAGAACAATCCCCTGCCCATCCACGCGTATAAACAAACGCTCTGCGCATGTTTTACTTCGGTCCTTAATAACTTTAAGAACTCGTTTGTTATCCTTATCTTGGTCATGATTCCCGAATACGAAATAAACATCGACTCCGAGTTTATCAGTCAAGTCAAAAAATCGAACTGCTAGATTCTTCCGGAAAGTAAGGTCTCCGATAACGTAAAGGTTATCTCCGGGATTCATAATAGACAGCTCGTTAAAAATTGATTCGTTCATCTCCTCAACATCTTTGAACGGACGGTTACAATACGTCATTATGTTCTTATGTCCAAGGTGCAAATCTGCGGTAAAAAAATTCATTATTCCTTATCTTCCTTCTTAACAAATTCTGTGTCCGAGCACAATCTCGGCTTCTTCTTTTTCTTCTTATGCTCTGGTTCTCTCGGCATATGTTTTGGAAGCTTCAGTCCAACCCAGTCAGATATGGAAGCTCCAATAGTAATTTTCCCTCCGTCCTTGGTATGAACGGCTTGTTCGAGATGGTATATAATATCTTGATTCAGTCGTGTCAGGAATTCTTTCCCTGCACGTCGTCCGTGCTTCTTACAATAATCACGGATTGACTTCATATTGATAAACTGCATTCTCACTCTCCATTAAAATAGAAAACTAGAGCGGCGGTAACAGCAGACTCACGCTCCAGATTCTAAAGAACCATCTATTCCAATATGATTCTTTTCTACCCACTTCTTAATAGCATTGCTGAACGCATCGAAGGCTTCTTTGCTCCCCTCCTCACGCGAAAGCTCAGTAACATTGTTGTCACCATACTCAATAAGAATCACTTCCTCCCCAGGGGGAATCTGAATCTTAGTCGCCTGCTCAAGATTGAGCATTAATCCTTCTTCTTCAAAATGTATCCAAGCGGACATATTCACTCTCCGAATATAGCTACTTATATTATATCATATACTTCTGATATGTCAACACAAAAATAAAAAAAGTTTCATTTGCAGTTGTTAAACCACGCTACCGGAACTGTCCGTTTTTTGGGTTTCCACTCACGAAATAGCGGTTGGAACGAAACGTCACTTCCAACCAACATAACGCCATCAACATCAGCTCTACGCGTCACTGATAGCTGAAACTCTCCTGGAATGCGCTCACTATACTTCTGAGCATAGAACTTCTTGGCTAGCTCCGGAAAAGTCGCCCACGCAGCTTCCGGTACATCGCTAGCCTCCTCGTATGACACGATAAGCTTTACTGTAGAAACGTTCTGCTTTATAGCCTGTCGTAATCGTGACGTAAATTCGTCAAATATATTGACAACTTTTTTTGTCCATATAGTCGTTTTAATGGAGGCCATTGTTAAACCATCCGTTACAAACTCCCATATTATATCCCGGAGGAATAAAGTGTATCCGGACTTCTTTCATATCGGACACGTATGCTTGGTCATGCGACTTGAATGCTATCTTATGGTCACCACTTCCCATATTATGTTGAGTAACTATGGCGCAGTTCCACAGAGCTTCAGCAACTTCGGTGTCTCCCTTATACTTACTCTTAATAACACTCGTAAAATAATCCTGGAACCACGAGTCAACAGTAAACGGAAGTCGTTTAAGAAGGCTCTGGCTTATCACCGCGACCTTATTCTTGAGCATGGCGTCTACAAGCTGGTCAAGTATTGCGCCGACTTCAGCATGCGTAAACTGCTGCTCGTCACTATTCCTATGCCACGCCATTATTAAACCACCCCCGTCCGGCGTCATTACGCAGTCTAAATATCTTCCCGTGCTCATCGTCTCCGACAAACGCATACGAACGTTTATCAATAGCTTTATGGTGCGGATATTTCACAATAAGGTATACCATAAATAATGGAATAAAAGTCTCTTTGGTCCGCTTAGGCATAGAACTCCATAAAGCATGCGATATAGTTACGCGCAGCTCTCCCTTCTTACGACGTTTATCCAGCTCGTCAAAAATCCCACGCGTATTCTTATCAAGCTTTTTAATAGTCCTGATGAATCCCTCCATCATCTTACGTCCACTTTTATGGCGTTTCATCATGACCTCCCGTTGTTAAACCAGGGGTAAACAGCAACGATGTCATAACGGACTATCTTCCGACCATCTTCCTTCATGTGTCCTTTGCGCACGACTAGAATACGGTCGTCTATAAAAGGGATATCTTCTTTACGTACTTCGCGGATAACAATCTGAAGAAACTTCTTTATATCCTTGACTCCGTTCTTCTTGAATAGCTGATAAGAAGCTCCGACTTTGGCTTTATTTTTACCGAACCTGCTCCTGCAACCGCCAAGTGCTAGTTCCAGGGCCATATCGCTCATTTTCTTTCCGCTATCTCAAATCCAAGTCTATTATAAATACGTAAATGTTTCTGAGCATATCCGCGTGCACGGTTGCTCCAGGTATCGACTATCTCAGTCACTATCGGGCGCTTCTTCTTAACAGTCGTACGCGTCAAACGTCCTATCGCCTGTTCGATGTTCGAGTGAGGCGTAGCGAGTATCATCCCGTTTAATTCCGGAATGTCCACGGCTTCACTGATGAACTGATATGTTCCGACTACAATGTCATAGTCTGAAAACGCTTTGAATACTTTTTCAGCGTTCATTCCTCCGACAGTTTTGGTCGCTTCCTCCCCTAATTCTTTTACTTGCTCAATTATCTCGGATACATGGTTAAGTCTGTGCGTCAGCACCATAACTTTACGACCACTCTTCTTCATTTTTACGGCATGCTTCGCAATAATCGCAGTACGCTGTTTTATCTTGGCGATAGAACTTATCCACCGCGAGATGTTGAACTTGCCGGCACGATTCCTAAATATACGGTCATCTAATCTCCCCGTAACTCCGATTTGATGCACGAGTCCTCCAACATCCATAACGCGATTCTCAGCAAGAATCGGTCCGATATGCTTAAAGAATACTCCATGTAATCCGTCTCCTCGATACGGTGTCGCAGTAAGCCCCATCATAAACTCAGGATTGAATCGAGAAGTCACATCAAAAAACGTCGGCGCGCTGATGTGATGCGTCTCGTCCGTAACGACAAGTCCAAATGACTTATACATGCGGTCAGGATACTTCCGCGCATTAAATGACTGAAGCATCCCGACAACAATATCCTCGGTGTACTCGCACTTATCCTGCTGAATCTTCCCAACAGTGAAATTCCCCTTGAGGAACTGCTGTATCCGGTCAAACCACTGCTGCATAATGAACTCTTTATTCACGAGTACGAGTGTGTGTACTTTGAATTGGGCTAACAAATATAACGACATCACGGTCTTTCCCGTGCCGGGCCCCGAACAGAGTATCCCTCCGACAGTCTGCTCTGCTTTACGCAAAAACTCGCTGGTCAGGCTCACTTGATTCTTACGGTCTTCATCAAGTTCCCCGTCGAACTCGACATCAATCTCCCACCCTTTAATAAGGTCGCGCTCGTCAGGCTCTCCAAACGTATCGAGTCCGTATTGACGAGGTACTCGAAAGTACTTTCCATCCTCACGATATAAAACCATGTTCTCTTTATCGGCTATCGTCAGTCCAAAACTATTCGGACTTTCAATAAGCTCCTTCTTTATCTTCAGAACATCGTAATCCTTCAGACGCTCCCGCTCAAGATAATACCAGTTCGACAGTATACTCATTTCTCACCATTCCGACAAGGCAACAAAGCATGCTCAGTATTAGCGATAAGTACGAGCATTTCAACTACGTCATCAATTCGTACGGCTGCGTTCAAAGGAAAATATGCGATAGTAAGCTTACACTGGTCATTGAATTGTATAATCTTCTTCACAGTTTCCTTATCAATCTCCTTTGCAGTACGCATATACAACTTAATGGCATCGACACTGTACAGTTTCTCTGCTAATACTCTCAATAAATCTGTACTAGGCATAACAAATCTTAGCTCCGCAACAAGACGTAACTACATATTCTTCTTTATCGTCCGGGTCCCACGCTTTCGCTACATCCGCCCTCACGTCAATCTCATCATCCTCGTGTGCTCCGCACTTTCCTGGGCACGTCATCGCTTTAACCCAGCGGTCACCGATATATCCATCCACTACAACAGGAACGCGAAGCTTTACTGCGTCCTCCATACATTTCGCTATTTCACAATACGTCTGAAACGGATGGTGGCGCTCATCAATCGAAAATAACAGCTCATCATGAACTTGAATCAAGGGCTTGCAATCAATTTCCGGATGAGACATCAAATAGTCGCGAACACGTTTAATAGCAACTCCCATAATATCGGCGGCGCCGCCCTGAATCGCAGAATTAAAATACTGGCGAAATGCGCGCTCACGCTCATAATCGTCCATAGAACGGTCATACGGAACTCGTCTGAATCGTCCGCTGATAAGCTTATACGGCTTTTCATCCCACAGTTTCTCACGCATATGGTCCATGAACTTCTTTATTCCCGCATACTGCTCAAAGAACTGGTCAATAAACTTGTATGCTTTGGTCTTGGATATCCCGGCTTGTTCTGAAAGGGAATTTGCTCCCATCCCATAAACAATCCCGAAGTTAATGACTTTCGCATGGCGGCGGTCATCTGTCTCCAGGAGCTTCTGAGTAGTTGCGTGAATATCGTCTCCCTTATTAAACGCCTCAATCATCCTCGGCTCGCGACTCAAATGCGCAAGTATCCGAAGCTCAATCTGACTAAAGTCCAATCCGATAAATAGGCGCCCAGGCTCGGGAACAAATACATTCCGGAAATTCCCGTGCGTCGGCATCTGCTGCAAGTTCGGGTTGGATGCGCTCATCCGCCCCGTAACTGTGCGAACCTGATGAAATGATGGGTGTATCCGTCCGTCTGGAGAATCCTTGATAAAATGGATAAACGGCTCTGCAAACGAATCAATAAACTTCGTCAACTCACGATGCTGAAGAAGAAGCTCCGGTATCCTATCCTTACGCTTCACTTCCCGCGCAAGCTTCTTCAGTACGGCTGCGCCGGTCCCGTAATATCCGTTCTTCCCCTTCCGGGTAATTTCGTCTACTCGAGTCCCCTTAGTAATCGCTACGGGGTATCCGAGTCCTCCTTCCTTTTTATCGCTAAACAATACTTGTGATACTTGCTGAGAAGAGGTCAAAAGAAACTTCTTTCCGACAGTCTCATAAATGAGATTCGTTACTTTCTCAATATCTCCGCGAACACGTATGCGGAAATCGCTGAGTTCTTTCGGGTCAACTTTGATTCCGTTATACTCCATATCAGAGATATATCTCGCAACATCCATCTCGAGTTCAAGAAGAACGCGCAGTAAATTCTGATTTTCAATCTCTTTAATCAGAGCTTTGAACAGCATAAAAGTATAATGCCCGTCCTCTTTCGCATACTCTTCTAATGAAGGTACTTCCTCACTCTCCTCAAAAAACGTTCCCTCCATCTCCGCAATAGCTTCATACGGAATCATATCATGGTCAAAAAAACGCTTAACCAAATGGTCAAGCGAATACTGCTTATAATTTTCGTCCAGTAGCCACGCAGCAATCATGGTACATACGAGCTGACAATCGGGTTCAATTCCCCACTTGTACTTCAGCCACTTATAATCGAATACCATGTTGTGCGCTATCAACCACGCATCTTTTCGCTTGCACACTGCTTCAAGCACAGGCTTCCCATCGTCCTTGGGGAACCAGAAGTCGCCATCTACAGTTGAGATGGCGACTCCTTTAATTTCCCCTGTACGTGGAGTAAGACTGGTAGTCTCGAAATCGAAAACTACGTGTTCACGCGACGATACGGAGTCGAGGCACTTAGAAAGGGACGGCTCCGGGGTCGTCGTCATAGTCTACATCTCCTTCATCTGAAAAATCACTGTCATCGTCACTGGAAGAGCTTTTTCCGTGCTTCTTCCCACGCCATTCCGCAAGGTGAGCAATCTCCTTCATATCACTCTTTGAATAAGGCTGGAGAATCTCTTCGTAATCAATGGAATCATAATCGTCCACGTCTTCTTTCTCAACGTAGTCCCAATCATCCCCGACTACGGGCGCTTGCTTTGCTCCGGTACGCGTGACAGAGAACCGCTTCCCTACAATCCCCTTGAGTTTCTTATGCTTTGCGCGCAGAAGCTCCAGAGTGTAGTACTTCGCGGGGAGGAGGCAGACAATGTCCTTTACTTCGTCTCCGTCCTTGTTTGTGTAGCCCGTGTGGTCTACAATGGTGAAAAATCCGGTATGCGAGGCTTTGTTCCCCGCGTCACACAACGGGCATGTTCCCTTTTTGGGATTCCCCCGACCATCGCGTCTTGCGATGCAAGTCGCATGTCCAGGACTGTCATCAATCCAATAGGTATGCTCAAATACTCTGAAGCACTTGTCATCAACGAAAGAAAGCTCTTTCGTCTCATCCTTCGGAATCCAGAAACGCTTCGGGACAGGTTCATCATTCTTGTCCTTCTTCTGCCACCACGCATATCCGCTTCCACCCCCTCCTGATGAGGGGAAATCTTCCGACGACGGCATCCCGGTATCAAACCATTTGTCTCCCATAACTTGTTCCTTTCTGTCTTAGTAAGACATCACGCTAACTCAAAATGAGTTGCTACTTATGGACTTTCTTTTTAGTCCGGCTTTTCGGTTCTCTTCGAACCACTGTTCTGTTGTCGAACAATTCGACAAGCTCTTCTCTGGATAAATCGCAAGGGTCTTTTCCTTCGGGCAACTCGCACTTAAAAAGCATCGGCACATGGTCATACAGATACTTCTTCACGGAACGCTCAAGCTTCTTTCCTCCTTCGTCACCGTCCGCCATAGTAGTCAGACTGTTCACTCTCTTGAGGATATCCACTTGATACTCGCTGACTGAACTTCCGTTAGCTCCTAACGGTCTTACCCCATCCTTGAATCCATCCAGGTGTAAAACATCCAACTGTCCTTCGACGAGCACTACATCATCACCCCCTTTCAAAAACTGCTCTCCAAACAGACAAAGTTCTGCGCAAGTTCCTTTCTCGTACAGCCAACGTTTTCGACGGTCATCTTTATCCGTCGATAATAATCTCTTAGCAGCACCGACTATGTTTCCCAATGAATCCTTCATTGGTAAAACAAGGTAGTCTCCGTGCTGTTGGATATCGAACTTATCGATGCAATCAATTGCAATTCCGCGATATATGAGATAATCATAAACGCGAGAACTGGCAGGCGTGTAACGCGCCATCCACTCAACATTAAACTCTAGTGTCTCCCCTTCTCCGAACAACCCATCATCCCACGTAAAATCCCGCTCATCTTCGTCAAGCATCTCTTCGAGTTTATCGCACTTCTCTTCAGGAAATCCAAGCTCCTTCAAAACTGCGACCATATAACCCAAAGAACCCCCGCCAGTCTCGCAGGAAAAACAATGAAATAAATGCGGCTCCTCAATACGGATAGATGCGTTACCGAGCTTCTTATCCACTCCGTTCTTATGTTTCCAATGAGCAAATGGACAGCTTATCACGATATTCTCGATACGATGTTTACGAAAATCGTGTAATTGGTACTTTACTCCCAATATATTCAAGAATTTGATAAGCTCTTCGCGCTTCATGCATCACTCTCACGATACTAAATAGACTGCTTGTATGATAGCATACATTTCGGATTTGTCAAGTAAAAAATAACTTTAATTTTCCGCTATTTTACGCGCTAAACTCAGCGCCTCCACGCACTTACGTACTTTCTCAGGATTTTTCCCGCTTCTGAGGACCGCTGAGGGGTGGAGGCATGGGATAAGGGTACATGTATGCTCTCCCCCTAAAAGTGGCTCAGAATTGAAATGACGGGGCTTACCGCACGTCTTAGATATCCCTGCAAACTCCCCTGTCAATGCTCCTGTAGAGCTGTTTCCGAGGGTCACGATAGCTTTCGGCTTAATACTGTCGATTTCGGCAGCAAGAAAGCACTTGCATCGGTCAATCTCCTTCTTTGTCGGCTTGCGGGGTTTCCCGTCCTTTGCAGGAAAACATTTCACGATATTCGTGATATAATAATGCTCAAGTTCGGCTGCTTCGATAAACTCGTCTAGGAGTTTTCCAGCGCGTCCGACAAAAGCGTGCCCCTCAACATCTTCAGAATTTCCCGGCGCTTCCCCGATAATCATTACTGCATCGTGCGGGAGTCCGTGAGCACGCGGTTTCACGTGCATCGTCCGAGCAGCTTCTCCGAGATGACATCCTTTACAAACATCGTCCATCAGACATTCCCTTTATACCACGGCAGAAAATTGTCAATCTCAAGCTTCGAAGGGAACGTTCCGTTGAATCTGAATCCCCGGTCATCGATTGACATAATCGCTGGAACTTTCTCAGTCGGGAAAAAGATACTCTCATCCTCGATATGCTGATATGTTACACCATGCTCCAAAACATACTTCCGCATAGCTTCTATCCCGCCCTCCTGATGTGAACGTGAAGATAGTATCGCAATCTTAAAATCGCGCGCCATATTATTCAACCACTCGATAGCTCCTTCAACAGGCTGGTCCGGGCATACGTCGGCTCCCTTCCATCCCGATTTATACGAATGGATAACTCCATCAAAATCACATATAATTGTCTGCTTCATTACATTCTCCAAAAGTATTAAAAAAAGAAGTAAGCTTGATTTTAAGGCGGCTCCCTTATGATTCCGAAATAGTCTCTTATCGTTGGAAGATGTTCATCGCTTGGCAACTCAAAAGACTCCTCCTCAATGAAGACCTCCTCCTCTTCTTCTTTATCACAATAACAATCCGGCACAATACTGGTAGCATAGCAATCTCCGTCCCCGTCGCCGTAAACATCGTCAGTAAGTTCATTGGTAGCTGACGTGGTGGCTCCCCCGGACGTATTCGTCCAGGAACGCGACGTCCCCTGCGTACTATCAGCATAAGGTATCACAAAATTAAACTCCGTTCAGAGTCAGTAAGTTCCCCATATCGTCCGAACTTCGCATATAACTGTATGCGGACAAACGGGCTAACAAATTCCTCGACTGACCCGCCGGCCCCCATAACCTCCCGGACCATGCTCGAACTAATATACGATATTGACGGGTCTGACATGACAAACACTGTTTCTATGCTCGGGTCAAGCTTACTGTTCACAGTCGCAATCGGGTATTCGTACTCAAAGTCCAGTTGATTGCGGATACCACGAAGAATTATATCAATATCGTGCTTCTTACAGAAATCTACAGTCAATCCTTCGTATGTAAATATCTCGACTTTCGCACTTGCATACTTTCCGGAATGACATTCTGCGGCATAATCGTTAATATGCTGAACGCGTTCCTCTACGCTGAATATGGGGTCTTTCTTATTAGTCAGGGCAATGCCGATAACAAGCTCGTCAAATATACGCAGACCGCGCCTTATGATATCCTGGTGCCCTCTTGTCAAAGGGTCAAATGTTCCTGGGTATAAAGCTTTCATAACTACTCCTACGGATTTATAGGCGGGAACAGCTTGTCAAATTTCCGAGCCATATCATAACTGCATATGCGAAGCTCACGACCATCAGTAAGAATAATACTTCCAGGCTGCTTTCCGTGTCCGCAGCAGCAAGCATCAGTATAAACTCCGGCATCATTCAATGCTTGAACTATCGGAGCGATGCACCGGTCAATACTTCTCGGCTCCTCAATATAATTAAAATCATCAAGCTTGATGACTAAATTCAGGGTGACGGTGTCTCCCCATTCGCACATCCGATTTCCTTTTCTTACAAACAAGCCTGTGGTTTATCTCGCAGTCCGGCTCTGAACAATGTCGCCCCTGATTATCCCACCAAGGAACGTGGTAACGCGCCCCTTCTTTTATAACATGCTTTATCATCTTCTCCCCGCAATGCGGACACTCGACTTCCTCATGCGGGACTCTCTCAAAACTACTCACTCTTTTTCTCCCTGAAAAAATCTCCCTCATTCTGCATCTTAAATCCAGCCCCGTTGAGAACTCCGTACATATTCTTCCGTCCCGCTGGATTTGCCGTGCATATTTGGACATGGTCAGGAAGCAGGTCTTTAATATCAAGCATCCCGAGTATCTCGTATCCGTTGATATCGTCATCGCCTAAATCGTGGTCCATGACAAGACATTCAATCTGTCCCTTCAGGGCTTCGATTGTCCGAACTGCCGCATACGGACTTCGTATAATGACGTCACAATCAAGTTCGCGCTCGTCATCAACTATCACCCACATGCTCATCCCCTTTAACTTTCCGTATATTACTTCTCGCTATAACGTCGTCTTCCCACGAACGTCTCGTCATATCGGGCGGCATACTGGAAGGCTTCTGGTCTTCCCAATCATCCGGCTTCGGTCGCATACTGCACTTACACTGAATCGGCATTCCGGTCTCAGTATCTTTTCCGATATACCCTTTCCCGAAACACTTCTTACAATTCTTCTTCGGATATCCGAACGTTACTCCCATAAAAGACGATTGTGACAACTTTGCTTTCCCGAGTCGCTTCGGTTTTTCATCGTCCTTCTTATCATGAATGGATGAGCACAGCTCGTTAAGCTCCTCCTGCGACATTCTTCCATGAAACTTTCCGTCCATACCGTCCCTAAAATAATATGCTGGCTGGAGAATCCCAACTCGTATACATGTGTCCGTCCTCCTGGTATATCAGGCTCCGGATATCTTCATTGTGATTCACGCTCTGGACACACTCGTCAAACATCGTAACAGCAATCCCCTCGAAATCATATACAACTGCTCCGAAAGGAAGCGTACGAAGAACTCGCGCGTCGTCCTTCAAATAACTGAACTGGTCTATAACGCGCTGATACGCTTCTGCGCACTTATGCTCAGTTATCCACTTGATTACATCAATACACCCTTCGGTCAATCCTTTCGGAACAACAATATTCCTGAAGGATAGTTGGTGTACGTTGGTCTCTTTGGCAAGTTCGATGGCATATCCGAAATCAAAGTCTTCGGAAAATTTATCAGTCAGGTTCAACGTTGCTCTGACTAACATTCCGTACTTTCTAATGAACTTCATCATATCAGAAAGCTCTTTCCACTGAGCTAAAGAATCAATTGAAAATGCTACGGTGCTCAGATAGTCGCTCCCGAATATCGTTTTATTTTTTGTCCAGTTTTTGAGCATGCTTATCCCGTTAGTCTGCATCTCAATAGGGAACTCTGAAAAAACTTCCCCGATTCGTTCACAAGCATTTTTGTTAAGAGTAGGCTCACCCTTCCCTGTAATCAGGATAGAACTCACTTGAGCAGCTTTAGCTACTGTCCGAGCTTTGACCATATTCCAATAAAACTGCTCGTCATCGTCCGTGTCCATGTACCCAGTCATCTTAGAGACGCAATAAGGGCAGTCCTTATCGCATCCTTTATAAGGTACACTGATTGTCAGGTTTTGCGCTCTCACTACTCATTCCTCTAAAAGTTCCGGGTACTCCGCATACAAATCATCAAGCATCTTCTTCTTTTGTTTCTTATCTGATTCTATTACTCTATCCAACGCCTCGTCCCACCTACGGCTATGCTCCTCCTGCTCACGCTTAGACTTGGTTCTTTTTTCAAAATAACGGCGTATGAAATTAAACAACAGGTTCTCCCATGATAGCGAGGTCGTCTGGACAAGTCGCCTGTGCAGTATACGGCTCATCTCCGGTAACCATTTTGCAATCCAGATTATCATACTTCACGAATACCCACTGGTCATTCGTAGAAGATACGACCCCGTTCTCACAGTCCTCGTGTCGAATATTCCCATTAGCATGAATCGGAATGTACCGTACTCTCATTCCCTTCTTGAACATGCTCGTCTTCACTCTCACTCTCCTTTACAAATGCACTCCCGTGAACATTGTACTCCTGCCCATCTGGAGTCCTTATGCGGAGGTAGTTATCGGTTCCCCCGATAACTTCTCCTTCTTTAATTCTTCCATCAACGTCCCGGAACTTTTGACGCATCGCGCTTCCCCCATCTCTTTTCGCGGTCTTCGTTAATAAATTCCATCAGACGCCCTTCTTCTCGAGCTTTTTTCATCTGAGCTAACCACTCATCAGCTTTACGATTCTCTTCATCAATGAATGCTTTTTCTTCTTCCTCATTCATCCCGAAAATCTTTATGTGCTCACAACATCCGTTATAATCATTACCTGCCCAGTTATCTCGGGCGTTCTGTGTCAATGCTCTGATGAACATTCGTCCGACATATCCTGAATTGTGGTCAGGGTATTCTTCATCTGCTGGCTCATCAACTTGAAACAAAACTCCATCAGACAAATCTTCCGGTATGTGCGAATCACAGAATACTTCTATTTCATCCCGACGAGTATCAAAATCCGACAGGTGTAGATACAGGCGTACCTCACACTCAGGATGGTCGCATTGATGAAAATAAACATCGCACATTTTCGCTCTCCTATATCTACGCTTATATTATATCATATATATTATATATGTCAAGTTAAAAATCAAAAATTATTAAACCATGCTTTCGGCCTTGGCGGAACAAACGGCATTAGCGTGAAATCTATATTGATTACATCAACAGGGCGCGGATTCAACAACACGGTGGCTTTAATAGCTCCGTCCTCAACGCGAACCTCGTTAATGCTCTTAACTCCTCGACCGAGCATGTCCTGAATTATTTCTTCAGTAAACTTTTCTACCATTGTCAAACCACGCTCCCGTTCCACTTGAAACTGTAACAACAGGCTCCGGCTCTTCCGCTGGAGGGAAATCCATTCCGTGACGTTCAGCCATAACAGCACTGGAGTCGATGCGGTCTACAAGTATCTTAGTCTCATAAATAACTTCTGACGGCCCCGCTGCGTTGGCGTAAAACTCTATTACCATCCCTTCCCCTACAACGTATCCCCCAGGCTTCTCTGTCCCCCAATTGCGCCCATCAAAATACACCTTCTCTCCGGGAGCGGCTATATCTTCGTTACTCTGAACAGTACAATAAATCTCCGGTGGGCGCATAGGAAGAAAAGAGTGCTCTCCTGTAGCATAGCAAATCTCCTCGCTATGCGGGTCTCCGGTCTGCTCCCACGTAAGCGCCTGGCGTTCAGAAAATCTACTTAAAGGCACTTATCTTCTCCCGTTATCAAACCATGCGTTCGTAGGTACATACGGCTTATAGTATCTAAAATTATCCAGAGCTTTTTTCAAGTTATCACACTTAACTGCTACTGGCGTCATCGCGGAAAATGCGTAACTCAACGCATCTACCATGTGGTCAGCAGTAGTTCCGACTGCTCGGCTAAACTCTGACAAGCTCTTGCTTAAAGCGGCAATGCTATCCACGTCCATTGTTAAACCACGCCCCGACAGTCGTTTTTTTAATGAAAGACACTTCGGATTCAATTCCCATCTCCACAGACATTGACTCAGCTTTTATTTTTCTTCTTCGTTCCAGTTCTTTTTCTACTAGTTTGAGTTTTCCGAGGTCTTTTGCTATCGCTCGTGCGCTTCTTTTCCCAGCCATGTTTATTCATCATCTCCTCGGACAAGACTTTGACACTCATCCCGACAATGACCATAATGTTCTTACGCCCCATATCATCACGAAGCTTCGTGACTAATCGCTCAACCTGACCTATATCAGTATAATTCGATACGAGAAGGATATCCCCGTCCTTTATATCAAGCTTCTCAATATCCATTACACCGCGCCTCTCGCGATACGCTCATACTTCTCAATTTTGTCTTTCCAGTCCTCGATACGCTCAACGACAGCATCGACACTCTCGTCCTCATACTCAATGGTAATCTCAGAACGAATGTCGTCTTCATCGTTACCGGTATTCGCCTGCACTCTCAGCGAAGATTTCTGGTTCTCTCCAGTGTCATGCTGAAAGAACATGGCTCTGTGAGGATGCTCCATCCGCCACTCGTGAAGGTCCAAAAGCATATGAACAATCTCGTGCTTCTCCATCTCACTCCCCTACTTCAAAAACTCGTGACAATTCCCGCAATAACGATGCTCAACATCGTTCCGGCTATAGCTGGTCATCCCGCATTTTTTGCAAGTGATTGCAGTTCCGTTCTCAACAATCTCGAATTCCGGCTCCGGAGCATCTCCGAGATACATCGTCTCCCCGCAACACACGGGCCATCCACTAATAAGACATTCCTTCAGGTCAACAATCACAGTCTTTCGACAGAATCGGCACTGGCACGTCTTCGGCATCTTATCCGATGCTTCTGCATACATGTACTGCAAACGTTCTCGACTTGGAAGTGCTTCTCCGATTTCCATTACTTCCTCCCGTTCTCAAACCAATACTTACGCGGGTATATTCGAACAATCCGAAGCTTATACGGCTCTCCGGAATTCTCATTAAAATTATCTACAAAGTTTTCAATATTTTCTTCATCTACAAAACTAGCTAAATCATTAAGAGCCGTATGATTAACGGGGGTCAGAACAGAACCGTCGGTAATCGACAACAAATCTTCCCCGCCTACCGCATGTACTGAAGCGTGTTCCGAATCGCTCATACGACAATTTCCTTTTCACGACGCTTTCTGCGTAACTTGATGACAAATATCAGTACAAGAATTATCAGCGCAGCGACCATCAAAACAGTTCCCCACGGAAATGCTGCGGGTGCTTCGCTCTCAACTCCCATCGACACTCCTGGAAATTCATAAGTTACTGGTCCTTCGGCTGTCGGCTCAATAACTACGTGTACTGGGTCAGCGCTATCTTTAGTCGGCGCGATGTAACTCAAAACCTTATCAACAATAGTAGTCAAAAAAGTCAACAAAGCTGTCCAGAATGTTAAATTCTCACCCCATCGTTTTTTCTTAGAGTCCGGCATGTCTTTCCCCTCTTATGTGTTTGGCATATTCGATATTACTCATATTCATCTTATCTCGCTCATCCTCCCACTCGCGGCACCTGCTACAGGCAAGCTCTCCAGAATGCTCTTCAACAGGGGTGAGGTATCTCGTACAGTAAATACACTGCTGTCTGCTGAATCGTCTTTTCTTCCGTCTCTTTTTGCTCATTCATCCAGCTCCCGTATTTTACGTCCAAGATAAATAACTAGTATTCCGGATATAATCGCTGCAAACGCGACTAATGCTCTCAGACTAATTTTCACTCCCAGGATTTCCACTCGATGCCTCCGCTGATTCCTCGGGATATTCAACGACTTTTCCATCCTCGACAAGCTGCGCTATTAAATGCGCAGTATGACGGTCATACAACTCCGCTACCTGGACTCCCTCCTTCTGGCCCTGCTGGTTAATCATGATGCGAACAAGTATAAATACGTTATCCGCTCCATTCCTTCCGATAGGATTCTGCTCAATCAACCTCCACTCAGAATACTCTCCGCGAGCCCAGGTCATCACCCCGCGCTCGTTATCCTTATTCCATGTCAACTTCACTGTCGTCTCCTTTAGATTCGAGCACATCGTCCACGGCGGCTTCAACGGCGTCGCGAACCATTTTCTTAAATTTCCTTTTTCGTAACAACTGCTTAACGACATTGTCTGTCACGTCGTCAATCAGAGCTTCGCGTTTCTTTCTTTCCATCTTTTCCATCCTTATCGTTAAACACCACCCACGTACACATAAACAGCAACCCAAACATCCACCACGGATTTCTGGTTACATTTATAGCAAGTGCGCAACACCCGCATACTCCGAGTATGAATGTCGCCCTGTCCACGTTAAAAAGTATTTTGAATTTTCCGTGACTATGCTCACTCTCCATACTATCCTCCAATTTTCTTTAATCGATACATTTTGAATAAATCGTGAAGTCTTTTACCGGTAAAACTCTTTTTGAATATCGGACACGTATCGACCACGACTCCATTAATCACAGCAATAGCTCCGCATCCCCATTTCGTATCCATCCAGTAAAGTTCTTCTCCTTCTCTAATCTTCATTACGTGCTGCTTCCTCATGCCAGCATAACTCCCATCTTCTCAAGCTCATTTAATATCGCTGTCTTAGCTTCTTCTCTGGTCACGTCAAGACCATACTTATCAGCAATGAATCCCGCAAACAAATCAACACGACTAAGCATCAAATGTTCCGGGCAATAAGTAACCTGTACTGCATACGCTTCTACTTCCGACTTGAATATATGCTTCTTGCATCGAAATAAAACAAGCCATCCGTGAATCCCTAAAGTCCTCCACCACTGCTTCGCGTGTGTCAATTCGTGCTGAAGCAGTCCTTCGTCGTGCTTATATTCCGGTCGTATCTTGACCCAAGGTCCCACACATACCCCGGCAAACCCCTCCTTAACTTTATCGGTATAAAATACAGGTACGGGTATAAATCCATAAATACGTTTAATCTTCATCATATCTCCCTATTTGGGTCGTATTCTCTGAGTATAATCTCATACATCCTCCCATTCTTCTTAACAATAATCCGATTCCGGTCAGTATTGAACACAAGCTGACCCTCTGAAACATCGTAGTCATTTACTTTCCCATACCGGTCCTGCATTACTAAGGATTCTCCATCAACAAGAGCCCTATCCTCACTCACGCGCGCAACGGCTGCTTCTACCTCACAGCGGACGTCATAATCAGACATAAGCGCACTTTTAATCTCCTCTTTAACAAGAATCTTCCAATCATCATCGAAAGCGCTCTTTACTACTTCGACTTCCTCGCGAACTTCCTTCTTCCAGTCGCCGATTACCTCTGCCGCAACCTCCTTGACAATTCTGACGAACTCGTCTTTTTTAATCATCATTTTCGTCATAAAGATTCTCCTACGGACATTCTGTCGGCAGTCTCCTCAACACCCCTGGCTTCGGATGCTGAGGACACGGTCGCACCGATGCTCACTCTCTCACTCTCCTGAAACGCGAATACTTTTTTCGCGTTTCATCCTTTCAAACATTTCTGCCGGCAACGTCTGCTCCACGTCTCCTGCTTTCAACGTAACATAACTCGAAGGGTCAAATCCAAACAACCCGGAAATAATCCCGGTTATAATCCGGTCGATATTATGTATCTGCTCAAGGCACTCATCCCGAGTCTGGCGATGTTTCTCGCGGAGCCTGTTACCGTTATCAATAGTATGCTCAAACATCTCACGGGACGTGCATAACGATTTTACATACGTATTAACAACATCTAATCCCGTTGTTTTGTTCTCAGACATACCTACATCCTCCGATTTGATAATATCGTCAGTATTCCTCCAGTTATTAAACCACTTTCTCGGTTCCGAAGGTCTGCCCTGTAAAGATAGAACATCATCGATGCACTTCTTTACATGCGCAGTTGATAATATCCTATGCTCCTGCATCCTTCTTTTCCAATTCCATTATAAGGTTTCCGTGGTCACAAATAATAGCCCCGGTCACAGTATACCCCACAAGCTCCCCCGGCTTCATTCTCGGAAGTCCCTTGTTAGCATCTACAAGATGAACTTCCATATTCTCATTATCGGTGTCAAACGACACCCCCTTTCTCTTTACAACTACGGTTATCGTCTTTCCCATGACAAAACTCCCCTTTGTCCACTTTGAGACCCTCCTTCACAGACCTCCGTATTGATTTATGTAATATACGCTTCGCTTCCCGGCGCAAGTGTCTCCACCAGCTCCAGTTCGCTCTCTGAGAACTTCTCGGCGCATCCGGTTCTTTATGCATAAGCTTCAACCTTACTGTTATTAAACCACGCTTTGATAGGAAATATTCGCTTAATCATCCAGGCGTGCCCACACTTTACGGGGCTAAGTCTGCTATCCCTGTGAGGTCTTAGTGTTACGGTCACTTGTATTCGGCGCTGTATGTGACGCTCCCCGTAGCCAAGGTCCTTTATAAAAATATTCACACGAAAATCCCTATCTGGCTGCATGGTCGTATTCACTTCAATCGCTACTTCAATAGAAGTCTTAAAATCTTCTTCAGTCCATCGTGCGGCAAACTTACTTCCAATGGTGTCAAGACGCAATCCAACTATCTGCATCAACTCGATATGCTCAAGAATCTCGGCGGGCATCTTTCCGCTCTCAAGTTCACGAGCTATCTCTTCGACGCGCGTCCTCCCTAGTGCATCCACATAAGCCACTACTTCTCTCCGTTATCAAACCACGCGTCATTCGTATTAGACAACGCTGGCACGAATTTTTTATTCTTATCGATAACGTATGACGCGCTCGGAGTCGTCATCCAATCGTCTACAAATACTCTCGCGCTAACATTTATGACATCCGTATCAAAATGACTATATGCGATATCGATAATAAACGAACCGGCAGGAAATCCGAACTCCTTCATCCGGTCATTAATGTAATCAGTATACATTTTAAGCTCGCTGTGCTGAATGTATGCAAGACACCTAGCAACATATTCCTCGACTCCCGCAATAATATCCTTGACTTTCTCACATACCATATCTGCAACGCGGAGCGGGTCTCCATCTCTGAAGTCTTCTTCATTAACTTCAAATAATTGTCGCAACTTAGCTGAGTCCAAGTCTCTACTCCATCCAACTACTCGATTGTACTTATATTCCGATTCCATTTTCAAACCACCGCTGGCGGTCCCATACTTTCAACTTATACTTCATCCGGACTCCCGGATATCCAAGCTTGTAATTAACTTCAAATATCCCGATATATATTTCCTGACGAATCCGAGAGTCGTATACTTTTATACTTCCTTCAACAACAGGTCCCATCCGATGCTGGTTAGCTATACGTTTATCAGATATGTCAAGGTCTACCTCACAAATAATCGGCTCAAAGCGATTACTATACATTCTTCGATTAACTTCCCCATCGACAATATTCTCAACAAGAAACATCAACTTCCGACGCTCACTAAGTATATCAAGGTCTCCATACTCAACACGGTCATAGTCAGCCGCCAAAACAGCGTAGTGAACTGCATTCAACAATTCAGCATACGTCTCCGGATGTGGCGTCGGTACAGGTCTCCTGTGTAAATCAGAAGGACGCATCTGCTATCACCTTTCCGAACCACGGGTCGCGCTTCGATATCTTGAAATTCCCAGTCCCGAGATGTCTATGGATGGCTGGATTGTATCCGTGCATCTCGCTTTGCTTCGACCACTCAAACTCGACATGAACTCGAGAAGGAGCTTTCAGCGGTCCGACACAAAGCGTCCATAAAAACGCTCCCATCATATCCCCCTCAACGCGAACAAGGACATATCCCTTATACATATCCAGCTCAGGATATGCGGCGTTTCGCGCTGCCATCAGCTCAACTCTGTTGAACATTGAATCACTCTTCTTGTTCTTGTGATAAGTGGTCGTCATAAGCGTCGTCAGTTTAGTCGAGTTCTCTTTGCTGATGTCGCGAATATCCTCATCGAATGCATAGACATTCTGGAGTGATTTTTCCATTACCGACTTCAATCGTGTCCCGATAATCTCCAGGTCCATAGCTAAAGCAAGTTCTTCTCTATTCATGCTGACATTCCATTATCAAACCAACGCTCAGTCCGCCCTTGAGTCAATGCCCATATAAAACGCTCTCTCAACTGACGGTCAGTATACTCGTGACGACAATGCTCATGGATATGCTGACGTAACCAGCCATTGGCGAGTTGGAGTTCAAAGCGGTCATCCCCCGGATGAATCGGTTGACGACATATCATACAAGGGTACGTCAACTGATGTCCCGCAGCTTCATCAAAACGCACTTCAAGATAGGCGTCTCTCAGCACACTTCGAACAAACTGCTGTCGCGTCAAAATCACTCTCCTAAAAGCTTCACTTATATTATATCATATAATAATGATATGTCAACTAAATTTTAAGAAAAAATCCCTCCCTCATCGTCAAAATCGTCATCTCCGCCGACAGGAGCAGTCTCCTCTTCATCGTCTCCCGCTGGTGAGCCCCCTTCATACGAGATGAATGTGAAATCTGTCGGAATATCCCACTTGACTTTTATTCCGCGAGCTTTCTTTGATATCTCACGCCCTTTGATGATGTCAAACAGCATCTCATTACGGAGCAGGTCATAGTCATCCTGCTTGAGTGCGATACATACGTCCGCAGCTTGGGCAATCGCGTATGAATATCCAATATCCTCGACCCCACCCTTCTCGGACGCTTTTTTCGCTCCCTTCTTAATCTCCTTCCGGAACTGACTGGTGGCGATGATTGGAAGCTTCGTTCGATTTGCAATCAACTGCAATTGACGAACAACATCGGCGACTTTCTCCCAGGTCCCTCCTCGAATATAGCTCTGAAGCAGATATAATCCATCGAGCAAAATCAGTTTTGGGTTAAGTCGATGAGCCATGAATTCAATGTCAGCGGGCTTGCTGACATGCGACGCATCAACAATCCACCCCTTCTGGTCGCGCATGCTGAGTTCGTCCATTTTCTCGCGAAACGTCTTCTCGTTAAATCCGTCAAGCGTTCCCCGACGCAAATCCTCGTAAGGGACTCCGGTGTAAATGGAGTCGTGTCGAGACGCTACGGTCTTGGCTATCAACTCAACTGAAATGAAGAGAGGTTTATCCCCATTATTACACGAGTGCTCAAACTGTTTCGTCAACCACCACGACTTCCCGATTTCAGTCGGACCGACAACAATTATGACGTTCCCGTCACACCATCCCGACGTAATCTCGTCCAGCTCTTCCCACGGAGAACTGAGTCCGATATCCCCTCCGAACTTCGCGCGCTCATCATACTCGACGAGACGATTAGCAGCATCGGAACTGATTTCTATAATCCCCTCATCATCCCCAGTCTCTTCAATCTCGATTAGAGCTGTCTTGATGCTGGCGATGGCGTCGGTAATCGGCTTCTTGTCTTTGAGCGCTTCTTCAGCTTCCTGGAACGCGGTCTTGAGGAGATTTTTCTTATGTCGCTCCTCAATCTTCTTGATGTAATAATCAGAAGGCTCGACTTTACTGAGGGGCTTTACTCCGAGGTCGGTGCAAAATGTTTCCTCTTCAGGTAACTTCCCGTGAGCAACTACAAATCTTGTCGCGTAATCAAAAGCATCTTTGTCAACAAGTAATTCCGGGTCCAGACTCAGTAAACCGTCTATATCTTCTTCGCGAATAAACGCGATGATTAAATCTATGTCCATTTATATTCCTCACTCGAACAAATCTCCTATGAAATCGTCCGGGTTGGTAGTGGGTTCGGGTTTCTCCCTCTTCTCCTTTTTCGGTGGATTCAAAATATCATCCGCCATCTTAACGCAAGTGGGTTCTTCGTCGAACAATGCTACCGGCCCATACAGTCCGTCTACATCAATGCGCTTAAGGTCGGCCCATAAATCCATGACCGATTTAGCAAGCTTAGTCAGCTTCTTTGATGTCGCCAAGAGCTTCCCTCCAGTTGTATTCGCTGACGTCAACGAACATGGCTTTTTCGACGGTCATGCTTATAACTTTCCCGGTCAGGAATTCTTTAATCTCATCTCCCTCGGGGTCTAAATTAGTCGTGATAATAAGCGAACGGTCATTGTTGTAACGAGTCGAGCAAACCCACTCAAGAAGCTCAACTACAACTTCCTTGTTACGACCGCTGCCGATATCATCAAGCAGCAGAATATTAGCATCGCGAATCACTTGCTCAAGCGAATACTGTCCGAACGGAACATGGTCTGAATTCAGCTTGTAGTCAACAAGCTCGTTCTGCGTAATCATGAACGCGCTTCCGTCATGAAGCAAAACTTCTTTCAAGATGATAGCTCCCGCTCCAGTCTTACCGGTCCCGAAAGGTCCGTTCATAAACAACCACCTGCCGGCGTCTACGTACTTCTTGATATTGTCCGCCCACTCCTGGACAATCTCCCGATACATGCACGTATCCGGAATCTGTTCAATCGAGCATCCCCTGAACTTCAGAGGAACGTTCCCGAGGTCGAGAAGACGATTAACAAGAAGTGCATCTTCTTTCGTCTTCCGGTCCCTACCCTTGGTTAACACTCTTCCTAGCATCACCTGGTCTCCTTACTAAGCCTTTTGGCATACTGTAATCATAATCCGAACGTCGGTCTATAAAATGTTTTGACTTTGGTTTTCCTGCGTGCATCATCGCTTGAAAAGTCCCAAACCACTGCGAGAACACAAGGCTGATAGTCGGGAACTGCTGAAAGTCATTCTTCTTGGCTATGGCTTTCCAGTTATCGAATACAAAATCAATCACGTCCCTAATCTCTTCGATATCGCTGGTACGTTCAAGCATGTTCTTTATCAGCTTCCGTTCCTTCGCAAAATTTATGTTGAGCTTCTTTCCGGAAAGCTCGTGGTAACGATGTTTGAAGTAGGTCTCGAAATCAACCGTCTCCCAACTGTGGACGTCTTTCGGTCTTTCTCTTTTTGGCTTCGGCTCCTTCATGGCTTCGGTCAAGCTTCTTTTTTCATCTTCCATGTATCCGTACTTGCTTGAATGTTTCAGCGTACTACCTGTGCTCAAACGAGCTAATTTTTGGTCTTTCTCTGATAAAGAAGAATTATACGCTTTATCACTTGAGCCGTGAGGCTCAAGTTTTTCTTTTTTCTCTTCTTCTCTTTCTTCTTTTCTTTGTATTACTTTCTTTTCTTCTTTCTCTTCTTCTCTTTTTTCTTTTTGCTGATTGGTGACATTTTTGTCACGTGTGGTATTTTCGTCACATATCGCCATCGCAGAAATCACGTTAAAATCAGACACCTGAACGTCCAGCAATGTGTTCAGCAGATTCTCAGCCTGTCCAGAAAACTTTAGCGATGAGGTCGAATGGTCGTGGATAATATATTTATTCCGACGACTGTTCAGTCCGGCAGGTATCTCGAGAAGATTTTTCTCGCACAGCTCTTCGATAGCTCGCATGATTGTCCGGCGATTTTTCTGAACAGCATCAGAAAGAACTTGCTGCGTCGGGAACTCTAGCGGCTCCTGGTAAACGTAGCTCATCATCGTCGCAAAAACAATCTTGGACGTGCTCGAAATGTTACTGGCATAGATAGTCGCCCACAACGTCTCAATCCACTTTGAATCGTGATGGAAAGTGAACTTTTTTGAGTACGGGTCGTATGAGACAATAGTTCCCACGCATTTTCTCCAAAAGGGGTTATGAGGACATTCTATCACCATGTCCCCGACTGTCAAGCAAAAAATATAAAAAATGTGACAAAAATGTCACGCATCGTGGATTAATTGGTGACAAAAACGCGCAATCGGTCCCAATTTTTGATGAAAACAGCAAAATAATCGCAAAAAAACTCATTATCAGCTCTGGTAAATTCTCGGTAATCTTCTGAAAAATTCTCGTCATACAGGTCGCTCGCTTTGTAACTGATTGGAAAACTGAACCCGAACCATGACTTGATTTTGCGTATCAGCGGATTCCAGTAATAGAATTTTTCCAGGAATGAGAACCATCGTTTCTTCCGCATCTTTGTCATCACATTTGCTAGCGTTCCGTACTCGTTATAGTACATCTCGTTGAATAACACGTGACCGAGTTCGTGCAGCAAACTCAGTCGCGTCAACACTGACAGTTTAGCAAGTTTTTCCGGGACAAAAACTGTGTAGTGAGTCGATTCTCCGCGACGAATCCACTGCACGTAAAATCCTTTTCCATTATGCAGTTTTATTTCGATGCGCTCGCGTATATTTTTGCACTCGATTGCACTGCTGACAAACTCTTCAATCATCTTCAACAAGTTCTGCTTCTCCACTCATAACTCCTTTCCAATCCGGTCGTTCTTTAGTCGAATTATCACAGATATAAAGACTCCTACTCGCTGTATCATAATAGAACTCTCCGACACTCGGGTTGTCAGGATAATTCGGTACCAATTCAATCTCGTCAACAATCACATTTTTAATTTGAAAACGATTGTTGAACCAGATGTATTTTCGGTCTACACTCATATCGAAACTGCCCGTCCATTATCAAACCAACTTGAATGAATACTCGACGCGGTTTTCATCCCGGTTACGTGTCTGTAAACAGTCCCGTCCGGGTCAAAATCAAAGACGAATTCGCACACCGCATGCTGACGATTATCGGTCGTCCAAAGTCGCCACGTATAGTCACGATTTCTTTTGAAATGATAACGATGTTTTAATGTCGTTTCAACAAGCGTTTCGAATATGTCGAGACGCTTATTTGTACGCGGAATCTCCTCCGATTTTTTGACAGCACTACACCAGTTGCGGTCCAAGAATACGCGGAAAGTTCCCGCCTCCCACGCAGCTATAATTTGCTCTTCTTCAGACATCATAACCACTTCAAATTCCCATGCTTTACAAAGTGCTCATATTCAGTATACTCTGCTTCAAAATTGTGCCGTCCTTTTTTGTGCTCTTTGTTGTAATAATGACCGCCGCCGTCTCCAAATCCGGCAATAAAAATCTCCGCTTTTGGAAATGCTTCCCGAGCAGTCATTACTCCCATAAATCCGGTCGAAGGTATCGTACCAAAACGCTTCTCATACTTCGCCCAAACTTTCTCCGAATAGAATCTGATATCATCATTCGACACGCCCGCATAGCGAAGTAAAAACTGGACAATATTTCCATCAAGATTGAAGTGAACTCCGTTCATCCACAGCTCTTCAATCGCACCTGAATTCGCGTCACATTTTCCGGCTTGTCTATAGAGTAAGTTGTACACAGAGTGATGCGCTACACACCAGTGAGTCGTCCTGCTTCCAAGGTCTTTTTCAAACCCCTGGATTCTGAAATCATTAAACCGGACAATTTTACTGCACCGGTCTATTTTCTTTCCTAAGTTTGAGCCGATTAAACTCGGGGCATTTCCTATAATAACTACTTTCATGCTTGACGTCTCCTTCCGTTACTGAACCATTGGCGCAAGCGTAAGCGCAGAGCTAGCTCCTGTTTATTATATTGTCTGACAAGCTCGTGCTCAACCATCGCTTCAAGCGCTCCGGTCTCTCCCTTTTTGTAGCACTCGTCTACGCATTCCGGACACATTGAGACTCTCATAAAGATATACTTTTTCCTAATAAAAGTCCAGTGACATGTGCCGCGAGTCCTCACGCAGTCCCCGGCTACGAGTGGTTTCCTGCATATAAAACACGTCGTGTCACACCCTTTATTTACAAGTGTGGAGCAGTGCGTAATCGTTCCTAAATCTTCGACTTGCATATACCATTCTCGAACCAAGGAATCACTTCTAAACTCATCAACGTATCACTCCACTTCGGCACATGTTTCCAGCTATCGTGCTTAAAAAACGTATAACGCACTTCCGGGTCATCGGTACCCACTTCGTAAAAAACGCATAATCCGATATCCAGCTCCCAGTCGTGAAAAGTAAGCATCCCCATTTTTCCGTCGCGACGAAGACTGGTTCCCGTAAGTGCGAATCGCTGCCTGTACTCCATCAGTTCTTTGTGAATAAATGATTCGACATGGAGAGCTACTCCATGAGAAACATAAAACGGACTTTCATACAGAGAATGATTAAAACTCGCCACGTACACGGCATGCTTAAGCGGGTCTGCTATCTTATACAGGAATTCCCGTATTTCTTTCAAATCCTCTTCAGCAATCTCGATAGTCACTGTCGCGTCCTCTGATTATTAAACCACGCCGGCTTATAATCCGGCACTATCTTTCCCTCATTAAATCGTTTCTTAATCTTTGTGCGCTCATCCTCATTCGTGAAATAATCGACAAGTATCTTATGGGGATTCCCGTAACTCTTTCTGAATATAATTAAAATCCCCCCTCTTTTTCCTCCGCCGTCTCGATAATCAACGATTATCATATCTCCATGAACAAGTCCCGGCACAAGATTCTTTGTTGTGAATGATTTCTTGTTATACCCAAAACGCTTCTCGTACATTGGATTACGAAGAAGACGGTCAATCTTCGCACACACATTCCGTCGTATCCGCCGCTTAAACGTATGCGCAGCATGTTCCCCCGAGTCAGAGTTCTTCAGTACAACACTGACGACAGCTTTAGCTGAGCGCATAAAAGCTTTGAGAACAGTATCGCTCACGATTTACCTTTCCCCATAATGTCAAGAAGTTTCTGTAAATTATCCGCATGCTGTAACAGCTTATCCAATACTTTTTTAACTGGGCTGACGTCCACTTTCATGTCGTGCTCCCCGATAAACTCCAGGGCGAGCTTGCACGAAGAAAATGTTATCTGATATTCGTTGTCATCATAATGGAAGTATATCTCTTCTTCGCGATTCAAATAAAATCCGCCATGATGCATCCCGTCATAAATGAGGTCAAAAAACGGGTCAAGCGATTCGTTGTCTTTGGGGTCAAGTACGAGGCATCCTTCTGCATGACCCTCGCGCAAAACCCACTCTACGCATCCAACAAACTCATCAAGAAATAACGCAGTCGCAGCCTCCTCTACTTCGGGGCTCATTTTCATTGCTTCGTCCCAGTACGGGCGAGCGAGGCCGTTTGCTTTATCGTTCAACTCCTGCTGCTTCTTTCGAAGCTCCTTATATCTATCTCGTAAAGCAGACATAATCACTCTCCTAAACTATATGGACGTCTTCGCTACCGTCAGATTTTTTGATTGTGATTTTTGCAAGTGGCGTGTTGTCCTTCGGAGGCCCGTCCTCTTTTGGCTCAATGACGGCTCCGGTCTCGGGATACTCTCCTCCGAGGGTATACTCAAGTTCCGGTCCATCAAATTCCCCGTACGCCATCCCATCCTGATACATTGCTCGCAAAATAGACAGCCACGGCTCCTGGACATAATAATAAAACTGGTTCTCATGACGTCCGAGACTCCCGTCAGGATGACGGAGCAGAACAAGGTCAGTACCGAACGCTCCGGCTTTCTTCCTTACTTGGCAGACATATCCGACATACATACTCCACCCGCGCTCTCCATGATGATTCCCATGCTGTAACGCGGTTATAACATATCGTCCCGGCTCGGGGTGAGTACTAAGACCCACTCCGAACTCAGGGTCTTTTGAGTCAATAATCTTCTTAAGAACTTTTTCGTCCATCACACTCTCCTAATCCGTTATTAAACCACTTCCCCGATGAAGGTATCATCCGAGATGCTAATGAATACATAAATACTCTAACTTGTTCGTCAGCTTCTTCTTTTGTACTTGTTCCGAATATTGTCATATTATAACTGCCCCACTTTACGCTTTTCAGAAATATCCTAAATACGCAGATGGCATATCCGTCGTGCGGGTCACTGACATACTCTTCCTTCTCATAGTACGGGCATATCACTGCTATGCGAAGAATCCCCTGACAAAGGTCAATCTCCTTTATGGAATCAGCTCCGACTACAGCGTGCCCCTCCTCAAGCTCATTATATAACGCGCTAGCCAACTCGGTCTTCAAGATAGTCTCTATCTTGTCAATTATCCTGAATCCGTGTTCAAGCGCATTATCATCGAGACCGTAAATCGCTTCCTCGATAGCAAATGCTATCGATGTCTCAATCTCTCCGAATAAGTCCGAATCCAGGGGTCGCATCCTGCTTCTCCAATTTTCCATTATCATACCATCGCGCTTCCGGCGCGACCATGTTCTTCAACGACACGTGCGAAATAATATACTTTTTATCAACTCTCCATCTGAATCCGATTCCCGGATTCGTAATCATAACTTTCACATGCGCATCATAAAATTCCTCATGCCACTGCGTGCTCGGATACACTATCTGTACTTTAACTGCAACGTGGCACTCGTTCTCAATAACGGGAACTTCACTCAAACGCTTCTCAATGTGCTTCTTCAGGTTATACTCAGGCTGCTCGTCAGCCCAAACAAAATCCGATAGCTTATCAAATGAAATCTCGTCAAGAATTCGATTCACGTTAGTTTGTACTACATCGCTCCAACTCATCAAGAAACTCCGACTCCATTGTCAAACCACGCTCTGCTCATGTCGCATCTGGCAGGGTTATTCACGTCAACAAACGGCGCGGCACACTGATAGCACAACTCCGATGTCGGACTGTCAGGTCCTCCTCCGGCATAGGCGGACTTGCGAACATAATAATACTCTTCTCTCTTACGTATCTGTGCTCCACACGAATCGCAAAATTCCTCGTTATCAGATATCACTGGATTAACGATGAAGCTTGTGCGTAATCCAGAGGCGCGTCCGGCAGCAATCTTTTCAAAAGCCCTTACCGCCGTAGCAACTCTATCCCGGAAAGAAGAGCGTTTCGGGTGCTTTAGATATCGCTTCCACGCTTCTTTACGCATACTCAGTCCTTCTTATTATTAAACCATCCGCGCGTACGAACACGTCCGCACGGAAACTCCATATTCAACTCGTACGTATCTCCAGCTTCCAACACTTGTATCGACACCTTCGCTCGTAACAGGTTGTTAGCAAGACTTTTCTCGGTGTTATTCCGGCGACTGCACTCAACTGTCCATCTATTAATCTTGTTTCTATTAAACAGCTCCCGACACCTCTCCTGAAGAATGGTGCGGTAATTCTGTATCGATACGATGTCCGCAGGTTCATATTCGAAATGCTTTCCGGCTTCCATGAACTCGTCCTGGAGATTCTCTATAAAACTTTCCGCATCTATCTTGCGCGCTATCTTTTTACGCTTCGAAAACTTAGCCATCACATCTTCCCGTTATTAAACCACTTTTTCGGACCAGCATGATATTCTGAATAACAGCAATGACACACAACAACGGTGTGAACAATATCGCAATCAACGCGAGGATTGTATGTCGAGTTCTCAACTACGTGCAGCATTTCTCCGTAACCGATATTACCGGCGCACTTCTGACACGTCGAACCCTCCAAAGCTTCGCACACAATCGAGCTTCGGTCTGCATCCCTTAATAAATATCTGGTATAACTGCTCACAAGCTCCTCCGGTTATTAAACCACGTCAAAGGAACGGGTACAACGAACGTCCCGTTCGGGCACTTAAGTCCAAAACGTACTGACTTATACTCATCCGTCTCCGTCATCCCCTGGACGACAATCTTCAATACAAAATCTTCGCGAGCTTCCGTATATACGCGGAACTCGTCAATACTTATCCCATAGTATTTCGAGATAGACTTCTTTAGCGTCCTATCAAACTCAACTGAAGGGTTCTTCACTCCCGTAAACGCCATTCTGTCAAGTATGTCCTGATGCGCGTCGGCGGCTAATTTATGCAGAGTGCTTATCAGCGTATCTGATTCAAGCATCTCCTTAAACATTTTCTTTATCGGTCCTCTTGACGCTGCTTTGGACTCTTCTCCGAGTACGTCTTCGATAGCTGTCCACGATTCTCCCATGTACATATACATCGTATTAGTCGTAGCGTCGTAATGCAGGTCTCCCATGTTAGGCGACTTGGGAAAACTCCCGTCCCCATATCCGTACGACGGCCCTTCCTTAGACACACTCACAGCACTTCCCATTGTTAAACCAATCCTTATTCGGTGCATGGTGATATCTGCGAAGGTAAATCCGCATCTCATCAGGCTTGTCCCCTATCTCGTTGTCATAGCAGTGTCGGCACAGGTACGCACAATCAGAATCCGTCTCAGCATCGCACTCCACTTTGACAGCAAACATGTCGGGCTTAAGCGCGTTTCCGCACAACATGCAGAACTCATCCTTCCGCATTACATGACTCTCAGTGTATACGCGGTAATCAGTCTCCTGCTTCTTATACTTCACTGCGCACAGCGTACAGACTATTTTTGAGCGGGAAGGCCCGCGTCTTTTCCCGATAATGTAAAATCCCGGCATATCACGAATCGGCACGAGACAATCCATGCACGTATACTGGTCATGGTCTTCTTCCATCCCTTTTGTCATAACGTATACTGGATGGTCCATTATCGCTCACTCCTGTTATTAAACCACGCATTCGGAATAGCCGGCTCCACAGGCGGCTCGACTCTGAGATATTTAGCAGTGCACCATATGCATCTGAATCCGTCTCTCCGAAGGTCCTGCTTTCCTTTATACACGATGAACATATACTTCGGTGAATCCTCAAGCGGTATTACTTCTCCGCACGCTTGGCACGTCGGCTCTTCCTCAGACGTCCAGTCAGTCCGCGAAATAGTATACTGTCTGCTGGTCCCTTTATTGAACTCGTCTATCGCTTCACGTATCCGCTGCTGGAATACTTTCCACGGGTCAACAATACTCCAGGGGTCTCCTCCACAACGGCAGAAGTATCCCTCGTATGTCTGTTCCCCACACTCCGGGCACGGACGAAGCATTCTATCAGTCCCCATCACGCATCCCGTTATCAAACCAAGCTCCCGAACACTTCCGGCGCTTCAGGTTCTCAGCATACACGATGAACTCGGTAAGGGCTTCCTCCCCCATCTCCTTACATTCGTGTATCGTCAGGTCATACTCAAAAGAAGCAAACGCTGACAATGCGTCGAAATTCACTTTTCGTTTCTTATTCACACTGCTCTCCCATTATTAAACCAAAACATCTCCATCGGGACAAACTTAAATTCCCGAAGGACATATCTGCTCTTTCCAAACTCGTCTTTGAACGACACTTTCACAATGACTTTGTTATACAGGCGTCGTCCGCACATCGCATCATCAACAGCAAGAACAGTAAATCCCTCCGGCAGCGGAGGTCTAATCTCATTATTGAGCTTTATCTTCGCAAGGCTCCGATAACGCTTTGCATTATGAATCCATCTGTTCCTGCGGACATGTTTATTGACGCGTATCAGAGCAGCATCAATCTGCGCGTTCCAATCCTCATCCCGTACATACATCCCGGCATCCATTATTAAACCACAACATCTTCTCCGGAACAAACTTGAACTTCCGTATGGCAAGTCGTCTGCTTCCGGCATCGTTCGTAAATCTGACAACTACGCTTACAGCAACATACGGGAAATCCGGAGTCGGCTGGATATCCGAGGTTTGTATGGTCGCGTCCCGGATACGCTCGGCATCAATAGTATCCCTCATCTCCTCCTTCACGAGATTCGCATACTCGAATGAGGCTTTCATACGCTTCTCCCGGCAGATGCGCTGATGCGCTCGGGTAATAGCGACATTAATCAGTGACAGCACGCTCTGGCTCATCCCGCAACTCCTCACATCCATTATCAAACCAAGCTCCCGGAAAGTACGTCGGGTATAAATGGCGGTATATCACGCTCTCACTCTCATCGTTTTCCATGTACAGCAGCTCAACGCGAATATGCGGCTGAGGCACATTCTTGCTCTTGGTCATCTGGATACAGTCAACGCTCCATCCGTGGGGATAGTTCCATCCCTTCACAAGCATGTTAATCATTGTCCGTATGGCTTTCTTATACGTCGTGGGGCGTCTTGACTCCCCCACACGTATCACCCACGCATGCGCTTGATTGATAGCGTACTGCAACTGTCCGCGTATGGTTCCTCGTATCGTCATGTTCACTCTCCGACTGTACGCTTATATTATAGCGTATAAAATACATTTGTCAAGTAAAAAATGAGAAAACTTCCCATATCTTAATCTTAAAAAAGGAGACGCTCGCGATTTTAGGGCAAAATCACGTGTGCGCACAGGCGCGCGCGAAAATGGGAGGATTATGAGGGGGCAGACAGGGCAGAACAGGCATCCTGGCGCGCTGACCGGGACTGTACGGGGCTGAAAGGATGGTCGAAGGGGTAAGAGACGGCTGGAGCGGACACGGGCTTGACGGGGCAGTAAGAGGGCTGGCGTGATACAAGGGTGTTGCCGGCTCCTTTACGGAGTGATAAGAAGAGCTTTTCAGCGTGGGTGGTTCCCGGAATTTTTTGCCGGGTACGGGTGGGGGGTATTACCCCCTTTGGGACGGGCATTGGACGGGCATTGTTTCTTATGGGTTCTTATAGGGTAGTATGGGGGGACATGGGGGTGGTTGTAAGGTTCCCGACTTCTACGGCAGCATCCCCGCCGCCCTTGACAGCGTTACCTTTCGTTAAAAGCGTGATTTCACCCTTTTTGACCTCAGCCTATAGAGGTACGTGGAACGTAAAACGGGGGGTGGGGGTATCTCGGTTTTGAGGAAGCATTATTTTTTATTCTGCATTGCTTCCCCCCTTCTTCCCCTTCCCCTGCATACGGGGGGAAGGGGTTCCGGTGCGGGTTGTTTGGTTTTATCCTCTGATATTGTCCGGCGCTTCCCCCTGAATAATTACGGGGTCAAGTACAATCCGGCTTTCCCTGAAGGCTTCCCCCCGTTGCTGTCTGTAGTCTTTTGATATAGTCGGGTGAATGGCGGTCAAGGCTTTTCCGTATATGGTCGGCTTTGTCGATTTCTCCCGATACTGCAAGAGTGCAGGCGCGCGCGGTTAGTTCGTGATATTCTTCCATAGTGTACGGCTTGACAGGCTGATACAATCCCGATTTTTCGAGAGTGTCGGCAATTATTCCCATTGCTTCCGGCTTCGTGTAAGTGTCTTTTTTCATTGTCTTGTCTCCTGTTCCTGTAGTGAGAAGGAAAGAGGGGGGAAGGGGTTTTAATTCCCCTTCCCCCTTCTGCGGTTTATTTCTTTTCCGGCTTTTCTGACAGGCTTGTAAGTGCAAAGTGATTCCATGTCTTACAATCCTGTGTGCAGGTGCTTTTCACGTTTGAAAAAAAGTACTTGGCGCAAGTATTCAGATTTCCGGCTTTGTTGTCGCTGTTCCTTCCCTTCCATCTGATGACGGTTCCGGCTTTGAGTTTCTTTCCCAAAGTCTTTTTAATATAGTCGATAGCTTCCCCCCTGCGCTTTTTCGGGCTGTCGTATTCTGTGACATTCATTTCCTGACAGGCTTTGAAGCTGTCAAGGGTTATACAGTGCTTTCCTTCTGTCTCACTGTCTGCAAGGTGTATTCCTCTGTTCTTGGCGCTTTTCCTGTAGCTACTCCCTTCCTGCTGATAAAGGTTATAGCTTTCCTGTACTTCGCTGGAAAATCCGGTTTTTGATTTCTTGGCTTTGTCTGCGGTCTGCTGTGCAAGGCTGATTCTTACGGCTTTGTCTTTTCCGGCTTTGGCTTTTTTGTCTGTCTTTTTCATTGTCTTGTCTCCTGTGTTAAAAGAAAAAATATTGTTAGTGGTTTCCGGCTCGGTTCCTTTTTCCGGCTCGGTTCTAAAGTCTCTTTTTTTCATTGTCTTATCTCCTTGTCTATATATATTATGAAACGAAAAACGGCTTTTTTCCAACTATTCCAAAAAAACTTTGGCTTATAAAGTCTTTATTATCAATAGTTTATGAAGGTGATATATTTTATTTATAAGGTATGATTTTTCAATGGTTTATGTCGGTTCCGATTTTCCGGGCAGGTTCCGGGCAGGTCACATGTGATTGAAAAATTTCGGAGCCCGAACATCCACCACCAACGCCACACCCATGCCGAGCGCAAATACACAAGACCGCCGCCACCAACCACAGCCGTACGCGAATACACATGCGCCACCACCGCCAAGGCCAAACCTCGCGCGAATACACATAGCCGTACCGCCCCGGCCCATCACGCTCACGAATACACATAACCGACGGAGCAGGAGGTTAGTCCTGCCGCCGGCTACATGTTCCAAGTATTAACGTATGAGGAAAAGTCGCAATATATTGCATCCCAACAATATTTTTTATTGTCGTATATGGTGACTTCCCGAAAGTCTCTTTTTTTGTTCGTGACAGTGAGTATTAAAAGACAAGGTTTATACTCGCTGTCGGTCACTCCCTGCAATAAAAAATGTATCTCTTCCCCTTCCCCGTCTACTGCATCAATGGAATATATCTCCGTCCCGTCATGTGGCTTTGCGTCGTAAACTTGTTTTATTGTTAGAGTCACTCCCCTGTCTGTAATATCATTGACAATTCCCCCGAGTACTTCCCCGACGTCTTCCATTTTTCTCCTGTCTTCCATTGTCTTGTCTCCTGTCTAAATCCAATAATCCGGCTTTGTGACTATGTCCTGCACATAGTCAAGAATTTTATTATAGTCTGAATCAGGAACGGGCATTCCTGTATTTTCCTGTATAGGTTCCGTATAAAAATCCCCGATAAATCCCCCGTCCTCGCTGTCAATATCAAAGTATACAGGAACATCTATATTGATTGAATCATCATTGACAGTATCAAAAGTCCATTCTACTATGTATTCTTGATAGTAAAATATCTCTATCGGTCTTCCCAAAGTTTTGATTGCTTCCGCTTCATTCCTCATTGTCTTGTCTCCTGTTAATGTCTTATTTGTATACTATTAGTATAGCATATAAAAGTGATAATGACAAGCAGAAAATAAAAAAACTTCCCGCCCATCAGCTCACTCGTCTCTACCTCGTTGACTCACGCTGCCCGCGCCGACTGCAATCACGTGCAATGCCGACCACCGCCACGCTTACGCGTACACACTTACACATCGCCTACCACAGCCACCTCGACCGCAGCCACTTACACATACAGATAAAAAAGAGGCGAGGTTGTTACGCCTCGCCTCAACATCTCGTTCTTTCTCGAACTGAATATCACACGCTCACCCTACTTCATAGTTATCTCCTTTCATCAGGGCATAACCGGTTACTCGACATAAAAGATTGAATCCAGAAAATGCTCCGTCACGCTACCACTCTGTAGTTCCTCCACCGTGACGACTCCACGTACCTCATCATCCATCTCAACGATGTCAACCTCCACAACACGGGCTCTGAGATATTTCCATCCGGCCTCAGTCTCTCTGGTCAAGGTTCGTGATTTAATCACACTGCCGGGATAAACACTCTTCGCTTGTGCTGTGACCATGCTCTTAACTCCCATGAAAGTTACGATACGCTAACCTGTCCTGAGTCCCCTTACCCAGTATATTATCCATCACTCTGCCCTCCCGGAACAGAGCATCATCCGTAGCTTCTCTCACCAAGCTGGCTACGGCTTCAAATCCCGATGCATTCAGCTTCGACCGCTGATGCAGCAATGCTTGCGATGTCTGATGCAGCAGCCCCCACCGTATCAGCAGGCTGTGCTTGTTGCACGCCTTGTTCTCAACGCTGTACTTATCATCCATCATAGTTCTACCTCACTCTCTTCGCAAACTCCGGTGCGACATACGTCCCGCCACCGATATATTCATTGTTCTCCCGTACATATCGTAACGTCTGCCGGCTGTAATGTCGGCGGACGTTAATGGGCGCTGTGCCCCGAGTGGAACATCCGGTTCCAATCAGGGCACCCGCTACCAACAGGAGAAGACATAATCTCTTCATCACATTACCTCTACACTTCCGCTGTACACCTTCACGTCTATCCCGTCCGACCTGAAGACATAGTATCCATCATCACCGAGCGGCTGGAGTGACCGGTCCTGGGTCAGTCCGCCAAGCGGGTCAACGTATATATCTTCACGGAAAAAGTGCATATCCTGCTGAGCCCGCAGCATAATGAAATGGTCACTCTCGGACGACTTGACCTCGATGTCGGTCCCGACCTTTACTGTAAACATTCTCATCGCTTACCCTTTCACTGGCTGAACGTGTCCGAGCGGGACAGTCCTGACCTCTTCCTTGGCGACTTTGACGCGCGCCAAGCAGTCAGCGGTGACTTCCTGTAGAATCCCGAACACTGGGCGAGCCTTCCCGCTCACGATACGAACTGCCATCCCCTTGCGTGCTTTCCGGCTTTCCTTTTTTGTCATTGTCCTGTCTCCTGTAAAAAAGTGTCTTGTCTTATCTTTCTTTTCTATAAGTATTATAGCATATAAAAGTGATAATTGCAAGTAAAAAAATAAAAAGATTCTACCTGACTTCGCACCATCACCCTCCCCTCCAAACCCAATGTTTCATTGGGTGCGCCGCCGCCAGCCGCGTACACGTCTACCGAGCATACACAAGGACCTCACGCGCCCGCTCATCGCCCCACGGCCCTACCACAGTCTCGCTCGCCATTCCCGACCACCACTCCAACTACCTTACCAGCAACCGCGACCGAGCTGTACCATATCTGTCGTCACCTCAGCGCCGCGCTGTGCCCACCGGCCCTGCAAGTGATTGCAATCGGCTATCGCCAAACATGTGATTGTACCACCAACCCGTGCCAACTTTGAAAAAAAAATAAAAAAAAGAGGGGCCACCACTCGGTGACCCCTCCACACAGGAGATACATTCAGCCGTTAGGCTTCGACCTTCGTCTCGGCTGAAGTGATTGCGAAATAATTGGTGGCCTCGCATTTCTGTCCGCTCACCGAGCTTTTCGCATTGCTGAAAAAATACTTTGCGCATTTATTGACGTTACCGCTCTTGGTATCGCCATTGCGTCCCGCCCATGCAACAACGTCGCCCTTCTTCAGTTTCCCGAGCTGACCGGCGATATAGGCGACAACCTCCTGCCGGCGCTTCTTGTTGACGTCATACTGGGAAATCCCGAGCGCCTGCACCGCGTCGTTGATGTCCAGCACCTTGGCGTCAGGATGTTCGTCAAGACGCAGCCCGTGATTGGTCTGGCCCCGCTTGTAAGAGTCACCCTGGTCGAGCCCGTCGTGGTTCACGATTTCACGATGCAGCCCCGCCTTTGTCGTGGCGGCCTCGCGTGTGCGAGTAGCAAGCGAAATGCGCTTGCCCTTGGTTTCTGATTTCTTCTTGGCTTTTTTTGTCTTTGCCATGTCTTGTCTCCAAAAATAAAAGTAAAAAACAAACAACCCGAACTTTGTCTTTGCTCCTAACTAAAGTGATAAAGAACATCTTTCTTTTCTATAAGTATTATAGCATATAAAAGTGATAATTGCAAATAAAAAATAAAAAAACTTTCAGCCAAAGCCAAGTATATCAACGAGTTACGACGAGCACCGCGCCACCCATCCCGACGAACCACCGCGATGTCTTCTTGAGGTCTACCGCCGCCTACGCCTATCGCGCACGTAAATACACATGACCACCAAGTATACCACACGCGTGCGTAAATACACAAGAAAAACTGCTGCCTTACGCAGGCTCGATGTTGTAGACTTTGACTGCGATGATTCCCACCCCGAGCTGGCACTCGGAGATGTGTTCCCGTATCGCACGAGCCAACTCATACTCAGCACTCCTGCTGACTTTGATGTCGTACGTACCGTGACACTCCATCCCATCTTCAAAGTGAACATCGTATTCACAGGTCACCCGGACTCTCTCAGGCTTCTGCTCTTTCTTCTTCAACCATCCGAACATAGTCTTGCCTCCTTAAATAAAAACTGCATTGTCTTTGGCATTGAATCGGGCCGGCACCTTCCCGCGACAGGTCACGTTATGGCTCACAACTTTCCTGCCCGAGTGAAAGCTGATGTGGAATCGCTTTCCATCCGACCCCCGGAACATATCATCAATGTCCTCAACGTTGATTTCATACGCTACCCCGTCTATGATAGCGGTGTCACGACTCATTAACGTATTCTCCCAGTGCCAGCACTCCAGACAGATAATTTTCTCATCCAGCTCAGCCTGCACTCCATCATCCCAATGAGAAGTCCTCTCAGCCCCGCACTTCACGCAATGGTCTGTTCCGTCAAATGTCAGGACCGACTCCTTCTCCTCATCGAGATTCCAATAATTCTTAAACATTGTCCTGCCTCCTATATCAGTCTTTCCTCATCCGGAATGTCCCCACCCATGCGGCGAGTTTCCTCATCGGCTTCAGCATCAGTCCGACCATCCTCCTCATATCCCTCATCCGTGAGTGTCCGACCCTTGCATTCTCCGAGGCATTTGTTCCCCTTGCTGTAATCCCCACACCCTTCGCAGTAGTAGAAGTCGGGATGCAGATTGTCAAGAGTTTCCTCCTGCCCCTGGTAGATGCAGTCGTAACAGACTTCTTCACAGAGTTCCTGACCTTCCACATAAACTGGGTAGCGGTGATTCTTGCTCATAGGAACTGGCTCGCCACATATCAGGCATTTGCTGTCGGGTTCTTTCGGCAGTTCAGCTTTTTCCCGCCGGCGCTCTTCGCGTCTCGCATCGAAGGCTTTCTTCCGGTCAGCACCGTGGATAGCAGCAAGCAAGCACTCTGCCGTGGTATCTGCATCATTGTGGAATTCTGTTGAGAAGCGTTCATCGCTCGGACCGCTAACATCGTAGGAGTTGATTGCGAAGCACAACCCCTCATGCAACGGTTCCATATAGTAATGGTATCCCATCACAACAATCAATCCTTCATCGGTGTGACCCGCCATTATCCCGCTGTTGTAGCTTTCTTCATCAACAACAAAAGTTACTGTGACCTCTTTCATGTCCTGTCTCCTGTAAAAAAGTTCTAATCAAACAACTATACATATTATAGCATATAAATATAATAAGTCAAGCGCTAAATAAAAGAACTTTCTACCGGGCGGCGCACAGCCGTGGAACCTTGCAATTGATTGCAAATAAAAGAGCCGGCGGGGGTCACGCCGGCTCCAGGTGGTTGTTTGATTGTTTTAAGACAAGACTGACCCCTAATCTGTTTCGTCACATCCGCAGAATCCTTTCTTGCGCAACTCTTCGCGCCGCACATCGCGCTCCTTGATGTTATTGACTACCACTTCGACTGCTTTCTCAGTTGACTCTTTGAGTTCTTTGAGAATATCAATCTTCCTGCCACACTGCGGGCAGTATTTGTGGATACGGAGGCGGTCGCCATAACTGCTATTAAATCCGTCTGCTTTCTCAACAAGCGTCAGTACTCTGCTGTGGTTTGAACGCTGCACCACCAGCATTCTCAAACTTCCTCCGAACACTCCGAGCATGGGGTGGAAACCTCCACTGTGCTCCTCTTCGTACCACCCGAGTTCGCAATCACATTCAGGTTCTTTTTTCTGATTTCTTTTAGCAACCTTCTTTTTCTTAGCGCTACTCTTTTTCCTTACCATCACCACTCTCCTCAATCACAGTTCTTCGATTATCCCCGTGTTCGCCAACAATATCCCGCATCTCCTGCTCAATCTCCTTCACCTCGGTGAGCTTGACCTTCCTGAGCTGGCGCAACCCTTCGTACTTCTTGTTCACCCGCTTCTCAGGGTACTTGCAACGGTCGTACCGTTGGCAGGATGCGCAGTTATGGGCAAAGCGCTTCGGTGACCAACAATTAGTCCCGAGTTCACTTGACTTGATTATCTGTGCCTTCATAACTTTCTCCTAAAATATAGGGCGTTCTCACCCCTCCTGGAGCATTCCTTCCTGCATAATACGAGTCTCACCACGGGGAATAATTCCGTGGACTTCAACGCTCACCACGTCGAATCCCGCTTCCGACAGAGATTTCCTCACTGCCTCACGGAGTGCTTCAACGGCTTTAAGGTCAGAACGAACCATCCCGGTAATCTCCTCTCCGTTCTTCCCTTTAGCCGAGTACTCAATCTTCCGTGCTCGTTTCATGACTCACCCTCCTTAAACGATTGGTTATTCTTTTCCGAACGCGTCAGCCGCAGCAGATGCTCCCTTCGGAGGCTTATAATCACTGATGACCACGCTCACTACTTCACTCTCCGTAGTGTACGAACCCTCCTGAAGGTTCTCCACTTCCTCACGTTTCTTCACCGCGAGTCTTTTAAGCGCTTCCCCCGCCACGCCTTTCCACGCGACATTGGTTCGCTTCGTGGTCTTGATAGCGAGGACCTTATCATCTACGATAACTTCCCCCGCTCCGACCACCAGGGTCTTCACATCGTCCTTGATTTTATCAAGGGCTTTTTTCGCGGCCTTCTCTGCTTCCTTGGCCTCGACATACTGCTTGACGAGTTCATATTCTTTCGACCCCGGCTCTACTCTCAATGACCCCATGTCCTTCTCCTTCAAAATACGGCAACTGTTGTTGAACCACGCAGGCTTATAACCCGAACTGTTTGAGGACTTCATCTTCCTTCGCCTCCTCTTCAAGCTCAACCTGCGACTTAGGGACATGCACCAACCCTTTGCGATGCATCTTCCATACAATATAAGCGAGTGCTTCGGCCTTGGTCAATACGGCATCTTTCGGCAAGTGATGTTCTTCCGCCTCGACCTCTGCTCTGATTTCTTCTTCAACTGTCATGCCTTGTCTCCTTGAAAACTGTCTAATCAAACAACACTATTATTATATCATATAATAGGTATAAGTCAAGAACTATTTTGAAGAAACTTTGGGCCAATAATGTTTCACTTTCGAACCCTTCTTTGGTCTAACATATCCAACCACCTCACACTTGGGGCATCTCATTCGTCCGCTACCGCCGGTACAGGATGTCATCTCATAATGATTATGTTGATGCTGGCACCGCTGGTACTGTAACAATTCGCAACTATCAGCCTTGGGGCAACGATATATCGGCTGCCCCGAGGCTATAGCTGATTCAAACCACGGCTTTTTCATTTCTTCGTCCATCCGAACCGCCCCTCATTGCGGAGCATCTCGCACGCACCCCGGTAAGAAAGGAGGTCTGTGTTCTGAAACATATGTGTCACGCACCCTGGAGACAGGTACTCGTGTCCCTCATTCCCATACCGGAGGCATCCGTGAGCATTCCCGCTCACCTTGTCAGTATAAACATAGAGGTCATACTTCTCCTCATCGCCGGGACTCCTCACAACAACGAATGACCCAACATATTCCTCCGCCGCATGGTCACACTTGTTATCCCACACAGGACCATTTATCTTTATCATGCCCGGCTCCTCTCCATTACTTCAGCAAGAGTATGGTCATAACCATAGTGTCTGTCACGTTCCATCGGCAGACCCATGATATTGATGCTCTCCAGTTCACGAAGGCTGAAGTACCCCAGCTCGGGGAAATCTCCCTCAACCCATCCGAAGAACAGCCAATCCCCGTCCTCCTGCTTGCTTCCCTCAGTGGCAAACCACGTCCAATGACTGAACGGATGAAAGAACTTCACCACCACGTTAATGTCTTCCGGTTCTTTGTCCTCATTCGCATACAGCGCCGGCAGCTTCGATTCGATTTCTTTTGTCATAAGCTTCATGCCTCGTCTCCTTCTTCCATACCAGTAACGATAAATGTTTCCCGACTCGGCGCCTCGCATACGGCATGGTACAAGTCTGCCGCGTGCTTCAGCCCTTCGGCTTCTTCAGCAATCTGTTTTGCTTCGAAGGCGACCGTGTGGGTATCCTGACTGTGCATCTTGTTGAGCCGCTTATTTATAGACGACATCTTTGATGCAACAGCTCCGCCGAGGACAGTCCTCAACGTTTTGTAATCGACCTCAATCTTTTCCGCATCGAAATGTGATAACTTCATCCTACCACTCCTCTCCGAACTTGAAGGCAGGACAGGCGTCATCACCCATCCCAACATTCTCACAGTCCTCAGCCCGACATGCTGAACAATGTGGGTCACACCCGCGTTTCAGCAGGAACTCCACATAACCGGGGCTCAGATATCCCAGCCAACGCTCGATGTCCTTCTTTTTCGGATGGTCCGCCGGATAGCTGACTCTCTGATGTTCCGCATCAACCCGCTCAACTTTCAGTATCGTCATATCATCCCCTTTGACCATAAAGGCTCATAACGAACTCGTGCACCTCGCGATGCAATCTCTGTCCCACCGTCAGACTTTCATCAGACGTCATTGCGCGCCGCAACTTCTCCGTGATTTCGGGATAGTTTATGACGCGACCTCCGGGATAGCAGTCCATGCGGACACACTTAATCTCGACCGCTACGTCCTCCCCGTCAACATTGAACGTATGCGAAAACTTGAACTCTGCCTTGTCTGTCATGTCCTGTCTCCTTGTCAAAAGTAAATAACTTTCTTTTCTATAAGTATTATATCATATAAATATAATAATTGCAAGCAAAAAATAAAAATTTCGTGCCCGACTTTCGACCGCAGCATTAGAGCAAAATCCCTACCTACCTCATTGGCTCAACTCACCACCACCGACACCTAACGCGTACGTAAATACACAACGCCGCCGCCTACACCTAACGTACGCGCAAATACACAAGACCAAAAAAAGGGCGGAATTGCAATCACGTGCAACTCCGCCCGAAGCAGGAGACAAAACTGCTTATTCTTCGACGAGTTCTTTCACCTCGATAGGTATATAAACTATCTTCACTGCGATGACTTCGCCCGCAGCATTTCTTGACACAAAGGCATCGTAACTTCCATCCCCGACACCTGAGCTGCTCACGACTCCATACGGGATAAGACCCCAACTGTAGAACGACAGGGTGCGGTCACAACACAGGTTGTACCACTCCCCTCCTTCCTCCCCGTCACCCCTTCCGATATCAGTCTTGGTCAGACGAGGCGCTTCTTCCGCTACCTTATCGTCACGGAAGTGTTTCATGTCGAATATCCCGCACTGACCGCTATCCACTCCGATGTCAGCAGGTAAACGTTCCCACTCGGCCTGGGGCAACTCGCCCATATCGCGTTCGAAACTGTCCCGACAGAAATCTTCGTGGTGAGCATGAAGCTCAACGACACGATGGCCCCATCCATCAATGTTCACAACTTGTGCTCCAGGGAACCACTGTCCGTTCTTGGCTTCGACACTCCCTTGGCACCACGTCCCTTTCGTGTAGCAGGGGTCTGAAATCATCAGTTCCCCCGACACCACTTCGAACTGGCATTTGTCATACGAAAAATCCATCCCGACCACTCCTTCACAAAAGATAAAAAACGAAAACAGTACAACCATCATAATAACAATCTTCTTCACGGCCCACTCTCCTTCACAAAAGAATAAAAAAACATTACCGTTCCTCGCTCGGTATTGACTCTGTAATAACAGCCCGCATGGTCCAATCAAGTTCCACGCCATTGTGGATAAGTTTGAGGTCATAGTAATCCTCACGCATATCCGCCATACACATTTCTGAAGCATAGTCAGTGAGTTCTGAAAGTGCTTGTTCTTTTGAATCGCACTCCACCACGCTCAGCTCCCCGTCTACATAACTGTGGACTTGCCACTCCGCGTCATGCGACTCCTTCTCCAGCTCGGCCTTGAGGTCGTTGTACTCCCCTGACAACTTGCTGGCCTCACGGGACAGTTCGTCCACTTCCCGTGCAATCTGTTCGCGCCGACGCTTATTAGCGTCCATGCACCCTTCAATTCTTTCTGATTTATCACTCATGACGACGCCCATCCGAAAAAGAGATATTTAGCATTACCATCCTTGTCGGGCGGTTCCAACTGAACTGCTCCGGCAGGCCCCCACTTATCATCAATCCGTGGGTCACAATCTTCAAGCAACTGATTGGCAAACCGTTCAGGTTTCTCCCCCTCCGGCACCTCGATGGAAACAAAGCAGTCTTTTTCTGCAATAGTTCCCGTGTACCCGGCATGTCCGTAGTCATACTGCGCTTGCTCAACCGCAGCATTAAAGGCTTTCTGCACTGACTGACCTGAAGCAGTGCACATAAATTCGCAAGCACCCATCATTGTCTCCTTAAATAAGTCCTTCGTCCCGCGCCGCGTGGTATCTGCGGTCGCCCTCATCCCAATAAGCATCCCGAGCTTCTTCAGCAGCCCGCTCCATCACGGCTTCCTCAATATCACAGAGTTCTGCATCGGTCAGTTCCCGACCAAGCAGTTCTTCAATATGTTCGGTATTGAGAATTTCAACTTCCGGGCCGCTGCCGGGGTATGCTCTGTCCGGTGGGTTCATTATCATCGGCTCACCCGGCGTAATGTTGTAGTCAACTTCAAAATCGACTTCTTCGCCTTTGGTATTCTCAAGTGTCCAGTCCATAGTCTTGTCTCCTATTGAAAAAATGTCTTGTCAAACAATATGTATATTATATCATATAAACATCATAAGTCAAGAACTATTTTCAAGTAAGTTTCAACCATCGACATCTTCAACGAAACGTTCGTTGACCAGCTCCCCATCCTCGTAATCGAACTCGTAGATGGCTCCGCCACCATAGTCCTTCGCCTCCTCACGGAGTTCGTTAATGTCGTCGTCCATTGACAACACCGTAGCATCGAAGCTCCCTGTCCCGCCTTTAGCTCTCGAATCAAAAAGTACAAACATGGCTTACCTCCTATCTAGCCTACCCGTAATACCACTCCGGCACGCAAATACACAAGGTCACTGCTGAATCACCACTGCTGAAGGCAGTCCGTGTACGAACGTGACTGCGTGTGGCGGCGGACCAAGTCTCTCAACCGCAGCTTTCATCAAAAACTCAATTACCTCAATGTTCTCAAACACTGAGTGTCCGCATTTATTGCAGACCAGTGCTGTGATAACTGGGACAGGAGTAATGATTGGTTTCATCTCCGCCCCGCATTTGCATTTGATTATCGGCTTCGCCGTTCCATCTACGTTTATTATAAGACTCATCGCCGTGCTCCTTCAGGATTAGTTATCTGTGCTACAACATCCATCACCGTCTCCAGTTCAGGATTCCGCCACGCGCTCACGACATAAATATACGGCTTATTGTAATGATAACCGAATGAATCAATGTGTTTCTGAGCAGCCTCCTCGGTGAGAAATATCTCTCCAGGCACCGGCACCCTGACTTCCTCCCATCCGAACTGGGTTAATCCCAAGTCACCGGCAATCTCACCTGGGTCATCGCCGTCAATGGCGTCATACTGCTCCGAAGTGATGTCGCAGTTATCCATGACCTCTTCCTTGTTCTTGAACCACTCAACAAGTTCGTCTGACGAGTGGGCGACCTCGAAGAAATCATAAGTGTTGGCAAAGTAAGCTACCTCCTGCGAATCATCAATGTCGCACCGACGCTCCTCAATCTGATAGACGTGGTACAGCGGCAACCGAGTGGCTCGATTGTCCTGCGTCTCCATCAGCTCCGCCATGTGTTTTAGGCGGTCATATTGTTCATCAGTGACTTCTATAGTTTTCATCAGCTCACCCTTTCTTCCGAAGTAATCTGAATGTCACGAAAGCACGCCTCACAGATAATATCATCGTGCATCAAATCTTCATGCTTGATGTCACCGCACATCTCACAGGCGTGAAATTCTTTGGATTCATCCCGGCAGCCGTCGCAGATGTTAATGCATCCGCCAAGGTCGTTGACTTCAACGAGTTTAATCTGTCCTTCCGGGACCCACTCTCCGCAACATTCGCATTGAAGTTCCCCGTCAAAAAGGTGCCGGTCAGTTTCTTCCGCTTCTTTGGCATCCGCCATAACGTGTTCTCTGTAAACGTCTGTCATTGTCCTGTCTCCTTAATTAAAGTGTACTTCTATTATATCATATAATTGTTATAAGTCAAGGGTTAAATTAAAAAACTTCCTACCTCCTTGACTGACGCGGCCTCAGCCCTGGTTCGTAGGGAACATTGAGTGCTGCCGGGCTTCACTCCAATCAAGTTCGAGCCATTCTTTCACTTTCTCCGGGCTGCCCCAGCATGATGAGGGTACCTCATTATAGATATACTGGCATATCTCCTTCAGCGCCGCATAGCTCTTATGGTCAGCAGCTCCCACCGCAACCATCAGGTTGTTCTCCAGACACTTCTGGAGGAACCCTCCCGTGGGGCGTCCTTCATCCGCGTAAACCCGCAGCGAGTGCTCAAGGTTCTCGGGGATAGTCGGATAACGGCGTTCGCCGTCCTTGTCGTAAATAATGTAAGGTTTTTTGTCGTTGTCGTTCATAATCCTGCCTCCTGAAAATCTTTCCGTGCTTTGTTTACCTCTCCGAATCCGTTACGCATTTCGGGTGGAATAAACTCCACGCCGAGCGCATTAAATATTCCTTCTTCATCCTGGGTGCCGGGAATCCTTTCCCCTGACTCCCTATCCCACAACCCCTTCTCATTAAGTTTCATCCCTTTGTCCTTCGCCACGCTGCGCATTGCTCGGTTAAATTCCCCACTTCCCGTGCTCGCCATCATTGCGGCTCCGAAGGCTTCTTTGGTAAAGAACATCAGGTCCACCTGAACTCCATCAATCTCACCGGTCCTCTTGGGGTTCCCATTCTTGTGCTCACCGAACTTCTCAACAAGTCTGTCGTGATATGCGTCCCACGTACCCGGCACGATGATGTCCACATCCCCCGAATCAGGCTTACCGCGTCGATAGCTTCCGCATACAATGATTGGGGCATCCAACCACTCTACAACAATATCCCGTATGCGTTCTATCTCTTTACGAGTAACGCGTCCACCCTTTCCGGCAATCTTTCCGCCCATCATTCGTCCCTTTCCGAAATAAGCTGAACTACCTTGCGCAGCTCAACAGGATTTACTTTGGCGATGATGTCGCCCTCCTGAACGTGAGTAACGTCCCGGTCTCCGCCAAGCGGATAAAGCACTACCGGCAGCTCGGGGTCGCATTCCTGTAAACAGGCAATGAGTTCGCTGACCTTCACTGTTAATCCTCTCGGTCAAGAATGGTCACACCATCCCCGTATCCGCAGGCTCTCTGACACAACTGTTTCCCTGGATACCATTCCCCCTCATCACCGTCACTGTGAATGGCTACGTCATCACCGAAATGATGCTTCAGCGCAATAAGGCAAGCTGTCACCACATCGTCATACGGTTTACGGGCAGTTTTGGTAAAATTGAAAACTCTGCCGGCATCGTCCTTGCTTGAGGAATATCCCCCGCCAGGCGCAACAGCAAATGTTTCGTGAGCTTCATCTCCCACCCCATTAAGACTGACTGCTCCATCAGTAATCTTGGGGTCTCCACCTTCTCCCATACCATCTCCGATGGCGATTCCATCGGCCTTGGCACATTCGACAATCTTTTTGCAATCGCTTGCAAACTTGCCGAACTTCTTCGTATCAAGTTCCGGCTTCACATAGTAATAGTGCGTATATCCCATCACTCGGCCTCCTTCTCAACAATGTTATGAACGTGGTTCATTGCATCGAACCATATCGTATCTTTTCCTCTGCGGACGCACAGCGCTCCGCCTCCGAATTCATCAATGCGTGGTTTATCGCAAGTGTATGACCATGACGCGTAGAATGGTTCGTCAATCTCCAACTCCTCGACCAGCGCTTTCGCTATCTGTTCAAGGTGGTCAATAATAACTCCATCACTGTGGAACCATACTCCGTCACCTTCCATCTCGGCTTCGACTCCGCAATACCCCCAATCTTCATCCTCGTCAAAACTCTCGACCTCCCGGTCAACGATTTGAGCAGCCTGCTCTAACTTATCAGCAGGTACATTAAGGAATGCGGAAGTCTCGCAATAGTTGTTTGCCATATCTTGTCTCCTTTGTGGCTATCAATTTAACAACACTTATATTATATCATATAAATGTTATAAGTCAAGTAAGAAATAATAAAAGTTACAGCCCCTCCTTCTTCTCGGTTTCGAGGATAAAATCCTCCCACGGACCAAAGTTAGCTGCATCCACCATTCTAAGACGAGCCTCTTCGACTGTGTATCGCACGGTCTCGTCCTCCCGTACTCCGCCATAATGATAATACACCTCCCTGGGCAACGTGGAATCATTGTTGTTGGATTTGTCAATACAAAACCACATCTCAAAGTAATCCGGGTGACCTTCCGGGAGATTCTTATGCATCTCTGCCGGCATGGGCACTTTCTCGCAATACTCCACCCAGGCATGTCCGTGAAGGGGCACATACTCACCCTCAATAATGAATCCCCCGACAAGTCCGTGAACCACGAAATATTCCCTGTCGTCAGGAGGGCTGAGCACAGCTACCTGCGCTGCTGCTTCGTAGCAGTTCCCGCCGTCCTTGAGTTTCTTGGTTTTCATTCAGTCTGACCCTCATCACAGGTTCCCGAAGCGCAAGTCTCCTGACCGCAGAACTCGGATTCGTCATTAGAACACATCCTGACCCCTCCGCAACTCTCCCAAAAGACGCACTCCTCACAATTGACGTCCACCTTAACGAGTCCCAGTCCACCGCAAACAGAGCATTTAATCTGCTCCGGCTTATCTTTCAAAGAACTCCCGTACCCGTTGCAGTGAGGACACTGCTCATACCCGTACTTCTTCGGGTTCATCATAATTTCCATTTTGTCAACCATTGTCCTATCTCCCTTCATTCATCAACGTTACTACAGCATTGTGGTGGATGCCGTACTTCTCGATAAGTTTATTAAACGCCTCTTCGTCATAAGAGATGCTGTTGTCATTTGCTAACCTGTGCTGATTCTCTGCGTGCATCCCCATCGCCTCAATCAAAGCGCATATTGATTGTGAAATAATATAAGCATCATTATCACCCATGATATTCTCCTAAAATAAAAGCGGGGAGGGTGTGACAAGCACCCTCCCCAGGAGACAAGACAAGGTAGCCTGGCGGCTACCCGCTTGCGCAGGTGTGACAAGCACCTGCTATTTTTCTATGAGTTCATAGTCGTCAACAATCTCGATGCCTCTGTCCCGCAACTCACAGCCTATTTCAATCATCCAAAGAACATCGCCAATATCAGGCGACTTATTCGTTTCATCTTCAAACCGTGAACGGAGACGTGAGTGTTCTTCAATGAGTTCGTCCAATGACCATTCAGTCATCGGCCTCTCATTTACTTTTTCTCGTGTGTCGTGCATAATCTTGTCTCCTTCAATTGTCTAATTATATTATAGCATAAAAACTTGATTTGTCAAGGACAAAATCAGATTATTTCTTACCTCGTTGGCTTGGGCGACCATTGTTAAACCACTGGGTCGGAGCCTTGAACAGGTCTTCGTGGTGGTTGCGGTATCTCATGCAGACATCGCCGGCGGCAGCAAATATAGTTGGTCGAGAAGAAGAGAATGACCTCCACACTGCTTTGTGAGTCCCTGCCTTGATAGCACTGTCAATAAGCAATCTGAAATTATCATCAACCGTCCCCCCAACATAATGTAAGTCGTCACGGTACAGCCATTTCCCCACTGCTGCCTGCTTTATGGTAGAATGATATACTTCAACAATACCATGTTCAGGTCTTGCTATGTAAACTGTACACTGGTGTGTATGCCTACTCAACAGGACGCAGGCTTGATAGCTTTTTTCCATTGTTAAACCACTTTCCTTCTCTTACTGCTTCTGCCCGAAGTTCCCGATGTTTCGCAGCTACCTTTCTCTTGAAATAATCCCTTGCGCATATCGCTGCCCGCAGCATCGGGTGGTCAAATTCGTTAAAAATATCATACACCATGTGCTCATATTCTTTCCTATCCGCATAATCATGCGCTACCTCGTTAGCGAACTCATGCAACGTACATCCATGCCTTGCAGCATCTCCGACATCGTACATCGCTACCTTGTTAAAACAATTCTGTGCAAACGAATGCAAAGGACTTTCATAAACAGTAATACTATGGTCACCCTGGACGATAAGGATTCCCCACTCCCCCTGTGGGCGCATCTTTACCCAAAATCTTCCTCTACTTGGCATTGTTAAACCACCCTTTCATCGGTTCAGGTCTGGTAACCTTAAATAATCTCTCGCCAACTTCCAACATCTCAGTCAACATCTCCGCTGCCTTCTTAGGAAGTGTGGTTCGTGTCCCTGCAACAGTTCCCATCCTACCGCAGCGGCGATGCGTCTCAAAGTATTTAACGGTCTGTTCATACGAATACCTGTCCCGTACATAAAAATCCTCTATCGGAGTCTCACGAAGAATCTTCGCCCCGGACTTCGTATAAGGTACTCTGAAAACTCGGGCTACGCGCCCACCCTTACGTCTCAGCGGAGCAACTACAAGAAGCGTGTCTACGCGCTTACCATTACTCTCTTTGAAAACGTGGGCAATCATCGCCTACTCCTTTGCATTGTTAAACCATCCAGCAAACACTGGCTCTGCCGGCGTTGGTTCGGGCTTTGATACATAATGACTTCCATACTTTGCCCATTTCACTGCTTTCTCCTGCAACCACTCGTGCTCCCCTTGGTCGCTGAATATCAAAACGTAATCATCCCCCTTCTTCCGCCACCCGCGCAACTTCTTCTCCAGTTGCGTATCAAACGAATGGGTATAATAAATCTGATTACTGAAGTGACCTCTGCTCAGCGTCTCATTACGTCCGTAGAAACAATCAACACCGCCTCCCCCAGGTCTTTCCATAAGGAAGTAATACTTATTGTGTCTACCGGTCGTACAAACGTAAAGTTCTGCTCTGACTTCCATCGCTCACCCTCCTACGAATGCATATCTATGAGGACTATGTATCGCTTACCCTCATCCTCACCATACTCGTGTGCTTTCTGAGTTATACCGAAATTATCAAACTGATAATCAAAATAATTTACTGACCATATATCAAAGTTATCAGCCTGAGTCCCTGCTTCATATTTCGCTTTAGCATACTTAGAAAGTTTCCACCAATCCCAGTTATCATCCGGCTCCTCACCGGCAAGAACTGTGGTCATGGTTGCGAGTGCCTCCTCCTCATTGTCAAACTCACTGAGCGCCTTCTTCAGCATCTCCTCAATGTCTTTGATTTTATAAGACGAGGGCGTCCACCGTCCTTCTCCGGTGTCGTATGCAGTATCATCCTCGCAAACCGACCCGCAGATACTTCTCCAGTTATTCTCATTACCCCACTCCACGATACTGCTTTCAACAGCATCACAAGCCTCCTGATGATTTTCCGCTCTGACTGTCATAAAATGAAGATAATGCATTGTCATTGTCTCCTATAAAGTATAGTTATATTATATCATATAAATGATATTTGTCAAGGACTATCTGAAACAACTTCACGCCCGCACGGGCACGTTCTCAAACCACGGCTTCTTGGGTTTCCAATAGTACCACTCTCCCATCGGGGCATCGTGATGCGTCACTCTCACCTTAAGTCCGTCTCCGTCCTCCCACACCCACCAGTGGTAATCCCCTCCGTTTCCGAGGCATTTGCTGATGAGCGCCTTTCCGTCCGTTATGTCCTCAAAGTCAGATTCGGCAGAACGGTGCTGCCATCCCATGTTGCGTCCTTCGGCATGCCACCGTCCGTCCGGGCACAGTCTCCTGACAACATCAGTCAGATTAGCCAGCTCCGATTCATAGCAGAAATCAAACAGGGCACCGTCCATTTGAATTTCCTGCCAGATATCGTCCTCATCCGGTTTCTCATCATAACCGAAGTCTTCCCAATTCTCAAGACGATATTCAACCTCACCCTTCATTATCTCGTAAGTGTCCCAACTGGCTACAAGTTTTTCAGTTTCTTCAACCATGATTAGTCCTCCGTAACTATCCAGCCCTCGGGGTCGAGAGTATCACTGTACTCAAGTACATCACTGTAATCCCCGCCACCGTCAGCAACAGCTTGTTTCGCAGCCTCGGCGTCTTCCGCCTCAACTACAACGTGCTGAAAGTGTATCTCTTTTACAAGCACCCTGAATCTTTTCATACCTCTAACTCCTCTTCAAGAAGGTTCTCGATATACTGACGAATTACCTCCCAGTAAATGTCAGAGTTCATAAACGCATCGTGAAGTCTGCTCGCCAGATTGGGAAGACTGTCCCGTATAATTTCCTGCTGCGCCTTCTCCATCTTATCAAACCCCGGAACATCGCCGGTGCTGACGATGGTAACGACTGCCCGTTCATAATCGAGTCTGTCCTGCTGATGTATGCAAGCCATCGGTTTAGGTTCGATTACGATGTCGGGAAGCTCCTTGCGTGCCTCGACTATAAGTTTGTGGTTCTCATAGTCATCAACCGGAATACGGTATATTTCACTGAAATCCTTCGGTGCCATATCCCATCCGCACGAATAGACGACAAGTTCTTTTTCCGCCGCGTTAATGCGATAGAAATACTCGATGTCCCCGTGGAACCCGCAGTCCTTTCCGCAAATCCCATGACCCAGGAAATCCATTCCGTCCGGCGCGCCGTAATCTTTCCCCGAATTCCAGCGAGCCATGCTTTCAGTGCTGTGGTGAATAAGGTGAAACATCAGCCATGCGGGGAGGTACTCAACATCGGTCAGCCCCCGCTCGTCGCTGAACCGTTTCAGGAACGGAAGTATCCCATAAGGAACTCCATGCGGACCATCCGGGTAACCGTCACTGTGACGATACATCAAAACAGTCGGCTCAGCCATCGGCTGACTGTCCCGTTCATAAATCCCTATTTGACAACGTGTACTCATGCCGTAACTCCTTCCTCTACAGGTACTAAAAGACCAGTCGCAAGGTCGGGAACTTCCGCTATCCGTGCGAACTGGTCAGCCGGCTCGAATTCGGCAATGACATCATCACCGTAGTGCCGGTAAGCAATACTGGTCTGGTCGGAGTCGAGAAAATACGAAATCATCTCACCCCGTCTGATGCGTACATTCACACGCATCCGCCCCTCATCATCTTCAACTAACGTAGCGATTGCTCGCGCCATAATACGTCTCCTTTGCAAGTGATTGCAATTAACTTAAACATACACTTATATTATATCATATAAAAGTAATTAGTCAAGGGAAAAATAAAACAACTTCCGACCGTATATGTGCGGATTCGACCACCATTACGAGCGATTCCGCACGCAAATACACAAGAAATAAAAAGCCCCCGTGCAGGGCAAGCAATCCTACACGAGGGCCAGGGAAAGGAGGTGCGAGGTGTGATTAACTCTTTCGGTTGTTAAACCACCTCGCGGGCTTGGCAGTCTGTGGCTGTGGGTACTTCCCGAGCAAATCCTCCAGGGCCTCGGCTGCTTCTTTCGGAATTTCGTCCAGGAACCCCTGGATAACTCCGTAGTGCTTGTACCCCAGGCGCAACAGTCTGTCAATATATCCACTATAGTCGTGCTTCTTACTGATATAAAGACTTCTCGCACTTGCCTCGCGAAGTCGGTGGACTGATGCTCGGTTAAGCTGCCCTCCCGCAACGCGTGCTCTGAATGTCGGCTTATCCTCACCCTTCTTGTGCTTCTTCATAACGACAGAGAAGTCGGCAGGTGTCTTGCCGTTATCCCGAATATAAATATGTGCTCTCATATCACTCTCCTATCCCGTAACCGCGTCCAAGAACTTCATCATACTTCTATTACCTAGCGCACTCACGCAGCCATCCCAAAAGGGCACTTCGATGTGCATTAAGACTGCATTGTCAAGTTTCCGCATCAGGTACAGGATGTGGCCCGAATACTTGTCGTTCTTCTCGAACTGTTCATCCTGAACCGATATCATCGCGAATGCTTTGAGAACATCCGTGATAATCTGAATAGCCGGCTTCGATAGTGCGACCTCACTCTCAATAACTATGATTGGCTGTCTACCCGACACTGTCTTGAGGTCGGTAACTACTTTCTGTATTCCATACATCCCGAGCACCGTCAACACGTTGGTCATCCGGTCACTTATGACGACCAGCTCCCTGTATTCATTATCCGGCAACCCGTTCTCACGAAGAACGTTCAGGAGTTTCTCTACATTTTTGTTCTGCATCAACCACTCCAGTGAAAGAAATAGTTTTCAGGGTCATCCTGCGCCAAAACATAGTCGCAGACTTCTTCAACGACTTCAAGCGCTTCGATGTACCACTGGTATGCTTCCTTATTTTCAGCGATAGCATAAATGGTAGGTATCTCCCCGCCCATGAAATGTTTAGATGTCCCCTTTACGAATCCGAATACCTTGATTCCCTCAAGAAAATAGTCTCCCGTACCCGTGGAATATGAGGAAAATCCGCTCGGCTTTCCATCATCACCCTTGTGATTCTCCAACTGTTTGACGAACTCCTGCATCGCCTCCTGCTTTGAATAGGCAGGTTTGCGAGGATTCTCGTCGCCTCGCTTGGTATCGCTTTCAGTCAATCCCTTCAACCACGAAATGTTGACATCCATTTCCATTGCCCGGTACTTCCCGAAGTCGCTTTCAGCAAGTTTCTTCAACTGCTCAATAGCGAGCCGGGCGCGTTCTTTCGACGCCTCCCAGTCAGGTGTGAACATATATTCATCATTATCTTTCCCGAAGATGTCATAAAGGTCGGGAACCCCCAGGTCACGAAATACTGAGTTCATCCCGCCACTGTTGTATGAACTGCGGAAATATCCGACCGTAAACATGTGGTCAGGGTGAATTTTGCTCGGTTCGTTAACCCCTTCTTCAATATGGTCAGGGACGCTCCCCCACTCATCCAACCCGAGCGACTTAGCCAGCTCATCTGTTTTCTTGCTGACCGCATCTCGTTCTTCGTCGGTGAGGTCGTCATACTCGCCGGCTTCCTTCCACATCTTTTCAGATTTCTTCTCGTACTCTTCCTGTTTCTCGCGCCACGGCTTCAAATCCTCTGTAGCGTGATAAAGATAGATATCCAAGCCCATTTTCACTCTCCTTCTGAAAAAGTCCTGTCTCCAAAGTAATACTTATATTATAGCATATAAATGTAATATGTCAAGGTCAAAATAAAAAAATTAAGGGCCGGTGACAGAAAGGACCGCTAATCCCTCTCCGTCCCGGCCCCCGGCAGGTCTCTGACGCTCGGCTTCAGCTTACCACTAGGGGAATCGGCTTCGCATCTATCTGACGGCACGTTCAACTGCGGCCTCTGATAGGCATGGTCTTTGGCAACGGTCTCGTTTAGGCACGTCTGCTTAATCGGAGAAACTGGCACTTAGACATCTACCCCTCGCAATGAGGCGTCTGACAGTCCCGCCCTTCATCGTCGGTCCCTATGCGCGGGCCTTGACAACTACTCGGCGACACGGGTGGGGGTTTGCGCACTGTCCACCTTTTTTTAATCACTCTAAATATAAAAGAGCTTAGCACCTTCGACCTCTCCAGGTGTACCTGGTTAATGAGGCGTAGCAGGTTCGGCTCTATTGCGGTCGTAAAGGGGGGCAAGGGCATCCCGAAGGCTCTCCCTTCGGTTTTCGGAACCACTAATCTCCGGCTCCTCCACCCCCCAGTCATACTGCATTGGACTGTTTGTATAATAGTCCACGGCTCACCCTTACGTCGAATGGAGGGAGAATCTATCAGCCCATTTATTTAAGGGCGAGTTCTATACGCCGTCGCTTGTCAGGGAGCCTAAGCAGGGGTGGTCTGTTTTCAAAGAGCTATTGCAATCACTTGCAATAATCCTCAGAGCCGCTCAGAGGCGTTCTAAGGCTTTAATAGGTCAGTATGAATAACGGCTCATTTCAAGGTCACTTCTCTTAATCTGGGCTCATTCTGGGCTCACAGCACCCTAAATTAAGAACTTCTCCTTGCAACAGGAGCACTGAAACAGAGAATCATCCCTTGAAGGCAATTCGTACTCGTCCACCCGCTCTACATATTTGCAGTATGGGCAGGTGACGTCAGCCATCTCTATCCACTCGACTTCGCCACGCAAAACAGCGATGTGTTTACGTTTTCCTGAGAACTTCAGTCCCCGTACTCTGCCATCCCGGAACTTATACGTTCCGCTGAAGTGTATGCAACACTCACTTGACACGTACTCACCGTCCTGAAATACGGTGACTTCAGCATCTTTGTGGCAAAACGGACACTCTGCCGTGTGGTGGTATGCAGATTCAGTATTTCCCGTGCACTGCGACTCGACTTCGATAGTCGTGGTGACCAGAGCTTTCTCTTCATCCTTAACGGCTACTTCCCCAAATAATGTTTCCATCTTCTCACCCTCCATATAGTCCAAACTTATTGTCGTTGCCTCCAAACGAACTGTCAATCAGTCCGGATATCTTCCCGGACGTAGACGAATCAGTCCATGTAATCGTAACAGAATCACCGGTCCCATCATCAATCCCCGGAACCCAAGGCGCGGGTTCGTACGGAACGTATGGATAAACAGGCTCAGCCGGCACTGCTGGGATAGATATTGGAACAATCACTGGCCTGCTCTTCAGGTCTGCCACTTCCCGCTCCAGCTCCTCGACCCGCTCCTTCAACTCCTCCAGTGATAATTCCTCCGTACCTCGTGGCTTCGCGTCGCCACCAGCAGCAGGCTTGGCTTCTTTGGGTGCATCCGGCACAACGGGCTCGAACCACGGGGCAGGGCGCTGTGCCGCACAGAAATTTATCGCTACGATGTCACGTATCGACCCGTTATAATTATGTGAAACAAGGTATGCTTTATTATCCGGCATGTACGGGTTAACCACGACTGGTATGTTCATTGGGTACCTCTTTCCCTCAAATACTTTATCACCTGATAGATAATGGCGAATAAAAAGCAGACTGCCATCATTGCATAAACGTCTCGTGGAGTATCGGGGTTATAATCACTGTTACCGAACTTCTCCCCCCGAGGCACCTGCTCGAATCCGAAATGTCGTTTATCATCCTCACCGCGCATAAACGAGTCGTCACGAACGTGAACGTCACCATCGCAGTCAGGAAAATCCTCACGTTTCGGTATTACCAAGTCCTCAACATAATCTTCTTGGTCGCCATCAAGTATATCGCCCATAACTTATCCTCCGACTAATAAAGCATATTATAATTATATCATATAATCATAATATGTCAAGTCTTTTTTTCACATCCCCGCCTTTCGCACACTTTTTAACCCCTTCAAGAAGCCGGATATCTTCGTGTACGCAGTCTTAACAAGTTCGCTCACCTTATCAACTTTGCAATGGTTCGTATAGTAACGACCGACACTTGAGTACTGAACTCCGATGCAGAACAGATTGATTTCGCCGCTATCCTCTATCTGTCGGGCAACCTGTATCAAATCTTCATCGGGATTGTATCGAGCATACCCCGCCGGCGCTCCATCGCAGATTACGATTAACAGTTTCTTGCTTTCCTTGCGCTCTGCCAATCTCCTGGCGGCCCATCGTAAACTCTCACCGTCAAGGTTCTGATAAAGCAGTACCTCGGGCAGACTTCCCATCGCACCTTTGGTCTTATGGTCTAATTTCCGTTCAAACGGTTTTACGACATAGCCGAGCAGTGGGCTCACTCTGGTGTACCCTTCTTTGTAGTGATGGCTCCCGCCTCCGACTTGGGTGAATCCGAGAACTTCAAACGGTACCCCGACTAAGTTCAATGTTTCCGACAGAATAATAGCAACATCCGTTGCCGTCTGTATCTTGCTTCCCGACATCGAACCGGAGCAGTCAACGAGCAGAGTAACCGCAGCATCAAGTTCAATCTTCCGCCGCTTCTGCTTGAACAAATCTTCTTCTTTGAATGCGACCCTGAATAAATCCCTGTCATTAATCGTACCCTGCTTCTGTCGCTTTGTCCACTTCTTAGGATTGCCGAGCAAGTCCATCAGCAGTCTCCGCCGGAGCACATTAACATCGCCCCTCAGTTCTTGGACATTCTTAGTGTATCGCTCGAACCCCCGCTCCCTCGCGTCCGCCGCATGCGTATGCGGATATACTTTTCCCAACGCAGCCGGGTCTCTCTCAGCAACAAGGTCTACCTCCCGGTCGTCATTGATGTAAGGTATCACAGTTTCCCCACGATAGCCGGAATCAACTTTGTCAGTAATAATCAGTTTGCTAACCTTATCATAAAGCACGCTTTCAGCAGTCACGCCCCCATCTGCTCCACTGCTCTGCTGAGCAATGCCTCCGATAGTTTCATCAAGTTTATCTTTAACTTCCTGCCGCTTCTCCTCGATGCTTTTTTCTTCTTCCTCTACCCCGTCTTCTTCACTCTCCTCACCATCAGGACTCCCGTCGCCATCACCGTCCCCTTCTTCGGCTTCCTCCTCACCCTCGTCATCATCAAAATCCTCATCCTCGCCATCATCATCCCAACCATCTTCCTCATAATCCTCTTCGCCCCACTCGTCCCAATCCTTTTCCTCTTCACCTTCCTCTTCGTCCTCTACCTCCCCTTCATCATCTGCTCCACTATCAGAACCTTCTCCATCAGAGGATGAATCCTCGGCCTCGTCTCCGTCTTCGCCTTCAGCAGAATCAGAAGTTCCCTCAGCCTCTTCAGTTTCTTCACTATCATCTCCGCCTCCTCCGGATTCATCTTCCCCTTCGCCGGCTCCTTCATCTTCGCCCTCCTCACTGCAATCACTTGCAGAACTATCGTCACCTTTATCTTTTCTCATATCAATTTCTTCAACTTCCCCCGGACCGGAACTATCCTTTTCCTGCTCCCCCTCACCTTTACCTTCCCCGTCCTCGGATTTGTCGCTCTTGCTCTTTTTCCCCTTGCCTCCCTTTGAGGACTTCCCGCCAGACTCAGAACTCTCACTATCCCCATCAGCCTCAGAAGAACTCCCCTGTCCCTGACCGGACTGGCTTTCCCCTTCCTGTCCTTCCTCACCCTCTCCCCCATACGGGTTCGGCACTTCGACCTGACTGATATAGTCCTTCAAAATTTCAGTCATTTCCATTGAGAGGTTAACTACCTCCTCAGTACTGCGAACTGACTTCGCCCGCTCCAACTGCTCCTTCACCATGTCCACGAATTTCGGGTACATCGGGCTGACCTCTTCTCCACGACTGTCAATATACTCAATATCGTCCGGCCTGTGGGTTCTTGTCATACGCATACCGAGCAGAAGCAGGGCACGTTCGTTATCATCGCAACCCTCCTTGTCTCGGATATTACTGCAAATGTCCTCTTTATAGAGCGCCTGATTGTGAATGAAGTCAAGGTTTCGGGCTACGCCGAGAGCCTTCTCCCCCATCAGCTTATCGACCCTGGCATCTTCCATTGCATTACTGAAAAAATGGACAATCCCCGCGCCGATTATTTTCTTCCGTTTGTAAACACCCATGTCGGTGTCATTAACGTGACCGGACTCATGGTCAACAAGACCTCGAAGCATATTGATTGCTTCATCACTCAAGTCCGCCGGAAGTGGTGGCAGATGTATGATACCATGCTTGTTAGGCTCAGTATATGCTCCGCCCTTCGTGTCGTAAAGGATACGAACACGTTTGCCGGCACAGACACGTGCAGCCGCTTGCTGTCCGACTTCTAACATTCTTGCTAACTTACTCATTTGTTCACCCTCCGAATATATGAGTATCTTAACTAAATATACAATTATATTATATCATATAATTGCAATAAGTCAAGCAGATTTTCAAACAACTTCTCACCCTTAGTTAAGGGGCGGAGGTCTGCATCCCCCGCCCCTTCATTTGCGAAGAACGGAGGGTGACCTATTCTTCGCTCGTGCCCATCCTGTCGCTCATATCAATCGGGTCTTTAGCTATCCGCTGATAAATCTCAGCAAGCGCCATCGCGTCCTCGTCCGTGCATTTATTCAGCACCGCGACTTTGAACGCATCGACCATCGTCCATCCCTTCCCGATAAGCTTCGCCGTGGCGATACTTTTCCGAAGGCTGAATGTAGTCATAATATCCTGACCGAAGCTCGCACGTGCAGCCGTGGCAATCTTCGTTAATGATTTCGCTTGCGCCTGTCCGATTCCGGTTCTCCTGCGGAGCACCTTTATCTCGTCTGACTGTGACAGGTAATTGATGCGGAACACTCCCAACCATCTATCAAGGAAGGCTTCGTCAAGTATCTGCCGACTCCGATAGATGTCTGCTTGGTCACCTCGTCCTGCGGTATTCGAGGTGGCGACCACTGCGAATCCTGGAGCCGCTTTGACGCGCTCACCGTGGTTCTTGGAAACAATGAGGTCTTTACCTTCCAGAACTCGTTGGAGTACGAACAGAATTCCCTGCTCCGCCACGTCCAACTCGTCAATCTGAAGCACCAATCCCTCACGCATTGACTGCGTAAGCGGACCATCGGTAAATACGGTTTCCATCACACCGTCACCGTTGTCTTTCAGACTGATGTGTCCGATGAAGTCATCGACCGTGGTTTCCTCGGTCATATTGAATGGAAGTACTTTCCGACCGAGCTTGTGTTTGATAACACGTTCAAGCAGGTCTGTTTTCCCCGTGCCGGCAGGTCCGATTAAGAGAACGGGAAACCCCTCCTCAATCAGTTCGACTACCTTGGGGGTGCATTCGGGATAGATATAGAAATCCGAATCGGCATCGCCGTCGAACTCCTTACCTTCCCTGAGTGTGGGTGTCGGCTGACCCTTAATCCCTTTATAGGATTTAGGAGTAACCTTGACATTGAGAGTACTCTCAGTCACCCACGCAAGTTTCACACCGGGAATCGTAAGGTCGGTTATTTCAGAAATGACGTCTGCCTTGAGACCCTTCTCACGCAAATCATCATCCGCGACCTCGAAATCGGTGCACCCGACTTCAGCGATAAACTCGTGCAGAACGAGCTTCGCCTCTTCCTTACGCATCTGGTCGATTGCCGACTCAGACTTTGTGGCAAATCCTGCCAGTTTTTTGTCGTCCATCTTCACCCTCCTTTAGAAAAAAGAAATGGACTGGTTATTCTTCACCCTCCTCGGCATCCTTGCCGGTAAGGGCATCAACATCATCATTGAAATCCGTACTGAACACGACCCGAACGAGAACTGTAGCGGTCTCGCGACCTTCGTCAATCGGCACAATTACCGATGTCCACATCAGTTTCCGTTCATCACTTTCCGAAACGATGTCAAACCGTTCCGCTATGCCGTCATTCTCGGGGCAGTATTGAACAAAATCGTTCCCACCGAACTGCTCCTTGGCATAATTTTCAAGGAACTTCTTCACCGCTTCGATTTGGTCTTCGCCCCGCAGTCTCGTCTGATTATCTTGCGGAGATACTTTTCCCCCGACCATCTCGATGTGTTTACAGTGACCACGGTTCTCAAATCCCTGACAGTCACAAGAGGCAATACCTTCCTCGGTTTCCTCATTGTATTCTGTAGTGATAGAATACGTGGCCTCCGTCTTTACAGTTCGCTTGTTGACTTTGCGAACCTCCCACTTCCCGACCTCTAGGAAGTCACAGATATACATTAGGTCTTTTTTAATCTCGCCTCCCATTTGCTCACCCTCCTATAAAAGAATTATGGGAAACATTAAACTTAAACAACACTTATATTATAGCATACAAAAGTAATAAGTCAAGGATTATTTCAGAAAACTTTCTACCCCTCCGATTCCTCGCTACCCCGTGACTTCACGTGACCACCGCCCATAGCTTGTCCCACTGCGGTCAGCACATATCCGGTTAGGAACATAAGCATGACCACCAGGTCCATAATAGCTTCCTGGGTATTCTGTGGTACGAGGTTACCTCCGTACGTGATGGTCAAGGCGAGACCCAGTAATACTGCTCCTATCAGTAACTTGACTCCCGCCTTGAATAACGCGTGACCGTCCATCATTTATCCTTGAACTCTTTGTTGGAATAGATTACACCATCCGCATCCGCAACAAGCACTTTCACGCCGGCAGCTCCTTCAAGCTCCTTCACCAGACGCTTAATTTCTTCCCGCTTGTCACCGTGCACGTGTGACGCAATGAATGAAGTACAGATATAGTCAAGGTTGGCACCCGACTTTTCACTGGTAGAGATTTTCTCAGACAACTCGAGCGCCGTCTTGAGATTCTCGGCCTGCTCTTCAAACAGGTTAAACGTGATACGCACGACCTTCTCGATTTTTCTCCCGTCCTTGATTGCTTTCGACCGGAGTGTCAGCGCACGTTCCCGCACCGTCTCAACAGTAATGCCGGAGCTGTCCTCAATAAGGTCTACGATGTCGGAAGTTTCGATGGCCTCTTCCTGTGCGATACTCGCAATCTCTTTCAGCTTCGACCACCCTTTATTCCGGATTACTTCAAGCGGTATGCCCCGCTTATTCCGGAGTTGGTCCCATATTTTAATGAGATACATCGCCTTGCGGTACTGAAACTCCAGTTCCGGACTTTCAATATACTGCTGAAAACTGTCGTACTCTTTGCCGGTCTTGGGATTAATCCAATCCCGCCAGTACTCCTCCCCGTTAATAACGAAGAGCGCTTCAGCCAGCGCAATATTGGCCTTGTCGTGAAACGTGACCAGGTCCTTCGCGGCTTTCCGGAATGCCTCATCCCGTGTAAGACGCTTCCCATCCTCGCCAAGGAGGTACGGGGTAAAGTCACCGTTCTGAAGAATACTCATCGCCTTTGTACTGTCTTGTGTCTCAGACATCGCTCACCCTCCAAATAAAAGAATGTATGACAAATAAAAGTATCTGATTAAACACTTCTATTATATCATACATTCTATATTAGTCAAGAAGTTTTTGAAATTATTTTCAACCAGTAAAGCTCTTTCTCCATATCTCATAATGCGTACACAGCGAGCCGTAACTCACTTCGAGTTCCTTCGCCATGTCCGTCTTCGCCATATCAGCGTTGCGTCCAAAAAAGTCATTGCGGTCAACATACCCATGCGCTTTCAACTGCTTCATGAAATCCTTTCCACCCCCGGACGCCTTCATCTCGATTTTGAACGCCCGCAGCAATGAACGCACTGTTGCGGCTCCTACATCAAAGCGCTCACCTATCTGGCCCGTACGTAACCCCAATTCATGATACAAATACACAAGATACTCACGCACCGCATCATCATCATGCGGTTTCTTCTTACCCTTGAGTTCCTCCGAAATACGCTCCTTAAGCGTCATTTTCCATTCTCCTTAACATCTGAATAACGGGGGCATCCTTCGCCGCTACCGCAGCTCCTAAAGCATCTGCTACGTGCTCCCGTTGAGTCTTATTCACACCATCCAGGATGTCCGGTATCATTTCCACTGCACGTGATTGCACTTCCTCCTTCGAGGCGGACTTCTTACCCGTCATGGCGACCTTAACGTCGGTGGGTGTCGCATACAAGAACGGCAGGTTCTCATACACCACATCCAACGCGGCGATTATCCCACTAGCCAATCCCATCGCTCGCATAGCTTTAGCACTCTTAGAGCCCATACTCGGCATCTCCAGCACGACCGCAGCGGGCTCATACTCGTCGATGACGCGGCGTACCGACCTCGTGATTTCACGACACCGCCTCACATTGTCATCAGCAGACCGAATACTCAGCTTCTTGGGCGACGGCTTGGTCGATATCACTTCTTTATACACAAGACCTAAATCACGCGCGCGAATACACAAGACGACAATGCCCATACTCGCAAATCCAACATCTATGGCTACTATATTGTTCATTTCTTAAAGCTCCAGCACTCTTCTCTAAAGGGACATTCGCGGGCCCGCGTCGTCGATTTTCTGCTGCACTTACGCTGGCACATGATGACTGGGTCCGGTTCGCCGGCTGCTACACACTCTTCGATGGCGTCAATGGTCCTGAATGCATTCTCAACCAGGTCCTCACGTTTATCCTCAATGACGGCACGGTATCTGTAGTCATCCCGGCAAATAAATAGGTATACGCACTTATCCACACCCAGCAGCTCCATGTAAATACTCGCCTGGGTCCTCTCCCTGGCGTTGGGGGCATGAGTCTTCTCCCAGGTGTTCCTGGATTTACTCTTCATCTCAAGAATCATGTCATCCAGGGAAGGTATCCTGATGATTCCATCAGAATGACCCCGAATCTTGTGTTCGTGGCTGAGAACTTGTGGTTCCAGGTATTGCAATCGATTGCAACTGCACTCCGGGCACTTCCCAGGGAGGAACGTCTTCTCAAACTCTGCCCCGCATTTGGGGCATTCCCAACTTCCCCACAGGATTCCCGCAGGTCCCAGGACCCGGTCCTGGAAAAAGTTGTGGGCCTGGGTCCCCGCAGCAGCCATTAACGACAGCGGCAGGTTAGGCTCCTCAATAAGAACTGGCGGGCGGCGTATCCGCAACCAGAACTCCGCGACTGGGCACATGTCGTGGATACGACTGGGATGGTAATAATCGTCGAATATCCGTCTCTCCGGCTTCGACATCAGCTCAGTGACAGCCTTCTCGACGGTTTCCTCCGGCGTCTCCTTCACCCACTCCGGCTCTTCGTAAACCTCCCCGGCGCGTTTTTTCTGGTTATGCGTTCTCAGGTCGCCGAAACTGAATCCATCACTCATCAGATGCAGCCGGCTTGCTCGGTACGGCGGCAGCGGCATCTGAATCGATGAGCTTAACCGTCACCGTCGTCTTGGTCTGGAGGGTGAACTTCTTGCGCAGCGACAGGATTGCGAACTCACCTTCGAGTCCAGCTCCCTCTTTCTTCGCCTGGGCTCTCACCCACTTCTCACACTCATACGTGTTGGCGAAACCGCCCTTCTTCAGGACGAGGTTATCCCCATCAATCTTATAAACCCCGTAATCACTCTTTCCGACTTTCTTAGCCATGCTCATTCTCTCCTCGAATCTAATACCTCACGCACATGCGCGAATACACATGGCGCATTTTAATAGCGCAGTGTGACGACCTCACACGCGCGCGCAAATACACATGAACCTACTTACGGTCCATGCAAAAAATAGCAATAGTCATCAGGATGACGATTAACCATCCCATATTCCCCATAGCACACCCCAGTGCTGCTGCGGAGATGTAAGCGAAGGTCCCAATAGTATTGATGAGCAGCAGACGCTTCTTGCGGCGCAGCTCTTCCTGCTTCAGGTCCATCTCATCTGACTCCTCATCAGGGTCCTCACGCAGCTCCCAGGGAATCTCCTCAGCAACAACATTCCCATCCTCATCTGCACTTACGTGTATCCAGGGACGGTCCTGGTCATCCGGGTCCGTATGGGTTGATGCGACGGTCATCTCGCTGTAGGGCACTGGCTTCTTGAGGGATTCCTCATCCTGAATAAAATTGGTTGCAATCATTGTACTTTCTCCTTCCAAGCTTGGTACATCTCGCGAAACAGTTCGACAGGCACAGCAATCCAGTCAGAAGGAGCTGGGCTCTTTCCCTCCAGAAAACTGAAGGCGAGCGCTGCTTCCTTGTCCTGCTGCTTCGCTTCTTTATAAATCTTCTCGAGTACTTTACGACGAACAGCAATCGATTGGGCTCTCGTCGCTTTTTCCTCTATCTTAAACATTCCGTCCAATTCCCGGTCCCCCTTATATCCAGACAGCCGTCCAGATGCAGGCGTGGGCTCTCCTCCGAGACTGCGGTCGAGTCGGCGATTCTGCTGCTTCTCATGAGGAGGCTTTCCCCAACGGTCCACTTTCGCTTTCTCGGCAGGTCTGTCCCAGTCAGTCATCAGGTAACATCTCCAAACATGAAATCAAGGTTGAATCGCTTCAGGCACTCGTACTCGTTACGATTCTCGATGAAGAACTGCTGGACATCCTTGTTGTTAGTGATTCCTTTCGGCAGCTCAAACCCGGCTTTCGGATGAACGCAATAATCCTTTCCATCCTTGAATATGGTCTCGAGGTCCATAGAATCCCTGAACAGCATCGGGGTCTCATCGATGACTCCCTTCTGGAAGAAGGAGGTCCGCTTGGTCACTAAGTTGAACTTGGCGATATCCCCGAAGGTGGAGGTCAGTTTAGTCTTCTTGACTTCACACTCAACTCCAGCCATTTTCCCGATATCAACAGCATCCTGCTTACATTTCTTAAAGCGCAACTCAAAACTGTTGGCATACTCCTTGGTTTTCCCTCCCGCCTTCTCCTCCGTCGGGTGGAATCCTCCAATCCCGATGTTGATGTGGCAAACTATAAAGATAACGAGTCTACGCTTAGCTAACATCCCCATCTCATTCTGTGCCATCACAATCCGGCGGATGAATCTGTTGATTTTGCGGGCGCGCAGCGCCATAACGTCTTCTTCCATACTCTTCTCCAGGTCAGCTTTGGGCGTCAACATGGTGAGAGTATCGATTACAACAAAGCTGGCGTCTGCTTCGCGAACGACTCCATCAACGATATCAAGTCCGGCTTCAGCATTATCGGGCTGCGTAACCCACATCAAGTCGTTGTCAACTCCGCAGCACTCAGACCAATCCGCGTCGTACGCTCCCTCAACATCCAGCCAAATAGTCTCAAACGGCTTGGGTGTCTTGCATTCGCATGCGGGTTCCCCCGGATAAAAGATGCGGTCCGGCTTAACGCGAAGGCAGTGGCGGCAATAACGCTGAGCATTTGCAATCGAGTGCAATAATGTCGTAGTCTTCCCTCCAGACTCCTTCCCGTAAATCTGAACAATGCGTCCCAGGGGCCAACCCCCCTCCAGCAGCTTATCCACTCCGTATATCCCACTGGGAATACGTTCAATACGCACTGCTGGTGACTTCGATGCCTGCGCTATCGAGTCATTCCCGTATTTCTTCTTGATATTGCTGACAATTTCCCCGATGCTGGCCTTTTTTACGGGTTTTGGGGACTCATCATCCTTCTTCTTGCCCATTTACTTCTCCCCACGAAGGTTGTCATCAACTTCCTTCTTAATCTGGATGAGCTTCTGTCCAGCAAACTCGCGGGCTGAGGCGTACGCGTCCTCGAGTCCCTCCACAGGAGTGGGCAGTGTACAGGTAACTGATATCTTGGCGGACTCATAGTCCCCGAGGTTCAGGGTCAGTCCCAGGGTAACGCTTATGCGTGCGGGCTCAACCCCTTCAGGAAAACGCACTGGTTCCATCGTATCCTCATCGGAACTCAACGGTTCCCAGGGTTTTCTGACTCCCTTGCGGTACATGGTGTGACAGGAATAGCCTCCTGCCTCGGCTTTTTCGCCTTTCTTCGACATCTCACTCTCTCCTTAATGTCTACAGGGTTAATCCGTCTCGATATTGCTCCCCTCATCGTCGATGAGTTCGCTGGCGACGAATTCTTCTTCAATCATCTTCCCGAACTGTTCCAGGCTTCCGCGAAGACGCTTCTTCAGCACACGACGCATCGCTTCGATATAATCCCAGGAATACCAATCCCTGTCGAGCGAATCTATCATCGTGGGCGCAGGAAGAATCCCTGCTTGCTTCCAATTCCATATGGTCATCCGGGATATCCCGAGGAAATCACAAAAGGCTGCACTGTGAAAAACTTCCAATCCTTTATATAGGCGTGGTTTCCACAGTCCTTCCCCGTCGCGCTCATCCTCGAAATTCCGAATCTCCTGGAGACGCTCCTGGCGTCTTTCTTCTGATAACTTGCGGCTGTTCTCGCGGGCTTTTTCCGCGAACTCTTCGTCCGTACGATATTTCCGCCCCATACGTGACAGTTCTTTTAAGGGCTTTAGTTGTCTAGGCATTGCTCATTCTCCTCATGGATTACCGGACAAATCTATATGTTTAGTATAACGTAAAAATTTGATTTGTCAAGGAAAAAATCGGAAAAAATTTCGTTTCGTTATATTATACGAAATGAATTAAAAAAGGGGATGGCGGGAGGAGAGAGTGAGCAAGAGCCTCCCGGCACATCCCCATGCGACCTACTTCATCGGAGGGTGAAGTGGTCTAACTTTTACGCTTGGTCTCCACATAAAGATACCCAAGCCCCAGGACGGTCACACATATCATCCCCGTGATAACCACACTGGGTACAGCAATGTTCTTGATAATCGTGTACAGACTGATTCCCCCAATCCCAAGCGTCATCAGCGAGCGCTTAGACGAAATCATCTTAATTGCGTTCTTCAACTGTTCCATATCAATACCTCCCTCAAAAAAAGGTTAAAAGAGCATTTGCAATCACTTGCAATCCTGCTCACTCGAACTCTATCCAGAATTATAAACCTACCTGGTCCATCTTCCATTGTCTACTCCTACACGGTGGAAACCACCTGAATACCTGGGGCCGGCGTATCCGGGTGCCGGCTAATTTGCAATTGATTGCAATCTGCCGGTGCCCGACCAATATCAAACCATACGCGCCTCATGCTGCCTGCCCCATTGCAATCATTTTCAAACGGCCTGGAAGACCTGAAGATGAAATGACCGCCGGCTTAAATAACCCGCCTGAATCTAATTCCACTTTTCCGGGCCCGACCACCGGGATAAATTGGTTGATTTTCAAATAATTAAATACCACACGCAAAGCCGAATACACACGGGCCCTACGTAATCCGCGTAACCGAATACACATGGGCCTTAGAACCGACTCTAAAAGCCGAATACACATGGCGAAAATACACATGAACCATTTAATTTCTTTTTCACCCCGAATTACCGACTGATAAATTAGCGGAATTTCACTTAATTTATTGCTGGCGCATACGAATTGCTGGTCACGGTATCCCGATTTGCCGGTCCTTATAACGCCAATGTTAAATACACATGGGCTTATTAATGTTTTCAATTCGAAATGATAATATAATTCTCTAAGACCGCCAATACCCCCATTTATAATATGTGACATTTTTGTCACCATTCGCCTGCACGTAAACCGGTTGATAACATTTTTTACGAACTGATAAATGCCATAAATCGCATTTATATGCCTGTAGCGCACACAAATTGCTAGAACATAGAGGGTATATAGTACCGTTTTATGGGCATAATACCGCATATAGGGGCGTATTTGAGCGGTTCGGTGTAAAGCGGTGTGTAAAGTATGGTATACTGTGGTCGTGTGGGGGGACGGTATGGTAAGCGGGACTGGGGTAGTATGTTTATTATTTATAGGGGTTGTTCTTGTTTCCCGACTTTCAGGAGCGTGGACGTGAGTGCTTAGAAGGGCTGTGGGCATTGCAATCGATTGCAACGGGTTCATTACGCTCCTCTCTGTAAAGTTACCGGCTATCTGATGCGGATATTGAAATAAATACTGTAGTAGTACGTTATCCCTCTATGGTATGTGTATGTATAGTTGAGGTAATAGATTCCCGGTAAAGCGGTTCCTATCCACTCCTCATCGTGTGCAAAATCGTGGTGTCCGTTGGTATCTTCCTGGGGTGGTCTCGGTATAAGATTGTCCCGACTCCGTGGACGCTTATCCCGGTCATTATCCCGCATCTATACTCTCCAGACGATTGCAATCACGTGCAAACAAAATCCAATATTGTGACATCGCTGTGATATGTCACAACGCTTAAAACCCCGCTTTTCTAATATAGAACGTTACGTATTGAGAAATACTGTGATTCCGCTGTGACAAAGCGAAATGTCACAAAACCTCACAGTGACATAAACATTTGACAATAATTTCAAATTATGAATCCGGGTTCCCAACGGTAATATGCAGCTCCCCTGCGTACGTATTAACGTTGTTTTCTGATGCATCTGCAATAGGCTCATAACCCATACACTTCTTCAGCCAAATCTCCTCGCTGTCCCGAAAATATTTATAGAATACATCACGCATCTTCGGGCAGTTCATAGCCAGTCTCGTGTCACCGAATACACATGACTCGCATGCTCCCGAGATAACTGTTCCCCACTCTACGTTCACGGTGTAATCTTCTCCACACGATGTTTATCTTTGATAGCACTCACAAGTTTATGTACTTCCTCGTTTCCAGATTCAGCTAACTCTCTGTGCAGAATGTCCATTGCTTTTTCTAAAGCAGCCTTTTCCTCAGCGGTAGCTCCGTTCTCTTTTTCATTATGTATCTTCACGCGAGCAGATTGCAGTCCTTTAACTATTTGGGTAAGTCCTTTAGCGGCAGACTTTCCCCCAAAAGCAGCAACCTTAAACGGTAATCCAGCAGCCCACCGCGTAAATACTTGATATGCGTACCAAACTACGCCAACTATAAATAAAAATACGAGTAATCCCCCGAGAAGACGCACCCACCAAGAAAACCGAGCACTCCATTTCCCATCGTTAGCAGCAAGCTCGTCTTCTTTGCTCTTTACTGCTTTTTCCTTCTCCGCTAATTTAACCGTGAAGTCCTGTACGTCTTTTTCAAGCTCGAGTGCTCTATTTCTTTCATTCTTCAGAGCTTCCTCCATCTCCTTCTGTTTTTCTTCGGCCTGCTTGAAAAATTCTTCGGGGTTATCCCAATCAATCTTGTCCCAGGCGACTCCAAGGAAACCCATTATGTTATATGAAAAATCTACTAGAATATCGAGACGGGGTTGGAATTTCTTTATGCGTTCGATGAATTTAGTCGGCTCTATATCATCCACCAGCTCCACGATGGTGTTCAACTCCATCAAACCCTTATTAATTTCAGTTCCCCCTACAGCTACAGCTCCCACATCGTCAATACTTATTTGTCCCTTTTGCGGAAGGTCGGGAAGCTGGCGTTTATAGTGAGACTGCGTGACGGTAACGAGACTACAAGATGATAGAAACACGCACAGTAAAACTAATACTATATTCCGCATAATAATTACTCCTTAAACAACAAAAATTTGTCCTTTTTGCGTTTCAGAAAAAATCCTGGCGTTCCGTACATCCAGTCCCCAAACTCTAAAGCATCGTCTCTTCTTGAAACACATATTCATGGCGTACCTCCTCCGGAGCCAGAATGAATAGCATATATAAGTGAGCCGATAGCAATCAGCATCATAATAGCATTGATTATAATTCCCATCCAGTCACGTCCAGTTTGCTTCTCCGCAGCTTTTTCTTCGGCACGCTTCTGTGCGCACGCAGAATTATGCGCAGAAATCATAATATCAAACGCCTCGTTAGCGACTTCCCTAAAAACCTTCTCCTCACTTCTCGATAATTCACGGTTCTTCAGGATTTCGTAAACAATCTCTTTAATTTCACGGCGAACATCCTCTGGTTTACGTCCCATAAAATGACAATCATACGGGGGTAGTACGCGAGTTGGCCCACCTTCATTGGGAACGTCACTCATTTGCTCCTCCCATTAGAGATAGCCTTCTTCATAAACACGGTCTCAGAAATTACGGTAGCTCCCGAAACTCCGTTACCGTTGAATACTTTCATCGGATTACGCTTAACAACATCCATCATCAACACAGTTGCGTAATCTTCGTGGTAAAATTCCATGCTGTCATGCGCCAAAAGAAACATCCGTCCGGCATAGGCGTTCCGAAGAAGGTTCTCACTAATGGATATACTCATCATCCCCGCACCTAAACTGAAATCAATCATTACGACTTCAAAATCCTTATGATGCTTAACAAGTTCCTGCCAGCGGTCTGAAGTGAACCAGTAGCACTTCAACCCGATAGATTCAAAAGATTTCTGAAGCTCTTTGTAATCACTATCGTTATTCCCGATAAAGGCTACTTTACGTTCTTCAATCTTCGTAGGCGGCGGAGTCTTCTTCTTAAATGCAAACATATACCGAGTCCTGACAATTAAGGAGCAAATTGAATATCAATACGAACCTCACCCAAATCCCCGCCATTCGCTATAACAGTCGATATGCAAGTTTCAGGAACAGAAGTAAGCATGACAGCAGCTTCTCCGTTCACCAGGTCCACTTGGAGGTCGGAGAGCTTTCCGCGAGTACATTCCAGTGTAATTGTATCATTATCTTCAGCAGCGGTCTTATACGCTCCTGAGCGGTCTTTTTTCTTAAGGGTTATCGTGCAATAACTCGTTCCATCAGCAGTGATATCCGGAACTCCGTCAACGGGGCTGGCAGTATCAGTTGCATCAGTGCTGATTTCCAACAAACATTGAGCGAGAAGTCCTTCCCTTGTTAGCTGAGAATTCCCTGAACCGCACGTCATTCCCATCTTCCCCATAGTTATCGCGTAATTTATGGAAGGGATAGCTTTGGTTATAGCGGCATCGAGAACACTCTGTACGAGTCTTTTAACGTAAAACTCAGTAGTAGCTCCGTCGCCAGCGAGAATAAATCCGTGGGCATCGCGTACAACTACCCCGTCAGCAGGCGGAGAGTCAAAGACTATTTTTGTCTTAGGAGCAATAGAATCCCCGTCGCACCCCTTAAAATTGCACGATTCGACAACAGTATCCCAAGTGCAATTATTGAACTGGCAAACAACAAAGCTAATAGCTTCTATAATATCACCGCCAGCAGTTTCTTCAAAAGTGCAGTTAGTGAATATACTCCCAGCTATATCCCCCTGTAAATCATCTACAGTGAGTGTAGCATCAGTAAAAGTAGTTCCCATATATATGTTCCTTCAAAAACTTAAAGTTCGTTACTCGCATTCGTACGTCTGGTATAACTTCCAGTCCATCCCGTTACATTGGTGTACGTACATCCGGAATATGCGTCTGCGATGGCGGCAGATGTACTATTATATGCGCCAAGCGAGGACTGAGTATCAGTACACCCCACGCAATTCTGAGCATTGTGGAACCCATACCCATCATTGACATTGGATTGACAAGCTGCTATCCTGGCGCACTGATGGTACCCGTGCGAATTATTATCTGTAGCTTGACATCCTGACATGCGCGCACACGCATAAAATCCGCACCCGGCTTCTCCGCTGGACTGTGCATTTCCTTCCGCTTTACATGCACTCAATTGATAACAGGTCTGAAATCCGTGCAAGTCATTGTACTCAGCATAGCATGCGGATAACTGGTCACAAAGGTAGAACCCGGTCCCTTTCGACGTATCTCCGTCATTATCTGTGAAATCAGCTCCACAAGATGATAACTGATAACATTCACGAAAACCGTAATCAACAGCGTTGTAAGAATAACAATCAGTCAGATAATAACACTGATAAAATCCTGCTTCGAAGCCCGAAGAATGTACGCGACATCCATTAAGGTGCCTGCAATCCTCGAAACCACATCCAGAAGCGCTTCCAGAATAAGCATTGGTCACATGGTCACACCCATTAAAATCGTAAGCCCCTGTCGCATTATACGACGTGACATTAGTCAGATACGTACAGTTTATAAAACCATGCTCTGCTCCCTCAACTTCTACATTAGATACGCGACTACAAGTTGAAAACGCTATCTCATTCCCGTTGCCGTACACATATGCGTTACTTACTCGTGAGCATCCGTTGAAAGCAGAACTCGTACACTGTATAGCTATGCATCCAGATAAATTATAGAGCTGTTGGAACCCAATCGCTGCTTCACCGACCCAACAGTCGATTACTTTGGTCCCGTAATTTCCATAGTTCCCCTGGAATCCTATTCCGGCAGTTCCGTCCCCGGAAAATGTACACATGACGACTCGAGCTGCACCATTGAGGTCAAACCCGTCTGCTCCCGACCCAGTGACTCTGTCAATAGTCATTCCAACGACAGTACTTCCACCTTGAAGAGCAAAAACGCCGCTGGACCCAACGGGTCTCTTCATTACTACAGACGGCTCGCATAATACATACTGAACAGTACTTTGAGTTATTCCGGCTCCAGTAACTTCGTAGGTACCGGTCTTCACAAATACGCTTTTGTATGACCCGCTCTCCAGCGCAGCTCGCAATGCATCGCCAGCAAGAATATCAGTCGCATAATCTGCGCGGTCAACAACAACGTCAAACTGTCTTACCTGCGTAATATCTATTCCCGAACTTACGGGAAATCCAGAAGCATTAGTAAGGACAACTTCATCAACAGCAGTAAATCCAGTAAGCGGATTATGGTCAGCAGCATCATCAAAACTATGAAGTCTGTCATGATGGTCATCCTCTGTAATACTGAGCAAATCGGCATGAGACACTTGATTCGGGTCACCAGCACTATGGTCATGTGCTCCATACGTAGTTATCTGCGCATCGAGATTCGCATCAACCTCATCAATTGCTGACTGCACTTCAGTCGCAGAAAGTCCGGAAGTCGAGTTATCATAACTGACATCAGAAGCAGTCTCAACTTCGACAGCAAACTGCCATACCCAGTTACCGGATATATTTTTATAGAATCCGGCAGGGTTCGGCGGCGCATCATCGTCAACTTTACGGGCAATATACCACGCACTCGGCGGAGTTCCCGCAGGAACTTGAGGCCATCCTCCAACTGAATCGACGGGAATATTATCTCCAGGCGTACTGTAATTAGCATACTCCGCAGAACCGAGAATATTAAATGCTGTAATTGCTGCTCCGAACGCAAGCGGAAGATTAGTAACCATGGCATTTGTAATCGTATCGTCGCCGGCTATACGCTCAATTTCAGCGAGCTTTATTACATAATGCAGGTTCCCATCCACATCCTCGTAACGATAATGCTGTCCGACAACATCAATCTCAGAAAGCCAATCTCCATTCAGCGCAATGTCCTCGCGAACATAGATTTCCTGAATTACCTGTTCACGAATTTGAGCTTCGGTCGATGTTGACAGCGGATGAAGAAGATTCGGGTCTTCTTCTGCATTTATTTGGTCAAGGTATACATTCAAATATACTGCGTCAGCGCGCGTCGCTCCGTCATACGAATCATACAACGTACCATCAGCAGTCGCACTCGGGATAGCTTCAGCTACTTCCACATCAGTCTCATCATCGCCGACATCATACGTCGCAGTAACGACAGTATATGTCCCGTCATTCCCGGTACTACCGGCAATACTTATCGAACGCCCCGCTACAAAACGCGAAGCCCAGTCCCCACTGATATGAAACAGCTTGCTTCCCTGTGTCACGTTAACGACAGTTTCCCCAATAGGGTCAGTCAACCTAATAACATAGCGGTCATATACATCAATAACACTCGAGTAACTCCCTGCTACGGTTATTGAGGTCGCGGTATTCGATACAATATCAATAGGCGTCAGCGTCCCGTTCAGAATATGAATCTGTCGTCCTTTGAATTCATCGACCTTATATTTCTGCGCCGAATCATGTATTATCGTATTACCGCCAGTCTCTTCAACTTCAGTAACGCGTGGGAATATCGACCTTGCTGATTCCGGTTCCGCTTCATTCGGAGGCGCAGGGAACGTCGCATCAGGCTTATACTCCACATCCCCGAATAACGCACAACGAAGTCCTTCAAGAAGGAACGCCCCGCCAAGAGAGCCATCATCAATATCAGCTCCCTCAAGTGCTCCGCCCTGCTCACTTCCGGCAACAACAAAGTTATTAACGTTATCGCTCGTACGGTGATAACCTCCCCCTGGAGTCCCGTCAGCTTCGACAATCCGGAATCCATCATTAATGTATCCGTCACCGAGCCCGAGCTGTAGCGTCCTCTGGACATACGTGCTTAGCGATTCGGTCGCATCATTCTCGTCAGCGTCTACCCAGGGGACACCCTGCTGAACTATCGCACGGCGATATCTTTTCTTTTCGTCGTAAATATCACGACTTATATTAGCATCAGGTGCGCCCATTATCTATTCTCCTTTATGACTTTGTAACTTCTATTTTTTCAAGCTTATCTTCTTCGATATACGAATCAATTTTATCCTGCATCCGGGACAATACTCCATCGCGCTTTTCCTCAAGTTCGGAAATAACTACTTCCGAATTTTCCGCCCCGTCTTCTTCAGGGGTACGCGGCATTTCACGCTTACGAAATATATTTTTTCTGATATCCTTTAATTCGGCTGCATCGGATTCAAAAGACTCGACTATACTTTTCGTGGAACGCGTCTTAAACTTATAAAAAGAAAAAGCAGCGTTATATGTCATATCATTAACAACTATACGAACGCCATCTTCGTCAAAAGAAATATCAGACTCTTTAACATCAGACTGTGTTCCAATATTTCCAATATCGGGATTAAAGCATAAAATCTTCATATTCATTTCCTTTATATATTATCATGAGAGCGAACCCAAGTACCGGTAGTGCTCCCGCCAATATAATTATCAGTAAGGTGGCTCCCACCTCCGGAAACATTCCCTAGTATACTATTATTCGATACGTTACACCCGATACTGCTCCCATTACCTACCACATTGTCTAACTGGTTTCCAACTATGTGGGCATAAACACTCGACGTAACTGTAATATCCCCAATTATCTGGTTTCCAGACGCCTCTCTTACACTAATAATATCTCCGGTTACATAAGAGCCGGTTATCTTAACTGAAGCCCCTATTATATCTCCATCTATATAACATGTGGATAAATGCGAAGTGTCAATATATAAAGGCACAGCACCCATGTTGCGGAAATAGCAGAGAGACATATAATTAACGTTCCACACAAACACGCCATTACCGGTTCCCGAATCTGTAAAACCTGTCCCCGTAGTCCAGCACAGACAATTAGACAACCTCGACTGATTAGACAAGTTGAAAATATGCAAACGAATATTATTACCCGTCCACGCATTTCCGCAATTTAAGGTCATAGTTACGTTAGATATAGCTCCTCTGTAACTTTGAGTAATAAAATGCATAACCTTACTACTAGTACTCCAGGTCTCTCCCATAAGATTCGCATAAAATTTAATTCCAGTAATAGTGCAGTCCTGCCCTTGCTTTATAACGTGAGTACCTGATTCGACAGGGTTATAGTCGGTAACATGAAAAGAAGACGCAAATATATGAGAATTATCTCCTTGTTCAATCCAATGATAATCCCCTGCCTGTAGACAATAATCCCCAAACAGGCGGGCTTCGGTAGCACTGAACTGAGAATTATCTCCTTGAGTCAACTGATGGAATCTGTTTCCGTCGCCAACAAGAATGCACCTGCCCCCATCCCCCTGAATAATATCAATGCTCGTATTATACAAGAAAGCATTCTCAATAGTCCCACTATTCCCCTGAGTAATAGTTATGGGATTATCTACCCTACAGTTAATAATTTTACCTTCACTCAACTGAGTAACAGCTCCCCCAAGCTCTCCGCAGTTAGATATAACTCCCCGCTCACCCATCGAAACTACTCCGAGACCTCCGTTGCAGTCCGTTATAATACAATCATTACCCGCAGTAATATCGACGCGCGTCCCGCCTTTAATATTCGAAATATAAGCGTTGTTATCAACAACTATCCTGCAATCATCGAAAAGCTCGATATTAGTAATCGTGGCAGCATTTCCAGCATTAATGAGAGTCATATTAATTCCGCCAGCACTCCCGTCGAGATACATATCTTCGAAATGAGAGCCGTAAGAATCGCAATCAAATATGATGTCGCTGTTATGGTCCCAGTCTCCAAGGTCTCCAAGATTAATACCAAAAACTCTAAATTGATAATTGCACGCAATAGCTGTCTGTATTGACTGCCCTGCATTCTTATTGAAATTAACATTAGTAACCTGTCTTCCATAACTGGTTATAGTCACATAATGACTTCCGAAATCCCAAGCTACGGCTTGATTGGGGCAACTTAAATTGTAACTTCCCGGCATAAATGTAATCTGATGTCTTGTCCCGCTCCCGGAAGCAACTATAGCATCTACAATAGCTTGCCACTCGGTAATTCCGTCTCCGGGCTCCATAGTATACTGAATTACATTATTATCAATAGCGTCACTCAATTCTGATAATACGGCATCGACATTACTCGGAGATGTAATGTGATTATCCGTCCCTCCGCTTACGTTAGTGTACGCAATTTCACTCGCGTCATCACTTGCCGCAGCGATGGTATCCATCCCGGCACTTATCTCTGACAGGACGGTATCTAAATCAGCAGGCGAACTAATCCACGTATCCAGCCCCGAACTCTGGTTCGTATAGTTGACATCAGAAGCATCTTCAACTTCCACGTTATACAAGTATACCCAGCTACCTGCGGTATTTCCGTAAAACCCGGCTGGGTTCGCATTGTCGTCCTCTTTCCGCGCAATATAAACAGCATTAGAAGGATATCCTTCCGGAACTTCAGGCCATCCGTTTACACTATGTACGGGGATATTATCCGGGTCAGTCGTATGGTCAGCATATTCAGCAGAACCCATCAACAGGAACGGCGAGTTTGTAAGTCCGAACGCAAATTCCCCCTGAAGATTTGTAATCATCGAGTTTCGAATATTCGCATTATCAACATGACCAGCACCAGCACGCTCAATCGAAGCGAGCTTAACTACATAATGAAGATTCCCGTCAGCATCCGTATAACGATACTGACCATCGACGTCGTCAAGCTCGTTAATCCAGTCGCCATGTGTCCCGATATCCTCGCGTACAAATATCTCCTGGATTACCTGCTCACGAATCTTGCATTCAACTGCTCCTCCGATAGCGTGATACAACGAAGGGTCTTCCTGAGCATTTATCTGGTCAAGATACATATTAAGGTATACTCCGTCCTCACGTGTTCCTGGGTCTGCGATTGTCGGCGCAGTGAGTGTGATGACATATCGGTCATACCTGTTTATACTAGATGAATGACTTCCGGCAAACGTAATCTCGGTAGCAGTGTTCGCAGTAATGGCTTGAGGAGCAAGTCCACTTCCCAATACGTGAATACTACGACCTACCAGCTCATTTACTTTATACTGCTGTGCGGTATCCACTACAGTAGTATTCCCACCGCCTTCGTTAACATCCTCTACTCTCGGGAAAATAGACTGGGCTGATATTGGTTCGGGGTTCCCCGGAGGGTCGGGGAAAGAATCGTCAGGTTTATACTCAACGTCCCCAAAAAGAACGGCTCGCAATCCCTCAAGCATAAACGCACCGGTCAGGTACGGGTCATCAATGTCCTCTCCGGCATGCGCACTCAGGTCACTACCAGCAACTACAAAATTGTCTGCGGGGTCACTTGAACGGTGCCCTGAACTGTCAGCCTCAACGATTTTGAATCCATCATTAATCCATCCATCGCCGAGTGCCTGCTGCATGATTCTCTGTGTATATGTTGCGAGCGACTTACTAGCGTCATTCTCATCAGCGTCTACCAGAGGAACTCCCTGCTGAGCAACGGCTCTGCGGTACCGCTTCCTTTCGTCGAAAATGTCTCGACTGATATTAGCGTCGGGTGCTCCCATTATAACTTCTCCTCATAAAATATCGTTTATGTATTGACGACAATATTAAACTGAATGAAACGTTCCAGTTTTACATTGTCCTCTTTTCTTATCCTACTGTGACGTATCGTATTAACGATATGTCCGCTATCGAGTCCGGTCGTAGCGTCACCGCCAAAAATCCCCTGTTCACGAATCCACTCACCATTGGCTTCACTGAAGTCAAATGTCGTCTTTATGCGGATTCGATTTGTAATCGTAAGCGTCGGGTTCCCGGTTCCGTCAATATATTCAATCAGGTCCGGGGCTTTTCTGAAATACTCATCGAGCAATGTCGTGTTCGACTTATCGGGCGAAGGCGGAGTCGGGGACGTATCCCAAGCAGAATTTCCACGACTAAGCGCATGATACAGAATACCGCCAGTAAACGTCGTCTCATTCTTCAGAAGTCCGGCGATAAGATTGGCGACACTATCCATAATGGTATTGTGAACTTTCTCAGTCTCGGTAATTATGATGCTACCGTCATCCTGGAGGGTGTGTATTTTATCCCACCAAATACCCTCCATCCCCACGCTGACGACTTCAATCTTACGCCGCTCGCGCTTGATGATAGGTTTTCTATCTACTACTGGATATCTCATTACTCACTCCTTATTATATAACATATGTTGAGTCTATAAATAATTCGACTGCCAAGTTCCCGACAACTCCGTATTCAATGCTGGCATCATGTGAAGAATTAACATACATATTAATCTCACCTTCATACTCATACTGGTCTCCAGGAACATCGGGACATCCGGATGGAGCGGTACCATAGATAGTCACTTCAAAAGTCTCTGTATCTTCAAGCACTCCTGTTCTTGACAACTGAATTTCAGCATAATAGATGCCGAGCCTATCAAAATCTCCGTCCTTCACAAGATAAATACACTCACCCTTATCAGCATCGTGTATTCGGCATTCGCCGTCAAGATATACTTCGGAACTCCCAGGTACCCACATCAAAAACTTGGCATCATATCCCGTCAAGTCTTTCGGTTCCTGCGTGTCCGCTTCTGTTATCTTGAATAATATATTGAACCCAAAATTATTGAGTTTGTATCTCTTTTTGTGTCGTATGACTTCTGCCATTTAACTCACCTCTAATTCTATATATTTACTCGGAACTTCCAGCTCGACAACGTCTGCAATCACCTGCAAATCAGAACGGTACTCAGATTTAAGTCCCATTACAATCTCAAGCTGACCAACGTGCCCTCTTTCAAAAACGATTGATGACGCTTCAGGCAGCAGGCTCATTCCAATCGAACCAACATACGATTCCTCATGCTCATGCTTGTAATAATCAGAAGCAGGAGTAAGCGATAACGCAAGATTCCCGGCATACACCATTTCAGCTATAGCGGCAGATTCCGGCGTAAGCGTTACTCCAAGGTCCCCCTCGTATACATACTCGAGACTTGAATCGCTGTCCGGAGTCAATTCAAGGGGTATGTTTCCAACATATTCGAATTTGTTATCCGTCTTAAAATACGAAGATGCCGGCAATAAATCTAGTTCGATATCTCCATTATATATAAATGTCTGCTCGGATTTTTCTGTGTGCGAATTCGGGATAAAGCTGAATCCGAGGTTACCTTCAAAAACGTGCGTGAAGGATGCCTCAGACTCCGGAAGCAGTGATAGCTGCACGTTACCGGAATACGTCCACTCACGCACGTACTCTGATGCAAGCGCAAGCTCCAGCGGAATATTTCCGGCATAATCTTCTCCTGCGTCCTGCTTCTGATACAAACTATCCGGAGTAAGCAGTACGTCAACATCTCCGGCATACGAGTGCGTTCTGTTACGCTCAGATGACGGGGTCAGATTGAACCCCATGTCTCCTTCAAAAGTAAATACGTTATGGTAGCTGGAGTCAGAATCCGGGAGGAGGTCAACCTCCAGGTCTCCGGTACGTACCCATTCCCGATTCCTCTCCGACGAGGGGGTCAAGGTCACACCGATATCTCCAGCATACGCAAAGAGCTGGTCATAGTGGTCATAGACGCTGTGCGGCGTCAGCGATAATCCAATATTCCCCTCAACAACAAACTCGCGTACACGGGTTGATGATGGCGTCAGGGATACATCTAAAGAACCCCCATACACGTAATCCCGAACAACTTCGGATTCGGGCATCAAATGTATATAAAGCTCTCCGTTATACTCCCATTCCTGCTGAACTTCTTCATATATAGAATCCGGAGTAAGCGTGACGACTGTTCCCGATATCCCGCTAATAGCATTATGTATCTGATAATATTTCTTATAAGGACTTCCCGGATACTGTGGGATTATCATATCGATTCCGAGAGTTCCGGTATAGTCCCCCCTGACCATCCCTGGTTTCATCTCGACGGTCAGGTTACCGACAATAGGAGTTATACTCCCCTTATTGACAGCAGATACAGACTCTTCGTTACCGATAAATACAGGCATTATTTACCAATCTTCACTTTATTAAATTCAACTTCATTCTCAGCAACAGGCAGATACCCCTGCCATACACAAGTAAATTTCGTATTACTTAAAAAATGCGCGGGCATAACATTCTTCGGCTCTTCAAATGCATCGGGATACTCCTTACACAGCGCCCACGCGCACAAGTAAGAACATATCGGTCGCTTCTTCGATACAAACGGATTTATTCCAGGAAATAACCAGCTATTCAGGCGATGCCAAATAGCTCCGAGAAAACTGTACGGAAGATTCGCGCGAGACGAACCAAAGAACCCGACCTTCGCTGAAGGTCTTCCGTCATAATCTTCTCCGTTATATTTCATAATCTTAATATATCTTCCTGGATACTTCTTTATAATATTAATAAGCTTTGATTTCGGAAAAAGCGCACCGACAGTCCACGGCCCACCGCCACTAACTTCAATATGAGTATAATCAGAATCAGTCTGGTCAAATCCGAGGTCACGCTGAACCTTGCGAATCTGATTGCAGAAAAAAGAATTGTCGCCCTTGTATACGACAAAATATCCTATTCTTGGGATGTCTAGATTAAATTCTGGATAATCCATTAACGTTAACCTTCAATACAAGAATAAAGTATATCGTGGTCAGCTTGTATGATGTCACCATTCGACAGTGCTATATCGGCTTGTAGCTTAGCTAAATCAATATTGTTGTTATCAAGGGCCGCAATGAACATAGCTCCATACTTATTCATAGCTGTAAACATCCTTGTTTGCTGTTCTCCAGGAGTGGCACTACTAAGAATATCTCTTATAATTTTATACCTATCCAGTCTTTTTACAGGGTCACCTTTATCGAAGGTCTCAGTGGTTTCATTCCAAAACCACTCCCTCTCATGGACCGATTCATCAAACATAAAATCAGTTGTAAGCATTTCTTCTGTTTCAGAATCAAACTGCCCATCATTTTCAAAATCTACGTTACCAAACCGCTTAACTTGATTCGTATCCTTATCTATTACTACGTTCATTTTATAAATCCTCCCAGTAGCCTTGTACTCGGACTTCAGCATCATCTCCAGACGTCACATAATACTCAAATATCTGATTCTCATCTACGGGAATGAAAATATGACCCCCAATATCAACATAGGCGTACTCTCTGTCTGGAATTGCCGCTGTATTTCCATTTTCTCTGAAAGTGAATTGTGCGAAACTTGTTCCATCCATATTAAGGCGTACATACAGTAATCTGCTTGATGGGGGAGCTGAATCTGACGCATCGACATCTGTATAAGAAGTCGAGCTTCCTCCTGAAAGCACAAGAATATCATCATCCCATATCCAGTACCTTCTTGAACCTGAGCCTTCATACCTGCCAGGAAAGAAATCTGAACCAGAATCATTATAGATTGACCCTATCCTTCTTTTCTTCGTGTATCCCGAGGGTAAGGTCGGAGATGTAAAAGACTCTGAAAGAAGCCCTCGAACATTTCCGTTAGTCGGATTTTTTATTATCCACACAGCATACCATGTGCTGGATGACTCCGAACCCGTATCAAGTCCATTAACACCGGACGCTGTTATATCTACTGTTATATCTGAATCTGAAACAATAAAATCTGTTCCATCATCTGAAACACATCTTCCAGCTCCAATATCTACCTGATAATCGGGGTTGGAATCATTCATTGACATTAGGAGATTATGGATGAATCCCTTCATGGCCCCTGCTATAAAGCTGTAGTCTACTACAGGGTTTGCTTCAGTTAGAGAATTTGGGGCATTATCGAGTGCATCCTTTTCATCATCGGTTACATGTTTAATATCAGTCTCAGCATCTTTATTAGCTAAATCTGCATGATTCAATGCTTGGAAATTAGCTGCGGTAGCTCCAGACGCTCTCAATACATCTCCTGCGGTTGCTCCTGAGATAGTATGGTCAGGTCCTAAAGCTGTCTCTGTAGCAAGAACATGAGATTGATTATGATGGTCATTCGCAGTCTGCCCAGTAGTAGATGCATGAGTAACAGTTACAGAAGCTTCTGTATGGTCATGCAATGAATCAGCATTGCTTCCATCAGTAAGTGTGTCGAGTTCCGCGCCAGTAGCTGACGTATCATTATGGCTTGCAATCGAGTGCAATTCGTTATGATGCGCATTAGCATCACCAGCATGAGTAGATATAGATGAATCGACTTCCGAACCCGACTGGTAATCAGCATCATTATTAAGAAGGCTTACATTTTCCCCTTCTTTCATTATAGTAGAATCAGCAGGCTCGGCTCCAACATCGGCAGGGTCTAAGTTATGTGGATTTCCTGTCGTAGTCTGACTATGCGTATATGCTGTATCATAAGTACTGTGGTCATAAGTAGTCTCATGGGCGCCAACTTCATTAGCAGCTTCTCCGGCAGGGTCAAAATCCCCTACGTCATAACCACTATCCTTCGGGCGCCCGTTAGCATCAAAAGATACAAGGTTATCTTCAGTCGCCCCTGACACCCCATTATGGTCAGAGCCGTCAATATCGTGAACTTGGTCATGTACGCGGTCAACTGCGTCTTTGACTTCAGCAGCAGTAGATGCATTGCCCACACCGTCGTCAACAGTAGCGGCACTATCAGGTATTCCATCATCGTTAGAGTCATACGTTTCTTTGTTCATCTGTGCTGGCGGGTCTGTTATGGGATTTCCGTACTTATCTTCAACAGTAATGTGTCCCGACCCTATAGCGTCCTGCACATCAGCAGATTCATATATCTCCTGCTCCGTAAATTCTTGCAGCAGGTCATAATCAACAGTAGGGTGGACGAAGCTCCTGGCTCCGAGGTCATCAAACACAACAGGACTCAGCGTTCCTGTAGTAGTTATTTTATACTGGTTATCAGGTGTAGGTGCAGGCATTATGTCTTCCTCCTACGGAAATACAGCCCCACGGACGGACGTGGTATGCTGGTTCCGTTCATATAAATTTCTATACGGTCTCCCGCATCAAAATCCGTATTCTTTGTGAAATCATAATTCGTATATTGATTAGCTATTGACAGCGAATCTTCAACAGCAGCTACTCCATTCTTACGTACTTCTCCTGTCCACGATACGGTGTTGCTGGTACACGACAAAGTCATCCCTACAAGTGTCGCATCAAAAGGAAGTACGTACGGAATCAGGTTACTGGGACCCCTGTCGTAAAGACTTAAATATATGTCCGTGACGCTATTATTATTTCGAGCGCCGTTAACAAATACCTGATGAAGCGATAACCACTTATCCCCCCTGGAATTATCCTTGTAATAAATGTCTCCGCCATCCTGAATATACGGCACGGCGATGAATATGTCATCAATAACAATAGACGTATGTCCGGATTTGGTAATTTCAATTTTAATGCGGTCAGCATCTTCATCTATATCAATCCAGAACTCATACTCGCCCTGGTCGTCCGTCAAAATTGTCGAAGGAGACGCAGCACCTTCGGTAGCGTACTGATTGATAGGCGTCGAGGTCCCGGCTTGGTACGCACTTACCGTAGCCCCGTCAAATATAACAAGGGTATTATCAGTACCTTCTTCGGTAGCAATACCGAATATCTTTTTCCTATTTGCCATTAAAAATTCTCCTCAGTCAGATGCAGGGGTGGGGAATAACCCCCACCCCCACGAAAACTGCTTAGCTAACGGTCACCTTGGGGGTGATTTTGACGCTATCGCCATCGCCCACATTGTACGGTCCGTCACTGAAATGCTCAACAGCTACCAACCTTCCGGTCGTGCCGCTCGCAGCATCAGTAATAAAATACCCATACTGGTTACCCCACGCTGCTCCCGCAGCAGTAAAAGTAACCTGCGCGTACTCAGCCGTATCGTCAGTGATAGTCCAGCTTCCACGGTCGAGCTGTATACGGGCGTACCCGTCACCGCTCTGCTCCGTAAGGTCGCTGAGCCCATCATCCTCAGCAGGCTCCGTTCCGTTTTCGTACAGTCCGATGTAGAGCGGGTCTACGGGGGACAGGGTTCCGAAAATGGTGTCAGCTACCATGTTTTCTCCATCATCGCACCACTTAGGCATGTTCTATCTCCTTATGAAAAAAGTGGCGGTTACAAAATCGCGTTCCACTATAAAACGCTCATCAAGAAGTGTTGTTCGCATTGATTTCAACACTTCCACTAATACTTCCAGTTACGTGACATCCGTTCACAATCGTATCTGCTCCTGATGTAAGTACTCCAATATTTCCTTCTATCTGGCTCCCTGTTACTTGGCTCCTATTTGAAAGGGTTAATGAATTGCATATTATTCTACTTCCCGACACCTGGCAATCCAAGGCAGTCGTCGCATATATTTGAAAATCAGGCTGATGCCCGACTAAAGTACATCCTCTGAACGATGCTGCTGAAAATTCGGCTCTGAGATTCAACGCAGTAAAAGTAAGCGGCCCGCCTGAACGGAAAAACTCATAAGCTAAATTATTCAGGTGCACGTACGCTCCCGAATCGCTCAGACGTATCTTACTGTTATCGTCCATTATATCAAAACCGTTCGCATCGAAACGGATAATACAATCGGACATGTACACTTTTCCTCCGGCACCGCTATACTTTATGAATGTAAGCGTAGAAGCTCCTCCGATAACATCCCAATTACTATCATACAGCTTCGGTAGAAAAGTAACTCCGTTAATATTCCACGCTGAATTTCCTGTAGAACTGTATACTTGAATCAAATCCATCACAGTCTGTCCGGGGTCTATCGGCATTCTAATGACTCCACCTTGGATACTGGCGTTATCATTAAGAATTATCATCGGATTCCCGGAACTATATGACATCGAAATATATACCTGTCCCGGATAGAATATAGATTCACTCCCTAATGTAATGCTCGCTGTATTCAAAAGCGAACCATTAAGATGAAACTCACACGATGATGAAAAATTCATCACTCCGGCAGTTCCGTCCATATGCATTACGCCATTACCGCCTACCGTCCAATTAGAACTGAGATTATATATCCCAGTAAGTACTGCTGCTGCTCCGACTACGTTCGTAATTCCAGAACCGGTAAACTGACAGTTGGAAATATTAGCATAATTCCCAAAACTGACATTACTGCTCGGCATATAGCAGTCGCTCATAAACGTATACGTCGTCGCTAATATTGTCCCAAGAGACAGTCTCAGTCTGGTGAAGCGCGAAACAGTCCCGCCATCAAATATATAAGTCTTTTTCCCTAAAGCGTTCACGTACATGTCGTTGACGGCAAGCTTTCCTGTAGTCTTCATCCACGAACCAGTGTACGTCGTCCCGGTTATACTTATTTGAGTAGCTTCGCCATAACCTTCAATCGTTACATCGGCAGCTCCAAAATCAAAATCATTCCCCGCCCCTTTAGTTGTAAATGAGTATGCTCCAGGCATGAATGTAATCTTCGCCTGACCGCTCCCGCCGATGTCAGTAATTATCGCGTCAAGTTCAGAATTACTATCTCCGGGATACATTACATACTGACTGACTCCGTCTACAGCGGCACTCAATTCCGACAAAATAGTATCAACATCGGAACCAGAAATATGATTATCAACTCCTCCGCTTACATTCGTATATGATACGTTGTCAGCAGACGGCGCACTTCCCATCAAGTCAGAAGCATGGTATCCGTCAAGCGTATCGGCATCAAGGTATGAATGAGGCGAGCTTCCTTTCGGAACCAGCGAATTAAATCCACCGGTAACCTGATATGCATTGTTAAATTTCTTCCACCAGTTCGTAGAACCAGCATCGCGGCTGTTCCAAAAATGAGTGTGGACAGAATTAATCCAGAACACTCCCTTTCCATCGTCAGCATCGTCATCAATGACCATGTTATACCAGCCATCAAAAATGACTTTATTCAGGAATATCCCGTCAATATAATTTCCAGAAGGCATCACTTCAATAAACACGGGGTTAGTTATATTACTGCTGTTAACTTCAAAAATACAGTTGGTAAAATCAATAGATGACAGCCAATTATACGAAGACCCCATATACTGTCCGAACGAGAAAAATCCCCCTTCACCAGCTCCATTATCAATGGAGATGTACATATTCTCGAACTTCCAGTCATAATCATCTATATTAGCTCCGGGCTGAATCCTGAAGAATCCCTGCTCCTGTGGGGCCATTGGTCCAACTGCGGTAAAATCGACATTAATTTTAATCCCGTATTCAAACCATACATATTTATCAGCAACATTAGTGATATACATGTACGCACTTGTCGTTATATGGTCAAACGTCAGGTCATTCGTTCCGATTACGGCAATAGTTCTCTTTGTGGCATCCTGCATCGCAGTAATGAAGTCACCTTCAGGGTCGGCATCGTTTTCCGTATCAATCACAGCATCCCACACAACTACTCCGCTGGCAGACATCGGTCCAGGACGATACTCTCCTTCAGTATCATTATAAATCAGAACCTCTCCGTCATTCGGTACAATCGTGCTGCTTACATCCTCGTGGTCTTTGATGCTTCCGTCATCGCCATGCCCAATATATACAAAATCCCGCTCAATCGGGTCAAACCCGAGCTTATCAATATATACTTTCAATGCTCCTTTGTATTCGACCCAAAACTCATAATACCCGTTGAGCAATGTCTGAAGTGAACCGATAGGTGAACCGCCCGTCTGATTTGCATACATATCAACAGGTGTCGTGGTTCCGGCTTCGTACGCATTGACATCAGCTCCAGCGAGCGTAGTCATTACGTTATTAGCCCCCTCAAACCAAGCGGTTCCGAATACTTTAACTCGTGCCATTATCTATCCTCACTTTGCAATCAATTGCATTATGTCGTAGGAGCAAACTGAATATCAATAGTCAGCGGCTCCTCTCCTTCTATCTCTGCTGTAACAGTAGCGATAGTCGTTTCTGTAACTGACGTTAAATCTGTTTCGGCTACTCCATCAGTCATCGTAACCTGTAACGAACTTAAGCTTCCCCTGGTTGTCTTAAATACGACTACTGTCGTATCATCATCTTTGGTATCTCCTGCGCGGTCTTTTGCAGTAACGGTAATTGTACATGAGCTTGTCCCGTTCGCTGGAATATCTGGAATACCATCGTAAGGCTGGTATGAATCAATAGCATCTGTAGATATTTCAAATGTAGCCACAGCTAACCACTCAGTTCTCGAAACTTCCCCAGCATATATCGGGCAATCATAATGAGCTTTCCCCATAGTCAATGTATAATCATCTGCTGTAAGATATTCTGGATTCTCGTCATCCATATTTATAGGGGTGTTCTCAAAAGCATTTCGAACAGCAGTCTCATCAATACGGGCAAAATCCCACTCAGTTTCTTCCCCCGTACCCCTGAGAATAGTGTTAATGTCATCTGCCGGGAGCCATTTATCAGGAGGAGCTGAATCGAACACGACATTACATATCCCCGGAACCGCTCCTTCAGCAGATACGAATAAACAATCTTTAACAGGGTTGCTCCATGTACAGTTGGTAAACAAAGCATATGAAAAATCAACATGCTCAATCATAGCATCGCCAGCAGTATTTTGGAAAACGCAATTAGTAAACGTTGACCCGCGCTCATCCCGATAAAACCCACCATCTGTCAAATCTGAAGTAAGGTCGTCAATTGTCAAAGTTACATCACTATAATTATTCATATACTAATCCTCTATTGGGTCTCTATGGAGGACAGGGTCTCTGCGGCTCCGGCTGACATCCTCACATAAGAATTCTGCTTAACCACTGCCTGAGTACCACCCCAATTCATTAGAATATCCGGGTAAAACCAACCCTCTACATCTCCACACTCGTACATCAACCATACATGCATTGGGAAAAAATAATAGTATGATGTGCTCAATGTACCTATCTGTGTGTGAAAAGTTACCGTGCCAGTGACTCCCGCAGTGCTATCGTTTCCAGAAGACCGCACCCATATATCTTGCCCGGTCAAAGCATTAAGCCCCCAACTCTTATAACCACCAACCGATGCTGTCGTCCTATAAGCTCCTGGGCCACCAAAATAATCACTGCCGACCGAAACATCAAGGTTATGCTCCTCAGTAAACCCATAAATACCCCCAAAACTGTCTGTTTCCATGCTCGGAAAGTTAAACCTGAGCTGAATGATTCCTGTTGAGGTTCCCGGCCTACCTACTACGAGAATAAAATACTCTATAATATAGGTTACTCCGGCCTCTACCCTGACTCCCAACCGATTTCCCGTATTTCCTACCGACGTCCAAGAATTGTCACTTAGACCAAAATCAGTGCGCAGGACATTCCCCCTGAATCTAAGCGGGCTCCATGAAATACTCCCAACACTCTCACTTGCATATGCAGATGAGCTCATCCTGAGATTATTGCGAAACCGGTCATAAGAAGGGCTATAATAATAAGGAGCTACATAAGTATCTGCATAAGAAGTAACTCCTCCCGTATCAACATAAAAAGTCCCATCACAAGTAACTTCACGCCACCTTACGGTATTATACAAATACATATTTCCTGTGACGTACACACGGCTACAGGAACCTTGCGGTCCCGGCTGATAATAATCTCCGTCTACAAGTCCATGAGATACATCGCAAAATGTTCCCAGTTGGATTTCATACGTAAACTCACCAGAACCAGAAGACATATAAAAATCATGTAGACCGACCCACGTCGAACCGTAAATACGTCCACAGCTATTTACCATCTTTACTCCACGTGCAGACGCGTACGCACCAAGATTAAGAGTCGCTATATTACTGCATACGATATTAGATACTTGAGCACCTTGTCCCATCTGCACTTGATAAGAAGACGATATATTCAAAAACGTACAATTGCTAACATTAATCGGATATGATATCGAACTGCCAAAAATTGCTGAATTACAACTATCATTTCCATCTATCCTAATATTATCGTAAACCACGCCATAGCCTGACGGCGTTCCAAAACTGCATACGTACTCGCTAGGCGTCCCGGAAGCAAGTTCAGTAATATTAATATTTCTAAAAATACATCCGTTTCCTGGAGCTGTTATAGTTACACATGTCCCACCACCAGAAGCACAGTTAAATTCTTTAATTGTAACATCTTGTATGGAAATTTCCTCATAAGCAACTCCGCTATAAATAGCATTATATGTATAATCATTACCATCAATAATAACATTATGTATCTTTGTTCTCGCTCCATTTATCGAGATTACTTTTGATTTGGTACTTCCGGTAAGAATAATAGTACAATCAATTAAAGCTGAGTCAGCCGCCATAGTTATTTTATTAGTATCCGACGTCGGGGTAAAATATAGCTCTAATCCCCTAACTACACATCCAGCACTCAGGGCAAGAGTATTATTTCCCATAACAAGTCTTGAAACATGATTAGGGGTACCTGACGGACCATTGCCGACTAGCGCAACATCTTGAGGAAGGGTAACATTCCCCGACTCAGTAGTACTCCCTATGACAGACCACACTGAACCAGCTTGACTGGGACTTCCGGAAACGGCTGCTCCTACTGTAGAAAAATCGCCGTTCCCTCCGGCATCAATCAAAGTGTCCCAATCGCCCTGATGCTTATGGAGTGTAACTTTACTTCCATCAGTAAGGGAATCTAACTCTGCTCCGGTTGCTGATGTATCTGAATGCGATGCTATCGTATGAGATGGAGCAGAATGTGAATGCAATGCATCAGCATTACCACCACCAGTCAACGTATTAAGCTCCGCTCCAGTTGCAGTTGTATCGCTATGAGACGCTATTGTATGAGATTCTGCGTGTCTCGCTGCGGTATTAGCGGAAACGTTGGTATTATTAGACACTTCAGTATCAAAATCAGATATTTGAGAAGCTGTACCTATAGTTCCGGAATGGTTTGCAGACCCGTGACTCGAAGGAGCTGCTCCTACGTCAGCAGCATCTAAGCTGTGTGGATTTCCCGTAGTTACTTGGCTGTGATTATATGCGGTAGACAGGTTGGTGCGCTCTCCGGACGTAATTATTTGTCCAGAACCGGCACTAGAAACATCATCAAGCTCAGTTACGTTATGTCCAGATAAATCTAAACTAACTGGGACAAGTTGCGTCCACACAGCAGCTCCGGTAGAATTATCTACACACACCCATAATGAATCAGTAGATTCCTGTATCCAAAAATCTCCGCGCTCATATCCATCATCAACATCATAAGCAGACGAAGGTGTTCCAGAAGCATCTCTATGAACTCGTGAATTCCATTTAGTATGTATTCCTCCATCTGTTTCCGAACCGAATACTTTAACATCGATGAAAACATTTCTATCGTCGGTACTCCCTTCACCTATAGTAAGGTCACCTTCGATAGTCCCAAAGGCATAAACATTGTCAGCACCGCTTAAACTACAGTCACCAGCGCAGTGAAAATTACTTATAACATTTCTTTGCCCACTAGGATTGCGAATATCCCAAGAACCGGAAACTGTATTCGATATTGATATGTTTGATATGTTACATCTCCACGACCCTATATACATACCATAACCGCTAGTAGTCCCGTCGCCGCATCCCCGAGCAACTATATTAGAGCCTTGAACTGCTCCGGAGAAATAAAACCCTCTATCACAATCATAAGCTGTTACGTTACTTAAAGCGCATCTTCCAGAAGTTACTTGCATTCCGATAAAACACTGCGTGAAACTGCAATCTGAAACGCTCATTGCTCCTTCTATATCGCTGTAAATATACAGCCCTACATTTACATTACTTCCGCCGTTGATATGCAAATGCTCTACAGAACAAGGTTTAGTTGCGGTATTTCCTGATAAGTATACTGCATCGTTAGCGGACGAGGCAGTAGCAAAATCTTCCATCGTAATTCTTTGTATGGTTGAGCCGCCTACATTCGGAGATAGTAAATATACCCCTCGACCGTAATCAGTATCTACTCCAGATATATAAATATCTCTCAAACTGAAATTCTCTGCTCCGTTACATTCAAGAGCATTATATAAGTAATTGTTTCCAAGTATCCGCGTATTACTGATAATACACCCGGAGTTGAAATATATCCCTTGGCTACCGACGGTTCCGGAATAGTCAAGAACACAGTTTTCGAATATAGTATCTATAGATAATGTTATTTTATTGGAATCTGAATTTGGAGTTATATCAAAATATATTCCATCAATCCTTGAACCAGCACCTCCTTGGAATGAATAACTCCCTAAAACAACTCTAACAGGTTGGTTGCTATCGCGCTGGCTGGCTAAAGCAAACATAGTAACTCCTGCCTGGAGCGTTATATTACTAGTTTCAGTATACGTTCCGGGAGCTAACGCTATAACATCTCCTTGGGCAGGAGAGTCTGCTACATATGCTGATATAGAAGTATAATTTCCTCCTGAAGGCGCGATGAGATAATCATACGGCATCTGATGTTCATGCAAAGCAGATTTACTTCCATCAGTCAACTCTTCCAGTTCAGCCCCGGTAACATCGGTGGCTCCGTCAGCTCCCGACACGTCAGAATAATCAAGACTATGCGGATTACCTGTCGTCTGCTGAGTATGTTCTACAACTGCTTTACCGCCCATCTGGACGTTGGCGTTGTTAATTGCTACATATAATTTTTCATCATCGGTGTCATCAGTAACTATCGGTCTACCATCGGCACCAGTAGCGGATGGAATACTTGCTTCCGCTCCGTATAAAAATCTAATCGGGACTTCTTCAGCCATTCTCTATATCCTCCGTGCAATCACCTGCAATTTTGGGAGGGGAGGCTCATTCCTCCCCTCCCTATGATTGCTCGTTTTAGAAGGTTCCTCCTGCCACCGGACCCCATTTAATTCCGAGAGTTTCCCCGGAATCAGCAATCAGAACATAATTGTCTGTCCCGGCTGCAAGAATTCCAGGGGTATCATCAGCAGACGCTCCAATAAGTTCACCCTTCCCGGAAAAGGATGTTCCCATAATAGCACCAGCCGCAGCAACATTGGTCGCATCAGTCACATCGGCACTGTCTTCAATCCCATCCAGTTTACTTGCGTAAGTGGAGGTCATGTAACCATTCTGTCCAGATGTAGCGGCTTGTGTCGCAACAGTATGCTGAGCATTGGTCAAATGGTAACGCTCTGATGCAGTTCCGCCCTGAATGTTAGCCATATCATTGTGGTTCTCAGTAGCAGCGCGTTTCACCCATGCGGACCCATTGTATACGCGAGTCTCATTGGTATCCTCTACCCACGCAGCCCAACCTTCATTCGGCGTATAGGCATCCCAAGTAGACCCGTTGAACTCAACGAGGTCTCCGGCAGAAGCACCGTCCCAGTTCGCATGAGGAGCACCGCCGTCGCCGGCGAGGATGAAACGATTTCCAGTAGTTTCACTCGGAGGAGCGACTGTATTGTCGGTAATATAACTGAGGACAGAGTCCTGCCAGTCGAGTCCGTCAATAGCTGACTGAATCTCGGAGTCAATTTTCGATGCTGACCAGAGGTCGGCAGAAGTATCACCAGAGTCATTCAGCTTGTAACTCGCGTCAGTCGGAAGTCCATTCGCATCCGCTTCAAGCAGATTACCGGTCGTCGCGGTACCCGTATGGTCGGATGCACTGTCAATCGCATGCTGGCGAGTGTGTAAGTCCGAGTGGTCATACGTACTTTCGTGCGAAGTCACGGCTCCAGCATCTTCATAATCAGAATCACTCTTCCCCGAATCTTTAGGCAGACCATTCGAGTCAAAAGATACGAAATTGTCCTCAGTAGCTCCTGACACTCCGTCGTGGTCAGAAGTACTGTCAATCGCGTGGTCACGATTGTGGTGGTCATCAGCTCCTACGCCACCAAGGTCATCGTGCTGCAATACTGCGGACTCCCAACTGTCACCGTCACCGCGAAGAACATTACCATCAGTCGGAGTCGCAACTCCAACATCAGTAAGGTCACTCAACTGCTGAGCACCAGTGGAAATCGTCTCCCAGGTCGAACCGTTCGAAATGTACAGCGTATCGCTGGACGTGTCAAAAATCAACAGACCGCTGGCAGCTCCGAACGCATCGGCAGCACTGTCAGTCGGTGTCGAACCTGTGGACTGGGTCTTAACTGCTCCACGGAGAAAGTTAAGGTTCCCGGAACTAGGCGCATCGGTAGAATGCGCAACAACAATTGCGTTTAGGTCAGTCAAAAAATAAGGCTGACCTATTTCGGATGCATCACTTACTGAATCAAATCCGGAACGCGTACCGTAATAAAATCTAATCGGAACAGCTTCAGCCATAGCTATATCTCCTTAAACAATATGGCCTTTATTAAAAAGTGCCTCCATAAATTATCATGTCAGCAGGCGGCGTACCAATATGGTCCCGAACAATCGGAGTATATCCAAACTTGGTAATCTCCACCTTAATCAATCCTTCAAACTCTATCCAAAACTGAAAATACCCATTAGCATCGGTCTTCAAACCTGCGCCAGGAGGACTGGGCCAAAATGGTGTTCCCCCTGTCTTCGTAGCATACATGGGTATCGCAGTAGTAGTCCCTGCTTCATAACATTTAACGTCAGCGACGTCGAGCATAACCATCTCGCTGCTAGTACCTTTATAGAACGCGGTACCTTGAATCTTCTTTCGTGTTAATGCCATTAGCTTACTCCCAACGAACTGACAACTTCCGTCATACCGGTCTCTTCTCCTTCAACATCGGTTATAACATCCCACCACAACTCACTCTCGAAAGTTCCGTGATAGATATCCCCTTCACCGGTACTATCAGCGATGCTTTCCTGCACAACAACGTCAGTTTCATCCGGACTGGAACTATACGTCGCACTTACAACGGTATAATATCCGTTAACTCCGGCAGTCGGTGCATTTCTAACTTCAATCACATGACCGACTCCTATAATACTACTATAGTCGCCACTGACCTTTATCGTCTTCGTGGACGCAACGGTGCTAATTATGTTGATAATTCTGAGATAATATGCGAACGCGCTTCGCGCGGTATAACTGTTTGTAACATTAATTGGCGTAGGCCCGTACGCTATCTCGCCTTCACTAAACGTATCGGGCGGCCCCGGTATAGATTCGACTGTCCCTATAAATGAAACTGGTCCTGGATTCAATCCGGGAGACACCCACGCCACAGTGTAAATTCCGTTCTGCGACGGATTCGACGTTATCCCGGAGATTGTAAACTTATCACCCGGACTTAAATCATTCGCTGCATCATACCCGTCTATTTCGAACTTCGGGCCTCCATAATCACTATAATTCACTTGCCACTTACTAAATGAAGCGTACGACATATAATATTGCGACGAATCAAAACCTACCCCGATTTCTTCAGTATCATCACTAATAATAGTATCGAGGTCAATGTCTTCAATTTCAAGGTTGATATCTTCCTCAACGGCTGTCGGTAACAACGTCACGAACCCGGTCGTACATACTGGGCTAAAGTTATCCATTACGCGCTCAATCTTCGCAAGCACGATAGCACTTACTGTATCCGTATCAGAAACAAATAAACGAAGCTCAAATGTATAAGGATTGAATACTTCACTCCATGAACGAGGATTGACAATCTTATACGGGTCATATACTCCGAACTCATCCAAGTACAAATCCGGATAATCGGTAATTGTCCGAGCACTCAATCGCTCCGTATTATTTGAGCACAGTAAGAAATCCTTATATTCGATAAGTTCTATCTGCTTAACGCTTGTAATCAATCGAGCTGCTGCGGTAAATCCGAGCGGCGTTCCTTTTATCTTATATAGCCCGACGGCATCAAGAATCTCACGCCGCTGCCTATCAACGCTAAACTCTGTATTCAAACTCAGTCCGATAAGAGCTGCTATATAAGGAAGAACTCCATCAGTCGATTTCTCAGGGTTCCTCATATTATTGAACATCAAATCAATCATACCCTTGACGTCATCAAGCTCGAACCCGATAAGTTTGAAGAATCTCTGAAGCTGTCCTCTGGCAGTCTCGCCGTCCTCGGTTATATTATATGTCTCCCCTAAAGCTTCAGTCTCTTCGAGAACAGTCGCTACAGCATCAGGTCCCTGCTCGTCCTTAACCTGCTCGTTAAGCGGCATCTGACCCCACAACTTCTGTGGAAAATAGTTCCCCTGGTATGTAATAGCTGACTTCTGTACTCTGCGTCCCGAAATCCATCCGCCGTTTACTTCAGAAAAGCATGTATAAAAGTACGGGACAAACGGCTCAACATTCAAGTCAGAATGGTAATATTCCCCCTCCTGCATAATATCATCTTCAAGGATAATATCTCCATCATTCTCATTCACGGGAAAAGTATACGCTCTTCTGACTACTCTTAATTTAGTTACATCTTTTGCAAGAGGTATCTGATATGTTATCTTAATCTGCGGCTGCTCTCCGGCACGCTCGACTTCAAATACTTCCGCGAACCAATCGTCAGGATAATGCAGACGAAGCGTCGGTCCACTCGGCACTAAGTCAATCTTAAGATGACCGTACGTGATGAACTCTTCGATTATGCCGTTGTCGTAATCCGAATGCGGCGTAACCGTTAAGCCTATGTCACCAACATATGTTATTATCGCCATATTTTATCCACAAGGTCCAGACGTTCTTCCGCCTTCTTCGGGTATAATTACTTCGAGTTCGATATCCCCTTCGACAGGTATCTCAGCTCCCGTAGTAGATATATTCCCGATTTTAGGCGAAGTTACAAAACTAAACTCGTCTCCCTGAGCAGCATCCTGCTCACCGGAGTTAACAACAAAAGAAATCTCTTCATTATCAGAACTATATGGAACATCGATAGTCCCATTCGCATGGTCTCCGGTTTCAGAGCCGGTCACTTTGAACTCGTCTTTATTGATAAACGTACAGGTAAAAGTCTCGTCAACAGAATCTTTTCCGACTTCAAACCCCGTAACTGTCCAACCGCCGCTATTAATCCGATAAGTAGGATTCGGCTTGCGTGTTATTTCTGTAAGGTCAACGTGGTCAACTCCCTCAACCCCGTCGAGCATCGCCATAACATCACTAAGATAAACAGGCTGAGTCAAGTCAGCATTAACGCGCGTTTCTTCAAAATAAAGTTCAATAGCATCAGCAAGATTATTTTCAACATCCTCCTGGAGATAGTTGACATAACCGTACACACTCCCCTTCATATTGATTTCGACATCGTCAGCACGCTGTATTACTACTGAGGTGCATACCATGCGTTTTTCCTCAATCTCATTGAGTATGCGCTGCTCAAGCTCGCTTGATAACGGTCCGCCACCTTCGGGATAGACTGCAAGTGTTATGGCGCAGAATCCGCAAGATTCTATCTGCCCGCCTTGAATGACGGCGCAACGTGATACTCCCGGCACAGATTCACATATAGTCTTAAAGTCTTCGGCAGTAACGGCACGATACAGCGTACGTAAACTCTGTGGTCCTTTTCTTCGGGCCTCGTCAATAGATTCCTCGTCAGCTCCCCCGGACGCTTGTAACGGATTGGTGCATCCCGCGACTACTTTCGTATTGTAATCGATTACCCAATATATAGATTGAGGGGTGTTGATATTAACTATGGTATGCGCTCCGACATTCCCCTCTTCCCCGCCACCTACTCGATAAGTGGCTCTGACAACATTCCCGGCATTGAGCTGCTTCCCTTGTATGTTGTTTCCGAATTCGAGGTCTACATTTCCGTCAGCATCCGTATACAGCACAGTATTCTTATCGTCAAAATCTGCCTCGAGCCATGATTGTATAATAGGCCACTCATTAAAACCACCGCCTTCATCAACATAACTTTTTGTTGAATCCTGAATAATCCCCGTTTCCGGTATCCTAAAACGTAAAAACGCTTCGCTCTGAGATACTGCTGGAAACGTGTAAACTTTTGAAAGTCCTTCTTCCGCGCTAACACTATAAACATAGTCACCGACACTAACGGAATCGGGAGGAGTAACATTAAGTAATTCCCAATTACCGGTATTATTGACACGATAATACGCATCCTCGGCTACAACAAAATAAACAGTGTTTACTTCAAGCGAATCCTCTGCATCAGGTAAAGACGTATCAGTCGGAAGGTCATTATATTCCTGAACGACGGCTGCGATAGATTCATTGCCAAGCGTCCCGGCGCGAATAATGAGGTCATCGAGCGTCTCAAACAAGATACCCGTATCCCCTTCGAACAACGGATTCGTAAGCAACTGCGTCCCCTGCGCTACAACGGTATCTTCAGTCTGAACTGAAGCGAGTGCGAACACCATATCAACAGTAGCAGCAGACGGCCTGCTCATCTGATAATCAATCAAGTTCAATATGTTTATAGCAGATTCCCGCTTAATCAGCGTAGGCAGGTACGACTCATTATGAACACGGTCAATGTAATAATGAAGTACATCACCCATCATCGAGAAAAGACGAATTAGCGCAATACCGAAATCATTCTCGTTATGCTGAGTCCATTCTGGCAGGAAAAATGGGATAGTCGCTATCATATCATCTTTGATAGCTTCAAAATCCCTGCTAGAATAATCTATCGTGGGAATACGTCCCCTTGTTACCATACTAAGCCTCCTGCGGCAGATAGAACGGATACACCATTGAAGTAGGCTGATGTGTCTGTAATATAAAAAAGTCGATGCCTATCTCAAGGATTCCTTCCTTGTACCTACCTCTATTTACTGTAACTGAAATAACTTGTACTCGCGGCTCCCAGCGCTCGAGCGATTCAATAATAAAATGCTGTAACAATGAATCGTTAGAAGGGTCATTAATCGTGAATACCAAGTCATAGATACTGCTACCAAAATCCCGCGTCCCCGGATACTCGCCGAAGCTTACGTCAAGAATATGAACAATACTCTGAACGATATTTGTATCGCCCTCAGTACTATTCACTCCCCCATTATTGGGGTTGATGCTGAAAGGATATTGAAAACCCCTTCCAATTACATCATTCGACGGTAATTGCCCGTTCCCGTTGGACATTCTGCGGTCCTCTCTTCTTAATTATTAAATGAAGTACGTGATTTATCTTAGAAAACGATGCGATATCATCGCGCATCTCACGTAACTTTGATTTCAATGCATACTTTTCTTTCAAAAGCTCATCAGGTTTTAAGTCAGCTATCTTCTGACGAAGATTATCTTCAGCAAGACTGAAGAACTTCTTTATCAGAACAATCTCGATAGCATAATTCTTATTGCCATCCATAAACTCCTGAAGCTTTCCGGCAAAATCGGCAAGACGATTAGCTTTATTACTTAACATCTCGCGTTTAGAATTAACTTTGTTGATTTCGGCAATAACTTCTTTGAGTCTCGTCTCCACCGATTCCTTCACAGCGGGTGCGACAGTCATACTCGATTCCGAAACCATCTGTACGAACGCGTCTTTATCGGCACTGCCGAGCTGCTCGTAAAATGTTCTTAGTCCGTCCATCATTGACCTTTCTCTACGCTCCTATTCCTGGATATACTTTAGGCTCTGGTGATTTCCATTTTGGAATGGGCTTTGCAAACTTCTCAAAAGCAGCCATCTTAGCTGCGTTCTGGTTCTGAACATCCGATGCCCACTTACCCATGAACGAATCACTCAATCCACCTTCAGTGGTTCCGACCGCCCATTCCTTCCACTTCTTCAAGTGTTCGGCTAGAGGACTCGATTCGATAGCATCACATATTGCTTGTATACATTTAATAATAGATTCCATTACTTTAATAAATCCGTATATCTGCGCTTTAAGAACATTGGCACTCTGGTTAATTTTATCAACGGCATTCGTAAGTCTCTTAAATGCTTTGCTCTCACGAACAGAGTTAAGCAGTCCGTTTATGTCCGCCTGCATACTCGATGTTAACGTATTAAGCGTACCATCAATAAAATTCGCGAGATTATCCTTTGGAAGAACTGACATAACAAACGGGCACGCTGCTGCAAGGTCACCAAACGCATCAGTAAATTTCGGTGTCGGAGGAAAGTTCGGCACCTTTACTGAAAAATTCTGAACTGCGTTCATTCCCTGATTCATCTTATTCTGTCCTGCGTTTATGTAATAAGCTATCTCTTGACAAAAATAGTTCATCTTCTTAAACAAATCCAAAAGAATATTACACGCCTCATGAGCAGCATCTCGTAAACTCCGGTCTTCAGGAACGTTTCCTGGAATCTCCGGCGGAGGCGAAGCAGCCGGCTGAGGTCCAGTAGCATCCGGGTCAGGAGTCTCTGGCGTGGAATCCCTCGGGTCTTCCGGAGTTTCCGAATACCCCAGTTCGGTAGAGAACTGGTCACGTAAATCAGATGATGAGTATGACGGTACTAACATCTATGACTCCAAATCATAAGCATCAACAATAGAATCGTAATATTCTTTCTTAGAAAGAACATCCGCACGTTTATTAAAAATTTCATCATATGTCTGGCAAATCTGAACAACTTCTGCTCGAGTCCCATCAGGATTATACCGAGTTTCAACAATCACTCCGTCGTCAAACTCAAACTCCTGCGGATTCTCGCGAATCTGCCACGCCCCATTAAATACGATATCCCACTTATCGTCATTCCATGCGTCTGCAATCGCTTGCAAAAATTCACTAACTGTCGAATACCCCGATGGGGCGGAACAGCTCCAGTTACTCCCGGACGTAATAGCGCTCGTGGCATCTTTTGTATACATATACAACTTTCCTGTCTTATCGACAGAAGAGTCAGGCAAATCAACATCCATATCTGATAATATGGCCGATTCGAATTCCGGATTCCATCCGTTAGTAACTACCCGCCAGTAATCAATATTCTCCATATACGGAACAACGTACGGGTCATCACTAAGATAGTCCGGGTCAAACGTCTCTCTGACAGACGGGTCGGGAAAATAAATATCAGTAAGCTTCAGCATCCGGTATCCAATCCGGGCACTATCCGTATTATCACGAACAAAAGTCTTCGGGATTCCCGAAGCAGGCGGGTGGTCACCAGGATACGTCCAATGAATCAAACTGTAATCAGTCTTATACTCAATCTCTACTTTAGCTGGTATTGTTGGAATAGGAGGATAGGGCGCGTTCCAATCCTTAACTACCACTTCGTATGCTGATACAGACTCAATAAACGGAGTCACGTCAACATCATCAATCTCAAGAAGAGTAATATTCGCAGCACTTGCTCCGAGTATGGGCCAATACGTCTTAATACGCATGCGCTCTACGTGAGGAGGAGTAGGGGGTGTCGGGCTAGTAAAAAATGACCATACGGCTTCATACCCAGTCTCAGCAGGAGGCTGGTTCGGAGAATCGTCAAATATCTGCGCACCAGTCCACTGGTGATATTCGCGTATCTGTGCGCTATTATACATCGCCTCGGTTTTACTTTGAAAATCATCCATAATATCGAATCCATCCTGCATCGTCTGACGATTCGAATCATCTTCAATAATAACTCCCTGTAAATCCTGCTCCGTATTCTTGAGTGTTTTCTCAAACTGCGGAAGTATCATAAGTTTATATAATTCAGACGCGGGGTCAGCCGGGTCACCACTAACGAGATAATTATAACGCAAATCTCCGACAGTAACGAGATAACCATCACCATTAGCCTCAATAAGCTGATTAATAGCGTTCTCAAGCGCAGCCCCCTGGTCAACGTACATATACTCCTGGTCAAGGTCGGGATAACGAAGTACGTCTCCCTCTTCAGGGTCAACAGAATGTACGATAGCCATTAACTGCTCAATAGCTGTGACATATTCTGTAGCAGTAGTCGGGGGCGTGATTCCCTCCTCGTTCATGAAATATTCTTGAATCGTTCTTATTACTCCGCCGGCTACCCACTCTATCTCGGTATGCGTATCTGCATTATTCGGCAAATAATATCCGCGAGCATCCCCAAGAACTTCATGGAATTTTACTCCGCTGTGATATAACCACTTGCTCGTGCTAACAATCTCGAACCCGAGATTCTTAAACCACTCCTCGAGTATCGTTACATCAGATGAGCCGGTAAATGAATCCTTAAAATCCTGCTCAATAAAATTCTCATATATAGATTTATTTTCAAAATATATCCAAGCAGCTCCATCAGAATAATAACCGCCGCTTAAAATCGTCGGAAGCATCTCTTCCAGAACTACCCACATCTCATCAGGAGTAACAAGTGTCGGGTCCGGCAAATCCCCATACGTATCAACAGTACGCTCCTCTACCCCAACAATATTGTTGAGATTCACAGCGAACAACTGCGTATCAGCAGTCACTCCACGCATCCCATCAACCAACCCGAGCTGCTGAATAAACTCAGTCTGGTCTAAGAATTTTGCTTTCTGTGTTTCGTTAAGTGCCATACCTACCCTACATATGCTTATTGCCCTGCGAATCCATAAGAGTCGCACGCAAATGTTTAACAACGGCTTTAGCAATAGCCTTAGCCAGTTTCAGCCGATACTTGGCGACATCTTTTCCGCCACCGCCCATCTCCTTATTCAGGGCATCGTTTATCTCCGCAGCAAGCTGCGCTTCGTTCATCGGCATTAGTTACTACATCCTACTTTAGAAGAACCTTCAGGATGAGGCGACCCCGTGTACGGACAGATACTCTGCGTCGTAACAACATTTCCGTACGGCCCTCCACCGCCATCCCAAGTGAAATCATTTGCAACGGCAACAAAAGAACCATCAGCCTCAACCCTGAAATCTCCGCCAACGCGGATTGTCAAGCTTCCATCAATATCAACAACACTGTCCCCGGAGGCTGCTATGGACAGCAAATCCTCTATCATGACTTTCAACGCTCCCCCGATATGCACAGAAGCGTCCTCAGACACTACAGAATAGCTTGAGAGCGACTTTTGTACAACTTTCCCATCAGGGTGTATCTCAAAAAAAGTCCCTGTAGGATGGAATACGTGGAACCTGGGGCCATCCTCATTACTCTCATCTATCTCTACGATTAGTCCTGACGGGAACTTTATGGAGCGCACCTTGGGATATACTCCCTGATACGGGTTCTCCGGCTCATCTACTTTCCCGGTATTCCCCGGATTTATGCTATCACTTCCCTTAACCCCGCTCATCGCGCTATCTTCTTCCCCGATTACGCGAGAATGGTACTTGTACAGCGCATCATCCCCTTTACCAAACCATACTCCGGAGTAAAGAGGTCTCTCGACATTCCCGGCTTCAAATTCAATATAAACTACAGTATCAATAGCCGGAACCCCAAAAAAATCTATGGGGAAGCAGGGGTACGCCCAAGGAAGCAACTCCTCTCCCATAATAGAGGGGACCTGTGCCCTGATACGTCCTAACTGCTCCGGGTCCTCAACTTCACGCACAATACCCCGGTATTTCCCCAGGTATTCGCGGTCTTTGTAAGGAATTCCTTCGCTCATGCTACCAGCACCTCTCCAGCACTTCCGCTGCTGCTTAATGTGTCATCTTTATTCATTCCGGTCTCGGCATTCGTACGCTTCTTCTCAGCTTCCGTCGCACTCGCTGTCCAAGTCCGAGTTACGTCAAAATATATCTTATACCCGCCACCGACATAATCGTGCACCACTTTGGTCATAAGGTATTCCCCGCTCCATCTTCCAATTCCGAGCAGGTTTATCGTATCGCCGGCATTAAGATTCTGCAAACCTATACAAGCTCCGGTTCCGCTTAGTATCCATCTGGATACTTTTGCGCGAGCATCAACATAAGCTTGATAACGTTCTTTTGTCTGACTATGTCCCTGATTTACAAGGAACCCATATGGGCTCTGCTGATTAACCTGCATCAGCTTATCCCACATATCGACATTATCAAATTTTGATGATGTCGTTTCAGATATCTCATCTTGAAGGTCACTCCCTTCCACCTGAAAATATTCATGAGTAATCGGGTCCATCTGAGATGCAGCATACTGTTTTGCACGATAATCACGAAGAGTATCGACAGAAAATCCTGAAAGTGTTGACTGCTCCCCTTGACGATAACGAAGATTAACTTCTGAAAATGTGTACTTCGGCGCATGGAAATGAAGTGTACTAAATTTAACATACACGACATAACCGTAAAGACGGGCGCGCTTAATGAGAAAGTTCATATCACTTTCGTTAGCCTGAGTAATCTGATTAAACTGCTCATCAGTCTCATCTATAACTGCTTCGAATCCATATGAATCCGCTATCTCCTGAGCTATGTCGCTATCTTTCATGTCATTCCATATGCGACGTTTCTCCGGAAAACTCAGTAAAACTTCTTCGCCCCACCCTTCAATAATTACTTGAGGCTTCTCGCTAAATATCATCTTTGCAGGTCGAGTATAAAATGTCCCGACTTTTGATTCAATTCCGGCTTCTGGATATCCGACATATACTTTGAGCTTTTTATCGGCATCCCACAGCGGTTCGTTCGTGAAGCGCCCATCTTCATTATTAAATACAACACGTGCAATAGGAATCTTATCACACGTATCTTCAACGTAGACACTTTCAATAAATTCGGTGTAGTGATGCTTCTCCATATCCTGTCCCTCGAGTTCAACAATGAACTGCGGGTTAGCTCGAGAAGGAGGCTGGTTTACTCCTGACTTCTTCTCAGGCGATTGGGCAGCATCAGTCGAAATTCTCGACTGCTGAGTAGTGGGGATAGATTCCCCGGTATACTCTATACTACATACTTCATACTGTTCGTCTACCAATTTTTGCAAACTCCTGCTGTTCTGGAATATAGATTTCTCCCTCCCCCATCTCGAGGGGAAAAAGAACCTCGTTTATATCGGCAATAAGCCACCACTTACGCTCATCTTTTCCATGCGAATGGGCTACCATGTCAATCATATCGCGTTCCCGGACAAACCGCACCTTCAACGGAGTAGAGATATCTGTACGCTTGACTGGAGTGCGTGAGTGTATAAACACTTTGACTGAACCATCAAGATGCTTAACACTCGTATACTTCAATCCGCGATATCTGCTATTTCCATATACCGGCATATAAAATCCTTAAATCGGTGATTCCAGGAACTCTTTAAGTTCTATATCTACATTAGCTCTCTTTATTATCCACGGGTTGTATGACCGCTGAACAAGAGGCGTTATATCAACTTTTGTAATAACACATGTGAACAGCTTCGGAGAACGGTGATGCTTCAGCCCATTGAATACTAAAATGGGCGGAGAATCCCATAATCCCGGTATAGTCATCGAACGCATGCGCAACCATTCGATACTTCCCTGCGTAGGTCTCATTCCACGAGTACTATTCGACGTTCCGCCGCGAACATGCCTGTCACCACGGCTTCCAAGCGCGTGAACACTCTTTTCAGGCGATACGTTATAACGAACTCCGTGAGTAAGAACATTCGGACCACGCCATCCGGCACGACCTGAAGCTTCCGGCATATTATCGCCAAGCGAAAAGTCATCAAAAAACAACGTCATCGTAACAATACGCTGACCGGTTCCGTCATACTGCGGACGAACACCTTCCCACTCACTTACTTCTTCCTCTTCATATTTAGTCTGGCGGGTATCGCTCCAAGTAGTCGGGTTATAGTGGAACAGCATTAAATCAGACGGGTCATCACGCTGGAATAACGCCATCTTATACGTATTGGCATTTAACGGTCTCGTCTTCTGCTCATCGTCTGCGCCGAACTTTTTCGGCATCGTAGCTTTACGAGGATAATCAGCCATTATTTCCAACTCCCAACACCAGGCGGTTTCCTATCACCTTCGGTATGTCTGCGAAGAAGGTCCTCACCCGAATACTGAAGAACAGTTTCATATATCTTACGTCCGTCAAGATTCAAAACAACAGGTATAACTACAGTCGGCATTGTAGAAGCTCCGCCTCCTGAAGCTGCGGCGGCTGCGGCGGCTGCTCCTCCTCCGCCTCCTCGCCCTACAGACATGTCATTATCAATACCGATACTCGCTACTGCGCTGGAGTCCCCGAGTCCTGATATCGGCGCCACGATATTTCCAGCAACAATATTCATTGACATATTAGCTGACATATCGCCACCACCTCCGAATATCGAACTGATTATCTTTCCAATCAATCCGAATATCCCGAATATGGATGTCAAAACTTTCAAAAATACTTTGAACAAATCAGTAACAATCTTCACTCCCTCGATAAGCTCAGGGAATAATGAATTTCCAAATAATAAATCGTATATCCACTTAAAAACTTTATACGCTAAGTATAGCGGAGCTAAAAATGGAAAAAACAAGAAGGCAACCTTTTTCAACGCCCAGCTAAGTTTTTCAAAAAGTCCGAGCAACCACTTAAATCCGGCAACTATCCATCCGAATAATATTTTTCCGAACCACAGTAAGAATTTACCAGCATACCATATAGCAGCTCCTACTATAAACAGTATCCCGGCTATAAGCAATATTATCGGAGCAAGCCCACTCGCCCACATAGCGGTAGCAAAATTCCACGTAGCAACTACGGCACTCCATACCATAGGAACGAGAGCTATCAATCCAGAGATAGCTGCTGCTATCGCTTTTGCCGCTAACCCTATAAGATTAAACTTCAAAATAGCAACAGCAGCTATGAGAGCAACAATCGGTTTAGCGAGTACTTCGAATGCTTTTATCAACCCCTTTGTCGGCTTCAAAAAATCTTTGGCTGCATCTATCCACTCATTAAATTTATCCACGGCGGGAGATACAAAATCTACTAAATCATTCCATAAATCGACAAACGGTGTCATCATATCAATCAGAACATTTATTATCCCCATAATCAATAGATTAAGAAGCTTAATAAGTATCCTGATAATATATACTGCTGCGACTATCGGGAAAAACAGTGCTCCGAGGAATACTCCGGCAACGATAGCGACAGCCTTAAACACTTGAGCAAGTATTGATACGAGCGACCTGAACATATGCACTAGTTTCTGAACAGCTAATCCAATGGTGCGCATCAAATCAAAAAACGGCTCCAGTACAACTTTTATCAGTCCCCATGCTTTATAAAATACGTACCCCAAGAACGCTACGGCAGCGGCTATCCCTAAAACTATCCAAGTTACAGGATTAGTAAGTAATGCCCACGTAAACTTCAGTACGGCTGCGGTAGCTCCCCATAAAGCAATAATCATTTTCTTAATAGCTACGCCCGCAGCAAATAACTGTGCTTTTCCAAACGCTATTGTCGCTGCTTCTCCAGCCACTAACCCCGGTATGTATTTGTTCCATATCAATAAAACGTTATTCCACTGCGCTGCCCACCACGCTTTTGACGCTACGGTATTCATCACTGTAGCAGTAAACAATCCCCAGTATTTAGCAATCAATGCTTGAGTAGAAAGTATGTGATACAGTAATGGAGTAATAAGAATCCAGAAAGCTAATGCTAACGCTCCTATGGCAGCTAAAACCCCGCCCTTTCCGAGTACTCTCATTAAAGACTGTGTCCACGATATTACTTGCTTTACAGCTCTAATGACTAGCTTAATAGCTGCAACGGCGGCAGTTATTGGGAAGAATATTACGGCAATCGCTTTCTGAAAATCAGTACTGTTCCCACTAACTACGTCGAGAATAGAATTCAATATTTTAATAGAAGCAATTAAAGCGAACACTACTCCGACTACCGATGCTATCGCAGCCCCCGCAAACCCGAACACCTGAGACAGTTTTGATAAAACTGCTGACCCTATCCTCCCCTGGGCAATCCAGTTCTGAGTAAAAGTCCCGAGCTTTCCGATATACTTTGTTACAAACGCAGTAACCTTACCCCACTGCTTTAACACTTTATTCCAAATACTCTGCCACCATACTACGGACATAATATTTGCTTTTAGTATAATGAGCTGCCCCCACAAATACTTAACTCCCTTTGAAGCTGCCGACCATGCTACTTTCCCGAAGGCAAGCATCTTTGCTCCAGCCCACTTAAGCAGATTTCCAAGTTCAGTAACAGCCTTCCCCTGCATTACCCATACTTTCCAGGTCATCCTCAGTTGCTTAGTAAACGCTGCATATACCGTGCCCATCTTCTCAGTAGTACGGACTAACAGTTTCTTAGCTAATGTCAATATTCCCATTTTATTAGCCATCATTGCAGCAGCCCAGCTTCCGCGATTCACAGCGCTCGCCCACTTAATAAGAAGTACTCTGGAAAGCATAAACAGCGTCAGTAGGGCAGATAACCCCGCCATTACTATTGTAATAACAGTTACTAACCCTGCGGTAAGTCCTACGAGCATCCATATGGGACGAGGAATCATAAGAAGTGCGGCAAAAAATGCTATGAAAACATTTATGACAGCTCTCAGCGGAGGAAGTAATGCGGAACCAACGATAATCGCAAGGTTCTTAATAGACCCTATTAAAATCATAATTTTAGCGTGTACTGACGTAGCTGTAATTGCATACTGCTCATTAAGTTCGGTCCCCTGGCGAAATGCGTTATTAGCAACGCCGACCTGCTTTTCAATATCGCGAACACGAGCAGTCAAACCCATGAATACACGAATAGCACGAGCAGCGTTCAGACCGAGTACCTCAATCGCAGGAGCAACTTCGCTCCTACTCAAGTTACCGAGTCGAGTCAACACTCTGACAAGAATTTCCATCGGTCGTGTCTGGAGCATTGTCGAATATACTTCCTGAGTTACTCCGATAAAATCTGCAAATGCTTTTTGGCGCTTGGACATCATCGTCATAAATTTAATCATCTGTGTAGCAGCAACGGTCGGCTGTTCACCGAGGTCCCTGATTACACCGGCAAGACCGATGACTTCAGGAGCAGTGAATCCCATCTGACGAGCCATACCACCCATCCTCATTGTGGTCTTAGCGAGGATGTCAGCAGTAGCAGTCGTAGTCGTCGCTACCTTAACCATAGCAGACGCAACTTTATCAGCATTCTTCGTCAGGTCCATCCCGAATACTTTTGAGATACGACCAATAGCGATAGCAGATTCAGCTTCAGACATCACTGTCGTTTTAGACAGCTTCGCGGCAGTAAGAGCACCTTGTTTCAATGCGTCCATTCCACGGACACCGAGACGAGCAAGTTCAACAGCAGTGTTTCCAAGTTCTGCTGCGGACATCGGTAAGGTAGCTGACATCTCAAGATACGCTTTAGACAGCGAGTTAATATCAGAGACGTGCATCCGGGTAATTCGGCGAAGGTCAGTCATTATGCGTTCCATCTCGATTGCTTCGCTAACGACCTTTCCCAATCCAACGGCAAGACCTGCCGCTGCGACAGACGCTACGGCAGAGACGGCTGTCGATAAACCCATTACGGCAGACTGTGCTTTAAGCGCGCTGACAGCAGTCATGCCGAGATATTTATTGGTGCGCAGGATATTCTCCAAACCTTTCGGTTTTTCAGCGAATACCCGAATGCCCATTCCAATTAAACCACGTACTGCCATTAGTTATCTACCTTTTACGTCCTCTTGCTCGTGCCGACCGTGCGGATGCTTCAGCTTTCCGCGCCTGCTCGTTCTTTTTATCTATCCGTTCCATCGCTTTATCCGCAAACCACTTCAACGTAGGAAGCGGCATATTGATACATTCCGCATACCCAAAGCGAAACTCGAGTGCAATAACTGCTATTCTTGAGTTTATCCAATCGTTGACTTTCCTTTCGTTCGAGCTTTGGGTCTCGAGAATAAAAAATCCGCGCCACTAACCTCCATTGTGACTTCCTGTCCACAACTCGGGCAATCGGCGCTATGAGAAGTCTCCACTCCCGGAAGATTCTCATTAATTCCATCAGTAAGTTCGTCAATGTACTTAACAGGAAGCCCGTCAAGCTGCTTCATGAGTTCTTTTCCATCGACTTTCTTCCCGTCAGAAGTTAATATCGTACGGGCGTACATCTGGTGCTGTGCTGCGATAGGATTGTTCTGCGCAAGCTTGGCAATAATCTTCTGGTCCTCACAGTTCGGAAGACGTACAGTACAATCCCAGTTTTCGGTTTTAACATTAAACTTCGCTTCGAAATCCTCGATTTTGAAATCATCGTCATCCATCGGAAAACATTCTATGTCTCCGATTTCAAGCGTACCGCCCCACGAATTCCCGCATGCGGGACATTTAAGGTCGAGGTCGATATGGTCACCGAGGGAAAGCTGACGTATCTTCAGAAGAAGATAGTCCGAGTCAGCCATGAGTAAACGTTTTGCCTCACGGCTCGGGGTAAAGGGATTACCACCCACAGAAACAACACATGCGTCCAGGACAGCATTTATAATCTTATATCCGTCCTTACGCATTTCAGGCTGCGCTACTTTTTTGCGCAGCCCACCAGTCATAGACTTAATGGTGCAGCTCTTTTCGAGCGACCCATCCTCATTGAGCACTCCACAGAGAAGCTCAATATCTACAGTGTCTTCATCAAACTTTGCCATGTTAATTCCCCTTCAAGAGAATAAGGTTGAGGGAGAGCCGCCTGACAAAACGACTCTCCCTGAAGTAACGGTCTTTTTACTTAGAAACTGTCGAGCTGCGCGAAGCTGGTCCTCTCGGAAACGACGGTCAGCGTGTGAATCAGAACTTCTGATGCACCTGCATCGAGGTCGCCTACTTCAACGGCAGAAGGCCATGCATTCTCAAGCTTATACGACAGTATAACAGCCTGGTCGATTTCACCCTGAACTCTGATGATGATATCCTCGCGAATATCTTCCATAGACAACGGAGAACCGGGTTCCCCTGCGTCCATGATTGTCTTCGCAGTCTCTCTCCATCCGAGGAGCGCTGCGGTAGCCTCGTCATCGCCGGCACCGCGCTCAAGCGTAACATCCCCGGAACTCGCCTGACCGACAAGTTTCCTCGGGTATGCAGCCATATTTCCCTCACGGTACTCAATGACCTCAGATTCATCAGAGAGACCGGATACCATAGAGAATCCAAAGGTACCGATGGCACCTATCTCTACTTCATATTTGTAGTTCCGTGAAACCTCTCTTTGTCCTATATTCGCCATACTATGACTCCTTCAATTAAACGGTCTCAGTGATAGACCCACCACCATCCCACAGACCGATTTTGAATACAACAAACTCGGCGGGTAGCGGCGGGTTAACGCCAATTTCACAGACGACTTTCCCCTGGTTGCGTACTTCTTCGGGATTGTTTTCTGCGTCACACTTAACGTAGAAAGCACGACCCATATCATCTGACGGGTAAAGCATACCCTCCTGCCACAGGCCACGGAGGAATTTTGTCACAACGTTGCGTATCTGTCCCCACAGTTTCGGGTCGCTGTTTTTGAAAACAGCCCACTGCGTTCCTTCAAAGACTGTAGCCTTGATGAAATTCAGCAGCCCGCGAACGTTCGTGTAATGACGTCCATCGGTAAGAGAGGTGAGAGTACGCACACCCCAAATACGAATACCGCGAGTTCCGAAGTCACGGATGCAGTTAATTCCGAGCGGGTTCAGGATGTCCTGCTCACCGTTCGATACATCGTATTCGAGACTCTTAGCGTTCGCAACAACAACATTCGCAGGAGCAACAGAAATATTCTGCTGTCCGGCTACACGAGCCCATATTCCCTGGAAAGCTCCGTCCGGAGATATGAGTTTATTTCCGCCGAGACCATCATCAATGTTGTACCACGGGTACAGAAGGATAGCATGACTGCTGTCCACATTGACAACCTGGCTCCTCCACTGCTTAATCTGAGTGGGATTATAGCCAGCCGGTCCAGCATAAATATAAGAAATGGTCCCGCGCTGAATCTCACAATAACGAACACCTTCCAGAATCACAGCTTCCGTCGTGACACCCGGAACTGAAAGCATGTTCACTTCGCGAACATCTTCCAGAAGACCCATGCCGGTCCGAGGAGCGGTCTGAGTCCCGATGTAGTCATCATTGCTCGGAGTTCCACCGGCATTTCCGCCAGCCATCGCTACAGCGCTTCCGTCATACGGCGATGCCATATTAAACGGAATGTTATCGCCGACACTCGAACCACCGCCAGTATAACTCAGCTCGACATACTGCGAGATATTCTGTGAACCGGTCGTAGCATTCACGATAGTCCCGTAGAATCGAGGACTCTGAGCACTTGCTGAAAGATTGTCAAGAGTATCTTCAATAACAACGCCGTTATTCGAAACGACAACACTGAACTCAAGTGATGCGACATACGGAGTCATGTCTGCACCCGGAGTTATCGAGGAATCGATTGTCACTATATTACCGTTGATAGCGGTAATTCTGCGAGTCCACTGATAGGCGGCGCCACCGACGCTATCCCAGTAAACAATGCTTACAGCATCACCGATTTCCAGCGCGCCGATGCTCTGAAGCGTAAGCTGCGTAACAGCCACGCCGTTGCTCAGAACACCGTTAACCCGAGTGGAAATCTTATGTGTCGTAGCACATACACCGGGGTAAGTCTGAGTCGTAACTCCGTTGACGGTGCCTGAGAAAGTAACGGCAGCGTGGTAAATCTTGTTTCCAACAATATCTACAACGTGAACCTCTACCCATGCAGCTCCGTCCCAAAAGTTGATGATGTCCCCAATCTCGACATTGGAAGCATCTACGAGGTCAACTTCAGTCCCCGTTGCGGATACGAGGTCATCTGACGGGTCAATCAGACACGTATACCGCGTAGTTGTAATTGTTGCTCCGTTCATCTCTGTACCGACGTACCTCGCGTCAGCGTCCATATCATCCAGAGATGCACTTGCAGCAAGTGCGCCGGTCCCTACGACGCGAATGACGTAACACCTGGTTCCGCCATTATCAAAAAACGCTTTGACAGCTTCATCGAGATTTCCACCGTCAGGTCCGAATGTGCTTTCATACTGGGCATAGTTGGTGACCAGTACAGCGACATTCGTAGGACCGCTAGGAGCAGTCCCTATGAAGGAACCGGTTCCCGTTCCAACTCCGAGGAGAGTCGGACGTCCACCGATTTCTTCAACGTAAACATCCGGATGTAATCTTTGCGCCATTACTTATCCTCCTTATCTTTAGGTTTACTACTTGATTTTTTTGCAGGTTTTTTTGACTCGCCACTCTCTTCTTTCTTATCTTCCTTATCTTCCTTAGCAGCTTTTGCATCCTCAATCGAAATTTCTTTACGGTCAAGGGCTGCTACAAGCTGTCTCGATGCAGCGTCATCGTTCTTCAAAGATACGCTTTCACCTGGAGCAAGATGTACGGCTCTGCGTCTACCGTTCTCGTCGAAAGAGTCTAAGTCATACGCTCTCAAATTTTTTGTGAGATTAGTAACTTGCTTCATATTGAGCACTCCTTTCTATTACAATTACGTTAATATCAATATCGGTAGCAAGCTTAGACTCTTTAACCGCTCCGATACTACGGTACCTCCCGAACCGTAGTGGAACGTCCACGACGGTAAGTTCATCAATAACTCTGGAAGGTGTCGTGACTTCATCATACCGCAAAGTCCACTTCAATCTTCTTCCAAGCCCTTCAGAATAAACTGAGCGTCGTTCAATGAGCCTACGTATCCCTTCCTCCATTCTAACAGCCTGCTCTGTACGATGAGCTTGGCATAAGAGGTCGAAACGAAATTCTGCCCAACGCTCCAGGTATGTTCGCGAAGAAAAGTCCCACCAGTTTATTTCAACTTTATCTTCATAGGGACCCCACTCTTCTTCATTAATAGTTGCTATAACAAGAGCAACTTCATCAGATAACTGGACAATAGGCTTCGTTTCAACATGAACTGGTGGCCTATGACCAAACTGGAATTCAACATATCCATCCTGCTCTGATGTAAATGTAATGTTTCCGTCAGAACTCCAATCAGAAACGACGTTGGTCGTTTTCTGCGGGTCGTCATCTATATTGTATGCTCTGACGTACTCGACAATCGTAGACGCCGGGACCGTATTCCCTTCAGGGTCAGTCCTGGTCGTATACGGAAGCCTATATGTATCGGCTCTATCTAATTCTTTGACGACACGGTCATCAAAATAATAGTAATTCTGTAGGTGCATAGATATTGAACGAATACTATCATCAAGAAAATTATCCCGGATACTTTCGACAAAATCAATAGCTATCCAGTTAAACTTAGGCTTAGTATCCAAATCAACCGGGTACATCTTAATCCACATCATTATATTACGCTCGCCGGGCGAAAGACTCTGTATCCCCTGATGGAATTTGTTCTCATTCATCCACTCAGGCTCATCGTAGTCGTCCCCAAGAAGCATGTGAATCCCAAGTCCTCCAACATAATCTCCGCCGCCACCCCTGGCTCCCCCGATAGTCACCCAACGCTGACCATTAAAATACTGCCAATGATTGCCTCCATCAGTAGATATCCTAAATCCTAATTTGCAATCACTTGCACTAACAGTTAACCCGAAAAAACTATCGATAAGCGACGCCCGTAATGAATAACTCTTGAAGTCAGCAGGGTAATACATACCTCCACGCGCGTAGTTTCCGTATACATCCGTCTTACGCAACGATATAAAACGGGATGAAGTATCAAGGTAGGCATCCCTACTTGACATCTCCCATCCATCAAATCTGTTTGCGCAAAAAACTAGACTAGCCATTAGAACGGTATAACCTCCGCAGCAGCACCATCAATTTCTTTTTCAGTCTCTTTCAAACCGACATCATAAATATATTGTATCGTTACTCGAGCAGTTTTATCCATGAAGGGTCTCGGCTTAACATAAAGAGCTTTACGCTTCTTCGTGTTCAGCTTTAATCCAGCATTGGCAAACAGCTCCTTCACAGTACTATCAATCGGAATAACAAATCCCGATTCAATTCTACGAGCTACGTCAGCATAGGATAATCCGCTATGCGGCGTCTTTACAGGAACGGGTGACCGCAATCTCGCAGAAAACCCGACCCACAAGCTGAAGTTTTTCCCTTTTCCGGTAGCTCCGACATCTATCCCGTCAGTTAACATACGCCCGCTATGCACCATCACTTTATCAGACGATGCCATAGGATATCCTAACTCACTATTCATATACTCACGTATACGGATTGTCGCTTCACGTAAAGGCACTTGCGATGCTGCTGCTTGAGCAGTATTTGCAAATACTGTCTTCAATCCTTTAACAAACGTCGCACGTCCAGTCGCTCTCTTAAAAGATAACATCAAAACATCAGGAAGCTTAACCAAAGCCTTCTGTGCACGGCGGATATCACTCTTATAATAACGACTAGTCCGCCCCAAACGGAAATTGATACTAAGAGCTTTGCGTGCTCCCTTAGTAGCTTTGATTTTTCCGAGTGTTGCGAGTGCCATTATACTGACGACCTTTCTTTTGCAGCCATGTAGTCTGCATATATTAAACGCTGTTTCCCCCCGAGAATACTCTCAGGGCGAACTTCGACAATTTCAAAATTTACTTTTGCTCCGGCAATTTCTATAATATAATCACCGGTTCTTAAAACTACTCCGGCATCGTCCAGGTCCTTCTTCTTGAATACAAGATGCCCGGCAGTATTAATCCTATCACCAGTAGAAGTCGCTGTTTTCCGCTTAATCGCTGCGGAGTTGTTCTGACCATATACAGTAACAGTCTTGCGCTCTTCTTTCCCTACGGCTTCTCCGTAAACTCTATCAACATGAGTGTGGCTCATACGGAGCTGTGCTATCTTGATTTTAGCTAATGCCATCCTCATCGGAAGAGCATCATAATCAATCGAAGATACTAACGGGTCACTCATTATATAAGCCTCACGTCAACGTTCGTACGATACCTCATCAAAATCTTATCAACTTCGTTAATTCCTGTTCCGACAGAATTAATCCCGTATGCCGAAGCTCCTGGGTCAGCTAAGCGGTACGTATAACTATCCGTAGTCTCACTTACCATCATCTGCTGAAACTGGTAACTCCGTTGCGCTTGGAGACCTCCGCCTTTCTTGGCTACGAGTTCCTGTGTACAATAAACTATATCCCGAGGTATGCGTCCAAACACGATAACCTCGTCGTCAACTGCGACGCTTTCGGCTAGCGGGTCAACTTTAACAATATGGTCATCGCATACTTCGCAAATAATAGCAGAAACATAATTATCAATGAGCACGACACTTCCTTTGCTCATTCCCGCAGTCGAGTCGAACACAAGAGTGTCCGAACCTTCCGCAGCAGCAGTCGTAACGGTAGTGGTTACTTTGGTACGTGCATGATTAAGCCAACCAAAGTAACCAGCTACCGAGACTTGACTGTATAAAAGCGAACTGTATTCAGCATTATCCTCAGCACTCTGAACAACTACGTGCTCAGTATCGAAAGGCAAATCCTTGTATCCGCCGTTAGGCGAAAAGTCCGCTTCGACTGGTTCCGATATCTCAATGATAGGAACCTTACCACGCATAACAAACCGTCCATCATACAACTGCTCCATCTGTCCCGCAAAGTAAAGCGGGGTAAACCACTTCCCTGTAATACGGTTAATGGTTTCACTCCAAAGCTCAATTTGGCGGAGTATTTCGTCCACCCCTTGTTCCGTTCCGGAATAGGCTTTGGCTTCAGCAACAGTGCAATATCTGAACGGATACATCAGCGTCTCCTACTTCCCTGCGCTCTTCTTGGCGCTCTTTTTCTTAGCGCTGGAAGTTTTTTTCTTGGGTTCAGCAGGCTTCTCCTCTGCTTTGGGTTCAGGGGGTGTGGCTGCCGGAGCAGGTTTCTCCCCTCCCATCGTCACATAAGAGATAGCACCAGCGGGGCCATTGTTCGTAGGAAGTTCGCTGTTTTCGACGGGCTTACCTTTCTTATCCGTCTCAATAAAATCCGGGTTTCCCGCGAATTTCATCTGGTCATTGAAGTTTTTCACTTCTACCGGACTACCAGGTCTGAACTGGTAAACGGCTGACCCATCATCAGCAATCTTCGAATACGAAGCAGAGCCCTGATACACAAAATATCTTGATTCTGCCATCGAAACTACTCCTCTTCAAAAGGAAAACAATTTGGGACACTTATCGGAAGGAGGTACAGCACTCCTACACTGTTAGTGCAAGAGTGCTGCCCATTCCCTATCACGTTAAGGTATCCCGTAAATTAGGCTACGAGCCTACCTTAGATTGAAGCCAGGCGGACGTTCTTAGCCTTCACGATGGCATCGAGGTTCTCAACCTTCACGTCGAGCTGGTTGTACACGATATTTTCAATCGTGTCTTTCTTCTCGTTGAATTTCGTGAAGATACGAGTTCCGGCAAGAATACCACAGATGAAGTTCTGCGGGTTGCCGAGCCAGATGAAGGAACCTTCCAAAACGGTCCCGCCGCTGTCAGTACCGTCCACATCGATACCATTGATACCGAGAGTGGTTTCAGCACCGTTCGCCGGAGTGTTAACGATGACCTCGGTGTCCACACCGGTTTCAGTCGTTTTCAGCTTCAGGCGGTTGTCAGCGGTTGCTTCCGCAAGACCGGCAGCGCCAGCAGTTGCGATAGCAGCATTGATTTCCTTAGCCACCTGACCAGCGTGCAGCGTACCTTCTGACAGAGTCAGGGTTACGTTGACGGTGACGTCAGACGAGTCAGTGAAATCGATGTCAAGCGCATCGTTGGAACCAGCAACAATTACGAACGGGTCGTATTTGTAACCGATTGCTTCAGCCGCAGTAGCAGCTCCAGCAGAAACGGGGAGGTCTTCAGGAATCATCTCAACAGTCAGGATAGGAATCCCGAGCGGGTTGAGACCCTGTCCTTCGACAGCGTTCCCGTAGACACCAGCAACTTTGTCAGCAGCCAGGCTAGCTACCCAGTCATCCAGCAGCGCGTCAGACATAATCCAGCGAAGGCCGGGGTCATTGCGGTACTGTTTCGGAAGCTGACGTTTCATGACGCGGAACACATCTTTCGAAATGCTTGCGCCGGCAACGTCGAGAATATGAGAATTCTCAGTCTGGAGGTCCCAGCCGTCGAGACGGTTGAGCAGGCGGGCAACTTTCGTTGCAGAACCAGCAGTGGTATCACCCTGGATACCGAGCATCTCGAGGTCAGTCGCGATGCGCTGAGTCATGCCCTGCATCATGGTGTCTTCAAAGCCGGCCTGTTCGATGTTATTCTGGAGCGTTTCCGTAGAAATATTCCAGGTTGACCGAACCTTAACGGCAGTCAGTGTCACCTTGTTGTATTTGGGCTCACCTTCGTTGTTCGGGGACCCCTGTTCCGTTGCTTCAGCAGCGGATTCAGTGATAGGCTCACCGATGTGAACTTTATCAATGTCCTCGAGTTTCTGAGTCATCGTGATTGTGCGGCAATTGTCAAGCATTGTTGAGAACTGCTTTACGTACATGATGAACTTGTCCTGCTGCTTCGGATGAAGCAAACCGCCATGCAGGAAATCAGCGGTTTCGATTGTTTTAAGGATTTCTTCGTTGTCCATCCTATAAACTCCTTTTCAAAAAGCAATTAGGAATAAAAAGTAAAATCAAATTACTGCTTCTGACCTCTCATGCCAAAAGCCTGTTTTGCAGGATTGCCGAACATTCCACGGAAAACGTTATCTTCATCGATTTCGTCTCCGCCCTCGCCACCGGCGTCTTCTTTGTTCTGGTTACTCCCACTTGACCCATCCTCAAGGTCAGCAATTCTGTTCGAGAGTCCGGACAGGGTTTTCTTTACCTCAGCATTCTGTTCGCTTGACACGGAGATTGCTTTCGCAATATCTTCCAGCGTCTTCACGAAGCCACCAGCGACATCCTTCAGCACAGCTTCAGTTTTCTCAGTAACCGCTTTGTTAATATCCTCAGCAGTTACAGAGCTGTCGGGCAGACCTTTCTCTGTGAGATACTTATCCATAGACTCAAGCAGATTTTTAAGCTCGGGACTCACAGCCTGACCACCGAGGGCCAGAGCAATAGCCTGCTGGAGAGCAGACCTGAATCCGTCAATACCGTCAAGAACAGGAGGAAGCTCTTTTTCTTCAGCGTCACCTTCACCATCAGCGTCAGAATCGCTGCCAGCTTCTCCTTCTGCATCGCCCGCGTCACCTTCAGCGTTTCCGCCTTCAGCTTCGCCCTCTTCGTCATCGCCTCCTTCGTCGGAAGCATCTTCCTCATCTTCTTTGGTTTTCAGATGAGATTTGAGGATAGAGTCAAAGATGGACTTTTCTTCTCCACCCTCGGCATCATCCCCTTCGCCTTCAGCTTCGCCGTCACCGGCATCAGCATCAGCATCGCCTTCGGCAGCGTCACCACCTTCGGCAGCGTCGTCACCTTCAGCAGGCGCATCACCATCACCTTCAGCAGGTGCGGCGTCATCACTTTCAGCGTCTCCTTCAGCAGGAGCATCGCCTTCACCTTCAGCAGGAGCATCGTCACCGCCTTCAGCAGGTGCGTCATCTCCTCCTTCAGTAGCGTCACCGTCAGAAGCATCCGCAGCTTCATCCTCTTTGGTAACGTCTTTGTCTGCGTCCTCGGTCGGAGCATCGTTATTATCCTTATCAGTAGTAACGACATCCTCCTGGACTTCGTCTTCGATTTTCTTGCCCATATTGGATTCTCCTTCAATTAATTCACTAAACCATAGCATTTCTATGCCTTGCGTCTCAAAATGCATTGCAAAATTGTTGAGCGTAATACTTTCGCTCACTTCTCCCGGCGAATCACTGCCCATCAAAGCAGTACCGCACTCAGGACAATCAATAGTCCTGCAAGGAACACCGGCTTCTTTATCCTGAGTAAATCCACAGTCCGGGCATACACAATAAGCCCAGCCTTGTTTCGCGATAGAAGCAAGCTTTTCGGGAGGAGTTATATCAAATTCTTCAAAATGCTTATTCAAATGAGCAGCTACCTCCTTGGCATCATCCGAACCGACTCTACCGCCATCCTTAACACCAAGAAGTTCTGCGGCTGATACAATCAATCCGCGAAGAATTGTCTTACCGTCAGAATGGTGTTGATATTTCAAAACATCTCCGTCAGCCCACGCGTAATCGTTGACTTCTTTCGAAGCACTGATATTATCTTCGACATCCGCGAGCGGAAGAGAAACAAAAGCAATTATATTGTCCGACATGACGTCACCTCCTAATTTATGGACATGGTTTTCGACTTCTTCCATAAACCTGTGGTCACTTATTGAATGAGTGTGTCCGAGGGATTTCAACGCAATACCCTTACCGTCACGATTCCGGACAATATATTTATGGAAGTGCCCACCGGCAGCTTTTGACGTGCCGACAGTGTAGTCGTCGGACAACCTGCTTACTTGTCCGGTAATCCCATCTGCAATAACTGATGTACGCATGATGGCATCACCGATTGGACCGTTAGGCATTGGGAATTTTATTCCCTTTATTGTAAATGGGCTCTTCACTTCAGTAAGTGCGAACGATGCAGACTCTTCATCGTAGTAGCCCGTCTTTTCAAAAGCATCTGACAAGAACCTGAGAATTGTTCCGAAAAAATCCTGGTCTTCCAGCGTCGTATCAGACATAACTTCGCTGCGTTTCTTTGCATGATTTATGTCATCAACAATCTGGCGGGCGACTTTCGCTACACGCTTAACGTCATCGTCCGTAGTCTCAACGCTCTTATCAGTAATAATATTTCCGAGGTACAAGCCATACTCATACATATCTGCGCACTGCTGCCTTACCTCATCATAAACTTCTTTATCGCTGCATTTTCCGCTACACGCACATTCCAGGACATCCTTAAAACGGCGCTCTGCGGAATCAACGAACTTCTCAACACTCTTGACATCAAAAGTCCTGCGAAATTTATCGTAATCAGATTTGAATGCATCGGCGCGTGCGCTGAGCTGCTTCATATAAGCATACATTAAATCGTCAGAGATTTCATTTTTCGCGTACATGTTGTGAACTTTCGTTGCCCACTCATCATACGAAGCTCCGTCACCAAAAAGAGTTTCTTCAGGAAGAGCTTTGACAGTCAAACGATTATCAACAGAAAGTTCCACAACACCCATCATCAGAATGTGCGTGTGCTCACGCGCAGTATCAGTTTTCATAAGGTCACTGATAGTATGCGTATGTTCTGTCCCTTCGAATCCCCATATCGACATCCCGGTCTCTCCGGCTACGACTTCCCCGTCCACTACGTACATAGCGAACTCGTGGAAATGCTCGTCCATATCAGCGTTACCGGTAAGACCAGTAATAATCTTCCCGTTACCGCCATTCTCTTTCTGAATAGCGACGAGAGCTTTGCGGTATTTCGCAGGGTTGAACTCAGGTATCCCGCCAAGGATATCCTTAATCATCGCCTGCAAGAATCCTGCGCGCTGATTGCAAGCTTGATTCTTTCGAGTACAAGCAATATGGTCCAGCTCGATTCCATGAATAACACGGACGCGAATACCTTCACTATTAATCTCATACTCAATCCCGGCATCGGGGTCAAGATAACCACCAATGCTCATCTGCCACTCCGCCCTGCCCTCGAGAACATCCTGGAACAGGCGGGTGCTCTGCGGGAAGGTTTCGTCCAGCTCGATATCAATAACGAGATTTACCTTATCGGCTTCCTCTTCCTTCCAGGCTTCGCTGGTAACGCCTATCGGGAATGTTGAGCGATGGTTGTCGAGAATATCGACTCCCCTATTACACTGTTCGACGAACCCGTCAATGCACCGCTCGCTCATGCGGTCATTTTCGCAGTCCGGCTTAGAATCGCTGGCAATAGCCACGACATGCATTTTCTCTTCGCCGGTAGAATCGTCCTTTTTCGTGTACGCTTTGAATACTCGCGTATTAAAAGCAACTTTTTTTCTACTCATTGTTATTATCTCCTTCATCCGGATTAATGTCTACATCCGTTCCATCCTCGTCATCTTCATCGTCCGGTTCAGCAGCAGGCTCTACCGCCTGACTTCCTGTACCGGTATAGACTCCGACCTTATCGAAATATGGAATCGGAGTATCGCCGAAATCGAGGTCATCGGGATAACGTTCTAAACCCAACTCCTGACGAACTTCATTAGGAGTTACAACTCCATTCTCGAGATAAATCTCGTGAACTTCTGCTTTATCGGCTTCATCCAGAACTTTCGGACGCTCGAACTCAAGCTTTACTAACGGGAGCGACTCGAACATAAGTATATCATTATTCTCATCATCCTTACGAATCCGATTAAACTTCATAAGTCCAGTAGCCTGAAGTACATCGATAACATAATCATTGCGCTTACGACGCGTTTCATGCTGGCACATCTCTTCTTCAGACAGGGAGGACTTCGAAAAGAATATGCCGCCGAAATGTCTGCGCTGTATGCGCTCGAGAACTCCGTCATCTAAAAACTGCTTGGCTTTATTAATTACTGAATAGAAGTCTTTCTGATTCACTCCTTCGGAACTTGAGAACATATCCATGATAACCGTATGGTAAAATGTGTGCTCTACCTGTTTCTGCGTCGGGTCAAACTCCTGCTCATTGGTAATTTCCTTGGTAGCATATGCAACTGCTTTATTGACGTCCTCGGGAGTAAAAAACGCTTTCGCAATCCCAAATGCTTCGCGAACTTCCTCATCGTTCTGCATGCGATAATTCTGAAAACTGGCGTCATCCGTCTCACCAACGGTCAACGGCTTCAACTGAACGTCCGGCTTTGCTTGAGATGTGAACTGAGTAGCTTCGCTATCCACCTGAATAATCATCATGCGATGCGCATTAGAAACTCCTTTGGATGCTTTGAAGAATTTCTGAATTGTGTCCACAGAATCTTGCGAAAGCTTCCCACCAGATATTGTAAGAGCCATTCTCGGAACAGCATCGTTACGAAAGAAATTCAGGTTACGTTCAGCCGCAGCCCTATTACCCATTATAGCAGGTGCGGTTGATTTATAACGAGGTACTCCATAAAAGTCATCTACAGTATTGTATTCTTTGAAATGAATCATCTCTGAAGCGCGCTTCTTAATTCCCACGCTTCCACCGAGTTCCCCGGTGTCCATATCCATATTACGGGTTTCTCCGAAATGTTTGAAATAACGAAGAGTGTTTCCACGTAACTGGACAAAACCATTCCCGTTCTTAAGAACACGAATTGTTCTGGATTTAGCATGATATAACTCTACGATGTCACCTTTTCGATTACGGACAACTTCTATATAACCATTTCCAATAAGCAATCTGTCAGTCATGAACATATTGCATAAATCAGAAAACGGCGTATCCGTATTCGGTTTTAACAACAAGTCTAGTAACATCATTTTTTCAAGCTCATAACGCTGCTTAAGCTCATCGGGTGCTTCCCGATTAATAGTAACTGTAGAAGTAACTTTCCACCCCAGCCCCACAGTATTGCGCGAATACAACCGCACACACTGAGCAAGACGAGTATTGAACTCCATCATCGAAGCCCACAAATCAATATCAAAAGTAGGCTTCGCTATTTCGTTCTCTTTGAACGTCTTGGTCTGCTGCTGGGCGGGTTTCTTCTGCGTCGAACCCTCAGTGGGTTGCGACAAAGATTTCTCCTCAAAGATGCCTCCGAAATCGTTGCCTTCAATGACAACAGCTTCGTACACTATCCCGGCATCCTTGGCAGTACCCTTCTCCACACCTTCAAGTGTACTTGTTCCAGGTTCAGCCATACCTTATACTACCTCGTAAAAAACGCCACAAAAAATAAATATTATCCGAAGAGGCGTACGTTACGTACTTGCGGATTCGGGGGAACTTCCCCTCCGGTCATGGCAAATGATGCCATGTTTTTCTTACGACCTCTTCCTCCACCGCCAAAAGCGAATGTTATTCCGCTTACATCTTTTTCTTTCCGGTCTTCTTCAGACATCTTCCCGATAAGGGCGTAGATATCACGACCGAGCCTGATAATACGAATACTGTCCACCTTAATATTAGAATTAAGGATGAACTCACGTCCTTCGTCCCTGTCCACAACTTCGGCATCATCCAAACCTGCGGTAACTGATTCGCGAAGAACACGGAACTTCTTGTCATACTCACGACGAGTTTCCGAGTAGTTCCTAAGCACGATAACTGATAGCGGAACAAAGTCCTCAATCTTATTATCATGTCTGTAAATGCTGTCGGCACTGTAACTCAATGACTTATTAAAGTCGAGCCACGCACTTTTCAAAAACGTCCCACAGGAGGAACACGTAAATCCCTTTCCGGGATATATTCCGTGGTTACGTTCTACGTGCCGGAGACAGCATGGACTGATAACCGCGTCATGCATCGGCTTAAAAGTTTTCAGTCTACTCTCCATATTAGTCTCCCATATCAAATTAAGATTACTTGCTGATTGGCGTCGATTTTGCTTCTTTTCTGCTCTCCATCAATCGAGCCGTCCTTATCCTGGTACTGCTCCGGATGCATCTTCCTCAGATTCGGAGAGCCAGCAAACATTTCAAAATATCTCCAGTTAAGCATAGCACACATCAGAGCATCAGGTCCGTGGTCATCCTTTTTTATCGGCTTACCGTTTCCGTCAGCACGGTATCTCCTCAACTGAGAAAGTAACTGGTCATTACCTTCTCCGTCTTTAAGAAATTGAAGACGTCCGGTAGTAAGGAACTTCGATACGTTTTGTATTCCGAACTCTTTCCATTTCTTAAAAACAACAGGAATTACTTTGAACCCTTCTTCATGCAGCTCGCGATTACTGAACTGGTCCGATGAGTCGGCAAACACTACAAAGTTACCGTACTCTTCTCTAAGTTTATTCAGGTATCCGATAATCTCCCCGATTTTTTGCTCATGAAACCATGCTGTCTCGAGAACTCCGACACCTATCTCACTTCGAACAGTCATGCATATTGCCGTCTGTCCTACATAACCCCAGTCCAGTCCTACTGATTTCTCAATCTCTTCATACCATGTAATATCTTCCCACTCCGATTCCGCTAAAGCTTCAATGTCATAAATGCTTCCGTAAAATTTCGGGCGCTCGCATTCAAACTCGACTGTATAAACGCTCGAACCCTCATTTACTTTTTTAATATCACATACAGCTTCAAACGACTGGTAACCTTCTGCTTTCCGCGCAGTTCCGTTGCATCCTTTTACGGTCGTTCCGATTACGCGTCCGCGCTCATCGTGTTCATTCACTACCTCAGACAAATAACAGTCGGCGCAGTCGATATCAAGTTCACACTTGACCATCGTGTCGTACACAGACCATTTATATCTAGTAAATCCATGAGTCTCTGCGTCGTCCCAATACTCCTGGAAAAATCCTTCAGGATGATGAAACGTACTGAGTATGAGGATAAGATGTTCCGGCTGAGTAAGTGCGTTCTGGAGAGCTGTTTTCATCACTTCGCCGGCTTTCAAGTCTTCCTGACAGTTATGCACAACAGCATTCATCATCATAAATGATTCACCGTCTTTGACTTCTATATCCCACACTTCTCCGGAATAATGCCTAGACTCTACGCTTTTAACAGGGACAGCAATATAATTATCAATCTCCACCCATGAATTAAAAGCCTTCTGCTTTCTATCAGAATCATCGGTATCTGTAAATAAGCTCATTGCCTTTCCATTTATATCAATAACCCATGATTCTTTAGTACAGTACTCTTTACCACGTATATTAGATATTTTCGCCGGACGCTCTCTATAAGAAGCAGCTACTCCAAGTTTAGCCAGACATGTAAATATAGAAGCTGCCAGGGCTTCTGATGAGGTCTGTATCGAGGCTCTTTTGCAAACTCCTCCTGAAGAGGCTTTCCCTTCCCATACGGTTCCATCGGAAGCTATAAGTCCGCTTATAACTCCACGGACAAAATCTTTAGATTGCCCAGCTATAAAGTCAAAAGGCATTCCTTTTTCTGTAGACTTTGTTCCGAAAGTAGTATCGAGAAAATCTGCTAATTCCTTATGAGTAAATAAGGCAGTATCAGTATTAATTCTATTCTCAACTGACGAATTATCAAAGCAAACCTCACGCCCAAACAAATCTTTACTTATTGATACATATTCATCTATATTACGCTTATCTTTAGAATTGAATACGACATAAATTCCTCTTGAACGCTGTTTACCGGTCCAGCCGTCCCCCAACCAATATCCAAGCCACTTCCCTCCGTCGTATGTATCAGCGAGTATACAATCATCTATATCGCTCGTCTTTATTTTTGGAATGAGGACATAATCTCTATCACTTATATCTTCGGCGTGAACCCACTCAGCACTAGACTCGTTAACAGAATCTTTTCTTTTTGGATTTCCTTTATCGAGTCCTCGAATTATCTTTACTCTGTGGTCATGAGTCAACTCTAATCCTGTAGACCATCCATTAAGTGATATATTTACTACTCGATTATCCCAATCCTTGCTCCATACATTCTTAACAGAAGTTATAATTCCATCTTGATTGACTACACAATCTCCTGGAACAACATCTTCCACGTTAATAATCCCACGCTCTGTAATTACTTTCGAACCTGGGAGTAAACACCCCTCATCAATAATAAGACCGGAATCGTGACGACTCCGGACCTGCTTATCGGTCGCATTGATACAATGGAGCTTTGCTCCATTATAAAAATGCGTTCTGGATATCAAAGGGTCACCATCTATAAGATACTGATAAACCTGGGGGTTACAACTACAAAACTCGACAACTTTTTCATAAATTGAACGAGCCTGACTACCAGAACCAGCAAGGTTGGTGAACTCTTTTGACTTGTAAACCATCATCAAAAAGATGAGTACTGCGGCTGATGTGCTTCCTCCTCCGCCGCGAGATTTCCAGAGGATAGCTTTATTAACACGTTCGTAAAAAATGTCAGCGATAAGACGACGTGCTTCAGGGACTAGTTTAATGTATTGGCGTTTTCCATCTTTGACTAAATAAAGTGTTGACGATACAAAATCATAGATGGCTTGCTGTTGTCTAAGTGCGTGTTCTTTATCTGACTCGGTGTGTCGTTTGTTAACGAGTTCTTCGCCGAGCAAGTCGGCAAATCCATGCTCCAGGGGTGAGCGCACTTTCTTTATTTCAAGAAGACGGCTCTCCATGACACGCAGAGCTTCTAGCGCATCACTTTTTTCCGCTGACCCATGAAGGGACTCAATTGTTGAAGTTTTGTCCGGCACCCTCGTCAAACTCCCCGCTCGTTATACGTTGAACCAATCTATCTCTTTGAGATAGCAGTTCAGCCTCGGACATCTCTTGGACTTCCTTCGCTATAACTTCAATCTTCGAGCGGGAAGCTGCTCGTGGCATCAACCCCACATCCAACTTGAATGCGGCGAGGTCCTTCTGAACTTTATGAAATAATTCTAAGTAACGCTGCTTATCAATATCCTTCTTAGCAGCAGTATAATTCATCCATAGTTCAGACATGGTTGCTTGCATTCGTTCACACGTTTCAAAAATTTGAACGTCAACATCACCATGTCCATGCTTCTTAGCCATGTGCTCGCGAATGTATTTCAAATCACTACCCACTGTGTTGTAGTGGCAGGTCACGACGTTCGCGATTGCTCTTTGTGACATGTTACGCATATAATACAATTCGAAGACTGTTTCTCTGCGTAACTGAATTTTTTTCTGCTCGGGGGACATTACGGCGTCGGCTTTTTCATCAAACCAAGCACCATCTTTGTCTTTTTCTGCCACGTCGGACGTCCTCCCTGTGAATGTGATTTCAATATCCGGACATTCACAAGCAGTATAGCATATAGACTAAATTTTGTCAAGAAAAAAATGAAATTTTTTTCATTTTTCCGGAAACCGTCACTTTTTAGACGACTCCTTCACTGCTTTTTCAAGCACTGCCTTGAAAAACTCAGCCGCGTCCATAGAGTTATCATTGATGTGTCCCACGGTTTTTGATACAGTCTTCGCGAGTGCGTCATCGCACGTCACGATGAGATGCATCTTCTTCTTGTACATGAAGAACAGATAACTCCGGTCAATGCTATCTCCCTCATGATTACTGAAGATATCGTTGACTGCCACCGTAACATTATCGACCATCTGTAGTTCTTTGGGGATATCGTCATGAGAATAAGCTTCCTTACGCTCTTTTGCGCGCTTTTCTATCTCTTCCTTGCGATACCGCTTATCAAACTCACCTTTACTGGCGAATCCCATTTTCTTGGCGACTTCGTCCTCAGTTATCTTCTCACGGCGTTTAATGCTGTTTACAAGGGTGCTGAAGCGTCTTTCGTCCAGGTCTCCGTGGATGATGTTGCGACGTACGGCTTTGATTTTGGCTTCTTCTTCGTCCCAATCCTTGATAATACAGGGTAATTCGGTCATTCCGATGACTTTCCCCGCGTCGTACCGGTGATTCCCGGCGACAATCAGAAACCGGTCCTCTTTATCCGGATGCTTGATAACGACAAGAGGCTCATCAAATCCGTCAGATTCAATCTCAGCTACCAGTTCGTTAAACGTCTCAGTTGACTGTACTTGCGGATTCCAGTCAGCTTTGATTAATTTCTCAATCGGGATATTGACCACATCTTCTACGTTATTCTTAACTTCGTCTGCCATATTGCCTCCTTTTGCAATCGATTGCACCGCCATTGGTGACATTTTTGTCACATATTGAATGCATACCTAAAAATAAAAAATACTATTTTATGCATACCGATTTTAACGACCGCATAAATTTACGCGACGTCTTCCGGTTTATGCGTAACGAGGTCATTCTTGAGTTCAATAATCGTATTCGCTAATATCTTAGCAAGCTGCGGAGATAATCCGAAACGCTCGGTATTCTTTTCGATACTCGTCATTATATCCCCATCAGCATGGCGCTCTGTCGCAGCCCACCAGTCGCAAAGCATCTCGGTAACATCCAGAAGGGTCATGTCCTCAATCCCCTTCTCATGGTGCTCAGGATGGTGCGCATTATTCGCATAATGATGGTCCAGGGCTGGTTTCATCTCCTTTAAGCACTTCTGATACTCACTGTCAGGATTGACGTCATACGTCATACCGCGTAGTTTTGGAGTATATTTGAGAAACGTCTCAAACTCCGGCTCTTCCAGCTTACTATCATCATGATGATACGCTCTCATATGCATGCGATTACAGAACTTCAAAATCTTACAGCATACGCTTGAAATATGCTTAAGAGTCTCTTTTATAACATCTCTCTCGTTCATCTGAACCTCCTATGTTTCACGTGAAACATCAATCATCAAAAATATCACTATATCCATAATCGACAGGTATCCCGTCTCCGAGCGAAACATCGCTATAATGCTCCTTAAACCACTCAGAATCGGCTATGCGGTCATACCGCGCTTTAAGGCTAGTATCACGTCTCGATTTACGGAGCTGCATCAGAAGGCGTCCTAACATGTTCTGACCGAACCCTCGAATAAGGTCAAACCCCCAAAAAGCATCTCCCCAGGTATTCCCCTCAACAAGCAGCGAATCCCCGGTAGAAAGCAGCCGGCGCTCCATTTCCGGATAACTGAATTTCGAATGCAAAACCTTAGCCATTACCGGTATTTTTATGCATTCCCAGTCATCACGAAGAATAACTCTCCTCCCACGCTTTTTCGCGGACCCTGGTGATGGTGCGTCTACGATATCTTGGCGACGCTCGGCGTCCAACGTCTTCTCACGCTGGTATGCATGTTCCCCGGACTTAAGCAGCTCTCCGTCCATCTCAAACTCCATCTCGTAAAAGTTTGACAGGAAAAAGTACTTTCCTTTGAATTCAAGAATCGGCTTCATCTTGCGATTCCTTCTCCGGAATACTTTTGTCCTGCGGAGGTTCGTCCACCTTGATATCCTTCGGAGGCGCTGCGTGCTGAGACGGGGCTTGAGGCACTTTCGGCTTCTTGGGAACTATGATAACTTTGAACTCATCCCCTATCGACTTAAAGCACTTAGCGCAATACAATCCGATTATATTGTTATGCTTTACAAGCTCCCAATGAGCGCCGCAGCATTTTGAATGCATGTAGATATTATCTCCGGCAATGCATTTACATACTATCCGAGGCTTATCGTGCTCCTCACACCACCCACAATGGTCATGCCCAGGTACTCCGACAATCTCACAATTAACTCGTGATAATTCATCTTCAGTAGGTTCCCGACCAACTTTCTCAATAAACTCCTCTTTCGTTATAGGCATAAATCATTTCTCCTGATTACTGCGTTTTTCGATATGCTCAACTTCCACCTGATGACGTGCTGCCCATCCCGCTTTCCACCCGAGCTTCCAAGCTCCATATAAAAGCGCGGACAAAATAAGAACAGAAATAAACAGCGGTCCCGCAACAGCCATCCAGCACAACGGGTCTTTCCAACTCCAATTATACAAACTCATGACTAATCCTTGACGTCCCACATAACGTCTTCGATATCTTCCTCGACAGCTTCAACGTTAATGTCGTCGTCCTTTCCATACGCTCCCGATTCGACCTTGTCAAGAATTTCCCTGAGCCCCTCAGCTAACGTTTTCTGTAATCCGCCCATCATATCACTTTCTTCAAATAGTCCACATAATCCTTATCCCGACACATCTCCTTCCCCGTAGAATCGGACAGCTTTGCTACAGGCTGAAGATTCTCGGGGTCTCTGCCGGCTTCAATAACTTTCATTACAATCTGAATCGGTTCTGGCCCGAGGTTGTTTGTCAAATGAGTCCCAACTCCATAAGCATCTTTTATACGTCCCCGGACATAGGTATGAATCTTGGCAACATTCTTGAAATCCAATCCATCACTGAATACAGCGCTCTTCGTTGTGGGGTCGATTCCCATATCTTCGTAATGACGGATGACTTTCTCTACCCAGTCAGTTGGGCTCCCGGAATCCTGACGAACTCCATCGAACAGCTTTGCAAAATACATGTCGAAGTCTTTGAGGAATTTCTGCAATCCTAGGGTGTCCGACAAAGCAATCCCCAGGTCGCCACGATACTCGTCAGCCCACGTCTGGAGCGCGTACCGCTGGCTCCATTCCGGCTTCGTCAATGCTTGGCATACTTGGAATACTTCATGCGCCATCGTTCCGATAGGCTTAAGTCCGTACTCCTTTGCAAATAGGACGTTACTCGTCCCAATAAATCCGGGGAATATCTCAGGCTGAGTCAGCAACTTTATAACGCGCGCATGCCATTCCGGAGAGAATGCGCGTCGCGTTCCGAAATCAGCAAAACTGACTCCCTTCATCGTCTGTATGTTCGATAGACTGGCTGACAGCTTCTTCTCCCCCTCCTTAAATAACTCGTTGCGGTCTTTAGAAGAACAAAGGTTGTCAAAATATAACGCATTAACTGTACGTAGAATATAAATCTCATACAAAATAGTCTGCACCCACGGCCCTTCGACAATAATGCTGAGTCCTTCCGAATCAGAATCGCTGATGTGTACATATCTTGAATGAAGCTTGAACGTTCTGAGGAAATCAATAAAATCGCGCTTCATAAATCTCAGGTCACGGAGATACATCAACTCATCTTCCTTGAAGCTCAGACGATTCATGTAATTTATCTCGTCCTGTATCCGGGCTTTAATAGGAGAAAAATCCACTCCCTCAGTCCGGCACTTAAACGCATACTTCACGTATACGTCAGGGCACTGATGCAAAGCAAACTGCATCATTGTGAGTTTATATAAATCGGTATCTAGTAAACTACGTATCACTGGCATCTTCTTCTCCTAAATGTCCGTGCATCCTTTTCCACTCTTTGATGTACTGAGCATGCTGTTCCGGATAAAAGTGTTCTATAAAATCAATCAGACGATAATCGTGTGGCTCGTCAGTAAATATATCTCCTGTCGTATCTGTAAAACAAAATATCTCGTTTTCAAAATGATGTTCGCTTTTGTGCTTCCCGCAGTTCCCGCATATCGGGTCCTCGATACATTCCAAAGCAGTGAAGCACATCTCAGTCAACTGCTGCATACGCTCATCGTCATTCAACAATATCTCGACAAGCTTGAGGACGCGGCACTTCGCAGAACGTCGCGCATTCCGCAACTTCCATGAGGCAAAACTTCCCATCTTATTTCCCGTACCACATATAGGCGGGCTTTATAGCAACGATAGCATAAAAATCGTCATCAACATGCCCCCAGTCCTCGCAATAAACTCTCCATCCGAGTTCGTTGCTTCCGTCATGGTCAGCATTCGCGTCCCAATCCTTCATCTCGATATCCTCGGCTTTTTCAAGATACTTCTTAACTGCGGGAAACACTTCCTCTGCGGTAAGCTCTGACGGGAACTGGTTATAATTCTCCGGACTTGAATCCGGAATAGTCCAGCATAAAATGAGTCCATGCTTCTTAGTTTCCCTCCACGCATTAGCAGTCGTGTTCCGCCCCTCCTGAGCAAACGCGAGCTTCAACGTTTGGAGTAGAAGTTCGTCTCCGGTCCCGTTGACATTAAATACTCTGTTATCCATTACTCACTACCTACACTCAAAAATTCATTAATAACTCCCATATCAGGCTCTTTCGCGTAGCTTCGCGGGTCGTTATATTCTGGCTTAAAATATTTTATAAAAGCAGATTCCACTGCGTCTAGTCTAGTTTTCGGGACATGCATATAAAATACATAATTAAAATCCTTATCTTCACGATGCCTCTCTATACGCGTAGGCAGCGACGTAGTCTGACCAACATACACTATTAACTTATCGCGCACAAGAAAATAAACGCACGGAGGAAAATACCCTAACGGATATTCTTTCAAACACTCAAATAACGGCTGTATCCCATAAGGTAAATCAGTCGGCACTAAGCTTCTTGGATTATTCGTAATAACCTGTATACAATTAGGCGGTAACGGAGAACCTTTGTAATGGTGAATCATGTTAACTTTTATCCAATCTCGAATCGCCCTCAACTCAAACACGGGCTCTGGATGAATGTCAACCTTAACACATGGCGCAAAACCTTGTTCCGCTAACTCTACTAGTCGAGAAGGGCTAATAAAATCTTTTAATCCTTTTGGCAATTTTGCACACACCTCTTCTGCCGTATACAGTGACGGTATCGTCGTATTTCCTCTAGCCACTAGTCTACGCTCCTCTCATTATCGAACCACTTCTTTTTCGGTTCTTCGGCTCTATGAAAATCACCGTGATAATCTATGCACGGCTTCGTCTTCCTGCACGACTCGCACAGCCCAACTGATACGTTCGGCATTATAAACCAGAACGTATCTACTCCGTTCTCAATGCAACACTTCTCGCAGATAAACATTAATAATCTTCATCAATAATATCATTAGGGTCAAGAGGATTTTCAGTCGGGTCGTAATCATCCGGATTCAGCTCATCATCCTCATCATCCATATGACTACGGTCATCGAGCATCTGAATCGCTGCTACGGCTGAGCCGCGTATCGATTCGAAAAAATCCCGAAGCTCATCCTCATCAGTAATCGCATGATACGACTTTGCCATGATTTCCTCAAAATCATCAAAAAGCTTATCGTAATTTTCACTGCTTTCTCCAGCAGTCCGGTCCTCACTCATCACCATTCTCCCGCACATACTTAAATCCACGAGTGGGAGGCTTAGTCGGAGCTTTATAATCTACTTTCTTTAACGGCTCCATTACAATACGTCCAGGCTCGATGCTTATAACTTCCCCTTCAGCATGTACTCTCCCTTTATACGCAAACATAACTTTATCATACTCAAATAACTGGCGGGGCGTTCCCGACACGTCCCACCAACACTCATAAATATCAGAAGCCGTCTTATGTTCCACTACCTCCGGCTTGGCATGAATAATGATATCCATACTACATTCCTTTTCCGTCGTTAAACCATTCCCCGTTAGCTTCCACTTTGTTCCCGCTCTTCTGGCGCTCCGCCCAACGTACTCCGGCATCAAACGCTTCTTCCGGAGTAGGTCTTCCGTCAGATGCACGCCCTAGCATCGGATGCTGGCACATAAATAATTTCTCCACACGAAGACGTACTTCATGGCCATAATATCCCGCTACGTATCCAAGATTTTTCCGCTCTATGCTCTCAGCTTCTACTCTGGATTTTCCAGCTATTCGCATAGTATGTTCGACAAGCACTTCGAAATACTCGTCAGCAGTAGCTTGGTCCATTATCGACATAGCAGGTTTATACTTCTCTCCGAGAGTAGTCTCATCAGGAAGTCTCTCGGGCAGTACTACTTTCTCCATTACTCGTCCACCCTTCCTAAAAGTTTCTCATCAACAAAACAACACGGAGGCATCTGACGCTTATGTTGGCTCTGCAACATGCGCTTCGATAATGTCCCATCCTGGCAATCAATTCCTGCTAGCGCCCTATCCATCTGAGTATACGTCATTCCGATTTCCTTCTCATCCGTCTGCCCTTCCCATAATCCGGCTGAAGGTGCTTTTGTGAGGATTCGCTCGGGAACTCCGAGATGCTCAGCAAACTTTCGAACATGAGTCTTATATAGACTTCCAATAGGTTCGATGTCAACTCCCCCATCCCCATATTTCGTATAATACCCGAGTTCTATCTCAGTCAGATTGCTCGTCCCGGCTACAAGATAATTGCAAGTGTTTGCAACGTAATACAGGGCACACATACGAAGACGCGATTTCAGATTTGCTCTGGCAAGCTTACAATCAAACGTTTCCGGGAACAGCTTGAGCATACTATTATACGTATCTCCGAGTTCCACTACTTCGGAATAGATGGCAAACGTACTGCACAGCGTAGCTGCGTCAATCCCATCATCATCCAAAGACTCGCACGGCATTATCAGCCCGGTCACATTTTCGTCAAACTCGCGCTTACATAGGACGGCAGTAACAGCAGAGTCTATTCCACCACTCACTCCGACTACGACTCCCCGTGCTCCTGCTTTTGTTACTCGCTCCCTCATCCATCGCTGAATGGTATCGGCTACTTTCTCACATTGCATTACTCTTCTCCTTTGGTGACTGCTTCCAGCTCTGCGATTACGGCTCCTTTTTCTTCCATCTCCTGAAGAGCTTCGTCAGAACTCTTTTCATCCACTCCGGCAATAGCATCGCGAACTACAGTGACTTCGATTCCACGTTCCAGGAGTCCGAGTACAGCAGATTTCACGCAGTAATCGGTCGCTACTCCGTAAACAACGGCTGAAGAGACTTTCTTATCCTTAAGATATTTGACAATCTCATCGTTGCCGCCCTTCTCAGCAAACACGTCGTACGTATTCTTGCGGAATATATCTGCGTCGTTATTCTTAGTTTCCTGAATAGACTTCGCTCCCGCTGTTCCGCACATGCAATGCTCAGGAAACGGTCCGCCATTGACCTCAAGCTCACCCTCAACGTCTTTATACGCAGGAGTTCCAAAATGAACGTCCATTGTCTTCACAACCTTAATGCCTTTCTCGACAGCATAATCATTCAGTCGCTTAAGAGCTGGTTTTATAGATTCGGCATTCGGAACATATAGTGCTCCTCCCTCATTCATAAAATCTCTCTGAGTATCCACGTCTACAAAAATCAACATGGTAATTCTCCTTCAAAACAAGTGCGATACATCAAGCACCGTAACTTACATTTTTCAATATGGTCTATCAATATACTCTGCACAATACAAGGCAGCATGTTTGCTTTATTTTCGAGGTCAATCTGATGCTCCTTATAATACTCATAAGCAAGTATTATAATAACTGCGTCAGTGCAACCGGTGGGACGCACATGGTCTTTAAGTTCTTCCATGTGCGCCTCCACCCAGTCAAGATATCCTTTGAAGAATCCCGGCTCGGTTTTAATGCGAATATTCTGTTTGCTCCAAACAATATATTCTTCCAGTTCAGGTCTATTCCGAGGTCCAGGTCCTTCCATAGGTCAATCCATAAAAACAACGTTAGAACGAGAAATAGAAAGAGCTTCCGTATTCACAATTACTTCGTGCCAAATATTCCCCAGGTCTACAGTAGCGTGTTCGATGTGACGGATTTTCCCTTTCACAAACGCACGCATTCCAGTAGTACGCTGGTCCCATCTTCCGCGCGCTCTTTCGTCGCGCTCTTTCACGAGTTTATTATACTTGTGAACATCTACCCCTTCTGGAAAATTCGTATGGAAGTAACGAGTAGTTCCTCCCGTACGATACAAAAAATCAGCGACATGCGGATTCCCGCGCTGAGCTAAAGGCTCCTTTTTCTGAACGAGCCAATCCTTCACAGCCATATCAGGCATGGGAACAAAAGTAAACTCCCCCTGACGATGAATGGTTCCTCCGGCAGCTTTACGATGACGCTTCTGACGGTTTTTACGTTTTACTCCGCGCTTATTTTCTATTTCGCGAAGTGCAGCAGGTTTCAAAGCTTCTTTAGCTTCTGCTACGTTAGAAGCTCCCGCAGTCTCAGGAATAGCTGCGGTAAACCAGTGGCGTTCATCGTGTCCACACAGAAAACGCGCTTTAGGATTCTCCGGGTCACGAACCATTATAAGAAGATGGCGGTCTTTGGGTTTTACGTCAAGAATCTGAGTTCCGACTCCATCACGAAGAAGAATTTCAAAGAACTCTCCTTTGCGGTCACGGCGAACATCCATAGCAACATTCCCGTCCATGCGCGTACGACGTACCCACCGCACATCATCGGAAACGCGCTCAACTTTTACGCGCGCCCCCATTTTCTCAAATGCAGTGTTAATATTCATAAATTATCCTCGAAACGGAGAAGATGGCGGCCCACCAGGAGGCATTTCTCCGGGCAGTATGATTCGATTATCCAACTTATGTTTCAAGTCTTTCTGCGCTTCGTCTGCTAACTCATCAAACTTCTCAAACGCTTCCTCGATAAATCTGGCGGGTATGTCGAAATCAATCGGCATACTCATTTCAGCCGGGCCCATCGGAGTATCCGTCATACGGGCTAATCCAGTGTGTCCAACATAGCGGGTCACAGGATTCTTCGGGTCAACACGCATAAACATAGTAATCAAGTCAACTCGTCCATCAGGCATAGTCCTTTTGAATACGCGAAGCTCTTCGATAATCGGGTCGCTCATCGCTCTCCCTATAATTAAAGTCTAAACATGACTTCCGGTCCGTCGAACAAGTCCTCGACGATTCCGTTGTCAGTCAAAGTACGGTAAAAACAATAACGTCCAGGATATATCAGCAAATTATTCGGGCACCCAATCTGGTCAACATCCGTCACGGCTGTCCCGAAATACCTTGATATAAACTGGTTCAAATGAGCTGTATCAGCTCCTTCCTTCTTCAACTGGTCTCGAATACTGGACAACTTGTCCACATCTGCATGAAAGTAGAGCGTGTCCTTTATAGCATCCTTCATAATGCCGTACATCCGATTCACGTTCTCCTTACGGTCATGCTCCTTCACGAACCTCTTTCTCCAGTCATCGTGCTTCTTCAAAGCGACTGGATAATCCTCCTTGATTCGCTTTAACATAGCTACTGTATGGTCCTTCTTCTTCATCGAATAGATGAACGGGCATTCGGAATACATTCCGTTAGCAACCCACGGTTTCTCCGGAAGCATACATACAGTATTCATCGATACTGCTTCAACAGTAGTCAGTGAGTAACTCTCATGTAGTGACGAGCTAAAAAACACATGCGCTCTTCTCAGCATATCCTTAAATTCTGCTGACTGAACTCCCTCTTTGAACTGAATAAGCGGATGCTTGTCCTTCAGCTCAGTCGGGAACTGTGTTTGAGTCGTCACGATAGCGGTTATCTTATACAGTATAATCGCTTTTTCTAAAACTTCAAAGAACGCATCAAAATTCTTTACTGAGTTGAAGCGACCGCCAAACATCACAGTAAACTTCTTATTCTTATCCTCGAGCTTTGCAGGCTCTATACTCTTAATATCGATTCCCCGATGCACTGCATGGCATCGCTCCTCAGCTTCGAGAACAAGATTCGGTTTAAGGTAATCAGACATCAATTTCACAGCATGGCGTTTCTCAATCTCAGAATTGAAAAAATTCGCAGCACTATAATAATATCCGAATGCTTTATCACGGTACAGCGAGGGATGGACAGTATCATGGATGTATCCCGGATACGCTACGGCGGTATCGCGGACGAATATTGGTGTCGGTCGTCTCAAAGAACGCATAAGATTGTCCATCCCCGGATTCGCTGCACTGGATTCGCATAACAGTCCATCAGCAAGTCCCTTCCCGAATCGTCTGTTACACATTGACGATATAATCTCGGGTGAGAATGTCTGAATAAAATGCCAATCATAAAAAAGAACAGGGTAGAACTGATGCTGTATCTTTCCGGGTATGTCCTCAACTGCTCCCCGGTATTTCAACGGCATCAGGTAATAGAAGAAACACTTTCCTCCCGAAAGTTTATCAACCCAGTCACAAAAGTTGCGAAGTAACAAATAGTTACTGTCCCCCATAATCATCTTGGGGGACGTCATGGTAATTGGTCTAACAATCAGTCTCATTTGGCATCTTCCCGAAGCTGGTCAAGCTCATAAGTGGTGTGGTCAATGGCGCACTTCATCGAGCAGAAAACTTTATCACTGTGTATCTTCTGGCGGTCATACTTCGAATCGTCCTCACTGTTCTTATCCGCATGGACAAGCTTGTTGAACGAAACCTGAACGTGTCCGCCTACCCATCCTTCCGGAAAGGCATCTGACATATGTACGCGCTCATCATGCGGAAGCTCCTCACTGAGTGCGCCCTTCTCCGCTCCGCAATGAGCACATTTGAACATATAATTAACTGTCTTCGTTACTGGCATCATTGTCCTCCTTTCCAGACTCCGCAGCTACCATCGCTTTCAGAACTTGAACATACGGAACGTTTTCAATATCCGCATCTGTAATCATGCGGTCAACGTCGTCATCGTCCTTCAGTTCAGCCCACCAGCTCTCGCATCCGAAAATGACGGTGCTGAGTTCAAAAACATAAAAAGCACAATTATTGTATGTCCTGACGTGCAGAACTCCGGTAGCTTTCTCACGCTCATATACGACATCAATCGGAATCTCTCCGATATACATCCCAAGGAACGTCTGCTCCTTATACTGTTCTGCACACGGTCTGATTCGGACAAGCGCCCCTACTTCAATTCCAGTCATAACCCCCTTCTTGGGGCGTGAAAAGTGTCCCTTAACATCACTGATTTCAACAGGAAACTTGATATCATCCATAGTATCAAACTTCTGTTTATGCTCAGCAATACCGTTGCTCAACTTCCCGATAAGTCCAGCCAACGCTTCTCCATCATTCTTAGCTTCAGACTTCTCTTCACTCGGTGCATTTGACTTTGCCATACGTGTCACTCTCCTTCTGATTATCGAACCAGCGGGGCTTCCGCTTCAAAATAACGATATACGGCATCCCTCCGGGAAACAACGTCCACATATCTCGGGACGTACAATATTTTACTCGGCTGACTCCGATTCCAAGCACCATGAGCTGCTCCATGTAAAGATGCTCTCCCCACTGTTCGTCATCTTTGTTCTGACACATGTTGAGGAAGGTCCATCCCCCGCCCTTACCCTCATGAAACTGTTCGGGTAACTGGTTGAGGAGTCCGTCAATATCATTAAAATGACTCTTCAGTCGCTCCGGGTGTAATCCATAAGTATGAGCTATTCCGCGAACTATAACTGCTTTTGATGTGCTCTCCCCCTCATTGAACAAACAATCCTTAAATACCGACTCTACATTAGCTATTGTAAGTTCCATGCTCACTCTCCCATAATAATACATTCGTCCTGAGTGTCGGTCATAGGCATAATCCCGATACTGGTAATCGCTACTCCCTCATAACCATTCTGACGGCACAGCTCTTTTGCGAATCGCTTCAACGCAGCAACCATCTTCAGATTCTTCGCAGTCTCCGGCGTCAAAGTAGCTTCCAGTCCAAAGCTCCCGGACCAGTGCTCTCCTTTGGGCTTTTTCTTGAAAAATGTTAAAGAATCCATGCTTCACTCTCCTTTTTTAGTCTACGCTTATATTATATCATATATTTATGATTTGTCAAGAACAATCTTAAAAAACTTATTTCGTAGACACAACCTCAAGTTCATCTTTATACAGCTTTATAGCCTCGATGACAACTTCCTCCCAGTAATCATCAAATTCATGCGCAGTCCAGTCGTCGCACAGCCCGCTCTCGCGCATCATGTTGCGAACATGCATCCCGTCACGAAAATGAACTGGGTGCGGTATCTTTCCTGGAATAACGCAGTTAAGTGTTCCGAATGTATCGAGTATCCCGACAAAATACATCAATCCTTGGACACTCATATTCTCCATGATATATTTAACAAGTTCTTCAGATACTTTTCCCATCTTCAGCTTCCTCCGATTTGCTTTTGTTTTTAAGATTTTCAAATACTTTTTTAATGCACGACTGTAATATCTTATCCGGATAGCCGCACTCCATGCACCACGGAGCGCCCCAACGATGGAGCCCAAGCTTGCACCAGAAACTTCTGTTCCTCCACCTTAACGGCGCGCCTACCCACCCCTTTTCATTGTCCCAATATCCTTCAGCCACGTTTACTCCTCTCTTTTTTCCACTTCTCGCACTTTCGTCCATCGCAAGAGGAGTTACCGACTATCGTGGTCATCCCCACTTGGTTATGAACTACTCGAGCTTTACAGATATACAGGCAACACCCGTTCCATTCGCGGTCTTTGCAATCACGTGCAAATACTTGAAATGGGTGAGTACTCTTATCCACTCGGTCTTTATGTTTACTCATAGTGCTGACAATTACCACTAATATTCAAACGCATCGCAGTAATCTCCCTGTCTGCTGTCTGCGAGGTAGTACTACAGTCTATCTCCTGATTGAATTTCCAACATTCGACGTATCCCCAAAAGTTAACTTCGCCATGCTTACACTTCCGGCATTCTCTTGAAACTTCCGGAACTTTCCGGAATATTCCGTACAATGCTAGAACTATCCCAACAATGCATAACGGTAACATGACGTACATTAAAAACCAATCGGGCGTTCCGGCTGGTATCTTCATTCCGAACTCCAGTATTTAAGCATGGCTATAAGCGCAGGGTACGTCGTTAAAAAATGAATCAAGAAATCGACTACGACGTATACAACTGCGGTAAATGATATGTAAATGACGGCATCCCGCCTCGGAGGTACTTCTCGCTGCCCAACTGACATCGGCTCATACTGCTCATGCACTTTATCAATAGACTCGAATGAACGTCCCCCTATCAGGCGCAGCCAAACATTCCCGAGTCCGAAAATATCAACAATCCCATGCATACAAGCTACCGGTACGATAATCAAGACATTCTGGAACATAGCTCCCATCGTCAATCCGTAAATAACCGTATGGACAATAATCGGAAGCCCGAGCTTCCTAGTCTTATTCAGCGCCATCCAGTTATTCTGGAGAAGAAAATCTGCAATCAGATGCGCTATTACGAATTTTTCAAAAGTATTCATCACGCCTCCCTAAATTTGCGAGATACTTCGCTCTCCTGTCCGCATCGTTTGCAGTACATGCGAGCATAATCCTTGAACCCCTTGATTCCGGAATTCAACTGCTCATCCGTTGCAGGGATTCCTTCCTGCGCGGCGCACGTCCACGCATGGCTCCCCATAAGCTTACAGAAAAACAGGATTGCAAGTATTCTACGCATCAGTAACGGCTCCTATGAAAAGCATATCTAACTCCCTGCTCGTTTGTCGGCATCTTCGCTTCGAGTAAAAAGAATAGCCCTATATTCACAGCTATCCCGATAAATACAGCTAACAACTTCCACGCCCAGTGTATACTTATTTTGATATATTCGAAATCAGCGAACTCTTTACGCTCCCACTGTTCAGGAACAAATTCTCGTAAAGCTCGGGCATAATCATTAATATTCCAAACCTCACCAACCAGCTCGTTCTCAATACTTTTATGTATAGTAGTATTATCCATCCAACTCTGGACGGAACACCACTGGACTCTGCTTTCCGTAACTCCGACGAACGTAACAAGCTCATTCTTATTCGGCCCCTGCCACGCTGACATTACATCATCAACAACACTCCTGTCCTGTCCATGAAATAACATCAGTATAGTATGTATCTGATATTTCGGTCCAAACTCAGCATTAATTCGTCGCAGCAAAAGCTCATCTTCCTGAGATGCTCCTCCGAGCACTGGTGACGTATTCCCTTTATCAGCAGGGCGGGGATATTTCTTGATAAGCTCCTCCGTCGGCTCCTTAAACTTGAATATCGAATTAGATTCGCGTACTTTATTCTTATATGTATGAATAGAAGAATTCGGAAACATGGTCTCAAAAGTTCCGGGCCACTTGCACTCAAATATCCCTCCGGTTATAGGAGTCTTAAGCATTGTTGCACTTCCTTTGTGCTCCCCAGTACGTTTCTCGTTTCCCCACAACGATTTCCATTTATTATACGTCCCCTGGTTACACGTGGACCAATTCCCATACTCATCTTTAATACTCCAGTAAGGTCCGTAATACGCAGTAACATAGTAAGTCTCTGTCCGATAACGCGTATTTCCTTTGCTATCAGTTCCACACGGAACTTGTCGAGTGCGAGATTCCTTCTTACTCCACTTCTCCTCATGCTTTATTCGAGTAACTTTATAATTCCATACTTCAGAATCGTATATCTTCATTATTCCGATGAAATATAAAGATATTCCAAGAATAACCCCTATCCCGATTCCTGAAGAAATCAGAATTAGAAACTTCTTCTTATTACGCTCCTCCTTCAAAGGCCATGTCGGAAGCACTAATAAAACAAAAGCTGTCAATAGAGGTACGAATATCCCTATTAAAATTAATCCGCTCATTCTTCACTCTCCTTCGATATCTTCCTTGATGGCTAGTGCGAGCAGCATCAACGCCTTCCTCACTCTAAGATGATTCCCACCACCTACGCTGGTACGTGCTCTAAATGTTGGGACTCCCAATGTAGTATTGTGTGACGGAGACATACTCAGATGCAAATCACCATCACTCGATATCAAAACACGCATAATCCCACATCGGTCATCACACTCTACTTCATATGATTCACTGGAGTTAAGTCTCTCCCACAGCCGCCCCCACTCGATAGAAATCATATTATCGAATAATGATTTAGAGGAGGTCATCTTCAAGCTCTTTAGTCTCGACGGCTTTCTTAGCTTTAGCTCCTGAAATCATCTCCGGCTTATCCTTGATTTTACCCTCATAACTCAACCACAGAATATTATGCCACGGGTCTTCACAAAAGGTGTTATACTGACGCCATACGTCCGTAAGAGTATCCTGGCTTCGCTTGAACTGGTCGAGTTCTCCGGCAATAGAGTTAGCGAGCTTGGTATAAAGTTCCGGAGTTATTCCGAGCATATTAGCAGACTCGTTCTGCATCTTCAGAAGCGAACCTCCCTTACGCCCTTCGGCTTGAGCCATTACAACAGCAATAAAATCCTTCGCGAAATCATCCTTGACTTTTGCTTGGTTCTTAATGGTTTTAATCATATTATCGAGCGTGGTTTCGACTTCATTGAACTGCGCTTCATAGCGGTTCTTCAGCCCAACATAATCACGCTTAACCCCCATCCCATAAAACCAGAACGAAATGAAAAACAAGACAATAAGTCCCACAACAGACAGCGTAATAATGACTGATTTATTCATCGTCACTCTCCTCCGAAAAAATTATGTCAAACTTATCCTTCAACTTAGGATATACACGATACAACTCACTCTTGTATTCATCAGAAATCTCCGTTAGATTCCCGTCAAGAATCTTCTGATAATCATCCAGCCACTTCTCCGGAACTTTGAATACGAACGTACAATACGTGCAGTCAAAGTCATCGTCAAAGCGCTCAACAAAACATTCATGATTTTCCAGTTTATCTGCTTCGCATGCTGGGCAGTCGCAATCCGGCTCACCGTCCTCCCAACACTCGGAGTTTCCTCCGCCCATCCTGGTGAATACGCATATAACGGGTTCCGGGTCAGATTTGAATTCGTTGTCAAACCATTTCGGGCTATCCTCATCTATGGACATTAACGGCAATCCGTCTTTATTAAGCTTGAACTTCCGCTTCTGAACAAAGCAGTCCCGGAATCGCGGATAATCATCCGCGTGCTTCCCGAGCATAGGAAGAATAAAAAATGCGGCAGGGTTTACTCCCTCTATCATATTATAAAGACTCATATAAACTCACTTTCATCATCCATCTTCTTCAGCCAATTCTGGTAAGTAGTCTGTGTCCCGTTCCACTCAAACTTCTTAATACTATGCTTCTGATACCAGTCCCACAGCTTATCAATTTGTCGGTTGCTGATTTTATGGCGCGACCCGTAATGTATCAGGACAATATGCTTCCCAGTCATATATCGTCCGACTTTAATCCATCCACGATTCAAAAGAACGTCAGGTCCGTTATCGTCAAATTCGTATCCGAACTTGTCGATAATCTGTCCGGCTGTTTCGGTGTGCTCCCAATATCCGCATGAATACCAACCTCCATGCGGAGACAGCCACCCTGACTCAAGCTCGATATCATCAGTCTGAATCTCAGGTTCTTCCTCTTCTTCCTCTTCCGGCTCAATAGTCTTAGCAGTAGCGGTTCCGGTCCAGAAATCGACTGTCCCCTTAATGAGACTCTTTGTAGTCTCCTTGGCATACTCGTACGCGTCCTCACGTGCTCCGCCGTTGTACAAACGGATAAGTTCTGCTCTATCCCTCTTCAAAGTCTCAATCTCGTCCTTGAGCGACGTGAAGGCTTCCTGGAGCGATGGCATCTCTACGTCATCCTCTACGAGATATAACGGTTCCAGTCCTTTACACTGCTTACATTTCGGGTCTTCGCAGATGCCCCATCCCGACATCCGCAACTTGCCGGCAAGAATAGCAATACACTGTCCATCATCCAGCCCTTCGAAACACTGGACCATGTTCAACGCTTTCGCGTAGTTCCCTTCCCGGACAATATCTCGGGCAAGGTCTGTGATAAAATCCCCACTTACGAGGAAATGAAGCGTTTCGCGCAGCTCCCTTTTAGTCGCCGTAGTCATTACTTTCTCCTCAATTTACTCAGCATCCGCCTCGCTGTTGCAATCACTTTCAACGTCGGCTTTCGCAGAAACGGAATCTCCGTCATCCCCTTCGGCACTTTTAACGCTATCAGCATCTCGTCCCTTCCGAACAGCATGGCATCCCTCCTCAATAACAAATCCGAGCTGTTCCAGCGTCCGGTACATGTTCTTGAAAAATCTCCGCGCGCAAGGTCCACAAATGCATTTATTTCCCCCGAACTTCGTCACATCGGACTCAAATCGAGGCTTTGAACATAACGAACAAATTCTATCTGGCTTAGCTCCCATATTACATGTTCTCCTGTATCTCTTCATCAGTCCATTCGAATAAACGGGTTCCGTCATCAAGCTCCAGGCATAAAAACGCCATCGGTCCACTGGACCACGGGTCAGCTTGAACAACTTCCTTAACAGTTCCTCCGTTTTTCAAACGATACGTTATAAGGTCTGGCCCATCCCCGGCAAACATATCAACGTGTTCACTCGAAAGCTCGACCTGTACTTTAGTAGTATCTTCATGTCCGCACTTAGAACATCTGTGCGTAACAATATCCTTAACGGCAACGTGCTCCTCGAGCCATCCCGCTGCTCCGTCCTTTAATCCAACATATTGGAAACAACGCATCACTTATCCTCCTTTTGCAAGTGATTGCAATCAGCTCCGACAGGCTTATCCCCCGGAGCGAGTAGTACAATCTTCCCGCAACGCTTACATCTCCACTTATTCCTCGCCATGATAAATCCTACATCATCATCTTTACATTTTTCCCACTCATCGTGCAGACAAAATATCCGCGCAAATAACCGAGATAATAATCTCTTAATCATCGGTGCCGAGTCAGCACTTCTTCGATATCACGAATAAGCATGGACTTGTTATTTACGTCCTTACTGATAAGCTCATCCAGGTTTCCAAAGTGCTCCTCTAAACAACGATGGAGCAAATCAATAATAGCATCATGGTCAGGACGCTCCCGAAGCGGAGAAGACTCATACAAACCTTCCAGATACTTCTCCTTACGCTTGAACAAGTCTTCAATCTCATCCAGAGTCATGTCTCCACGATGAACAGCTTTAATCTGCTCCCGAGCGCGAGTCAGGTCAACATCTCCATCCTTAAGAATCTGCTCGCATTCATCAAGCAGACGGATGATATGTCCGGCAAACTTTACATCGAATCCGAACTTCTCAACAATAGCTTTGCGCTTCCCCTGACGGTTCTGCGATTTCGCTTTATTCAACTGGCTCCAAGCGTATCCTTTGAACTTGAAGAATGCTCCCTTATGAAGAAACATCTTACGATTCACGCGAACCATCTCCCCGATACGCGTGGACTTCAGAACATACTCCTGTTTCGTAAACAGGCTGTCAACCATGTTCGGATTGTTCTCCGCAAGCAGTTTGAAGTATTTTACAATATTAAACAACTGGATATCGACATCGAGTCCGTCATACGACATTCCGTGCTTTTGAAGTTGGTCGAAATTCGGGAACTTCTTGTGGTATCCGTAAATGAATCCGTGATGAAACGGGAACACAATATCCTTCGGCGGAATCGTGAAACCGTACAGGTCATAATCCGATTTCTCGGTATACGTATCATAAGCACGGCTCCCCATCATCGTGATATACTGGGCATTCTCCAGAATCCACGCTTGAACTGAGGGGTCGCTCTTAATCCCCTGATTTACGGTGTTCATTACGCTCATTTATCTTCCGCTCAAAATAACTGTAAACACTATTGACTTCTTCCGTAGATGATAACATCGTACGCTTAAGCATATCGCTGTAATCCACTTTGAATTCGATGAAATTGATTATGCAGAACTCAATCATATGTCCGACTAAGTTCTGTTTGGCGTTCTCCCGGTTATGGTTCATCCAGTGGAATTCGTTAAATCCTGTTTTATGCTGGAACCACTCCCAAAAATCTTTCATGCTCACTCTCCTTGAAGTTATTAAACCATGCTCGCGGCTGTTTATTTTCCGGGACTTTATACTCTCCAGTAAAATCCGGATAAAGAACAGTCAATCCGTCACGCTCCGCTTGCTCCGGAGTATACGGGTCATTAATCCCTATTACAATGCACGCTTCAAAATCAATCCCATAAAGATATGCAAGTTTAGGCGCATTAATATAATGCTCATCGCCATCATTCTTACTAATGACTTTTCCGGGAACGAGGGCATATCGCTTAGGCTTCAGTGTCTTCATCCTCTTGCTCCTCAAGCTCTCCCTTCAACCCTTCAGCTACAGCGTCCTCGATATCCTCTGACACAGCGTCTACAATATCCCCGATTGTTTCCTCCGTAATAACGTGGCTATATCGTACTCGACGCGTCCTCGATTCATTGTTAGTAAGACATTGGTCACAGATAACGAGCTGGAGTGCGACTCCCTCCCCCTCAACAAGCGAATCAAAGAAACTCGAACCAAACGTCCCGTCAGCACTGAAGCGGAGTCCGTCGCCGGGACTCTTCCAGGGGTCTTCTCCCCGCATCGCTGAGGAGAGTTCTTCTCCGCAACAAAAGCACGTAACTACTCGAGGGGGTCGTATAGTTGCCAAATCATTCTCCTATCTGTTTGTCTGAGGAATCGCAGTGACCGGCCCGCCGGTCTTATTCTTCGGCTTTTTGACTTCTTTCTTCACAATTTTCAACTGCGGTTCATCGAAGAACTTGTCATCATGCGTCGAGCCGTCGTCTTTCAGCTTTGTTGAACGCACTCCGTACGTGTTACAGTTATAAAGCCACTGAGTTCTGGCTACGACTATTCCGGTAAATCCGGCAATAGTATCTTCAACTTCATCGCCCAGGTTGAACTTAAACTTCGGCTCCTTCGGCTTCCTCTTTCTAATCGGCATCTGCAATTCCTTTACTAAGTTCCAGGTCTTTGCTTAACATCGGGAAAATGCTCACTCAACAACTCGTCAGGTGTTTTCCCGTCCATTGGATATTTCTCTTTCAATTTCTTGCACATATCACAATTATCCGGGTGCGTACGGTATGGGTCTTTATTGCACCAGATATGATGACGATTCTTATATAAATCCTCCGACATCAATGCTCCTCCGAGACGAAGCGTCGTCGGGTCACACTGCTTCGCTGCAATCGCAATCTCGGCTCCGCGAATACGGTCAACAAACTCTCCGGTATTCGTTATAAATCCTTGATTCGAAGTCCCTTTTCCCTTGAACTTCCCGTCCGCTCCGTACTGAATAATTATCCGTGAATGGTTGCGACCGGTGTAGACTTTCCCGTCATTCCCGAGAATCGCTGCATCCTCTATTCTGAGGTCGGACACGCCCCTACCTCCTCCCGCAGATAATACAGACGAGCATCCGGCTCATTATCCACAGACTTATCCTCGACAATGAGCATGATTTTGACATCGCTGGAATCCGATATTTTCAGGTCTTCGTTTTCGCTGAAAAACAGATTGTTAGCTTGGATAATCCGAGTGACTTCTTCATCGGTCGGTATATGACTAAGCTCAGTCACTATCCGCTCTTTCCACGAGTCGTATACAGCGTATCTTGACATATTCACTCTCCGCAAATTAAATATTTGTGTATATTTTTCTATTAATTATTTCTGATATATGACCTTTAGAGGTCTTAAAATCTTTAGCAATACTTTTCAAAGAATCTCCCCCGACCCTACGTTTACGTATTTCCTTTATTTGAGAATCAGAAAAGCGCCGTCTCACAGAAGCGGCTTTGAAAGCTGTCTTAATCCTGGCGTCAGAAGGTGCGTCCATCATATTCTCGCTATGCGTCCCAATTCCAATATTATCCCAACTATTATCTAATTTATCACTATTAAAATGCCTTACTTCAATCTCGTCATCAAAAATACTATCTCCAAATTTCTGGTATGCTTGTAAACAATGGACCGATAATCCACAAGTTTTTTTGCCAACCTTGACAGATATAGTATGATATCCTTTCGAATTCACTCCTCCGATAAGCTTCTTACCTAACGGGTTATGGGGAATTCCGTCTTTAGATACTCTATACCCATCCCTGTAAACACGCAAAAGTATCTTCGACATTTTACTATCTCTGCGCATACCGCCCCTTAATTAAAAACTTGCGGAGGGAGGATTCGAACCTCCGAGGACTTGTGGTCCTACGAGCTTATGAGACTCGCGAGCTAAACCAGACTACTCTACTCCGCATCATATTCAGTTATTCAGAAACTTATTCCTCAACGCTAAGGCTTCCTCGTAATACTTCATCACTTTCTCAGTATCTTCTTTATTCAAAGTACGCATACTCATAAAGCAGGGGAATCCATTGACTGCTCCGGGTCCCGCTTTATCCATATACTCATAAATCATACATATATTCTGATGCTTCAACTGGTCAGCGGTCTTATCATCCATAAGAGCGAGAATCATAAAAACATGTGGGAGCAAATCCTTATTCTCAACCTGACGGTCGCAGAATATCTTCCCTTCAACAATCCCGAGCGCTATCTCCTTAAGCACCGAATCCTCCTTCGGCACATAATCAAGCGGTTCTTCTTTGTCTGTTTTCTTATCGCTCTCGTCGGTCATATCATTCCTTATCAGGAACATCCAGTTTGAATAATTCTCGACACACGTAAAACACTTTCTCAATAGCGTCGTCGCGCATCTTCGCCCACTTCTTTTTGAAACTCAGTTCACGAACTCCGATATACTTCTTATATTCGGGAGTAGGGTCTGCTTCCGGAATACGGAGCGATGCTTCCCCGAACCACCAGCTCCAGCTTACTGCTCCCTGCTTAACATGGTGGTCTTTTGAAAGCAAGTTCATTACAATGCGTCCCGGAAACGTATGCATATCATACGCAAACCAGTCCACTTCATCAATGTGAAGCGGTTCGATAGCATCGATAAAACTATCATCCTTCAATGCAGTATCTTCGTATCCGTCACGGAGCATCCTGAGTAATGCTACGAGTGTTAAATCAATATCGACTTTGCTGTTACTTAAAAGCTCGTCCATAACTGCACGAGGAGCTTCCTGTTTCCCAATAGGTTCGTCAAACACGCGTCCGATAGCTTCGAGTCCATCTTCCTTCCTGGCGACTGCGAACATAGTCGAAATGACTTTCGACAAATCCCCGTCCTTCCAATGGTCTTTGAAAAACATCAGGTCAGTAATCTTCTCGTATTCCTTTGTATCTTTGACTTCGTTAAAAGCACGACAACAATGTCCGTCCTTCTGCGACTTCGCAAGAGTATAAGTTACTCTTAGAGGATGCTCCTCAACATGTTGATACAGGTTCATACACGTATATACATCTTCAGGAATAATAACTTTCAAACGACGAATAAGTGATGCTGGCTGCATGTCGTGAAGCGCTTTCGCTGCGCGGACGGCTTTCTCAGCATATCCCCGGCGAATATATTTCTGCATCGCACTCTTATATATCCCGACAGTCGCCATGTAGTCGAGATAATACTCCCCGACAATCTCCTCGCGGGAGATGCATTCACGGAGGAAGCGCAACATCGATTTGCGGTTCTTCCCGTCCTTCTCAAGCTGAACGAGTTCTTTCATCTCCTTGACGGTGATTTTCTTCTTCTCGTCCTGCGCGCGCAGAGACTTCTGAATCTGCGGGATAGGCTTCTGCATCAAGTCGTCGTATACTGGCTTTCCCCTGTGCTTAGAGATAATATCATCCATTGATTCGAAAGGCATTTCACTCTCCTTTTAACGTACGCTTGTATTATATCATATATTTAGTATATGTCAAGTATAAAATTGAAAAAATATGGCTTTTCGTAAGTGTAAAATCCCCCGCCGGCCCGGAGAGTGAATAACGACCCGTTAAAGGGCCGAGGTAGGCCGTGCGGGGGAGTTATTATATCCAACCTAAATTAGCAGCTCGCCATAGAACAAGGTCAACAACTCCTATGCGCTCACCCAGCCGCTCTGCAAGTCCTTCGCATAATTCCGAAGGGGTCATTCCATAATTATCAGCAATCCGAACAATATGTCTGTCAGGCTTGAACACTTCTAGTCCGCAATTCTTCGCTAAATGGAACTTAGTAATTTTACCGAGTCCGTCTAATGTTTCAAAGTATTTTATTTTTTCTTCGTCCGTCTGAAGACTTTCGTATATATCGAATCGCTCATCACGCTCATCCCACGCTGATTGGATGGCGCGGGCTTTGTTTTTATTTTTGAACACATCCTTTACTGGAACACCTTCCTTGATGGCATCGATAACTTTCTTGAATATCTGAACGGCTATTTGGTACTTCATTCCGGAATTGCATATTACAAAGATGGTCTCATACGCGAGAATGACTGAATTATGCGGAGCCTTCACTTCGTCGGCCCAGTCAATCTCATCCGCATATCCGGCGTCGATTATACGTTTTTTCAAATCAAGATATGTATCAGGACTCACAGAAAACATCATCCACAACAGTCAATTCAAAACTCGGTCCAGGAACAATATCCCCAAACCCATCATACGGAACAAGCAATCCGTCCTCCAGGCGATAATAACAAACAGCATCGAAATTAAATCCGTGGAACTCGGGCCACTCCCCTCCAAGAAAACGCTTTACTAATGCGGGACTGATTTTAGTAAGGTCTTGTTTATTGTTGAACCATTCGGTCATATTCATACTCTCGAATTATTGAACCAACCAGACAACTGTAGCATCCTTTGCTTCCTTTCCGTCAAACATACTTTTGATGAGCACTGCTGTTTATATTTATCACACATAATTATCTCTTCGTCACCCATAAGTCGCGGTGAACGTACTTTCGTATTATATGCTATTCCAGTAGCCCTGCATTCAAGATACTGCTCACGGAACGAACGCGGCTTACTTCTTATCTTCCGGACCATCTATCAGCTTCGCTCCTGGCGGAAGAAGAATTCGTCCGCGTCTGCGAATCTCAACGCTCCCGTTAACAAAGAATGGTTTTGTAGGCTTCACTCCCCTACGCAATGCATCAAAATGCTGAGCCAATCGTCCGAATGCTTGATATATATCCTCGGCTTCAAATTCAGCATCACCTACTAAACGGTATACTGTCATCTCACTCTCCTAAAAAACTGGCGGGGCAAGGTCTGTTTACGATGGTCCCGTCGATAAACTCGAGGACACGCAAACATTCCAGGGGACGGCTCGGTCACTACGTCAATGCTGATAATCCAAGATGCTGACCGCCCACGTACTCGCTCCAGAGCCGGTTGACGCCCCCGCTCTCATTGCAAACAAACGCTAACCATTAATATCAGCAGCGAACTATGGCGTACGAGAAAAACACAATATAGTTTAATGATGAATACTACTCGCAAGTACTTCGCAGTCCGCTGAACCTAAGTACCAAGGCATAAAAACTAACACCACACTACTTTATTGTCACGAATAAAATAGTGAGACTTGCACGGCTCATGTGAATTATAAACAGATGGGGATAAAGTAACATTATCCCCGCTCCGGGCATAAGTCCAACAATAAATCCCATCCTGTGCAATCGGAGTAACTGTCAACGCTCCGCACCCACAGCAGCACAAGTGGATAGCTGTCCCGTAATATTCTGAAACATATAGTTTTCCATGCTCTTTATCCTTCGGAATCTCTTTAACAAAAACAGGTTCCAATTCAGTAAGTCTTTCCATCGTCACCTGTTCTGATTAACAACTGACCACGCCTGGGCAATAGCGCTACCCTCGCAGTCACTCGTATTCCCGCCATCGGCAATACAACTGTCGTAAGCGCTATTAAATACATTCACCCATATCTCACGAAGACGCTGAGATAATGCTTGGACATTATCCGGAAGGTCGGGGTCATCAGGACCACTGTACGGTTTAATCACGTCCAATGGTCCCCCCTCAGAGACTTCCTTTTCTTCTTTTTTAAGTATTCCTTTGAACTTAGCCATGCTATGTTCTCCTCAGTATTACATTCGTAACAGAGAAAATCCCCGTTCTCCGCGTACCATCCATATCTATCAAGACTTCCCTGCATATCATCAATATTAAGCAGGAGTTTTCCAGTGCAACGGCACTTATCGCAAACTAAAGTTACATGAACTTTATAATCTTCACCGAATATCCCTTCCATTTGGTCGCTCATTAGGCTTATCCTTATCAAAAGCTTGAGGATAATCCCGCCTGAGCACTTCAAGCTCTGCTGTACCAACTAGGCGATGTCCCGAGCACGGCTTACGATGTCCACAATTCGGACACGGAACTTTCCCAGTCTTCCCCGTGAATACTTTTTTACAGTATCGGCAGATGAAATGTTTCATTTTTCAACGTACTCTCTGTTATCGCCTTTCCTCGGATTCTCGGGTTTACGCGCGGCATCTATGGCGCGCTTACATGTCCCGCACATATCCTTACCTTCAAACGTTATCAGAGTATCCGTTTCTTTTCCACAAATCTCACATTTCATTTTGGCGGCTCCTTCAATTCATTAACGTGCATACGAATCAGGGTGAGAAACTCTCCCTCGTGATGTAACTTCACGAGATAGTTATTCCCGTCCTTTACAACATAAACCTGCCCGACCATGTAAAACTCCATGTTAAAATATCGGGCAACAACTTTCCTTACTTTTTTTGAGAGAGTATCGCGTACTCCCTTCTTCTCGATATTTTTCCCCTTAAGCCAATGAACACATTCGCTCAAATCCGATTGAAATTTGTCGAACTGTTCCTTAGCAGCGCCCTCCTCTCCGACGAACGGCTCCTGCTCAACAATATCGAGTGCTTCACTTATCTCAACTCTCTTCTCCTCCATCACACTACGCCTTTGCGTAATACTTGCTCAGATGGAGGCTCCCACCGTTCCTGGGGTCCTTTGATACGGGGACTTTCCCTACGGCGTACGAATTTTTATCTCGCCCCTTCCCCTTTTGCTTCTTAAGAGAATCTACTCCACACGCTTCACGAAGCTCGGCAATACGTGCAGATTCGCTCTGAGTAATCGGTATCTTAAACTTGATATAAAACTGACCACCTGTCTCATCAACTCCGGTACAATCCTTACCGACAAGGTTTTTAGCTCTGCGTAAACTCATTCCTGGCATGCTTCTTCTCCTTTTAACCAGTCCCAACATTTATAAGTAACGATATCTGAGACGTGGCTTTTTTCCAGTCCCCATATCTTCGCAATTTCAACATTCGAATGTCCCTGTTTATGCATCAGGCGTATCTTTATAATATCATCTGCGGACAGCTTGCTATTCGGGTTCTTCTCTCCCCTGATGTGCGTTCCGTGACGAAATTTATCTTTTGAGTTCTCACTGCGCGTTCCCCACGTCAAGTTAGTGCGGTAGTTATTCAGTTTATTCCCGTCAAGATGCCGCGCTTCCATTCCCTCCGGTCGAGGTCCTTCATAAGCTTCTAATACAAGTCTGTGAACAGGGTATGTTTTCGTTTTACTGTGTTTAGAAAGAACGACATGTAAATATCCGCGACTTCCAACAGACTGCTTAAGTATCCTGAACCCGTCCTTCCGTGAAGCAATCCTTCCGAGATTGCTGACAAAATAATCGAGTCCATACCCGTCTATCGGTATCCATTCTTCTTTAGGTTTCATACCCGCAATATTTTCCATATCCCGGCTGACATTCTGGATTGGACTTCGCTCGTCTGCGCTCAACGCGGACTTTGCGCTTCTTAAGGAACTTATGATACGAGTTCCCTCGTCCCCTACTGCTTCCATCAGCCTGCTCAACTTTAGCTACTTTATCGCTCATACACATCTCCATCATGTGCTTGTATCCAAGCTGTCGGTCGGCAAGAAAGCAGCTACCAGGGAAAAAAGCAAAGACCTGGCATCAAGAACCGCCCGACAGCGTTACCATGATTTCCCCAACAATATATTGCTAATCGCCTGCCGCGTAACTCCGAACATAACAGCAACCTCACGTTGGGGCTTTGTTCTCCCTATTTTACGAATCTCATTAACATCATTTTCAGATAACTTACTATTAAAATTCAACTCTCCTTTCTGCGGAGGGCATATCGGAGCAGTGTAAGTCCCATGAATTATCGAATCACGTATATTCTCACTATGCGTTCCCCACGTCAGATTGGTCAGCCGATTATTCTGTTGGTTTCCGTCCAAATGCCTTGCTTCCATTCCATCTGGACACGTGCCAATAAATGTCTCTAGCACTAGTCTGTGAACTTCTTTTGAGTATAGTCTTCCTCTTGCACACAACCCTACTTTTAGATACCCGTTAGCTCCGGCATTCTGCGCTAGTATAAGTGTCCTCCCAAACTTCTGCGACCTTACCCGCCCAAAGCTACTTACACAATAATACTCAAAATCACTAACAGTTTTCCATACTTCTTCCATATACTAACTCTTAAAAAGAGATTGTCACCTTGGAGGTGGGGGGAATTGCACCCCCGTCCTGTAATGCCTCATGCATCGCGTCTACAATCATAGCCAGCGAGCGTCGTAATTTAGAAGCTAGTAACTTGTCTGGCTCATTCCTAGCGTTCGAGTCTTCGTTGGTTTCTCTGCTCTCAGACGGTAAAGACTTCCTCTTCCGAGCACAGCCGATACATTTACGTCCCTCGCTATAATATCGGCGTCATGCAGCAGGGACGGGTGCGTTTAAGCAGCCATTTTTACTGGTTTTGCATTTATCATGCTTGAGTGGATTGATGACGGGGCCAACCACTCATCCCCGGATTGCAGCTTAACAGTCTAACATCCAGTCAAGCCTAAATCACCCCCATTTTCAAAGAACAAAATATGGCAGAGGGATGAAGCTTTATACTACGGTAATCCGCACGTCACTTTCTCATCCTTCGAATGACGATTGCTCAACAATGCGCAAACACAAAGTCTCTACCAAAACGGGAACGTCCGCAGCGAGAGGGATTCTAACCCCCATCTGTCCTTTTGCCAGCTTTCATGGCTCGGCGCATCACTCCGCCCGTAAATAAATCGTGCTCCGCACACTTCCACTACGAGCCGCTCCCTAGCGGTATATCATAAGTGGCAAGGCAAGGAATACGGTACGCTATTTTCAGACGCGCGTTCGCCGATATACTAACACGCCCTACTTTTACGTGCCGGCACCTTGCATGGCAACAATGTTAACCGTGTCCATCCAGTAAACGTTCATTGCTTCAACGATTCCCTCACTTGTAGCAAGGTTCACTCCACTCCAGCTCACTGGTTAAATGGGCAATCAATAATTCCCACCCCGGTAAGAAGTTTTTCCGTTCTGAAACTCCAAAACACTCGCCACTAAATTTCAAAGAACAAATCAGCAAGTCAGCTACGCTCCCCGTTGACAATGTAGCTGAGCCCTCACTCGGAACCCCGTTGGGCAGCAATCTTTGAATCGCACTGCTGCGAGTGTTTCGCATCTTGCTAATAATATCTGGTAGGAAGAAGGTTATATCCGGTATCAGCTAGCTCCTTTTGCACTCCACGGTTACAGTACGCAAAGTTAAGCATGCACGAAGACGCACGCTCGCGACTCCATCCCTCCACGCACTATAAACGCTTCCCCGGAAACTCCCTATGTGTTATAAAAGAACGTACCGCTGATTTGACCAGGCTGGCTCAGCGGGCGAAGCCTCGGTAAGTCCGACTACCACTGGTAGCGGGTCCTATTTATCAACTAACAAACTTATTAAACTAAGGTTATTTTTTATCCGCTCTAACACGACAATATTAAAACAATGAGAATGGTATGCCTTCTGACGATAACAAGGATTTTCAGGGGCATACTTATCTACTTCAGAAACCATAGGCTCTCCTGCTTTAATACCATTAAAGCATTTAGCACACTTAACCATCGGCTTTATCTTCAAATATTATATTAAATTCTTTTCCGCTCATCATTCGGTACTTTATTTCTTTGTTAACAACTTCAATAAAATGCTCCATTAACTGACAATCTTTTCGCGCTGGCCCGCCGTGACGGACGGCTGTAAACGAGTCTCCTTCTTTAACGTGAGTCAACCCAGTAACAGAAACTTCCATAATATCACTCACTCTTTACAAATCCTCCTCCAGCAACTTCGTGCACATAAACGTGTCCGTCAATAACTTCTGAATAAGCTTCGCGAAGCTGAACCTTCCGCTCTGTCCCATTATCGTAAACTGCGAAACAAGCTATCTCCCAAAATCCAATGTCCATGTACTTCTGATAGTTATTCATCCACTTGCGCTGCTTATTCTTTACGGCTGCTTCATATCCGGTGTGAAGAACATCTATACACTGGTCATCCTCACAATAATCACATCTTCCATTATGATTCTTTTTATCACTGCCGTGCGACATTCGGTCTCGCGGAACAGAAAACCATTTGCAATCAGCTATAGAAAGTATATCCGAAGTCACGTCAGAACCCATATACGAATTTCGATGATTGGACGCTTCCATATTACTCGGCTTTGGTCCCGGATTATAGTGCGGTACATGAACACGGTACTTATGCGTCCAAGTTCCGTTAGGCAACTGAATTAATCTGTTATGAAAACGAGCGTCCAATAAGCACAAAGCTACTCCGTAATGCTTGGTGCGTATACGACGCTCGTATATATTCAGATAATTCGCGAATTTCTGATTAGCATAAATCCCTTTACGCTCCTTCTCCGAATCCCATTTTGAATACGTTGTCGCTAATCGACGTTGATTATCAACAGATTCCATTCGAAAAACATACTTGATTATTTTCGCTGTTTTCAAAGGCTCGAGTATAACGGGCGGCTCTTCAATGCTGAGATACCGCTCATCATTATGAAGCGAGCCCCCTGGGTCAAGTACACCATCAGCATCCGGAAGGTCATCTAAAATAGCTGGGGTGTCTAAGTTGAACTCGAGTTCCTCGGTCTCAGCTACGCTTATTGCTCTCGTGTCAACACAGCCATGAGCTACAAGGAGCGATATCGTGGCAACCATCCCGCAAAACATCCCGAACCAAAATACATGTTCCCCATTCGGCTTACGCCAGCGATACTCTCCCCACTCATTCTTTCTTCTTAATAGTCCCATACGTGTCCCCTAAAATCAGTCTTTTCCGTATGGCTTCGCTAATCCCTTTTCAAGCAATTCTTGATTGAGATTCTTCTGTCCGCTATTCGTATCGTAAAAAACAACTGCGAGCCATCGTCCATATTTCCCTTTCTTCCCTTTATACGACTCGATTACGACATCCTTGCCGAGAATCAAATCGCGAACATAATTGCGGACCTTCAACCCCTGCTCTCTTTCTTCCTTCCTTAGTTCGGGAGTATCTATCCCATACAGACGAATCGTCTGGTCCTTCATCCATATCCCGAAACCGAGGTCAATATCGACAGTAATCGTATCACCATCATAAACTTCTGCAACATGGGCGCGATACACGTAATCGGGTGTTCGCGGAGCTTCGCGCTCAACATTAGTATCTTCAGACATCTCACTCTCCTTAATTGCAAGTGATTGCAAATCGTCTGCGTGTGCAACATCGTCACGCAAGTATAACGTATTATATCCATTAGCAAATAACAGGACAATTAAGAATATGACTACAAAAGGTCTGCGGGTACGGGACGCGTCTCTCCCCACCCAATCCGCAAATGCTTTAATAATCCTCATATTCACTCTCCTGGAGCTGTCGCCTAAAAGCAAACCACCCCGCAAAGGGGGCGTGCATACGGAGCGTCAACTTCAATATACATATTGAAATTATATCATTTAATTGTCCGAATGTCAAGAAAAAAATTATTATTCCGCTAGCTCGCGGGCACGCTCCAGTTCATCAATCATGTCAGAATAGTCAATACCGGTGCGTATCAAGAAGTTTTCATCTTTGTCATACGCTTCTAAAAAAATACCGTCAACATCAGTTGACGGTACAATACGAAGCTTAGATAAGTTATCGTGTTTGTCTGTAATGTTAATAACAATACATCCGTCTTCCTCGAGTTCAATCTTAGTAGCTTTCCCTTTACCTAATCTGGCTTTGATAGACATTTTCATCTCCTTGAAATTCTTCCTTACATATATCCTCGACAGTCATACAATATTTAACATAAGCGCAATAAACTAAATGCACTTTGATTCCCAAAACAATGGTTGTGATTAAAGCAGCAAAAACCCAAGTCGTCTGGTCTTCAACAATGAAGAACGCTCCAAAAATAAGCGCGTATACAAGAAAAGCTCCGTAGAACAATATGTCCAGACGAAGAACTTTTTTAGTTAGCCGAATCGTCTTGAAGAAATCGTCATCGACGAGACCCCCACGATTCTCCGAAAAAGCTACTACTTCACTCTTCCTGCACACGCGCGTCAGGATAAAGTATATCAGCGAAATAATAATAGGCGTTATCGCTAAAAACATATACATCATCTTTACCCCACTAATCCGGCAATCTTCGCTACAGAACGTGCCTCTGAAAGTTTACGACGAATCTGGTCGCGGAGTTCGGCAATGTCCTTCTTGGCTACAAGGTCAAACTCCCCTCTGAAACGGAATCCAAGTCCATTCTCAAGTATGACATATACAAACCCTTCGTGCGGAATAAATCCTTCGACTTTAGTGTTCCCCACTTTCAGGCAATCGAGTTCTCGAGCATCCTCGATTGTCATACCTCCATTCAAATGCGCTTTGACGCGCTTCCTGGCGCGCGAGCGGTTGCTGGTACGTATCCCGAGTTCAATGGCTCTCCTGGATACAGTAGATGCGCTGCATCCGAGTTCTTCAGCAGCCTGCTCCCCGGAAAGTCCGCGCGTAATCAACAGATTGTGCAGCTTACTTTTCGATATGCTCGTACGGGGGGCACTTCTCGGTTTCCGCTTCTTACCCGATGTCTTCTTGCGTTTTGCAACTTCCTTCGGGTCCTCTTTTTTGACTTTATCAGTCAAACCCATCGCTTTAACACGGTCGTAGATTACGTGATATCCGCACTTCAGGATAGTAGCCATCTTCCGATAACTCATCCCCTTATTAATCATACTTTTTATCACGTCATCCTTAACGTCCTTCAAAGCACCAGCTCTAATTACTTCTTTCTTCGCCACTCTCTAAATCCTCCAGTAATGTAAACGCTTCGCTGCCGCAGACGTTACAACGCCCGCCCCCGAATCCTTTTCCGGGCAATCGGTCATAATTCCTCCGAACCGATGCGACAGTATCTATAAAATTGCAGTTCAAACACTGAACTACGTCAAATTTATTCGGCTTATGCCATATCTCTATTGACTTCATTCAAACTTGTCGAGAGACATAAATATCTGTCTCTCAAACCCTTCCGACTTGAACCAGAGATAATCCCCGTGCTCCTTAACGGCTGACACGGTAGTCGTATACGTCCTTCCTCCGTCATCATCAATAATGAGCATGACTATCGTCTCGTCCGGCAAACACTGAACGATGTGGTCGTTCAATCCCCACGCATCGGCTTTACGGAAACGGTGTTTCTTCTTGAGATGCTTGATATAATGAAGATGCGAATTCACTGACTTAATCTGTCCGATATCTCTCCCCCGCGATTCTGAATGAAGCTTCAATGTTATATGTCCATAGTTGCTCACATCAATACGATTCCCCGATTTATCGGAACCGACAATAGCTGCTTTCAGCTTCATCGCATCTTCTTTTGTAAAACTCATATCAGGTCAATCCCAAATAATCCATATCCCGGCATCCCGAGCAGTCGCGCAAGTCTCTTTATACCATCAGCTAATTTACGATTCAATCCCGCTGCTCTGGCAAATACTGGAAGGGCTTCCAAAGCGTACTCTCGGGCTTTAGTCTCCTGTCCCTGGAAAAAGAAATCTTCCGTATTCGTAATCCGGTCAACAGCTTTGACTATAACGGCTTCGTTTAATCCATTCTCTGCTAGGTCCGCTAAGAACGCTTTCTTATCCTTCTTGTCTTTATCGTCCAGCGTTACTTGAGCTACGATGCTGGCAACGGTGTTCCCGAACATGTCGCGGATATCATCAATAGTATGGTCGGAATCCTCGACAACATCATGAACCGCCATCGCAACAAGCATCTTCTCGTTATCAATCCCGAAATTCGACATGTAGCGGACTCCGGCAGTACAATGCGTCAGATACGGTATCCCCGTAAACTTACGCGTCTGGTTATAATGCGCTTTCATCGCAAATTCGATTGCTTTTTTCAACTCTTCCATCACTCGTCTCTTTTCCGGTTTTTCAGATAACCCTCAATCACAAAATAAAGTCTCGAGATTGTCCCGTCAGTAAAATAGTTCATAGAGTTCACGCTCGTCTTAACAGTTCTCCAGAACACGACGGGCATCCCGTAAATATCGTATACTTCAGCATCCTCCCACAGCTTGTCAGTCATTCTGAATGCTCTGCTTATAGTCGTATACGTACGCTCGAACGCGGCAACGTCCGGCGCGAGGTCTTTCTCTCTCGTGTCAGTACTAACACGGCGTACTTGTACGTAAGGTATTTTTCCCGGAAGTTCTGATATCCTGTGAAGCGTATCAAAGAATTCATGCTCATTGCATCGATTAAGTACAATAGATATCCGGGCTTCTTCGGTCTGACGCATTATCTCATCCCAGTCAGGGATGTCGCGTCTTCCGAGAATCATCTGGTTAGTAATTGGATTGAATGAATGTATGGAGTACCCGATTTCATCTTTACAAAGTTTAATAGACTCCATCGCGTCAAGCGCTTTGTATCCGTTTGTCCGAATCCCGCACGTGAACCCACGTTCCTGAATATGTTCTATCAGCCACGGTAAGTGCGGGTACAAAAGCGGGTCGGTATTCTGTCCGGTCAGGTATATCTTTTTTATTCCCTCGTGCTCAGCAATAGTAAGAAACTCGTCAAAATTCTTCCAGTCATTGAAGTGTACTTTCAATTGGTTTTGCTTACACAATATATCCTCAATATCTTTCCCGAGACAGAAAAAACAATCAACGTTGCATTTTCCAAGCAGGTTGATATTCGCAAACGTATAAGCATCCCGCTCCCTGTTCTTATCATTGCTCATGTCACTCTCCGTTATCGAATAATCCAGACTTCAGAATCTTTATTCTCAATATACCAATCATCATACCAATACCATTGATGGTCAAACTCATCATAGTAATAAGCTTCTATAGTGCTATACAAATCGGCAACTATTGCGCACTCCTCTCCAGGAAGTATATCAATAGTGTATGTCTCTGAATCAAAAACGTAATCTATCGAGATATACAGTCCGGTCAGGTTATAGACTCTTACGTCCAACTCGGACTCATAATCAGTGTTATCGACATTACATCCAATAATAAATGCAGCGATAACAAGTAACGGCAATACTCGACTCATAATCACTCTCCTAAGTCTACGCTTATATTATAGCGTATAATTATGATATGTCAAGCAAAATATAAAAAAATTCCCGTCCCCAGGGCTTACCTGAAGACGGGAACGCCGTAATCAACCACAATCGGTTGCCGTATTACCTTGTTCTTTGTATTACATAAACTTGCATTTATGAAGGTCGTATCACCATACGGACAGGAAACTCCGTAGGCGCTATGAATGTGTCCGAAAATATGATACTTCGGTTTTATCCTCCGTACAGTATCGTACAGGTCTGCGCACCCTACTGGAATCCCCCGAGATTGGTCGAGTATTCCGGCGGGCGGGGTATGGGTAATCAGGACATCAACATCCTCCGGAATCATATCCCACTTATCAGCAAGAGCTTCTCCCCGAGGAAGATTAAATGCCCAGTCCTCAAACTCCGGCTGCCACGGGCTTCCGTAAAATTTAATTCCGTCTATCGTGATTTGGTCATCTTCAAGATAGTATGCGACTGAATAGTCAAAAAAGTTCGGGATTTTATCCCAGTATTTCTGGAAGCATTTATCGTGGTTCCCGGCAACAACAATTTTATACGGATGCGGAAGGTATCTGATGAATTCTATAAATGCTTTGACTTCCTTTCGTCCCCCGAATGCGCATATATCGCCAGCCACAACAAGGACGTCCCCTTTAGGAACATCAAAATTAAAATTAGCATGAAGGTCTGATATAATAGTTAAGCGCATTTCACTCTCCGTTTAAGTGCCGAGGCGAGCAGCCCAGGGTTCCGCGTGATTAGTGGAAGATGCTGCTCACCTCAGCGTGAGATTGTATTATACCATATATTTTTAATTTGTCAAGTAAAAAATGGTATCCCCGGATGGAATCGAACCATCATCTAAAGCTTAGGAGGCTTTCGTAATATCCATTATACTACGGGAACATGGTACTCCCTGAAGGAATCGAACCCTCATCATCAGCTTAGAAGGCTGTTGCACTTTCCGTTGTGCTAAGGGAGCATGGTGGACGGGGTTGGATTTGAACCAACGACTCCTGCATTTTCAGTGCAGAGCTACTACCTGGCTGAGCTACCCGTCCTCTTCATTTCTATCTTCCTCATGGTCATTATCGGTCTGCACAGTGCATCCCAACTTATTAACCTCGTCACACACATCTTTAAGAAATTCTCTCGTACCGTCACTGGCGTATGACTCCCATCCTTTTTCGTAATCCCTCGGATTAATCCATCCGAATATGCTGAAATCCTGGACGTATTCGAGTCTCTTAAATCCGCGTTCCTCAAACTCATTAATAAATCTTCGGTCGGTAACAACTTCTGACGAACGCACAGTCGGTTGACGATGCTTGCGCTCACTACTACTATAAAGTCTGTAATGACGCGCGATAGCTTCCTCTTCAAGAAGGCTATATATTCGAGCGAAGACTTCTACAGAAATCTTATAGAACTCATCATAGCTGAGTCGCTCTTCGTGCGTCACAATTACACAGCTACTATCTTCAGGAGAACCGTAACCAAAACGATAACAATACATGCATCTCCTTTTCTATCTGGTAGGCGCGGGAAGAGTTGAACTTCCGTTAGAAGTTTATAAGACTTCCGTTCTTACCGTTGAACTACGCGCCAGCTAAAGGTATAAGCTTATCCTCAGCGACAAGCAAATAACAACGATTTCCATCATCCATCTTAAAAGTACAAGGCCACGAAACTCCCCAATGAGACGCACTCCACGACTCACGTGGTTCGTCTTTAATGGTCAGGTCTTCATAATCACGTTCTACATGCTTGACCTTCTGACCTATTCGGAAATCCTTTTTGACTCGAAATGTCCCGCATAATTTTCCAACAAACGACTCACCCATAACCCGCTCCTTTAATATCTGGTGGGCCCACAGGGATTTGAACCCCGGACACGCGCATTATGAGTGCGACGCTCTAACCAGACTGAGCTATGGGCCCGTGATAAATAAATGGTCCTGCGAGGAGGATTTGAACCTCCGACCTCCTCCTTATCAGGGAGGCGCTACTAACCGGGCTGAGCTACCGCAGGATATGGTTGCCCTACAGGGATTTGAACCCCAACTAATTGATTCAGAGTCAATCGTGCTACCGTTACACTATAGGGCAAAATACAGGGTTGCTGCAAAGCGCAACCCCAACTCCTTCTGCTCTTACATCAAAAATAAATGGCAGATGAGATAATATATGGTGGGCGCGAGAGGATTCGAACCTCCGACTTCTTGCTTGTAAGGCAAGCGCTCTAGCCGCTGAACTACGCGCCCAATGGCGAGGGTGACGGGACTCGAACCCGCAAACTTCCTGCTCGACAGGCAGGTGCTCTACGCTATTGAACTACACCCCCGTGTAATAACTGGTGAGCATGACGGGATTCGAACCCGCACCGCAGCATTTAGGCCCAGCCGCTCATTAAGCTTTCCACTCTTTTCTCCCGTATATCCCTTCATCACTGCTTCCTCACCACAGAGCGAACTCTGGTCCCAGGTGTGATAGACAGGTCAGCGAGCACTTACGGGTGCCTCGACAGGTCCACTTAAATCGTTCTACCAATTAAACTACATGCTCAAACATGGTCGCCAGCGGGGAGGTTCTCACTCCCATAGGCGGCTAACTCCTATTCAATCTCGATTCGAATCACCCGCAGCCGACGCGGTACACTTCGAATCTACAGCAGGGAATCGGTCACCCTGCTTGGCATCGCTGGCATATAATTTTCAAAGAACTGGTTACCCCGGAAGGATTTGAACCTTCAACAGCGACATTCAAAGTGTCGTGCTCTAGCCAATTGAGCTACGGGGTATTATATATTTACGAAAGAACAACTGCAAACGATTGCAAAAAAATGGTGGGCCGAGAAGGGGTCGAACCTTCAACCTTCGGATTAAGAGTCCGCTGCTCTGCCATTGAGCTACCGGCCCTTGGTGTGCTGAGAGAGATTCGAACTCAGTCGTCCCAATGAATAATCCTGTGACAGTTAGAGCAAACTACATCGCACTTAGCTATCTCAGCGTCAATTCTTTCAAACGACCAACATCTCGCAACAGCTAACGACAATTCCGAATCTTTGTCCCCGGACTCGCGATGATGAAAATCCAAACATCTTGGGTCACTCATCCCGCACACTACACAAGGATGGCTGCTCTTATAATCAAACAAGTACTTCCTACGAATAGCTCTATTATCGCGATTAGTCTTAACACGCTTAGCTCTATCCCTACGGTAATACTTCTTAGAGTATTCAGCCATACACTCCTTACATCTCGTCTGGAGTCCGTCGGCCTGCTTACTATTTTTAGAGAACAAAGATACGTCTTTACGCTTTCCACACTTTCCGCATAACTTATCCATAGCGATTCCTTAATTATAGTCATCCCTATAGTAGCACTTTTAATCACTATGTCAAATTAAAAATAATGGTGGGACCGGTGGAAGTCGAATCCACAACCCCCGGATTAAAAGTCCGGTGCTCTATCCAGTTGAGCTACGGCCCCGTATCAAGGCTGCAACTCACACTGAAAAGTGCGGTACTCTATCCGTTGAGTTACCAGCCCGTCTACTTACGTTTTCGCTTTCGTTTGTCCACTATATCTATTCCTTTATAATCTTCTAAATACCACTTAATAACAGTCATAACTACGTTCCGAAATTCCACTCCCCACACATCGCAAATACTCTCATGCAATCGGGTCAGTATCGTCTTCGGCTTCCATCCATGCTTCAGCGAATCCTCTACTAAATCAATCCAATCTGGCAACCAGTTGCGTTGATGTAGATTATGGAAAATTACGCCAAAGGCAATCCGTGCCTATCAAAGAGCTTGAAGACTCCCTTCACAACGAGCTTCCCTTCCGGAGTCTTCCCTGAAAAAGAAAGCTTCAACTTCTTCTTACGTCCCATGACGTCTCCTTATATATTGGGGTGAGCGACGGGGGTCGAACCCGTACCTTCAGGGCCACAACCTGACATGCAGAGCCGCTACACTACGCCCACCGTGTAAATCATGGAGCGGGTATGGAGATTCAAACTCCACCTTCTAGCCTGGGATGAATCACATAACCCACTCTTCTTTTTCAAATCCTACAAACTCCTGAATAGCGCCATATAATTTTTGAATAACTTCCGTACAACAAACTGAAACATTACACAATCCATAAACATTTGATTTTCTTTTATGCTTAGAACTACTCGGATATCTATCAACTTGCGGCTTCGTAAAATTATCAATAGATATACCTAAAAGCTCTGACCAATATTGTTCAATGTCACTGACAGTCAGCCCCTTATCAGTATAACAAACAACATATGCTCGCATCTTATCACTAGAAACATTAAAGAACTTACGCAAAAACTTAACATAAAATAACATCATATTCTCGTCCATATTTGAAAACTTAGCTTGGTTTCGCAACGTCTTACTTCCTTCTGCCCAATATAACATGCACCCTGCTATGAATTCAGGGTCTCGTTCCCGAGCAAGCTCTCTTCCATCATTTTGCCACTGCTCTCTAAGCTTACGATAATATTTTTTCCTACGCTGCCCTTCAGCATATGGACCTTTTCTCGAATTATCGTAGATAATTTTCTCCTGCTCAGCAGTAAGCTGTATATCACGAACCCACACACTAACCGTCCCTTTGCTTACGCCAAGCTTATCAGCAATAACTGATAAAGGAAGTCCATCCTCCTTGCGCATCCTACGGGCTTCTTTACGCTCTTTAGCTTTCATAATAACTCCTTAAATAGAACTCACGTATATATACATATATATAGTAGACATAAGTTCTAAAATGTCAACTAAAAAGCGAAAAAAGAGCGAGAGGCGGGCCTCGAACCCGCAACCTTTTGCCTGGGAAGCAAATGCTCTGCCTATTTGAGCTACTCCCGCATTATATCAAAAGTGTCAATGAAGCTAGCGTGCTAATCGCTGACACTATACCCGCATGGAGTGAGCGACGGGGGTCGAACCCGCGACCATCAGATTGGAAATCTGAGACTCTACCAACTGAGTTACGCTCACATTCAAATCAATTTTCAAAAGAACAATATGGAGCTGACGGCGGGAATCGAACCCGCGACCTCATCCTTACCAAGGATGTGCTCTACCGGCTGAGCTACGTCAGCCTATTAAAATCCAGTTCCGTAAGCGGGATTCTGTTCTATCCTATCATTTATCTTTGCCACTACCATTCCTCATCGGGCTGCTCACCCCCTCGGATAATTCGTGTTGCTCCCTCGGTGGTGCAATCGAGTGCAAACTCTCCCACCTTAAGCAGCGGAGTCCCGACTTTCCTCAGACTTACGTCCGCGATAGGTCGAACTGGATATCTATTTATGGAGCCACGAGTCGGACTCGAACCGACAACCTGTTGATTACAAGTCAACTGCACTTCCAATTGTGCTACCGTGGCATATGGAGCCGGCGGGGGGACTCGAACCCTCCAACTTCCGCATTACGAGTGCGGCGCTCTGCCAATTAAAGCTACGCCGGCTTATCGGGCTGAATGGATTCGAACCATCGGTCTCGTGGCCCCCAGCCACGCGTCTTAAGCCAAGCTAGACTACAGCCCGTTTATTTTTGGTCTGGATGAGAGGATTTGAACCTCCGACTTCGTGCTCCCAAGGCACGCGCCCTACCAAGCTGGGCTACATCCAGATATGGAGCGGGTACCGAGAATCGAACTCGGATTTCCTCCTCGGCAGGGAGGTACATTACCATTATGTTACACCCGCTTATGGTGGAGGCGACAGGATTCGAACCTGCGACAGTCTGCTTGCAAGGCAGATGCTCTCCCGGACTGAGCTACGCCCCCAGTTTATAGGCATCCATATTTACATTGTCAAAGAGCTATAAAATATATTGGTAGCTGAGGGGGGACTCGAACCCCCGGTCTCTGCCTTATGAGAGCAGCGCTTTAGCCAGCTAAGCTACTCAGCCATTTATTCCTGGTGCTTCCGGGGAGATTCGAACTCCCACCCCATCGCTGAGACATGGACCTGAACCATGCGTGTCTGCCGTTCCACCACGGAAGCATGGTACGCGGGAAGAGATTTGAACTCTTACTGTACAGGTTCTAAGCCTGGCGCCTCTGCCGTTGGGCTACCCGCGCATATGGTGTCCTTGGAGGGATTCGAACCCTCACCACGCGATTATGCGGACTAGGCCCTCAACCTAGCGTGTCTGCCATTCCACCACAAGGACAAATCTCTATATTTCAAAGAGCGATATTTGGTCGGGGTGAGAAGATTCGAACTTCCGACCTCAGCGTCCCGAACGCTGCGCGCTAGCCAA
>Ga0180431_10000031_pt1 | contig 179738 bp, 225 predicted proteins | sample SS_ome_11_FD_132459 | JGI IMG/M metagenome (GOLD analysis project Ga0180431, IMG submission 132459) | Hypersaline lake sediment archaeal communities from the Salton Sea, California, USA - SS_1_MS_1 metaG | ecosystem: Environmental > Aquatic > Non-marine Saline and Alkaline > Hypersaline >...
AGCATTTGTGAGATCTGGAAATACAATGTACTGTTACATTGATGGAGTGAGACAAGACGCTGGACAAACATTCACAGGCACAGTTTATAATAATTCTAGCGAATACATGTACGTCGGTGCACTGTATTACAATAGTGCAACATCTGATCACCTCAAAGGTTATTTGGACGAACTTAGAATTTCAGTGGGAACCGATAGAGGTTGGACAGGTTCTACTATTACAGTTCCGACTTCTCCTTATGATGAGTTGACTTGGAATGATTTTGTGGTTTCAAGTGTTTCTGCAGACTTGACAATCGGTCATGTTGAGTTGCTTGCAACGACTACAACTGTACAATCAAACGTGGCAGACGCCACTCTAGAACTTGGTGAGGCTGCAGATCTTTCAGGAACGATATCTTTTAGTTCAACAACTAGCTCATTTATGATTCTCGGCACTACAGAAGTATTGTCAGCTACGGTTAATATAACTTCAGAAGTGGATGCAGAGCTGGCAGCAGGTTTGTTAGAATCTCTGTCTGCTACAATTAACGTTGTGTCTAATCTCACTGCAGCTGTATTAACAATTGGTATCGCAACGCCGTTGTCTGCAACTTGTGCAGTCATCTCGAATACATTTGCTAACTTAGAACTTGGTGTTGACGTACCCCTGTCTGGAACCGTAGGCATAACAAGTGAAGTAGATGCGGAAATTGAACTTGGTATTGTTGAGATCTTAGCATCTACAGGTCCAATCACATCGGTTGTGACAGATACAGATTTAACTCTTGGTATTACAGAGGATTTGACATCCACACCAGGAATTACAACAGAAGTTGATGCATTTATTGACCTGGGTGTTTCTGAACAACTCTCTGCAACTACAAATGCAGTAGTGTTAACAACTGCCTCGATCGCGCTTGGTGTGGTTGAGATTCTTGCTTCATCTGCAACCAACACATCTGTCACAGTTGGTTCTCTACAATTAGGACAGGGTGAAGATCTAGCAGGACCTTGTAATATCACAACAGAATGTGATGGTCTTCTCTCAATCGGTATTGCTGAGATCTTAGCATCAACATCTATTGGTACAGCTGTTGCTACTGCTAATTTGGGTTTTGGTGTAACAGAACCTCTAGAACATACGTTGTTTAGTGATGTGATCACAGGTGGTAATGATTCATATACAAAACTACTCCTCCACTTAGATGCTGACAGAGGAAATACGGGACACGCAATATACAACAATGGAAATGTAGTCCTTGATGCATCTACTATGAAGTTTGGTTCTGGTAGTTATGACTTTGATGGAAGTTCTTGTATCGATGTTGTAGATCATGCTGACTGGGATTTTGCTTCAGGTAATTTTGTAATAGATGCATGGATCAAAACTGCTTCAGGATCTACAAGAACAATCGTTGGTCAGAATATCTCAGGTGGTGCTGACATATGGCACTGGAAATTGAAGAGTGATAATTCTCTCCAATTTGGTATAAGAGTAAGTAGTAGTTGGACCTTTATCTTTAATCCAACGGGAACAACTGTTCCTAGTGATACATGGAGTCATGTAGCTGTTGTTAGAAGTGGTAATACATGGAACATGTACATTGATGGAACGAGAGTTGGACAAACTACATACTCTGGAAGTGTTCCAAATATCTCCGGACAACCCATGAGAATTGGTAGAGTATACGGTGAGCCAGACTTTGATGGTCAGATGGACGAGTTCCGTATTTCTAAGGGAACTGATAGAGGTTGGACAGGAACATCATTTACTCCAGCAACTAGTGAATGGTCTTCAGACTCATATACAAAACTCTTGCTTCATATGAATGCTGATGACTCGGGTGAGAATCACAATGTTACATTATATGGTGATACAGCGCCTGCGCCAGGAAATACAAAATGGAACGGAGCATTCTACTTTGATGGGACTGGTGATTACATGACAGTTCCTGATAGTGATGACTGGGATTTATTTGGTGGAGATTTTGTTATAGATGCTCAACTAAATTTTGACGACTACTCTAGTCATAGAGGAATTATAGGTCAGTATGTAGATGGTAACAACCAATGGGGTCTCTATTTACAATCAACTGGTGTTCTAGTTCTGTATGGAATTAACGGCAGTACAAAATTCCATTATGAAGCATCATTTACAACTACAGGTTCATATGTGCATATAGCTATCGTAAAATCAGGTAGTAATTGCTACATGTTCGCAAATGGTTCTGCCCTCTCAGTTACCGCATATACGGCATTCAGCGCTATGAGCAATCTAGCTACTCCACTACAAATTGGAAGATATAGAACTTCTGATTATATGAAGGGACATATTGACGAACTTCGTATTTCAAAAGGAACTGATAGAGGTTGGACAAGTAGCTTTACCGCACCACCCTCTCCATATGATGATTCAGAAGAGCAACAAGTAAGTTCTTGGTTAGTACAATCAGTTGTAGCTGGTGATATCACTCTTGGTGTTATTGAAGTGTTAACTGCTGAGTGTGTATGTTGGACTTCTATTTCTGGAAGTATAGCTCTTGGTGTTGTAGAAATTCTCGCATCTTCATCGACGACCGCATCTGTGGTTGATGCTGATCTTCATCTTGGTGAAGAGGTAGATGTGAGTGGTCCCTGTGCAGTTGTATCCAATGTAGCTGATACAACATTAACTCTCGGAACAACTGAGCTGCTTGCTTCAACAGCAGGATACGGAAATGGTGCTCAAGCAGAATCTACAACAGCTGGTCTGTTATCAGTCGGTCTTGTTGAAATTCTTGCTGCGACATCTGTATACACTTCAATTGTACAAGCTGATTTAATTATTGGTATTGATGAAGAATTAACTTCAACACCTCTAGCACAATCATCTACTAGTGGTGTATTGACTCTTGGTATTACAGAACCATTATCTGCTACAAATGGAGTTGTTAGTGTCGTCAACGGTGACATAACTCTCGGCGCTGACGTTGTTGTTTCTTCTAGTGTTCTTGTACAAAGTGTTGCTAATGCAGGTCTTACACTTGGTGTATCTGAATCATTGTCAGCAACAGACAATGTTCAGAGCTCATTACAAGCAACTTTAGTTCTTGGTCTTACAGAAGTCTTAACAGCTACAACCAATATTGTATCTGTAACCACTAGTGACCTTACATTGGGTATTGTTTCTGATTTGACAGTCACTTGTGTGGTGGTTTCAACAACTGCTGCAGACATAACTCTTGGTATTACAGAGGTGTTATCATCTACAATTAATTGTCAAACTGCTGTGGATGGCGGCCCACTACTAACTGGTGGTGCAGAAGAATTGTCATGTCAAGCACAAGTAGTATCTAACATAACTGCTACCCTAACACTCGGTATTTCAACAGTGTTATCTGGTTCAACATCTGTTGCATCAAATGTTGTATCATTTATTAATCTCGGTGTTTCTGAACCACTTACAGCCACTTCAACACTAGCTTCTAGTGCAACTGGTGATGTAACTCTTGGTGTTGATGTTGTCTTCACTGGTGGAGCGAATGCAGTTTCATCGACTGCTGGGGATCTATTCATTGGAGCATTTGAAATAGTTACTGCTTCGTCCTCTACAACCTCAACAGTGACTGGTTTATTATCACTTGGTATTGTTGAAGTACTTGCATCAACTGGTCCAATTACTTCTAGTGTAGTTGCGGATCTAACACTTGGTGTTACAGAACCACTGTCAGCAACTACTACCTCTACATCTGCTGTGACCGGTGATTTGAGTCTTGGTGCTGCTACAGAACTCACTTCAACTTGTGATGTTGTATCAGTAACTGCTGGTTCTATTGCTACAGGTATTGTTGAGGTTCTTGGTTCAACTGCTATAACTGCATCTGTGGTTGATGCTGAGTTAACGCTTGGTATTACTGAATCTCTTAGTCATACAGCGGCTGGTGGGTTAGATGAAGATACTGTATTGCTACTCCACATGGATGACACGGGTTTAACAGACTCATCACAATATAGTCACACTGTTACAAAGAATAATCAAGTTGATAGAAGTGGTGCACATAGCGTATTTGGTGGCTACAGTGCAATATTTGATGGAACTGGTGATTATTTAACAGTGGGTGACAGCGATGATTGGGCTTATGGAACTGGTGAATTTGTAATTGATATGAGAATTCGTTTTACCACAGTTCCAAGTGGTGGTTCATGGTGTAATATCGTAACCCAGAAAGAATCTGGTGGTTGGACTAACTATTTCCAACTATACTATGGTGATTCACAGAAATTCGGAGTTGATATATATGTTGGTGGGACACGTCATATAAACTTGTGGACCAACTTTACTCCATCTGCTGATACATGGTATCATTTAGCACTGGTTAGAGATGGTAATGATTTTAGAATTTATGTAGATGGTACAGATAGAACAAGAACGGACACAGGAACTTATCAATGGTCTGGTTCTATTCCTAATTATAATGCTGATCTTTGGATCGGGTCTATAAACGGCGGATCAACAGCAAATGATTTTGACGGCTACATAGATGAGCTTAGAATTTCTAAGGGTACAGATAGAGGTTGGACAAGCAACTTTACTCCACCAACTCAAGCATACTCAGCCGGTTACGTTATTTCATCAGTTGTAACTGGTGAACTGACCCTTGGAATAGATGTTGTACTCACAGGAACTTCAACAATAGTTTCCACTGCATCTGCTGGTGTCCTTGCTACAGGTATAGTTGAGGTCTTGGGTTCTTCTAATACGACTGTGTCAGTTGTTTCTGGTGAATTACAAACAGGCACTACAGAGGTCCTCTCATCTTCAATTAGTCTTATAAGTGTTGTAACTGACGCCGCATTAATTATTGGTGTTAATGAATTGCTTGCTTCAACAGCAATAACAACAGCAGCAACAGCAGGTGAATTAACACTTGGGGTTGGTTACTATATCTCTGGAACAGCGGAATGTGTATGCTCAGTAGATGCTGTAATGTTCTTCGGTGTGACAGAACTCCTTGGTTCTTCAATAATTTCTGTATCTTACACAGTAGCGGAACTCGACACAGGTCTTACAGAACTCCTTGCATCTACTGTTATAACAGCATCAGTAGTTGACGCATGGCTGTACAGAGGTTCAGAAGAAATATTGGCTGGTTCAACAGTCATGACCTCAATAGTAACAGGGGTAATCGAAATAACTGCACTTGCATTGACAAATGCTGGAGGTCACGGGACAGTAGAACATAACGTTGGAAGGTTTTCAGGAGGAAATATTTCACCAGCTCCAGAGGTAGAATAGTATGGCGAGAGATGATGTAGTTTTTCGTAATCGACTAAACGTAAAATGGCATCGTGATTTTAGAGCTTACCTTGTAAAATCTGATGTCAATACTGCGGTCGGTGCGGAACTCACACTTGGTACTACAGAGGTGTTGGAGGCGACAGCTAGTGGTGTAGCTGCGGCTGTCGCCAATCTCACCCTTGGAGTAATTCATCCCATCTCAGGCGGTGTTATTTTAGCGTCCTCGACTGATGCTACATTAACACTCGGAGTGGTTGAAGTGCTCTCTGCATCCACATCCTTTACGTCCGAAGTAGACGGTTTTATAACTCTTGGTGTTGCTGTCGATCTCTCTGGTACAGCTTCTGCTATAACAAACATAACTGCGAGTCTCGAGTTTGGTGTTGTTGAGCTCCTTGGTGCTTCATCTTCTTCTGCATCAACAGTGGCATCTGAATTGACTTTGGGCGTCACAGAGTTAATGACAACAACATCAGCAACCTCTTCGGAAGCCGATGCTCTATTAACTATCGGTGTATTTGAGCTTCTTGGGTCGTCCTCGACCACATCATCTGCAGTTGGTGGCGAGTTAATCCTTGGTATTACTGAGGAATTATCTGTGTCCGCTGGTGCTGTAGCTGACGCATCTGCTGATTTGAGTCTTGGAGCTGATACAGATCTTGAAGCAACTCATTTAGTTCAATCAAGCGTTCAAGCTTCTCTTGCTCTTGGTGTTGTTGAAGTTCTCGGTTCTTCATCCTCAACTGCATCTGTTATTGATGCTGGTCTCACATTGGGTATTGACGAGGTTTTATCAGCCTCTTCTGGTAGCAATTCTAATGTATCTGCGGACTTAACGCTAGGCGCAGACCAAGCTCTTTCCTCAACTGCTGTTATTGTATCGACGACTACAGCCTTATTAAGCCTTGGTGTTGTTGAAGTTCTCGGTTCTGCTGTAGTCACCTCTTCCACAGTTGACGCTACCCTCACTCTTGGTATTGACGAAGTATTGTCTGCGACCATTACAGCACAATCTTCAATTAGTGCATTCTTAATTCTTGGTATAACAGAACCTCTAAGCGCCTCTACCGACTCCTCAACGTCTGTAACTGCTGATTTGACCATTGGTCACGTTGAACTTCTTGCTTCAACTGCTATCTCGGCTTCGGTTGTTGATGCTGATTTGGAGCTTGGTGCAGATACGGCCATTGGTGGTGGAGCTGCTGCTGGATCAGTTGTAACTGCTAATCTGTTTATTGGTCTGGTAGAGTTGCTTGGAGGTTCTGCTATCTCGGTGTCCATTACAGATGCAGAATTAACTCTTGGTATTGTTGAAGAACTATCAGCAACAACAGACCCAGAAGTCCAGATAAGTGGTATTGCAATACTTGGTACAACTGAACCTCTGTTCTCCGGTGTCGTGATTACAAGTGAATCTGATGCTCTCTTGGCAGTAGGTGTTGTTGAAATACTTGGTTCAACTGCTGTCACTTCTAGTACTGTAACTGGTGGTCTTGACCTTGGAGTTGTGACTTCCCTCTCCGCAACGGCGATTATACAGTCGTTCGTACAAACCCCTGTCTTGGTATTGGGTGTTACAGAACAACTGTCAGGGACGTCGTTTAGCTCGTCTGCTGCGGACGCAACAATAAGCACTGGAGTTATAGAAGTCCTCACAGCAGGATCTGCATGGGTATCTACCACATCCGCATCTGATTTAACTCTTGGACAGGGAGAAGACCTTACAAGTTCTCCGTTAGTCCAATCAGATGCAAATGCTTCTCTGCTACTTGGTGTTGCTGAGGATTTAAGTGCTACAACAGGTGGAACAAGCAATGTGACTGGGGAATTAACACTTGGTATTGCAGTTGTGCTCTCTGCAACTTGTGCAGTCCAATCACTTGTTGATATTGCTACCCTCACAACTGGTGAGCCAGAATATCTCACGTCCACGTGTAGTATCCAATCATCAACATTTGCTTCACTACTACTTGGTCAGGATGAGGTATTTACAGGAACCTCGACGATCCAATCAGACATACAAGGTCTCCTAATTACTGGTATTCTTGAGATACTAGCATCCAGTTCAATCTCAAATTCAGTTACAGTTTCTGACCTGGTTATTGGAACCGACGAAGTGTTAGAATCTACTCATTTGGTTACGTCAAGTGTTAGTGGCTTCTTAATTCTTGGTGTTGATGTTCCATTATCAGGAACTATAAATGTACAATCTGCAACTATTTCTGATGCTGCTCTTGGTATCAACGAATATATGTGGGGCGACTCTATTATTCAATCAGCTACTACAGTTGATCTCACATTAGGACATACTGAGAATTTAAAATCATATTGTGATCTACAGACAAATTGTGGTGGTCTGTTATCAGTAGGTGTTGTTGAAATACTCGCCTCTACAAATATAACATCATCCGCAACGGCTGCTGATTTAACTATAGGTATTGAGCATCCAATATCTGCTACCTCAGATTCTACTGCGAGCATAACTGCAATTCTAACATTGGGTGTTGAAACTGCAATTTCTGCAACTTGTGATGTTGTAAGTTATGCAGTTGCTGAACCTCTATGGTTGGGTGTAAGTGAGCTTCTCGCATCAACAAACATAACATCTTCAATAACAACTGCTGATCTAGGTCTTGGTGAACCAGAACCATTATCTGCTACATGTAATGTTATATGTGAAGTAGATGCATTCGTCAATCTTGGTGTTGTTGAAGACTTGTCACACTCGCTTCTTGTTCAATCTTATGTTGCACCTGCTGACACAGTGGTTGGTGGTCCAGTTTCTGTTAGTGCAATTAATGATGTTGAGTCGTATGCCATCGCCGACCTTGTAACAGGAGATGCAGAAGAACTCTCTGGTAGTTGTACTATTACATCCGAAGCAGATTGTGGCATTTTCGTTCTACTTCTGGGAAATGGTTCCTCAAACCCAAAAGTGTTGGTCTATCCTTCTGAATTAACTCTCGGACAGGGTGAACTATTCTCAACATGGAACCCAGTTTATTCAAATGTTGTTGCCGATCTGAGTCTTGGTGGTGTTATTGAGCTTACATCGATGCTCAAATGTAACGCAGTCTCAACATTGTCTGCACCACAGCTTATTACTGGAGAAGTTTTAGATCTCAGTTCTCAAGTTGACTGTACATCAGTAGTTCTAAATACTCTGGACCTTACTGTTGGTAATCTTGGTACAGGACTTTCAGAATCTGAGTCATACGCATGGGCAGTTGGTCTCTGGATTGGAACTGTCGAGCAACTCTCTGCAACGGCATATCCTTCACCAAATGTCGCAACGACTGGTGTGTTGATTAATGCTGTTGACCTTAGCAGCACAGTATCAGCTGTTCTGACCATTACACCACTACTAGGGGTTGGTCCGGCGTTGTCTGCTGGAGCGGACGCAGTCTCTTCAGTAACAGCAGATCTAACAATCGGCGTCATTACTGAATGTTCGGCTACTTGTGTGGTTGATTCTACAGCAGTAGCTGATACATTCGTGTTTGGTGCCCCTCAACAACTCGAAGCTACTTGTGATGTTGAATCAAACACTGTTGCGTTCTTATTCACTGGAGAATTCGAGTTAATCTCAGCCACTTGTGACGTTCAGTCAAATGTTGGTGGTGCTTTACTAACAAACGTCCAAGAACTTTCAGCGGATTGTCAAGTAGACTCAACAGCGGTCGCTACGACATTGATCATACCAGGTGTTGGAGAAGACCTAGAAGGCTCTGCTAATGCTGTATCTTATGTTACAGGTGAACAGCTAATTATAGATTACATTGGTTTGTATGCATCTACAGATGTGACTTCAAATGTAGTTGCCAACCTCGAAATTGAACCAGAATTATCTGCTACAATCCTTGTCCAAAGTTATATCCCAACGCCGTATTTATGGACAGGAGAATCAGAGACTCTCGCAGGCACAATTTTAGTTCAATCAGATATATCTGATTGTGATCTAATACTTGGTGTTCTTGAACTTCTTGCTAGCTCGATCCTTGCTCCAGCAAGTTTTCCACCACCAGAGTTGACAATAGGACAGACAGAGGATCTCGAATCTACACACTTCATTGAATCAATAGTGAGTTCCAACCTCACACTTGGAGTTTCTGAGGTTCTGACCAGTACAATCAATGTACAATCGAATGTAACTGCTGATCTTGAACTTGGTATTGTTAGAGTCCTTGAATCCACAATTAATCTACAGTCAGTTGTAACGAACACTATCGACCTTGACATCGGACAAGTCGAGGTTATGGAAGGTAGTTGTTTTATCGAGAGTGTTGTTGATGACGGCTTGCTTGTTGGAGAACTCGAAGACTTATCCGCCACTTGTGATTGTATCTCAACTATAACGGCTGATATGTATGCGGGCGCTGTAGAACATATTACTAGCACGGTGTCCATCGTGTCAGTTGTAGGACCTGTAGATGTCGATTTTGGACAACCAGAAGACCTCTCAGGAACTGGTGGAATTCAATCTGTCATTACTGCTGCATTCACGCTAGGTGTAAGTGAGGGGCTTTCAGCAACTCAGGGTATATACTCGACTGCAACTGCGACAACTCTAGACATTGGTGTTGCTGAGGTCCTTACATCAACTTGTCATATACAATCATTTGCAGAAGCACATCCGACTTACGGAGTTGAAGAATCATTATCTGCTACAATATCTGTATCGTCTGATGTAGCAGACTCAACACTTATTCTCGGTGTTGTTACAGAACTTACAGCCACTGCAATTGCTGATTGCTTTGTAATTGGTTACTTAACAAGAGGTTACATTGGTTCTGCTTCTATTTATAGTGATGTTGCGGCAGACTTAACTATTGGAGCCGTTGAGGATCTCACTGGTACAGTTGCTTGTGATTCTACAGCAGTTGCAACAACGCTTGTGGTTGGTGGAGCAGAAGAGCTTACTGCCACTTGTTTTATCACAACACAAATAGTTGATCCAGATCTCACATTTGGTGTTCCAGAAGAGCTTACTGCCACGGCTGTTTGTGATTCAACTGCAGTTGTTGCCACGATTGGTATTGAATTTGAATGCAGAGGTGCTGCGTCTTGTGCTTCTTCAGTAGATGCGGACCTCATTCTTGGTATTATTACAGATCTTACAGCTACTTGTCAGATAGATTCAACTGCTGTAGCTACAACTATCGATATTCCAGGTGTCGCAGAGCCAATGGAAGGTTCTGCTGACGCAACCTCAAATGTTGCTGCAACTCTTACACTTGGTTATGAATTGGAGCAGCTGTCTGGAACTTGTGATTGTACATGCACTATAATTAACGCAGCAATTGAGATTGGTGTTGCCTTAGGCAGACGAAGAACTACTTATGATTTACAATATTGGTTCGCAGAATATGTAAGAACCAGTAGAATGAACAAGGCAGAATTTTCTTTTACCGCAAAAGACAGGAGACACTTTCAACAAAAATCATTTATAGAGTTATTATTTAATGATGAATATTCGGAGACTTCATATAGATATCTATACAGGGAGGAAACTGAAAGACACTTGTGGCCGGTGCCTGTTAGAACAAGATTGATGATTCGCCCAAGTTCAGCACAATTCTTTGTGTGTGATAATGATAGTACAGCAGTTTGTGATGTGAATTTGTATGGGTTAGGATCTGATGATATTGTTATGCTTGACAGACTTCTTGTTTATCGATTGGAGCCACACAATGCAACTCTTGTAGGCCTTGATTATGAATCCTTAACTTCGACCTTGTCCAAACTGATTTATATGTATTTAGAGCTTAAATTGCATAATGATTGGTCGAGGTATGATCATGAATCTTTGATTTCAGCATCAACTGATTTATTGGAACAGATGTATGAATCATACTTACAAGAGAACATTTTTAGAACCGTCGCAGAAAGAGGGATTTAAACCATAGAGAGGAGATAAAACCGTGTTTACACCAGATGATTTTTGGAGAATTTTTAGAGTTCTGAAAGATCCGACTGACGTAGATTCTCGATTAGATCCAAACACGAAAATTTTAGCCGAATCTGAACAACAAACATCTAAACAATTCTTCTTAAACACATTAGACCAAACTGCACACCTTACTGATGACTACAAAAGATTGAGAGACTTCTTAGTTGATTGGTATGCTTCACACAAGACTATTACGTCTACACAAAAATCCATCACAGACGTCTACTCTCTGCCTTCTGAGCATGTAAGTGAGCTTATTCGCAGTTTTGGTTTTACATACGGTTTAAACCTTGTTCCTCTCACAAATAAAGTAAATATGTTTTTGGATCTGGTAAACCTTTATAAGAAGAAGGGCACGCCAGAAGCAATGGCGGACATTCTTGACTATTATGGTTTCTCTGACGCAGACATTATTGAATACTGGTTAGTCAAAGATCAATTTGGAAACCTAGTATTCAGAGGTCATAATGTTCGTCGTTCCGCAAGTGGTAGTACAGCTCTATTAGATGAAGATGTAGCCTTTGACACAATGACTGAATTTGATCCTCACTGGCTTTTGACAGAGGCTCAAATCCACAATTTAATTGCTAATAATAAAATCAACCTACCTTCAAAGAGTCCGTTTTTCTCACTAAGTTCTGTGTTCTCAATGAGAAAACTCGAGTCTGCTATGGCGATTATGTCTCGAATTGTTCAAGATGAATATGAGAGGTATTTTGTAAACGGACTGTCGCTTGCACAAAATTTACAGATTAGAGGAATTGGGTGGTCTGCCTCATTATTGGAAGTTTATCTTGCTTGTATCTATTGTTTTGAAAAATTGTTTGGAACAATGTCAGGAACAAGCGACCTTCGGTATTTATGTTATGATGGGACGGTAGAATACAATACAGACGATCCTCCTTCACCAATAAATTTAGACACACTCGTTACTGAGTATGAGAATCTTGTGACTGATGCGCCAACGAATAGAGATGATAGAACAACTCGATTAGCAACATTTGAAGCAAATTGGACAAGGGATTTGTCTACGAACATTTTTGATTCGAGCGCCTATGTTGCAGCCACTCTTTTAAATACAATCAATCCGTCGTTAAAAGCTGAGTGTGACTCATGGTTCGTACAGAATCAAGAGGACTTCTTAATTTCTTATTTGATCGGGACATTAGACAATTGGACTAGGACTAGAATTGATACACAGACACCAAGTCTTGTCGTCACGATCTTAGGTTTTGGATTCCGAGAAGAGGTTAGTAAGATTATAGAATTCTTTAAACCATATCGTGCAAGACTTGCGTTCCTCGATACGGCTTATGCAATTAGGAATCCATTAACTGAATCCATTAGGTTAGACAGTGCTTTAGAACAGACAAACATTGAGCAAAGCCACATTGACAATGTAAATGTCCATGACGATGATCATTTGGACATGCAGCTAGACTACTCGTTCTATGACAATGTCACAGCAATGGATTGTGCTGGAACAACCCACGTTGGTTATGACAGAGGCGGTTTTTATGATGAAGCGTTAATGTTCTGTGATCTTTTAGATATTGTCACAGGCCAGGTTTTTGATGGTCTTGATACTGTCAATGTTACAGACGACTTCTCTGTTGGGTTCCCAATGACTTTCGAAGACTTTCCAAGGGGTTACGGACCCCCAGCACAGATGGATTCAGGAAATACCTACGATCAACTATTACAATCCCCAATCGTGGATGATCGTGATCATTTAGAAATTGTTTCCATCCCATAAGAGATACGTTCTCTACGAATATCAATGGGTTACATTCTACCTTCGCGCAGAACATATATTAAATATCCTGTGTTTAATAACCCGCATAGAGAGGTATGAATATGCCAGCTGCTAAGTATCCAGGATTAAAAAAATGGGTAAAGAACAAACTAATAGAAGGAGCAAGACCAGGAGATATTTATGAAACTGCAGTTAGGCGGTTTCGTTATGAAAATTCGCAAGATCAATTTGGACATTATTGTAGAGGAGTAAGGAGAACAGAAAAACTCCCACCAGCAGGACCCGCCAACCAATACACCAACGGAAATGGACACACTGAAGAACCAGTTGACGAAGATGCGGCGTTATTCCTGGCTGCTGTCCAGAATAAGAAACAGGTTGAGGTCCTAGCATTATGTGAGCAATTAGATTGCAAACCCAAGCAAATATTTGAATATGTTGAATACTTTAGAACAAAAGGTGTTGAACTATCACTACAAAGCGGTGTTATCTTTTTCAACACTTCAGCACCAGCAGCAGTTGAACCAGTGTCTCAAATTGCTGAGACTGAGATTGTCTTTGGTGTAGCTTCTGATTTACATTTTGGATCAAAACATTGTCAAATAACTGCTCTAAATACCTTCTGTGAGATATGTAAAAAGAAGGGAGTTAAACACATGTTCTCACCTGGAGATGTAGTAGCAGGTTACAATGTTTATCCTGGTCAACAGTTTGATGTTTATGCTTTATCAGCTCAAGAACAAGAATCATCAGTTGTAACAAATTTACCAACAGGTTTTGAGTGGTATCTGCTTGGTGGAAACCATGATTATGCTTTTATTAAAAGAGGTGGTGGACATAACCCAGTCTTGTCTATTGCATCTCAAAGAGAAGACTGCCATTATGTTGGTTTCGATCAGGCAATTATTCCTATACTCAACGGTGTTGATTTATCTATGTGGCACCCAAGTGGAGGCGTCCCTTATTCGGTCTCATATCGACTCCAAAAGGGTGTAGAACAGATCGCATATAGTGAACTCACCAATATCGTTCGAGGAGTTAAAGACAAACCCACCATAAGATTTATCCTTTCAGGTCATTTACATATTCAAATGCAAGCATTGTTTGGGAGTATTTTTGGTTGTCAGTGCGGTACATTTGAAGGACAAACAAATTACTTGCAGCGAAAAAACCTTGTCCCAAATATTGGTGGTTATATTATTAAAGCTGAGCTTGGTAGAAACGGTTTACTAAGAAACTTTGAAGCTAAATTTTATGTATTTGAAGAAGTTGAGGACGACTGGAAAAACTATAGACATTCAGTAATCTCACCAAAAATAGAGAAGCCAGTTTTTGCATAACAAAAATGGGGACCTCCTATCCCCAAGGTTTAAGCAATCTTTGCGCTGCGTCAAACCCAAACTCACGGGTGACCAGCACAAAGATTGCTTGCATTATTGAAAGTTTAGCGGCTTCAGAGGTATGACTTGGATGATTGTCTGCATACTGAAGAGCTCGCGCTAATTGACTAATCATTGTTTTGTCATCGTGTGACGTTTTCATATTGGTGATGGTATCCCCTCTCGGTTACAGAAGTTGATGAGGTCGTCTTCAGTAATACTAGAGTTCGGGTTAGTTTTGATGGTTCCGGCTCTGTGCATTCCAAGTTGTATCCATTCATGTGGATAATACTTATGAAATTTATCCAGTATTTCTTTCGCGGATTCTGGACTTATTGGAGGATTACAACCCTTAGCAACATCATCAAAACTCCCTGTTGTAACGAATATATTCAGAAACGCCGCAATTGTAATACCCAACTCACCTACAGCATTCTCATCCCCAACTCCAAAATATTTCTCGATAAATTTATCCTTTTCCTTTTGTTTAACACGTTTATTGAGGATGTAATGCAAGGTCCCTTTTGAGGAAATTCCGAATTTCTCCATCGTAAGATCATAAGATCGACATTTCTGATAGAACGATCTCACCTCATCATTGTCGTACTTCTTGAGATGAGACGCCGCATTTTTAGAGCACCGTTTGTGGGTCTCTTCACCTTTAAGTTGTTCACTTTCTTTGAAGGTCATCAACTCGATGTTACTCTTTCGAATATTCATTGGATTGCTATCAAGATGACGTATAACCAAGTTCGGATCGAAAATTTTGTCTCCAAACTTTTGGTACGCAGATAGCTTTCCAGCCTCGACCTTCAAGTGTTCTCTGTTTGGTCCACGAACAGAGAATCTAGGGTTATAGTTTTTACCGGAAGCGTTTAACCTCAACTTTTTACCGGTAACACCAATCACATCATTACCAACTACTCGATATCCTTTTTCATAGGCGAGTAGTAGAGCTTTCACCGCCTTACTCGGTTTTGTCTGGTCGCTTTGGTACATTGTGTTCACCTCCAATATGTATCATTTCTAGTACAACTTCGTCAAAATCTACCATAACATCATCAATCGTAGGAACCGGTTGGCCGCTTTCCTTCAATCGACTTTCAAACTTTTTCCGAAAGTCATCCAGATATTCTATCAACATCTTCTGGATACCTTCTTGATATTTTCGCCATGCTTCACTCGACATGTCCAAAATGTTCATAATTATTTCTCCTTTTGATGTAGTTGAATTATCTCTGCTGGTTTTGGTGGAAAGAAGTTTTTCCATGCTTCTGGAAAATCATTCTCAAGTTTTATCAAAAGTTTCTTAACCCTTGAGCCACTGATAACTGGAGTACATACTCGACCTGTTGGTGCATATTTTCCAGTATCTTTGTATACCTTCAGGAAATCAGTGATCGAAATTCCAAGAGTTCCGTTTTTACCAAAAGTTTGAGCTGCCCATGTCATCTTCTTAATCTTCTCTCTTTCGGCTTCAACTTCTGCAACATTCTTGATGCTGGCGCTAGTCAACTTAGCTTTTGGTAAATTCAAACTTTCATACTCATAGTAGAGGTCAGTAACCCGAATACACTCAACAAAACTTCCTAGAAATGAGTAGACGTTCTGTAATAGCTTACTGATAAGATGTACTATACACCAGTTAAAGTGTGTAGCATCTTCCTTTCTCCAGGTTGTGCTTTCATTCCTAAGAATACCGTCTATATGGTTTACACGAAAGATCCTATTATCTGGTTCTGAGTACATTGACTTACCACCGCTGAAACGTAGCCAATCATGATCAATAGGATCTGGAATCGAGACACATAAATGATCTACGGGCGACCATTCTAAAACCAAGTTGTTCTTACTAGTAAGATACAGAAAGAAGTACGCCTTGGGTTTTCGACGATGACCATATTCATCATACAATTTTTCAAGATTCCAGTTAGAAGGGTTCAGTAACTCATATACTCCTTGATTTCCTTGCCACTCAACAAGCTCATCGACTACACTGTCGATTATTTGAACACAGTAGTCGTTCCAACCTTCTTCAATGTTAGTAATACTTCTTATTTTCAGAACTTCGTCCTGCGCCATTCTTATTAATTCATGCATATTTATTTCTCCTTTCATACAATAGATTGTTTCGAGCTCGTTTAATAATATATATAGTAGAACAAACTATAAATGGCTCACTGTTTTAACCTAAACCGACTTTAAATCATTCTAAGATCTTAGTCGGTGATCTTGAAGGAGGAAAACATGGTGTACAGCAGTCAATTTGTCGCAGTAGTAAAGTGTAATGGTAAAGTCCCTCGTGAAAGAAGTGACGTAGTAACCCTTCCATTTGGTGCTGAATATTCCCTTCTTTTAAAGAATCTCTCACCACGTAAGGCGTCCGTCAATGTTAGTATTGATGGTCAGGACGTTCTGTACGGAAATTCTCTTATCATCGACCCAAATTCTGAGACTGAATTAAAAGGTTTTCTTGATGGGATGACAGTCCGTCATCGCTTTAAGTTCATTCAGAAAACCAAACAAATTCAGCAACATAGAGGGGATAAACTTGACGATGGAATAATTCGTATCCAATATGCTTTTGAAGAGCAACGAGTCATCAAGAGAAAGACTATCCTTCATGAGCATCACAAACATGAACACCACCATCATCACCATCATAGAAAAACCCATTGGTATAATTATGACTACTACCCACCACTATTTTCTGATAGTAAAGGAGTGGGTTGGGATGATAGTGGGAATGTCTACGGTTCTTCTGATCAGCTCGTAGGTTCTTCGTTGACATGTAACTCTGGTGGCAGAGGTTTAGAAGGTGAAGTATCTAATTGCTTCTATTCAAATGTCTGTGAAGATTCTCTTGACGATGCTCCATTGGACGATGAAGGAATCACTGTCCAAGGATCCCAAACCAGACAAGATTTTCATTATGATACTATTGGTAAACTTGAGCCTTCTCAAGTTATTATTTTAAGACTCAGAGGTCAGACTTCAGGTGGAACAAAAGTTAGTAAACCTGTTACAGTCAAAACTAAATTTCAGTGTCCCACTTGTGGAACAAGGTCAGGTTCACGAGCCAGATTTTGCGCTCAATGTGGAACTAACTTAGAAATCTAAACAAAAAATAAACAGTGATCCATTTCATGAGTTGTGGGGAGTCCTTTTGAGACTCCCCACATTTCGTCCGTAAATCCACAGTATTCCATAAATTTCTGTCGCTCAGGAACGCATTACACAAAACTCTAAGATTAATTTGACCCCACAGAATCGTGTAAAACACTACGTTAGTGTTTCCCAACATATCCAATGTGTTCTTATCAATTTCTATTGGAAGTTTTACGGGACGGTTCTCTTTTTGACAAATCATCATAGGTTCGGATCTCATCGAGCAATAATGTCAACAAAATCTGATCCCACATCACCGCATCTAAGCGTATCGAATTCTATCGTACTCCACGGTATCGTGAACAACATAATACCACAATAAACCCAAATCCGTCACAATGTTTGAAGACCCATGCGATAAGATTAACTAGTGGACGACTTGTAATCGCACATTATTAAATCGAACAGGTTGTGATGTCACCCTATCGAATGGTAAGGTGCATGTTATAATACCACATCACACTACACCACACTCAAACGAAACCAACATTATCGAACAGAAACCAACATTATGGAACGGAAGCCGATGTTATAATATTACAAGATGGATGCAAAAGTACCAAACAGCATCGCACCTAGTTATATAGAATCTAATTCTAAAGAACCTTATTAAAAGTTCCACGCCACTACGCACTACGACAAGATAAATGTTCGAATCGCTTCGAATTCTACGAAACATCAAAATGGAACGGAGTTGATTGGTTCCAAATCGATATGACGTTTTCACACATTATAGAACTGAATAATACACGTTATAAGATACAACAGCATTCGTTGCTTTGCGACAGGACTTTATCGGATCTTTTCGATTCGTATCGAATTGGATGTTGCATATCACGAGGTAATATCGCAACGCACCAGACGATATTGTATTTCATTGGATTGTTTGTAATACGTTGTCGCTTTAGACTTGACGTAAGACAGGATGGTTGGGAGGAGACCCAACCACCCCCAGCTAGGCTCCGTCTAGCCTAACAACAGCAGGCAGCGAGCTTCTTTCGAAGACGCTCCCGATTTTTGTTTTCTTTCTCTTTCAGGTCAAGTTTACGAGAGTTGTTATGAACTCTTCCAAGAGAAGCGACGGCATTTGCTCTTGGAATAATTGCGTCATCGTCAACCTTCACTGTCTTCTTCAGCATACATGCTACAGGGTCTAAAATCTTTTGCATTTTGTAATAACCTCCCTTTCTTAGTCCGCGTCTCGCTTTTCTCAACCTAGAGATCGCTTTGTTTCTTTCTGGCGTTAAGCCACGAATACCATATTTCTTCATATTAAGCCGCTTTCAATTTTTTGGATATCACCCCACTCTTAACATTTACAAGCTCGATATGTTCAGGTGGACAGTTATACATTCCGAAATTCGCTCCGCGCCTAGCGCCTATAGCACCTGGACAGAATGCTTGTTCAATCACAGCGCCTACCAATTCACGATCTGCCAACATGGGAAATTTTCCCTTCGGATGAAACGTGATTGTAAATTCAAAGTAAAATGGAGCACGAATCAGTTCAAAGAATTGAAATCCAGCTACCAGACCAACTGGTTGTTGACCATCAATAACGATGTCGTCAGCGGTTATCAAATCAGTGAGAGTATAACCACTTCCTCTACCAGGTTTTCCCTTCATCGTTTTATACATCTTGACGTGATGTGGGTTCACCTTAACAAAATTCTTGAGATGTTTGATAGAAGGCCACCCTGTATGAGTATGACCTGGACCGTAAATTTTGAATTCCATAGGAAATGCATCATTTATGGTATCTCTAAATGCTGCAAATATTGTATGTGCACCTACGATCGGGATTGGTTTTCCATTTTTGACCTGCTGGTGATCCCTATGAAAAACATTCAACGGAGCTTTGTACTCTGACTCCTCTTCTTCCATTGTTTTTAGTACTTGCCTTGCAAGATTACAGTCGTCAAGGGTGACGGTTTTTCCCTTTGACTCAATGAGTATCTCTACTTCTTTTGCTGTAATCTTGTCTCGCAGTCCAATTACTCCCTTACTAGGCTTCTTGACTAACACTTTGATGTCATCTGCTCTTGATCCAGAATAATCTCCGAAGACACAAGCAAGACATTTAACTGCCCAAGGACGGTTCTCTTGGCAGTTAACGAATGGTACGGCTGGAATGATTTTCATCTTTTCCAACTTTTCCGTTGTCTTCTCAACATCAAGCGTCGCCTTCTTAAGTTTCTTCTCCGCTTTGGTTGTAGCTTTGACAGTAGCCTTTAGACTCTTTTCGAGATCCTTTTGCTGCTTCTGTAAAGCTTTAACTTTAGCTTCCTCATCCTTTACCTTTTGACTCTTTTTCGGTGGCATATGCACACCCTCCTTTATTTTATTTGTCGCACGCCTCTGGTGCCGACACTGTATAACAAAAATATACGTCGGTGGTATGGCGGATGTGTTTAAACCACCGACGTCTTTCTATCGACCACTCCATTACCTGTGCAGGGCGGGTTGCCTAGTGTTGTGAGGAATTATATTCGTCCACCCTGACATTGACCCACCCCTATCTCCTTATCCAATGAATAAGCTCGAGTCGAAACCGGAACAAACCGAGTGGGGGAGAAAGCACAGGTAATGGAGTGGCCGACGGACTGCTCGACGGCGTTATCAATCGTTCTCAGCCAGAAAACGTTAACATGCCGGACGCCCTATTGTTGACGACTCGCGAAAGGAGTATATGTCACGAGGGCAGAGCATTTCTATCGACCACTAACATTATTCAAACAAAGAAATATATGGATTTTAAATTATAGTCAGCTGAGAGCGAGTGTACACAGGGCGCTCTTTCAAATTTAGAGTTGGCAACCGCCTTGGCACAAACTCGCTCTACTGTCTTCCAAAGGGACATACCACACACGCCCCATATATACATATGTGGCACCCTATGGAAACATCCTGATGAGTGGCCGTACCAAGTCTACTCGACGGCAGAGGAAGGCGCTCCAAAGCCGGGCGCCCCAAATGCTGCAACAGTCACCTCTCGCGAAATGTCCGGCGCATGCGGGCGTAGTATCTTGATACGACCACTCATGATTTTTGGAACAATTAATAATATATGAAAACGTGTAACTTAAAAACAGCTGAGAGCGAGCTACGCCAATGGCGCTAATATTAAGTATAAGCAACCGCCTAGGCACAGTCTCGCTCTACTGGCGACCCACAAAGGCTATGCGAAATGGAACCCCGACTCCAAGACGCACCCTTTGATGAGCCACAAATCTTGGTGGATGAACTCAGATTTATTCCGAAAACAACCGACCAAGAAATTGAGATCTAAGAAAGTGCCAGTCAGGAGGATCGACTCCTGACTAGCAGGGGTGTAAAGAATGCATACTGGCTAAACAATATGTCTTCTTAGTAAATAATATATATAAAGGAGTAGTTTTTACCAAAAAACTTCCATTCTAATTCAGCACCATTTCCAGAACAAAATATAAAGTTCATAGTTTGTAAATTCACAAGGAGATGTTGTGATGGAAGAAATAAAAGTCGTGGTAAACGATAAGTACACGGAGCATTGTCTCCACGATGCTGTGGTGAAACGACCGTCTGGTGATAGAAAACCAGAAGGGTATGTTGAGATATACGAGGTTAAGGACGGCGAAGATAAAAGACTTATAGGGAAGCAAAATCTTGTTGTTTATCAGGGAAGAGAATGGATTGCAGAGAGGATTTTCAATTCAAATAATACAAATACGCCAACCGGTGAGACTGAATTCATTAGTTGGTTGGGTCTTGGTGAAGGTGGTGCTCCAGTAGGAGATCCGCTAAATCCTACAGCACCCTCAAGTCTCGACACAGACTTAGATACCGAAGTACCAATCAACACAACTGGCGCCACTCTCGGAGATCTCAGAGGTGGTAATTATTACAAGCACCCATTTGATTCAATAGAGTTTCAACAGGATGCTGCTAATTCAAATAAGTGGTTGATTGTAAAAGTTACAACAACAATTGGTACTAACGATGCAAATGGCTCTGGAACCCAAAATTTGAATGAAGCTGGCTTATTTACAGCAGCCAGCGCTGCTGGAGGTTATTCTGGTAACTTCTTTATATTTAGCAGAGTTACGTTCCCTACAATTGTTAAAGATACTTCACGCCAATTGATGTTTATGTGGTATATTTATTTCTAATGATTCAAATAATTTATAGAGTTTAGAGAGTAAGGTAGTCGCTCGTAGAGTTATCGAAAATAGACAAAAAATTAATTCAGGAGGAATTTCATTATGGCGACGCCTATTTCACCAGGTGTGTACACTAAGATAATTGACCTTAGTACATACGTTCAAGCAGTGCCTGGAACAGTAGGAATGATTGCAAGCTTGACGGAAAAAGGTGAAGACAATGTTCTGAAGTTTTTCGGTTCAAGAAGTGAGTTTATCTCAGAATGTGGTGAACCAAATATCTCCACATATGGGAAAAATTATGGTCAGGGTCCTTATTGCGCATACAATTATCTAGGAGAATCTGGATCCTTGTATCACTGCCGACCAATGCCTGACGACGCTTCTTACGCCAACTTCAAATTGGATGTAAGTCTTGCACCGGCTGACGCAACTTCAAGCGTAGTTATCACCTACATTGACGAAACTAATGCTAACTCACAATCCGAGCTTATTACACAACTAGCTCAATCTGGTAACACCTATCCACTGTGTGTTCTCCGTCCAATCGGTAGAGGTCAGTACTACAATGGTCTTGGAATCCGCTTGACAGAGCACGCCAACCCACTATTCCTCGGAGTATACAATCTCGACATCTATGAAAAACAATCAGATGACAGTGAAGTGATTATTGAATCTTTTGCTGTATCATTTGATCCAAGAGCATTTGACGATGCTGGTGACTCACTCTGGATCGCAAGTGTCCTTGAGAATTTCTCTGCTGTTTTGAGATGTGAGATGAATATTGATGATGAAACTTATACTTCAGGATATGATCAAATCATCAAAATATTTGATAATGAAATTGGTTATGTAACAGTTGATCTAAATGCAGCATCTGCAACACTAACCGACACCAAACAAGACTTCTCTGAATGGGAAACAGCCGCAGCTACATATGAATATTGTGTAGAAGCTGTTGACGCAAGAGGAAATAAATTGTATGGGTGGTTGGGTAACGCAGCTGGAACAGACAATGAAGAAATCGAAATTTATGATGGAAGATTGGCTGGCGCTGCAAGAGGTTGGATCGGTGACACAACTGCATTTGACGACACAGGAGAAGTCACATACAATGTGAAGAAATCCTACACAAGTGTCGCTTCTGCATTTACATCAGCAGATCCAGTGCCATTAAGAAAAGGATCTGAAGGTTCTCTTCTTGATTCGTCTGGCGACCTTGACACAGCAGTTGCAAAACAATTGTTGCAACAGGCATATCTCGGACAATTAACAAGTGCAATTGATGGTTCAACACTGGTTGAAGATATTCTCGATCTGGAGAATATTTACTTTACTATCGTCTTTGATTGTGGTTATCCATCAGATGTAAAGACATCCATCAGCACCTTGGTCCAGACCAGACGTGATTGTGTTGCTATTATGGATAACGGAGACAACTCCGATTATTCTACAGCGATCAACACAAGAACAAACACAAATACATTCAATACTTATTTTATTGCATTGTATGAATCTTATAACAAAGTCAGCGACACATGGACTGGACAAGATATTTGGGTGTCCCCTGTATTCCATATGTCATATCTTCTCCCAAGAAATGATAGTGTGGCTGAAATTTGGTGGGCAGCAGCAGGCTTTAATAGAGCAGCTATTGACACCATTAAGGAATTGCGCTACAATCCAAGAATTGGTCAAAGAGATAATATGTATCTCAAGCAATTGAACCCGATTGTGAAATTCAATCCTGGTTATACTGTTTGGGGACAGCTCACATCTCAAGCTAAAGCAAGTGCATTGCAGGATCTTAATATCGTTCGACTGGTTCTCTATATCAAGAGAGCTCTTGAGCAATACTGCAGATACTTCATCTTTGAGATGAATGACCAGATTACTTGGAATACCGTAGCAGGAGATATTCTAGACTTCCTCGAAGACATCAAGAAAAAGAGAGGTCTCTACTCCTACTCAGTAGAAGTCGGAGCCACATCTTATGAAATAAAGAGGAAAACATTCCATGTGAATGTAACTCTAGAACCGACAAGAGTTGTAGAAAAGATCGAACTCAATTTCTACATTAAATAATAATTGTTGGAACACCTCCCTTTCTTCCAACAAAAAATAGACGGGGTAGTAGGCCACTACCTCGTCTATTTACCGTCGTGTTATATTATGAGAAGCTAAAAGGTGGATAGTATTCTCTACCCTTCTTTATCTCTGGTTTAGGTAAATCTTTAACTTTTTTGACATTTCCCCCACTCATTTTTTGATCACATTGAAGGTTGGTAAAGGTAAACATTTCACTCAACTCTTCAAAAGACAACTTATTGTGTTCATAATGCCATAGTACTTGTTCTAGGATCATACCCACATTAATAGGTGGGTCTTCATCTTCTGGTTTTGGTCTAGCTATCAACCACGTCTCACCGTTAATAGTAACCACCGCATCATCTTCAAAAGTTCTTGAAGACATTAAACTGATAACTACCTCACCATTATTAACCACCGCAACGACCCCACCTTCAGTAACTTTGTATTTAATGTCGATGTCCATTTTATACCCTCCTAAAGAATATAATAAATTATCTTCTTAGTTATTAATATATATAGAAATGGAGATTTTGCGGACAACAAAAATTGGTAGAGAGCGTGGTAATTCAAACCACATCATACCCCACAAATGTCGCGCTCATTAGTGGAGGCAGGTATGACCCGAAGCTGGACTCTCTACCACGAAGTTGGAAGGGTTCGAACCTCCGCAAACTGACCCCTGCTTTCTAGCCTCAAAAGCATGTCGACGTGGGTAATCAGACGCCGGGCAGTTGTCCATTTTTGAACAGTGCCTCACCTGGCTCTCCGCAAAAGACAATTCACTATGTGCAAATCATCTTTCAAAAAATAATATATAGTTTGAAACGCCTTTCCAATATCGCTTTACATATAGAACATAATATAAATTCGGAGAAGTATGAATAACTAAACTCATGAAAGGAGAGAAATCATGATACCAGAATATGGTTCAATGTTAGAAGCACTGAAGGAATCGTTCGAAGCTTTTGAGACAGCAGCTGAAGGCGGGAAAGAAGGACGAGGTAGTAAAACTCGTGCTTTGGAAGCCAGAAAACTCAGTATGCAGATCACAAATCAACTCAAAGATTTTCGAGCTCTTTCAATCGCTAACGACAAAGCAAAATAACAAAAAAGAGGGTCCCTTAAGCTAATAACAGCCGGTCCTCCCTCGACCGAGTCCCACCCAGATATTCGGGGTCTGGGTGGGACATTTTCCGTTGTACTATGTTGAGATAATGATCGTACCATCCTTTTCCGCTCTGAGCGAACTTCCCCTTGGAAGGTGTTTCATAACCTCGAGAACTTCTTGTATTCGACCGTTACCCGGCATTGTCGAGACAAGTTTTTTCACTTCAACTTGACCGGCAAGGCACTCAATAACTTTCTTAATATGGGAACCAATAGTCTCAACCCCACCGTCCGACATGGAGTCAAGGTTAGTGATTTCCATATTTAAATGTTGTTTACAGAACTGGTCCAATTCCATAGCGATTTCTATCAAGATTTTTTCTGCCGTTACAGTGTCAGGATGTCTTCCTGTGGAAACATCTTTCTTTTTGGTAGCTTTCTTTTTGTTCCTAACTAATTCATTGGTTTTGTCTCGAACAGTGGCACCCAGTTGAATCGGGTCTGTATTGTTGAAGATACCATCACGAAATTTCAGCTCGACTGTCTTGTCGAGTTGTTTGGTTTGCGCATTACCAAGCAACTCAAGAACTTTGAAGACAGTTCTACATTTAGTTGTGGTTGATGCCAACTTGAGATCAAGCCCATGCTTCTTTCCAAGACCAACAACCGCCTTTGCAAGTATGGGCGGCGTCATTGGAGCTCTTTCACCTCTTGGAATTTCAACACCCTCATCTTTCAAAATTTGGGTTATTCCAGCATTTTGAAAGTTGGCGGCAACTGATATGATAGACGCTTCCATATCTACCCGTTCTTTTGTCCTGTTCTTAGGCGTATACATCGTAAAAAGATTTTCCATTTTTTCAAGTCTCCTTCCTTCAACTTCTGCGATTTCGTCCTTTGTGTAAACTTTTACTAGTCCATGGAATTCAGATTCAGGTTTGTGACTTCGAAATTTTATACACGGTGGAGTTTTTTGTTTTTTCTGCTCCATAATGATTTTTCTTCGAAGACATTTCGCTTCCTCTGTTTTTTCATCATCTTCTAATTTTCGTAGATGTTCAGCGACAGGAACGCCATTGATTGTAATCCCCGCCCATCTTCCTTCATCTTCATTCATGCATTCTTCTACCCCCTATTCCCATTCGACGGGATCATCTTCTACTACTTCAAATTTTACGACTTCAAGACCAACGGGTCCAAGATCATAATAAAACCGCATACCTTTCAAGAAACTGTCGATTAGAAGCCACCTTATATATTCAGGGATATCTCGCTGGTCGTTGAACATACTGGTCCATTCCTCAATTTGAAAGAAACGTGAACCAGTTTTCTTGATATTTGAAGCATCCCAGAATCTAAGATCGGGAAACTCAGAGCGACGTCGCTCTAAGAACTCATTAAAAAGAGTTTTGAACTCCTCCACTGTTAAATCCTCGCTTGACTTGATTGAAAGAATAAAACTAGCAGAGGAACTATTCGTAACTTCGGATACTCGGAATTTCATCGTGTTTTTGGATCTCCCCGAGCACCTCAAGCGGGCAACAATAGTTATTTTCTCTCAATATTTTTCTGAATAAATTAAAAGGTTCACTATTCGCCCACACGTCTTTCATTGTCCGTCTTAAGTGCTTACCTGGTTTAAGAGTTATACCATGGTTGACATGGTCGCCTATTGAACACGGAACTAATCTGAGGTCAGGAGTGATGTAACAAGATTTTCTACCTGCGCAACAGAAATCAAAAGTAATTTTCTCAAATGAACTCAGTTCGCCGTATTGTGTGATGACGTGCTTACCAAGACATGGGTCCATACCTGCTACAAATTTTCTGAGATCTTGGTGTTTCATGGCTTCAGCAAATATTTTAAATTCGTTGTTATTAAGCCTCCAAAGCTTCTCAGGTTTGTTTCTACCGCACCCCTGTGGTTTATACAACAGGAACGTGACCCCAAACAACTTGTCTAAATCAATCTTACCATCCCAAACGTCTTTTCCGTGTAGCATATCAACAGCTTTAGGAAAAGAAAGTTTGTCCAAGACTAGTTGTATGCTGGTTTTAACATTCGCCTTCATAAGTCTGTTCAGTGCTGAGTAGGTTTCTGGTTGACCATAATCACTAACCGCAACACTTGGGCAGTATTTTTTGGCGGTAGTTATCTGTTCATCTGTTAAACGAAATCCGCTCGTTGTAAATGTAGGTGCAATGTTATTCTTTCGACAGAAAGCAACCATTCTTTCAAAATCAGGATGGTCATTTGGATCGCCTCTTCCGCCAAGAGCACATTGTGTGATATATGGAGCAGATTGTTTAATGACTACTTTAAAATCGTCAAAAGACATATGAGGTTCTTTTTTCCGACCCTGATAACAGTTCTCGCAGCCATTTTGACAGTGTCCCATGACACCAATATCTAACAGAGAAGGAAATTCAAGACCAAAAGGCTCGGTATGATCTCCTAAACCCTCAAGAATCTCATGTCCATTCATAGCGTTAAACAAAATAACATATGTTTCCTTTGAATTCACTATCACTTTTGTCCACAGTTGCCGTGAAAGCGAGTGTTGTTCTTCTGTCCACGAACTCTTGTTGATGTTTAGCGGAATTTTTTTAATCTTCATAAACCACCCTTTCTATTTATTACACCATTCCCATGAATGACATAGAATTTGATCTCCATTGTCTAGGTGCAGACAAACATCAATAAGATGACTACTTCCATCATGAGCCATCATACCAAATGTATATCCGTTGCCCAACATAGACAAATCAATTTTGTCTGGTCGGAGTGGACTAGGTAAATATTCCTTATCATCATTGAACATTTTGTACCACTCCCGAACCGCATTGCTATTTGTCCATATTCTGCGAGTTATACCAGTCTCATCGTTTACAACATGGTCCGGTAAATATGGTTTAAAAGATCTTACCATAATAACAATAGGCACGAGCGACCAGAACCGGAGTCTAGAGTATGGACATTCATATCTGCAATTTTCTTCAATTTGTTGCGTATTTTCAATACCCGCAGCTCTAAGAGCACGCCATCCATTAGATTCAAAATGTGAAATCGAAAACAACTTGCTCTTTTCAAACAAGTTTCTGTCAAATGGAGCCAACCATTTTGAAACTCCATACACATCTATATCCGCACAACTAGGAACATAATGTTTCTTAGGGATTATGATTTTCATTTTTATCTCCAAAAAGAGGAATGAGTTTACCAGGCTCCTTCTTTACTCTTTCTTCTGGCTCTGCTGTGATTATGTCCATGAACGGAGCCACCCACATTGATCTACCGCCCATTGTAAATGTTTCCAACCCACATGCTTGTTCTTGTCTGAGTTGCCACTTAACTCGCTGAGGTCCTTCTGGTGACTCAGGAAAAACAACTGTGTAAATCCACCAATCTTTTTTCTGGTCTGGTTCGATCGCCACAACCCTGGCATGTTGAATAGCTGCAACAGTTCTCTTATCACCAGTCGCAGGATCCTCCATTTCCGTTTCTCTCATCACGAATAAAAAACTTCCTACGTTTGTCATTGTGTCAAAAATAAACGTCGTCTTTAACTTCTTAATATAAATCTCCAGATCTAACATAGAAACAGCCTCCTTTTCATACAAACAGTCCTTCTAATGAGTAATATATATAAGTATTTTGTTCATTCAAAACTAATCCGTCCTGTTCATATACTTAGAACAAATTATAAAGTTTACTAGTGCGGAGTTCAAACTAATGTTAAACAAATATTTAGAGCAAATACAATCATCAGATGAATCCATTTTTCCGATGGACACGCCGCATAAGAAACATAAGGTGTTAAGAAAAGTCATCTACGGAGAACAGACGGACGTGCCTGAGGAACGCGAACGATTAATGATTGATTTTGATGGGGTTATACACAATTACACTGGGTGGAATGATGGCAAATTAAATGAGGAAGCAATTCCTGGTGCAAAGGAAGCTATTGATTCTTTGAGCAGACGATTCACCATAGTTATTTTTACAACAAGAGCCTCAACTTCAAGCAACGGCCCAGAACAAACAGATCAGTTGCTATCGGATATGGAACAATGGCTGAAACGCCATGATATTTATTTTGATATGATTACATCAGAAAAACTTGGTGCTATCGCATATATAGACGATAGAGGAGTTAGATTTACTGGTAACTGGGAAAAGACACTGAAATTTATTGAAACCATAGAAGCCAGCGAATAGCAGCTACCAATAGTTATACAAATCGTAAGGAGGATTTAGTAATGAAATATTCATTCGCTGAACTACAAAACAACATTCTAACCCGCAAATTTGGTGGTACTAGCGTGGGTGTGGCTGACCCTTATGTAACAGGGTATCATTTTGTTTGGTTCGACAAATTGCCACCTGCTCTTTTGAGCTACGTACAAAATAGCGGTCTTTCAAGCGTGCCTGAGGCTCAAAGAGTCCTCGCCGCTTCTTGTCTGTCCGTAACACCACCGGGTGGAACATTGAATAAGATCGAATACACCGGACTTGGTGGGGTAAAATGGGCAGTCCCAGGAAACATCGATTATGGTAATACCGTAACGGTGAAATTCCTTGAAATGAACAAACTTCCTATCCTCGAGATTATGCACGGATGGGTAAAACTTATTCGTGACTATAGAACTGGTATTACGGATATTCTTGAAGACGGCGAGCAAGGTGATGGTTACACAAAGAAAACCTACTCCGGTCTAATGTATTACTGGACTACAGCTCCAGATGCAAAGACTGTGGAATATTACGCCTGTTATGACGGCATGTTCCCTGCTAAAGACCCGCAAGACTTGTTCACAAGTGATGTCGAGACCGTTGGACGACTCGACATTGAAATTGAATTCAATGTCGATTATGCGTGGCATGAACCATGGGTCCTTGAAAAATGTCAAGGATTCGCTGATGGAATGTACATGTCTGCGAAACAACATGTGAACGACTATAAACCTACAGCGTAAATACTAGGAGGAAATGAGAGAGATGAAGGATCAAAAATTGTCCGAATCAATTATCTTCCTTGGGTGTTGTAGAGTCGCATTGCGAGATGTTATCGACCTCACCGAGGACATGGAAATTGAAGCTAGGACACATCTAAAAAACTTCATCATGAATGAAGCCTCTGACTACCAGATTATTACAATGGTAGTTGAGGGTAACATTCCTGAAAAGAAATACGACGATGTTGCTGAGTCAGATCAATTCGGCGCATTCAGGAAGATTGTCCACACAAATGCAGATCTATTTGCTGAAGCTATTGGAAAGCAAGAAACAATGGATCTATTTTATGAAGTTGGTCCCATCTCTTCATGTGGATTAACGTCTTCTGTTTCAACTCTTGAATTTTTGATGCATCAATTCGATATGGCTCAGATCAAGCTTGGAGAGAATAAAATTGAAATCTCCAAGGAAGATGCAAAAACCATCACTCCTGCTCTTGTAATTGCTACAGCAAAATATGCTGGCATTAAAGCATATAGAACTCAGGAGAGTAAAGAAGAGGGCATCAAGGCTCAAATCGCCACCATGCAGGCATGTTTAGAAATGTGCCACTGTTGTCTGGCTGGCGCTGATAAAGATGGTCGTTGTAATACAGCTATCAACAAACAAGTTACAACGCTCAAAAAACAAATAGGTTAACCAAATACATGAGAAAAGACCCGCTTAGACATTGAGTTTAAGCGGGTCTTTTTGCGAATAACATAAATAGATCAGAATGAAAGGAGTTCTACAATGCCATTCCAAGGATTTAATCTAACGTATCCGGAGTATGAAGTTATTACTCCGCAGACAAAACAGTCTTTCACAGTGCGCTCATTAAACGTACAAGAAGAAGAACGTCTTAAAGGAAGTCTCGTTACACCACAAAAGGTGACTGATCATCTCAACAAGTGTTTGTTTGAGGCAATGGTTAAGAAGCCAACATCGATCAAAGACTTCAATAGTTTTATGCAGGGTACAACACTGAAGGATAGAGATGCTCTTCTTTATGGACTCTATCATATTTCGTATGGTGAAATACGAGATTATGATGTTACTTGTTCTTCATGTAGAAAAGATTATGCTGTTTCGGTCCAGGCGTCCGACACATTTTCTTTTAAACATTATCCAGGTAAAACCGTTCTCTCTAAAACTGAAAAAGTTAAACTCCCAATCTCAAAAGGTGTTACGGCTGTTATTAAACAACCAACACTTGCAGATGAATCAAATTCTATGAAGTCGTTAGGGAGTCGACCAAACGCTACTCCGGAAGTTGTAACAGAGACATTAATTATTGCAAGGTTCGAACAAGATATTGAAGCACAAAAGGAACCAAAGGTCTATGATGATAGATCTGATATCCTTGACGCCTATTTGACTCTTCCTGCTATGGACAAACGAGCTATTTATAAGAAATACATGGACACGTTTGGTCAGTATGGTATTGAGTTGAAAATGCGCAGTTTTTGTACTCACTGCGGGGCGGAGGAGGTGATAGACATCGACTTGGTGTCTGCCTTTTTTCGCATACTGTATAGCGTATGATGGTATAGAGCAGTTTAAGAAAAATTTAGATGCAAATATCTATACTTGTATGGAGATGAGTCGACAATCATATCCTGAGGTTATGATTATGCCGATCGGTAAATTCCATGCATATCTCAAATGGAAGTCAGATTTAGAGGAAGAAAAACAAAAGATGATGGAAGAGGAAGCAAATAAATAATGGCTGGTATATTAGAAAGGTTTCAAAAACACATAGTTGGATCTAAAGGTCGTATTGCAGATTATACGTCATCAATAGCAGCATCCGGCGACTTCAATCGTATAACAGATTTAAATGTTATATTGAATTCTTGGAGAAATATTTTGATGACTCCCTTACGATCCGCTAGTTTTGATCCTGATTATGGCAGCGACGTTTATAAATATGTCTTTGCTCCAGCCGACCAAGATACTGTTGAGGCGATAAGAGAAGAAGTGTTGTTCAGACTTCCCTTATATGATGACAGAGCCACAATCGTTAGCGTAGACATCTCATTTCTTCATAACCGTAAAGGTGTTGTTGTTGATATTCAAGCTAGGTATCAAGGTGAAGTTGGTGAACTCAGCGCAACGATTGACCCAAATAATTTAAATCTACTTGAGTAGGAGATGACCCATGCAGTTTGACAGACAATTAGTTGAATGGAGCTGTAAGAGAGCTCTATATGACGCAGTTACCCAAAGTAAAACCATCCATGAAAAATTATCATTTGAAGAGCAAGTAAAAATGGTCGAGTGGATTGGTGCAATGACTTATGAAGAATCTGTCTCTGCTGTGTTTTACAATAGTGAACCTCTTAATGAAATTGGTATTCGTCAATTTGAATCTAAATTCAAAGCATTTATAAAATACGGTCTTGCGGCAATTGCTGGTGGTGTGCTTGCTAAAGGACCCCTTGGTAGAATGGTTAAGGGTCCAGCAGTAGCCATGTTCGCATACTATTTGTTTAGAAAAATGACCGATCCGTGCTGGCAAGTATGTCTCAAGAGGTTTGGTCAATCTAAAGAAAGAAAAGTATGTAGATATGAGTGTCAAGTTAAAGCTGCCAAGAATATCATAAGAGATATTCGAGGAGAAATGAATCGCTGCGGTGACAGTCGTAATCCAATCAAATGTGAGAAGAAATTAAACAAACTTCTTGTAAAATGGTCGAAAAAATTAGAGAAACAATTAGTTAAATTACAGAATGCAAGAGCAAATCTCATTGCTAGCAAACGACCCGCAGCAGCGCCTGAGGAAGGATAATGGATAATCCAACCGTTGATCCAATTCGTGATAAGTTATTACAAGCAATAGCGAAGAGTGATACTATTCGAAAGGAATTACCGTTTGAAGATCATGTTAAATTATATCATGGCATCAAACATATGCCTGATGCTACACTTCTAAAATTAAATAACAAGCTCGGTGAAGCAGAAATGCCACCACCTGTTAAAGTTGATGCAAGAGCTGAGAAAACTCTAAAGATGGGGTTGATGGCTGCATCTCTTGTAGTTCCTATGCCGGGTTTATCTTTAGCGATCAATTATCTTGTTGATGTGGCAAGGTATAAATGCATTCAGCGTGTTGAGACTTCTGAGGTTCCAAATAAAAATCTGGCTTATGCTCATTGTAAATACCGAGCCATCGCGGACTCAATCAGAGTGTTAACAAGAGAGTTTCATAAATGTAAAAAGATGGATGACCCAAAGAAACATAAAAAGTGTGAAAAGAAACTTTATAAGTTAATAGCATCTCAAAGAACGAAACTCACAAAGGCGGAAGGTCGAGTCCGTATTGCAACACATAAAGCAAAAGAAAGAGCCAGAAAGGCGCAAAACGTCCTCTAAGGACAAAGGAGCGCGTCCCTACTGGGTGTTAGTATTAAACATATATTAGGAGATGGTTGTCATGCAAAATTGGGAGAGATTGTATAGTTACATACATGACTACCAACAATTAGTCTACGATTACTACTCCAAAACCGGAGTAGCATTCTTAATCAATTATTACAATATTGACCGAACCGATACAGTATGGGAAGATGAAGACCTCATGGGAGGACCCTACGAATGGTTAGGAAATCTCACTGGTCTTAAGTTCAACAAATATCTTCTCTTACCTGTCTACTTTTTTGACGAAATCAATACAGGTTTTGATGGTCAAGAAATAGGTCTCAATAAGGAGCAAACCTCAACATTTGTATTCCCCAGTTCTTATGGTATAACTCCCTATGCTGGTGATCTAGTCAAGTTAGAACAAGCATATATGAGACCAACTAATAACACATATCCACTTTTCACAGTAGAAGGCCGAGAGATCCACCCAAATACTGACAAGAGATTTTGGAAATTAACAATTCGACCTCATCATAGTTCAGATACACATGAGGCTGATCTTCAAGTTTCTAATACTTATGTGTTCTTTGATTATGACAAGAAAGTTCATACTTTAGAAGATGGTTTGTCCCTTGCAAGACTTCTCTCAAGAAATGATAAATTGAGAGATAGATTAACAGCTCTGTGGGACCCAAACTCAGGATTTTACCAAATTTAGAGGATTGTTATGACAGATATTTCAACGCAAATTTATCTATCTCGAGACCAAACAAGAGATCAGATTATCGAATTCATGAAGAGCTATCTCGAGCTTGAAAATGTGGATCTGACAAAATCTTCATTTCTCTCATTCTTGATAGACACTATCGCTACTCTAACATCAAATCTCCTCTTCTACCAAACTTCCGTTTATCGAGAATTCTTTCTAACAAGAGCTCAACTCCAAGAATCAGTATTAAATTTGGCTGCATTCCTTGGATACCGACCAGCTGCAGCATCTTATGCAAGTGCTAATTTACTTGTTACTATTCCTTTTGGTTTTTCAGATCCAACAGTAACATTTTCAATTGATGAAGGGTTTGAATTCAAAGCAGACAACGTGTTATTCCAACCGTATTATGATACTGAAATTGTTGTAACAAATAACGCGTCCGTTTCTATTACAGTCAATGAGGATGGGCGAATTTATCCTCTACCTGTTGAAGTAGATACAACATCTGACATGCAGTTCACTTTTTTAATGCCTGTCAGACAATATAAAACAACACAACAAGAATTCCAGATCGATTCAGATCTTCAAATTTATCAGTTTACAAATATCAACGTACCTTTTGATGGAAAAATTTCTACTATTGAAGTTCGTGTAAAAGAACCTGGATCAGATCCGAGCGACAGCGGACTACTTTATGACCAATTTGATAGTCTTTATCTTATGTCATCATCTGATCATGGGTATGTGTATAGAAGGACGGACGATGGTGTGTCCGTTTTCTTTGGAAATGGTTTAATTGGTGTTCAACCAACCCCAGGTTCTACAGTAATTGTAAATATTCTTGAGACTGAAGGAGCTGATGGGAATGTTATCGCTGGATCTATCACTCAAGGAGAGAGAATTTACACCCAACAGGGTTCACCACCTGTAACACAGACTGTTAATTATTCAGTTATAAATCCATCTCCAGCAAGCGGGGGAGCAGACGAAGAAGATCTGGAGGCAACAAGACAAAACGCCATCGCTTCACTGACGGCTCTTAACAGATTAGTAACACAAAGTGACTTCGAAAATGCAGATACAATTATAACAGGGTCACCATTAGCTCAGAACTCTGTTCCTGTTTTGAAACGGTCTGATTTAGTTGTTAATGAAATACAATTATTCACTTCTCTTGAATTCTCGAATTCCTTAGTCCCGATGAGAAATGCTTTGTATGAGCTTCTTGGTTCATCTTACATTCCAAGAGATACAGTTATTTCAATCAATGGAGTAGATTATTATACGTTATTTGATATGACAACAGAGATAATGAATTCTGTAGCATACTATCATTATATTATGTCTGCTATCGATATTGTCCCTGTGCTTGTCCAGAGTTTTGCTAGCAATCCATATTCTTTATATGTTAATAACCTTGAAGTTGTAAAAAGTGGAAACACTGCTAGATATCGATTAAGTTATTATTCTACTGAGTCAGATTATAATTTGTGTTCTTGTCAAATGTCGATTGTGGAAAATGAAACTGCTTATACAATGACAAATGTTCCCGGTGCAAATGGTGGATATTTTGAATACACTTTTAATCCATATACTGATGTACCAGATGGGAACAATACATATTATTTTAGGATAAGCAATCCAACAGGACTTATCTCGGAATACTCTACATCGTTAGTATTTCGACAAAATCTTGATGAGTTTATGCTCTCCAATGCTGTGATGGATGGCACTAGCACAATCGTTTATGATATTCCGGTTGTTAAGAAAGATTATTATGATGGTATTGATCAAAGAGATTTTGAGCTTCAAGTGATGCAAGCTACTTTACAATCCATGGATTTTGTAAATTACAGAATGTTGACTGACTTTGTAAATGTCAAGTTTTGTAATACCACAGGAACTATGGAAAACATGTTATTGAATACACCTACAAAACAAGCTGTTATTGATATAGGAGATTGTACGGTCCCAATAGGAAGTGTTGGTGATCGATATATTGTAAGTGGTCATGAGGGTGGTGTATGGGATGGTCACAAAGATGATATTGCTTTATGCATAGATTCAACAGCTCAATCATGGACATTTAATACACCAAACACAAACGATATTTTAACAGTTACAGCAAAGGGATCAAAATATATCTATACACAGAAGGGTTGGGTTGTTCCAACTTATGAAATACCACTGACTATTGAAGTTGAAGTAATGCGAGACACGGAAAGTGATGCTACAGAAGCTAGAATCGTAGAGGACGTCAAGTCAGAATTATATTCAACATTCTCAGATAGATTTGGTCCTCAAGCATCTATTTTTAGATCAGAAATAATTGATGTGGTTCAGAGTGTTGATGGTGTGAGTCATTGTAGATTAATTCAACCAACTTCAAATATTTTCTTTAACTTCCAACTTGAGGAATTTTCTCAAGAACAATTATTAGAGTATGGTCCTGAGTATGTATACTTTACAACAGACAATATTGTCGTGAGAGTTCTATCATCAGTGGATGAATAAATATGGATATACTACTTGAGAAAGCAAAAATAAATTACCCAAAGTTAAAAAGATATCTACATAAAACAGCCGGTACGGAATTAATGCGACTCAGTGAACCATGTTATTATCCAGCCCACCACAAACATTATCATGAGTTTCTACAAACATATGGTCTTACCGACGCAGACTTAAAGGTTTTTCCAAGGCGTTTTTGGAAAGGAATGCCTGAGGCAACTCGTCTTCTCCCTACTGATAGAATTCGTATGTTTTATGTATTTGCCCTTTATACATTATTACAAAATAAGGCATATCGTGGTAGTTATCCAACCATGATGCTTTTATTTGGTATTAGAGAATATGCGAACTTAATGTACAGACAAATTCCTCATTGCAACGAAGAATATTTCAGATATGCTTTAGAAAATCTTGCAAAGACGCATTTATTTTCAAGAGAGAAAACTATTGGTAATGGAATTTACTTCTTATCAAAAGAAATGATTAAAAGACACACAGTTGGTTTGGAAACTCTTAATAAAGATAAAATCTCCAAGTTCATTACTGAATATAGAACAAGAATTAGTCAGAGCGTGAAGAGTTTCGCAGCAATTTATTATAAAGCTGCAAAAGAAGGGGCGGGAATAAAGACAGAACCAGAACCAACTGATGATGAAAATCAATATCAAATCCAATCTCAAGAGAGGTTTACAAGAGTCGTTGATGATATTGTTAAGAAAGTTACTGTCTATAAAGAAATTGACAAGAAAGCTTTGATGGATGCTAAAAAGTTAACAAAAATTAGTGTTGCTTTAGCTACACAAATAGCCTCTAAACTCTGCGACGTAAAATATACAGACAATGTTCGAATGTGTTTGCAGTTGTTTTTGAAAGATTTAAAAGGAGTACGTTCTATTTGCGGAAAAGGTTACTACATTTACATCAAGAAATTGATGGGAATAAAAAGAACGAGAGAACAAATTTACTTCAAACAACAAGTCCATGAATTGTTGATGCGAGTATTAAAAGATATTAAATACAGTCAAAAATATGAAAGCCTTACTAATCAAACAAAATTTTCAATCAATTCCTACCTTGCTCTTTATCTTACCATGATCCTCAGAAACGACCTGTGTGGTCTCACTGCTGACAAATTGAAAAAAATGTTTAAACTGAAATAAATCTTGATTGTAGTCTAGACTCTAATGCTAAATTGGTGCTAGAAACCCTTGAAGCTGGTTCCGTTTCAGGATCAGGATCTTGTTTAGATAAATTTTTCGCCATGTTTTTGTCTGCCATGTTTGTTTGTATACCTTCGTTGTAATAACTACCAGTATCATCCTTATACATAATACCCTGATTTACTTTTGTTTCATCTTCCATTGCGTCAAGATAATTCTGTACAGTTGGTCTGGCTTTTGATTCATAATTAAACCCAGCAATCATACTGTTGTACAAGCTTCCAAAATCAATCCTTACATCAACCATTCCAAGTCTTTGGTTCCACGCAATAGATTGTTGGTCACCACCCTTAATAATTGTGATGTTAGAAATAAAAGCTGGATCAAGATTATAGATACCAGGAGCTCTAATTTTATGTAAGAACGGCCAACTGTAAGTATTTCCATCTAAAGTTCTTGGTACGCCAAGGAGCATCAAAGCACACAACGGACCAATAATGTGTTTCCTTGTAGATTGAACACTTGCTGGATTTGGATTATACAGTCTAATTGTCATTGTATATGATGGAGCAAAACCGCTATTCTTCCAAACTTGAGGAAAATCAACTCTTGCACCTGCAAGCATTTTATTGACAATATCTGCACCGCCCCTCATCATATTACCTGCACCACCAGAGCTATCAGCAAGCATATTTCCAAGAGCTGTAGCAGCACTCTGGACTCCCTCAATACCAGAACCAATTGCTTTCATTCCCATGTTAACTGCGCTGCTCTCAGTTTCAGCACCCTTTAATGCGCCTGAGATCTTCTTCAACGCGTCTGTAGCTCGCTTTGTCCCCATTATCTGGTTTATCTCTCCAGCGGCGGCAGACCCAACATCCGTAGCTCTCTGTAAGAAACTTTCACCGTATTCGTTAGCAAATGTGTCAGTTGGAAAATTGTCAGCTAGAAATGCAACTTGTAAGGGCATCTCTGTTGTGAAACCATGCGAATTTAGGAGGTCAAGATATAAATTCTGCTTCGGAGCGAGTCTAAAAAGTGTAAACCCCGGTTGAAATTCTGGTTCACAAGGAATAATTCTAGCAATGGGCATTGATTGTTTAATCACATCTTCAGTTGTATGGTCACCAGGCGGAAGTCCAAGAATTGGTTCAAGTTTGGTTGCCGGACTGGTAGCATTTTTATTTCTTTTCGCTTCTTTTGACGACAATCGATCTCGCCTTTTTCTTTGCTCTTTTTGAATAGAGATGTCAATAGAACCAATATCTCCAAAATCAATAGAATATTTCTGATTCGCCGGTGACGTTGGATTAAATTTTTGTGAAGCCATTATCCTATATCTCCCATAACAACTTGCGCTGCATAATCAATACCGCCACTTCCAGCAGATCTTCCAGACATTCCTCCACCAGCAACATTAGTAGCTGCGGTTCTGTTATTAGAGGCAACTGCATTTACAACATTATTCACGCTTGTGACGACTGCTCCATTTCCTTGACCCATTGCGTTTCTTGTTGCTACTCCATCTGCTAGCAACGGGTTAACTCCAGCTCGAGTCCTTGCAATATCCATTCCAGCTTGACGTTTAGCTAAGTCAGCAGGACTCATAACTGACCTCGCCATTGATTCAGCAACTCCAGGTGGTAGAGGAACAACTGCTTCTCCTGGATGGAGATCAGCATTGACCGCATGTCGAATAATACCACCACGTTGTAGACTCTCTTTTAATGCTCCACCCTTTTGAGCATCTTCTGCGGCCGCCATTGCCTTTTCTTCAGTGGAACTGCCCTCTGCCCATTTCTTTATATGTTTTCCTACAAATGGGATCTTTGAAAGCATGCCAACGATTTTACCCTTTGCCCATTTAATAATCTTCCAAGTCATTGTATACGGGAATAGAATAAAACCAACAATACCCTTAATTAGAGCCTTGATTTTACCACCGATCCAGTCCATTGCTTTAGCAATATTTTGACCGCCGATAAATCCAAGAATTCCGCCAGCAATTGCTCCGATAGCTCCACCAATTGCTGTACCAAATCCTGGAACAATAGAACCAATTCCTGCTCCGATGAGTGCGCCTTTACCAGCACCTTTTAATGCTCCACCAGCAGTGAAGTTTTCACCTGTTCCGCCAAGAAAACCACCAATACCTGCTCCAGTTTTTGAAGTTCCCCAATCTTTTGCTTTCTTTGTGCCCTTCCATGCATCTAAAGCGCCCCAAGCAAGACCACCTGCGCCACCAAGAACTCCAGCAGCTCCAAGCATACTCCCACCAGCTAAACCTTTAGCTGCGCCCCCAATGGCACCAAGACCAGAACCAATTGCTCCTGGTACGCCCTTAATCATAGCAAGGGCACCGCCACCAAGTGTCGTGAGAACTGCACCAAGTGAACCAATAATAGGACCAAACATTTTACCGAGGAATTGCAGACCTAATAATAAATATTTGACAAAGTTGTTTCCTAATCGTTTTAAACCTTTTTTCATACCAGTAAGAAGTTTTGCAATGCCTGGAAATGATTTTGCAATCTTTTTCTGGAATTGTCCAATTGTTGTAAGTCTATCAAGTTGACGCTTCGCAATTGACATGTGTTTTCTTGTTCTTTCTTTCGCACTTTTTTCAATTTCAACAACTTTGGAAGGAAAGTCAAGAAGTCGTTTCCAACGGCCTGCCCACATTTCTTTTCTAGCTTTAAGTCTCTCAAATCTAGCCTGCCAGATGTCTTTCCTCATCTGTTTTCTTTCGGCTTTCATTTGTTCTTTTAGTTTTTTCGTTTCGATCTTCATACGAGCAATATCAGCTTTCGCTTTTATTCTAGCCGCGATTCGCTCTTTTTTCATTTTTTCTTTTTCTAGTTTTAGTTCAATCTTATTTTTTCTTCTATCTCGCCTTGCTTGTTGTTTAGCTTTCGCAATTTCTACTCTCAATTTCATTTTCTGGAGTTTGCGTTCAGCTCTTGACTGTGATCTAGCTTTTTGTGCCTCCAGTTTTCTTTCATAACGTAATTTTTCTTTTTCAATTTTTTCTCTTATTTTTTCAACTTTCGAGCGCAATTTTTCACGTTTTTTAGCCATCTTATCTTGCGCTTTTAAAATTCGTTTTTGTCGTCTCTCTTCACGTCTAGCAGACCAACTATGAAGACGTTGATAAAACTTAAGAACTTTACGATGACGTTTATCAGCAGCTTTCGCTTCGTCAAGAGATTTCTTACGAGCGTCTTCGTGTATCTGTGCAACCTCTTTTGTTGCATTGATACGATCTTTCAACATCTTCTTTTGAAAACTTCTAAATATTTTATTTTGATCTCGAACAGAACGGAAAGCATTCCATTCTCTGAATCGAGCCATTCGTTTACTAAATTTCAGTTCTAATTTTTCTTTGAATGTCGCCCATCTTGACTCTCGTTTCTTTTGATCCTCAAAACCTTTTTCACGATTCTTGACCGTTCTTTCTAAGAATAAAAGATCACGCTCATTTGCTTTTTCAAAGAATTTCTCTGTTCTTTCTCCATGTTTTGCTAATCTCTCTTTAGTTTTTAGATCATACATCTCAATTCGTTGATCCATCTTCTGACGAATCTTTTGATCACGATTAGCAACACGTTTTTGATACATGTCGTGTTTTAGCTGCAGAGCTTTTTCATAAAACCCCATTATTGAAAGACCAAACTTGGTCTTCTCAGCTAAAGCTTTTGCAAATGTAAAAGGAGTTTTGGATTTTACTAATTCTTTGGATCCTTTAGCTCTCTCAAAAGCTCCCTCAAATGCAGCAGATGCTCTTTGTTTTGCTCCAGTTATAGCAGCACGACCGCCACTTACTAATCTTCCAAGAGGATCAAATTCAGCGAAAGCTCCGGCTGCTCTTTGTCCTGCTGCACCAACTCCAGCGGCAGCAGCTCTAATACCACCGATAGTTGCACTTGCTAACCTTGGAGCCAACTCTTGAATATTTTTACTTAAATCTTGAAAGATCCCTTTAAGTTTTGTGAGAGGTTCTAGTTTTTGAACTATCTCATGTGTAGAGACGGCAAATGTATGAATAAGTTCAAATACTTTTCTAACCGGTAAAATGAGTTCACCCTTATGTGCAAGAATCTGACCAGTCTTTTTGATAAAACCACCAGCTTGAAGTTTTGGAACCAATCTGCTTCCAAGCATATAAGCAGGAAGACCATAATTAAATGCCATCCCACCTGCTTTTTTCGCCATCCCTCTCGGGTCTCTTCTAAATTCGCCTGGCATCCCGCGCATTGTTTCTGGAAGGTCTCGAACTGATTGTTTTTTACGTTCCCAAGCTTCTCTGTCGAACCTGCCGCCTTCACCAACCATACCCATTCCAGTGGTCCAACCACCAGATGCTGCAAATAGAGCAGACTTAACAGCTAATTGTTTTTTGTCTACTCCTCTCCATCTATGGGCAGTTCTTCTAGCTGCCCCACGACCTTTAACTATAGCATCAAATACCATGGATTGAATGGTATCTTTTATAAGTCCTGAAAATGCTTCTGTTTTTCTCCTTGCCGCTCCACCAACAGCACTTACTTCAGATCTTACTCCGGTAAGTCCTTCTCGCCACCTTTGTTTTAGAAGATCTGATGATACTCCAGCCTTTTTCATGATGTTGGTTGGAGTCATATCAGCGAATGTTGTAATACCAGCACTTTCTAGAGCATCTCGGTCTAGACCCATAAAGCCAGTATATGCACTAAACAGGGTCTCGCCGAATGATTTTTTCGGTCCGCCAGGTTTTTCTTTTCCTTCAACCCATGCTTTTAACTGTTCAAATTTTGTATATGTTTTGTCTTTGGTCGCTTCTTCATATGCTTCGTCAGATAATTGACTCATACTTTTCGCCATGAGATCAAATTTTGGCGACCAGTTAGTATACATTAAACCAAGACCACCCACTATATTATGAAAGACATTTTTACTACGTGTTGCTCGCCTCCATTCTCCCATATACCCGCCACGCGCTGTGAACAAGTATCTTAGTGGAAATGAGATAGCATCATGAAACCCTTTAGTTAATGTTAAAAGGTTACGGAAGGTGGGATGTTGGATAAGAGTTTCCTGCCATGCTAATCTCCAACGGTCAGTCGTTCCAACTAACTCAGTTTTCAATTCAAGAATAGCACGTAAGAGTCGGTCCTGCCACTTTGTATCAGGGTCTTTAGCTTTCTTGAAAGCGTCTACAAATGTTCCGACAAGACCTCTTTGTTCTTTTGGTTTATCCTTCTGTGCTTGAGCAACATATTTTTCTATTTGCGCCATCTCTTGCGACATGACAGTCAAACCGCCGATGAATGTTCTTGAAAGAGCTGTATCACCACCACTTTCCATTCGCTGATCAATCTCTTTCAAAAGTTCCTCAATAGGCATTACAACTTCACCACGGTGGACCTTTGCAAGTCCTGTTTTCCTAACTACGCCACCCTCTTGAAGCTTTGGAACTTTCTTTTTCTGTATTTGGCGTGTTCTTAACTCTTCAGCCTTCTTCCCAGCTCTTCGTACGTTTGCTGCCGTACTGCCCATTGCTACTAATGATTCTTCAGAATAATCAACTTTCGGTCCTCTCCCAAATAAGTATCTGAGGTTGGACATTTTCTCCCCAAGCTGTCTGAAGATTCCAGTAAACATTGGAGCAATTGCTTTAAAGGCATCACTAAACTTCTGTTTAATCTTATTTGTAAAATCTCCATATATTTCGGTATCCATAAACTTTCCAACAAAATAACCGAAAAGTGGAGTAGCTTGTGCCATCGCCATTGCGACAGCATTTTGTTTATTGATGCTAATATCTTCACTAATCGCTTTTCCATATTGTGATATTGCGTCCTTGGTAACACGCATCGTCTCCGAAGACGTAGACTTCACACCTCTCGCTAGATGATCAACAGACTTTGTCATCATCTGTAACATAGAATTTACAGATGATTGGACTTCTTTAACACCTTTCTGATTTGCGACAGTTTTGATGGCTTGATTTTGTTTAGCCATCCCGCCTTTAATTGATGTAACGTCTGTGCTAAGCTTACTCAGATTTCTATCCGTCATTGCGGACATTTTAGCAGATTGTCTTTCAACTGCAGCAATCTTTTGGTTCATTTCAGCGCGCAACTTGGCTACATTAGATGTAACCATATCAATGTGTCGCAAGCGTTCTTTGGCTTCTCGATCAGCCGCTTTTAAGATGTCATCATTGTCATTAGCCATACTAGATTACCTCTATGCTAGTTTGGAAAAAGCCTTGACAGTTAATGCGTCAGGCAAAATTTCTGATCTCATTGCAATAACTTCTGAAGGCAACCCAATTTCTTGAGCATAAAAATTTCTGCCTACGTATTTGTTGTAAACTTGTTGATACCCATAGATCAGAGGTCTAATTGTATGTATAAACTGTCTGAGGTTTCTATATAAAACCGCAGGACTTTTGGTGTAAACTTTCCATGTAACAATAAAATCTCGAATCATCCCTTCAAACTGCTTCTCATTTAATGTTGTATATTTACTTAGTTTCGTGAGTAACATCTTATGATAATTCGAAAGTGTTGTATTTCTCCATGGTTGGTTATGTTCAACTTTATAAAAGATAAATTTAACTATCTCGTCCATTTCCTTTGGTTCTTGTTTTAGAGATAGAAGTTGTGTGAACACAGCCGTATAATATTTCTTCAAATCATTTTTGAATATAGAGAAAAAAGCTGATGGGTTTTCTGTCGCTAGTTTATGCATTCCTTCATGTGTCACTAATCGAGCAAGATAATCATTACTAGCATAACCCGCTTTAATGTTTGCATCAAAACAAAGAACAATTGTTCGGAATCTTGGTGAATAAAATGCTACTGTGCTTGGATGCTTATCAGAAGGATATTGCTTTTTTCTCATAAGCTTGAAGATACTTTTATCTCCAAACGCCGGAATAAATCCTTTTGAATCTATTAATTTAGAAAGTGTCGGAACAAGTCTTTTCGCTCTGCTTGTTTTCGACATAGCTTCTAAGAATTTTTTATTTAATTTATTTGAACCGCGTAGCTCTTCACCATCAACGACTGCTACCACTTTTGTCATAAATGGTATAGGAAGAGCGTAAAATTCATTAAGCTCCGGTTTGTTTGTCTTCTTGCTCTTGTTCATCAGCAGAGGCTCCTGTTTGTTGATAAAAACTCATCACGTCGACTATACCGCTTATGTTATGATCCTTGACGTGTCGTATGACTTTTGAGCTTGTCATTTCATCAAGATAGGCGTCAGTATTTGTGCTTATAATATCTTTGAATTCACCTTGGATGTTATGGGTGAAACCCTTATGAATCAATAGAGGCGGATCATACTTTCTAACATATGTGCACAAAGCTGTAGCTACTGCGATATCGTCTCTACAACCAATATCGGCTTCAACTTTACCATTTGGTTTAGTAATTAATCCTATAAGTTCGAGAGACAGTCTTTGTGATTTAACCACTTCTGGAAATTCAGTTACATATGAATATAAAGAATCGATCATTAGAGGTCGAGTTTTAGCATTAGTGCTAAGACCTGGTACTACAGTATTTAATCCTCGTTTTTCTTTGTAAACCATTGGAGCAAATTCTGAACGATAAACAGCTTCAACAACATGATTTCCATATGAATTTGATTCAATAATTACTTGACCAGGATATTTTGTGCAAGCCAACATTACAACTTTAATAAAATCTGTAACAGCGCATTTAGTTTGGTATTCCCAAACTTGCTCCATTGTTTCGTAATCAAAAACAACAATGGCGGATTTATCATTACCATGTTCAGGTGCTGTATCGACTCCAATCAAATAGTAATTCTTATGAACTGGTTCTTGAAATGTCCAAATTTCTCCACCAAAAATATGAAATCTCTCAATAGGTTTTGTAACAACTTCTTGAAGTCTGGCACTAGTCTCTTCACTAAAGAATGATCCCTCTGTACTAAGAAACTTAAGCTCCATCTCCTGTTCAATTTTTCTTGGATCATTATCAAACAAGTCACAAATACCCTGATACCAATGAGGGTCGTCTGCTAATTCTGGAATATCCTTCCAATGAATTACAAATGGTGTTAAAGCTTTACTTTCTCCGGACACCGCATCTGAATATTTCTTAAAAAACCAAGCACCTACACCCACTGCTCTGTTCGGTGTAGACAATAAAACAGTCCCATAAGGAACACCAGCTTTTCTGGCTTGCATTTGGTTTGTGGATAAAGCTGGAATGATGGAAGTCCATGCTGTGTCAATATGATGAATAAAGGCAGCCTCGTCAATGACCAAGAATGTTATGGATTTACCTCGAAGGGTTTTTTCTGGAGCGTTTGGTACTACTGGTGATGCATAACATTTAGATCCGTTGTCAAGAATAAAGGTCCTTTCTGTATTCTTTTGAAATTTTGGTCTTAACCACAATGGAAGTTTTTCAATCATTGAAATGATATCTCTGGTAAAATCGGTAGCTTCTGGAGCATCTTTCGAGATGATTCCAACATGCACATTATCATGAAATATTGTAAGCCACACAATAAAAGCTTTCATTACGGTGGATATACCAATCTGACGACTCTTTAGAACCAATACAAATTTATTTGTGAGAATTAAATCTGTAAGCTCAACTTGTTTTTGGTAAGGAGTAAAGTGTTGATCACCACCTGTTAGTTCAAGAAGGATATATCTCGGTGTAAAATACGCAAAAGATTTCTTACATTTAAGATATTCTTGTACGTATTTCTCTGCTTGTGTTTTAGCAGATTTAGCTGGTCTACCCATCTGTCCTCCTTTATTAACAACGTAAAATCGATGGAAGAATCTCCTTTATAGTTTGTTCTAAATAACGTAATGTTTTTGGTTATTTCTAAACAATTATATATATTACTTACTGAGAGGAGTCATTGTCTTTTTAATGACTCGCCTACGTATCCTATACTATCTGACTTCAGTCAGTTTTTTCCTTTGATGCATGAAGGAAAAGCAAGAAGGTTCACCCCGAACAGGAACCTTCTCCGACTTTGAGATACGATCCGTCGTCTAGTCAACGACATGTTCTACTCAAATGATTTTGAGACCCCCCGAAACTGCTGGAAGAAGCCGGCCCCAAAATTATTTGATTGTTCAAGGATCGTATCTCGGTTCGAACCTTCGGTTTTGACTAGGGCCGCTGGCTCTAGTCCTAAAAGTTTTTGTATATTTTTTATATAGTTCTGTTGGTTCTAATTAAATAAATTCTTGCGGTTGCCTGCCATTCACCTTCTCTTTGAAATTCTAAATCACTAGATTTGAGAATATATTTTCCGGACAAATCAACAAATTCAACAGTGCGAGGAACAAATTTGACTGGTTCACCGACTGAGATCAAACTCCATATTGGTAAGTTCTTTTCAATAGTAATAGAGATTGTTGACAATGATGCTATCTTTTTTGCAATTGCAGATCTAGCAAATGTTTCTGAATATTCATAACCAGTTTGACTAATATAATAAGTCTGCCTATGAGCGATATTAGTATCAGTAGGAATTTTTTTGTTTTGAGATATTAAACCGTTGTCTGCACAAATGTCGTCAAGAGCTAGTTCAACAGGATAATATAAACTATCCTCAGGTTTTGAAATGAATGTCATGTTATTTGCTAATACTGAATAAGCAGCATTTCCCTTATACCAAGTATTAACAACTGTATATGTATAAAATTCTTTACCAGATGATGAATCCTCAATAACATCTTCTGCATCCATACCACTTGCTAATTGTGTAACGGTGAAAACTTGACTTCTTTTCATTCTTTCAGATAGATTTAACACATGAAAGTTATTTTCATAATCACAAAAAGCAACAGGAACACCATCAAATAAACCGAAGGTATCATCTAAATAAGATACTGTTCGATAAAGAGTGGTAGGCGGAACAACAACCTGTGGAAGAGATTCTGTATTCTCATTAAAGGAGTCCATTTTCAGAGTTGAACCTGCTTTAGAAACTAAATCAGATAAGACATCTCTTACTGTCACATTCTCATAAACATCATTACCAGTTGTTGTTATTGTTTTAAATGCATCTCGAACAACTGTAGTAATTGTAATAGGTGTTCTATCTTTTTGTTTTCCTTCGGACATCTGGTCTTTAGCAGACACATCTAAGTTCATTTCAACAACCATCAAGTCCATTTTTATTTGATCAGTTTGAACACCAGTTTGACCAAGCAAAATGACATTCAACATACAATGATCTTGACCCCACAACCCTTCTAAAATAACATCATTGACGTCAACAAAAACGTCTAATACAACTACTTGATATGGGGCAGTAATTGAGGAAGCAATGCGGACATGATAGAGGTCGGATGTGTAGTCTATTCCTTTGATTGTCAACTCGAAAGAATAACTCCTTGATGGTGCAAATGGTCTATCAGGCATTACGTAAACTCCCTTGTCTTTATTTTTTGTTCGGGAAATTTACAACTATATATATAAACTAAGTAATAAATTACTTTTAGAGTTGGTCCGTAGAAACGACTGTTCTAAATATATTAATAACTAAGAATATAAATTGTTTACAAGGAGGTGTGTCATGGAACTCGAGAAGTGTAAATGTGGACGCCCTCTATTAGCGATAGATGAAATTGAGTGTGAAGTCTGTGTAGCAAAAGCTAGGAGATATGCTTTTATAATCTTACTCACAGGCGTCGCAGTAACAATTGTATCCATCGCTTGGGCATTATAAGGGGGTGGTATGTAATGGAAGATTCAATATGGTTTCAAATTTGGCTGGTCGTATTTGGATATGCGATACTTGGATTTTGGATGCCGTTATTTGGATATAACAGTATTAAAGAAAAGATTGGTTTAGATTATGATTACTCATACTTGGATACAGAGGACGATGAAGATACTTCGTAAAGTCAAAATGTGGGTATGTGCAATCGCCTATCTTTTCACATTCATTCCAATGATCCTACATGACCAATACCGCCAAATCTTCGGGACTCGAAAACGAAAGCGAAGGCTTTCAACAAAAAAATAGGGCGCCCGTAATGGACACCCTATTTTTGTTAGATACTCTTAACGACTAGGAGGTAGCGCTAAGAGCGGCGACGGCTTCCATCATCTGAGCCGGCACGACCAGGACACGTTCAGCAACACTCTCAAGAATCTTCTTGGCATTGAGATTCGTTTCAAGGGTGCTGAATCGGGTAATGGCATGGAACAGTTGCCAACTCGTCATCGTCCAAGACTCCACACCTTCAGTGGGATTCTCTTCCGTGATCACGGCGGAGATGGCTTCGCGTCGGGTTTTGCCGGATTGTTTCTCGATCAGATCCAGAATCTTCATCATGTCTTCTTCTGTGACATGCTCATTGAAGTTGGCCTGGATCATGTCTCCGATATTTCCGGCAAATGCTGTCACGTACCCGCCAACCTCGGCCTGCATGGTCGTCTGGGATCCCTCAAGGTGAATCTGACGAAGGGAGCCGAGTTTGTTCGGCGCGCAGAACCGGACATCTTGTTGACCATCGTTGAAGGCGAGTCCGAAGGCGATATGCGCAGCGCGGGTTCCATCATAACTGTTGGTGACAATCAACTGTGGATAGATGTCTCCAACTGTAGGAACGTTGGTCGCACTCTGGATCACAATCTCGTGGCGGATGCTTGCGAGGTTGGGAGCCATGACAGTATTCTCTGACATAATGGGATTTCCAACGGCACTGATGGACTCACGAATCCGGTTGATCAGGACTTCATTTCCCTCAAACTTATAATATGGGGAAATGATCCCAACCCATCCAAAAGTTCCGTCGATACCGGCCGGTTTGGTGAAGAGGCCAACGGGAGGAACGATCATATCGTCCATCAGGTTTTCACCGGCGCCGCTGCCTGTTTGTAGCAGACGATACAGGACCTCGGAGAATTCGTCGGAGTAATGATAGGCACCTTCTTCCCCTACTGGGGTAAGACCCATCACTTCTGCGCGTTCATCAAAACCCTGTCTTGAAGGTGTGGCTTCTTCCGTGGCGGTGTCGGTACCATCGTCGGGCGAACTCACGTCGTTCGGATCCGTCTCTTCGTTGGTCTCGTCGTTTGGGTCCGTGTTGTTGTCGAGGTCTCCACTGGTCTCTACAGTTTCCTCAACAGAACCTTCCTGTGTGTCTTGGTCGACCATTTCTTGCAAATCTTCCATCTTTTGATCTCCTTTCGATCGTTTTTTCTATTTTGCTTCTTCGACCGATCCATCAGGACCAGTCTCGGTTTGAATCTTTTCATCTTGACCTGCGGTTTGGATACCGATATTATCAAGTTTATCATCAAGGGTTTTGAGTCTATTCTCCGCCTTGAAGAGCTGTGTCTTGATTTTTGTCAGATCTTTAGTTACTTCAACTTCTTCCTGGACTAGCTCCAGGTTTTCTTTCGCCTTCTTAAGTGCTGCGATTTTGAGTTTCAATTGCGCAGCTTCTTCTTCAGGCGACCTTGGTTCCATCAATTCTTCCTCAACTTTTGCAGTCAAACGTTTGCCTATAATTTTCCACGCGACGAATACAAAGAGTAGAAAGAGAATGATATAGATTAAGAATTGTGCGAACATTGTCACCTCCGAAGATGTGGGGACCCCGTAGAGTCCCCACTATGTGTTTCTATTTAACACCCTTGACAGACATGTCAAGTTGCAGCTGTTTCGCAACACTGATGTTCATCATGTTCATGAAACGCTGGAATTCGTCATCCGGATTCTGGGTTCCGCTTTCACCACCACCTGCCATATAAACATTCGGAACCTTCCTTGTGCTATAGGCATCGGCGTAGTTCTTGTGAATCGCAACCACTGCTTCCAGTTTCTGTTTCAGGGCACCGTCAGCCTGCATGATCAGACGTTTCTTCTCGGCTTTACCTTGACCGAGTAGGATGTCTCTCTGTTTCTCTTGCTCAGCAGCTTTCTTCTCCAGTTTTGCAACCTCGAGTTTCTTTGCGGCATGAGTCTCAGCAACTTCCTTGTCTCTCTCGGCCTGAACCACTGCGGTGGCTTTCTTTTCCAGCTCCAGATATCTCGCCTTGGCGACCTTTGCCTCACCCTGAGCCTCGATGGTCAGCTTGTCCTGCTCGGCTTCTTGAGCTCTTGCTCGAGAGGTAGCGACAGCCATGAGAGCTTCCTGCTGGGTCGCAATCTGCTCTTTGACCTTCTCGGCATATTCAAAGGCTTTGATTTCAAAGTTCACCAGTTTGATACCAGTTCCTTCTAGAGGATTCATCTGACGCATGGGCAGTTTGGTATTCGGATCTTCTTTAATCTTCTTAACGGTTCTCGTGACTTCCTCACCAGAGATTGGATCCTTGACCTTCTTGGTTTCTTCCTCAGTTTGGTAAATACCATTCTGGATCTGGTCTGCAGCCCAGTACAGAAAATCGGTTCTTTTCTCAGCATAAGATTCCCTGGCAGACATCAAGTTTGCTGTAAGGCGCAAGGAGTTTCTCACATGAGGGAGAATCAGTTTATTTTGAACATCATTATATGTCTTATGACCTCGCTCAGTTACCAACGAAATGGCATCACTCTCAGATGTGGGCATGATATTACGGAGCGTTCCAGAGATATCACAAAGAGAACCGTCATTGAATCGGACCTCAATGGACTCATCCTTGGCTTCACCCTCATCCACATCCTTGGTGAAGAAGAAAGTCTCAGCGGTAGGCCACACGGTAATGTCACCGAAACCCTGCACCCAGAGACCCGGATCCATCTTTGCGGACATTTTACCTGTTACGGCCGCCTGTTTGATCTGATAGGTGCCCTTTTCCACGGTGTCAAAGATCTTGGGTGAGAGTATCAGACCGATAAGACCGATCACAACCAAAACACCCAAACCAACAAACTTCTTGATGATCTTTTTCTTTGCCAACAACTGGCGTTCATATTCACTCATTTGACTTTTCCCTTCTTGTTTCCAATTTTCTCCTGCCATTTTTAGTATCCTCCTTCACCTCTTATGATTTTGACGTTTTCAGGCAAGTCAAGGTCATTGAGACCTTGATGGGTTAACATTACTTCCATTGGGTCATCACTCTCATCGCTAACATGCAAAACGTGTACTACACCTCCTTCCTCTATGATAGTCTTTGCTGCCTCGTACTGCTCCTTCTCAGATCCCTCGACGTCATCTGGTGTATAACCGTACCAGTCATCCAACCATCTGTCGAGATCCTCCAACGACTTAATAGTATTTTCCGAATACCTACTCAAATCGACCTTCATTGTGATTTCAGTAATAAGACTCTGATCACCTGTAGAGCCAATTATAAATGAGGTGCTAGATGAGTTGGTTACTTCACTCATTCGAAACTTCATGAATAGTCCTCCATAATTCTAGATACTTTTCGTGGTACATCTTTAACCGGTTGATATCCTCCTTTCTGAGTTTCCGGTCTTTAAATCTTGAAATATCCATATTGTGTTCCAGATCTTTCATTTTGATTCTAACGGCTCTTTCATCTTTCTTTATTCTAATATAATACTCCTTAACTGTTTCTCCTTCTCTTCTCGTAAGAGCATCTACTGTATTGATGACTTCAAAAGGTATTCCATAACCAAGTAGCTGCTCTTTCGTCGTCGGGGTATCTTCCAAAACGTCATGAAGTACTGCAGCCATTTGATCATACGGATCGTCAAAGTGAGACATTACAGTTAAAGGATGAAATATATAAGGTTTCCCTGATTTGTCCAACTGACGTTCATGAGCAACAGCCGCAATTTTGATAGCAGTTGCTACATGTAAGGAAACACCCTTCTCTTGCCAATTTTCTAGATAGCTTTCAGCAGTTTCATGCCCTCCCATTATCAACCTGCCCTCCTAAAAGATGAAGACACCATAACCACCAATATCAAGCTCAGAAGGTCTGAATGCAATTGATACCATATCTGGTTTTGCAAGTCTAACAATTTCCAACCATAACTGAGCAAAGATGTGTGGTGTAAGTTCGTTCTCTTCCATATATTGTTCTTCTTTGAATGTGATTCCGAATTCAGCAAGTTTGTCTCTATATTTCTTTTTGATCATATTCTCTTCACTGTCATTACAGACTTTTCGGGAGAAATCAAAACCAATGATTTTAACTGCTTCCTTATAAGCCTCTTTGAGTTCTTTGAATGTTAATGAAGAAAAGATAAAGATTTTGTCTGTCAACCCATGCCCGTCATGAGAATCATCACCAACAACCAGTGCAATCATATGCAAATCTTCATTGATTACAACTGCCTCTCCAGTTTCCTTACTGATATACTGCGTCATATCACCATCCTTTCCGACACCTTGTACATCTCCAATGGACATCCGGATCTGCAATCATTAACATAATGCAACCACAATTCGGACATGTTATTGGCGGGTCGTATATTGATGGTTTTTTCTTAAACCATTTTTTTAACCATTTCATTGTTTCCTCCTGAAAGGGTGGGGGTAGCCGCCATTGTTTAAACAGGATTAGACCCCCGGCTTCTTTCCTCAAAGGACGTTCTTGTAGTAACAGAATTTTACGCGCAGGACTACAAAGAACTTTTTCTCGCATGGCGGCAGACGAGCGCATGAAAACGCCTGCACAACCTTGGGTAAATGACCAACCCGAAGGACCCCAAAACTTAAGCAGCTTCTGCATCAATGCTATTTGCTAACTCGTAACAATCCCAACAAAACTTTCTCGGTTTCCCTCTCCCGGTCCACAACATCCACTTCTTATGGGTGGTTCCACATCTCGGACAGATACATTCAACTGAACGTTTTCTAAATCCATCATCATCTCCGCCTTGATATTTTTTCCGCGCTTCGGGTTTTAGATAATACTCCTTTGAGCATTGTCTTGAGCAAAACACGGGTCTGTTTGGCGGATTCTTTTTTCCACAGTTGCGACAGAATTCTAGAACTTCGATCACGTTTTTTCCAACCCGTCTTTTTGGCACTAAGAAACTCTCCTTCCTTTATAACGTAGGTAAATATCACGACCGTCAAATTCGAAGTTCGGCTCGATATCTATTGTCTCAAATCTCTTTTCCATTCCAAAGAAATGTTCGAACCTCTTCATTGTCCAAATAGAAGCATGCGGGCAACCTGGCTCGTTGAGAAGCTCAGTTGTTGTTATGATATTTTCAGCTTCGAATTCCTTACTCGCTGGGTCCTCTGCGAGAATTCTTTTTGCTAAATTTTCGTAATCTGGAACGATGATGTCAACTTCACCGCTTCCCTTTAAACATGTTGACATCAAGTATATGAAATACAGGACGTCTGTAAATTTAATATGCTCCAAGAATCTGTAGCATACAATTTTGTCAAATGTGATTGACGTCCGTTCCATAAACTCAAAAGCGTCCGAATTCACCTTTCGAAAATGCCGGCGATTTTGCTCCTGATTGAAAGGATGAAAATGATTTTCCCAATGTCTGTGAGCGCTTTCAACATCCTCGGGTGCGCTGGCTTTGTAATACATCGTATCAAGATTAACTACGAAAATGTCCGAGTCCAGTTCATGTTCCAATGGATATTGAAGTTTACCAGCTGCCAAGTTCAAAATTGTTACCATCCATCTTCCTCCTTCTTGGGTGTTTCTACTGGAAATTTACCTTGGATTCTCCCACAATCCAAGCAGTAATCAAATTCAATATAATCTCCATCACCAATTCCAACATCGCTTTGCACGTAACCGACTTTTTCGTAATCGTCGATCACAAACTGGCAGAGGTCGGAACACTTGGCGTTCACCATTGCTATTCTTTCACTTCCACATTCACAAGCCATTATCTGTCCTCCCAACATTCTTCAATATGGTATAACTCTCCTGGTTCGACAGACATGTTTGATTGCTCAAACATTTTACAAATTCTTTCTTTGAATTGTTGGAGAGTTTCATCATCTTTCATTTTAAACGGAGAAACTCCAATCATGACACGGTCGTCATAAAATTGTTTTGATGCTTCCAAGCCAGCTTTCGACATGATTGTCTCAGCACTCCAGAAAAAGTCACTGTCTTCTAAGAAGTCTTCTACAGAACCGCCATCTTCCCTCAGTTCAGCAAGGCCTTCACCATACTTATCTCTAAGTTCGTCCATGTCCATTTCAATTCCCCACACGACAAAGCTGGTGCTTGAGGAATTAGTTACTTCCGTCATCTTAAATTTCACTTTAAGCCTCCTTATGCAAATTCTAGGACTAGACTCTCTGCGAAAGGTTTAATATAAAAATCGTAATATCGTTCACGATCAATATCAACAGGATCCATAACTCTTACCATACTTCTTGAAATTTGAGTTTGTCCAAAATGTTTTAAAAAGATATTACATTTATCATCCGTAACTGGGATGGCATACAAACTCGGATCCTCTGACATAATAATTTCATCTCTGATTTCTTGCAATGTTGTAAAGATCTTATATTTATTGGAATTACAGACCTTTATCATTTTCTCAAATAGCTGATCCATAGCAGGATACCTATATGGGATACCTTTAATATTGACAGTCGATTTATGAATAGCTATGTAAGTTTTTCTATCTGAGGAAATGAGCATTGCGTCAAAAGATGCTCGATAATCGAGGGGAATATTTAGGTTGGTCTCTCGCAAATGTCTTGTTACAATAACACCGTCATATTGGCGAATAATCAATTCATCTTCAGTTATTTCGTTTTTCGCCAGATATTCACTAATTGTAGAGTTGGTAATGCCACGAATAATGCTTGTTAAACGAGGGTCGTCCCGCATCATAATTCCAATCTGCGTATTTCTCTTGAGTTTATCGTTCTCGTCAATATGAGATAGATCGAAGCCCAATCGCTTGATTATCTCATAGTGACAAGCAACGATATCATAGAGATGTACATCACGCAGGAGAAGTCGACACGATTTGTTTATCTCCATTCCTTATTCCTTCAGTGATTCATTTATTGCCTGAGCTTTACACAGAAGAACATAATTTACAAGCTCTTCGTAATCCACCATTGTTAGTGGTCGATGCTCAGACGTAACGATTTCGTTAAATCGGTTTTCTGCTGCTTCACACCCTCGTATTGAGTATTTGAGATCGTCGTAATCGTCAACAGAAATCAACTGTGACATCACTTGACCTCTTTTAGGTTTGTTCCATGGTTGAGAATTCGCTTCTCTGACCATTGCTACCATACCCTTTTGGACACCATCTTCAACCACCTTCTCCGTTGCCTCTTCTTTCTCTTCTACAGGATCTGGATAATCAGGTGGCTCTGATTTGGTGATTTGTCGATACCATTCTGGGTCTATTCGACTAAATCGAGCCTGGTTAGCTTTCTTGATGTTTTCTGACTTCCAATCATCTCCTGTGACCATTACAATCTCTTCTGTAGATTTAATGATGTGTCCAAGATCCTGAAAGGGAGTTGCAGTTTCCATTGGTTTATCTGTTCTGTTTCGAATTGCCTCGCGCAGATTCACTAGATAACTTTGACCCCAAACCTTCTCAACGGAATCATAATATTGCTTCTCTTGTACCGTCATTAGAGGCCAAGTTTTATTTGCTTCCATATCCGTTTCTTTGTATGTGTCACAACCGGCAAGCATAGCTAATGCAAGCGCGATAATCAGTATCACCATACTAGCAACCAGATGCTTCATTTTCTCCTCCTTACAATCTTATTCGTGATTCTATGAGTTTCTGTCTTACGTCTTGACATACGCTTGCCGATTTTATGTAATCGTCAAACCACTTAGTCTTGATTTCAAATTCTGAATTGAATTTATGAACCGTGATATCAGGATTAGCTCTAACTCTAAAACCAACCGCAGTTAATGTGGAGTTTAATTCACTCAAACCAACAGCTTCTATTGCCTCGTTAGCTGGAGTCGGCGCCAATTTGTTATCCTTCATGACTTTAGCCAACAAAGTGTTTTCAACATCGTCCGAGGTATAGGGAATGACGAAATCACAATTATACTGTGGTTCCATATTTTCGTTCATTCTCATTCGAACACCAACGATATAATAAAATCGTTTATTTTCTTCCGATTTCAGCGCTTCTAACCATTCCTCTGGTATACCCATATTGTCCTCCTACGGAAAAACTGGAGGGCGCATGGGAAGAACGCCCTCCAGTATCCATCCTAGCTTACTAGAAAGATTATCACATCGTCTATTTGAAGAAGATGATTGACGTCTTGGACGTCCGGAATCTTTGTAGCAAACCAAGCAACCGCAGACGAAGCAGTTGTGATTTCTGAAATACTCTTGGTGATCTGTTTATACTGGAGCTGGAGTGCTTCTGTGTCCACCTGCTCCGCAAGTTTGGCGTTTATCTGAGTTAGATTTGGATCAATGTTGTTAATACCTTCATTTTTCCTCTTCATTTTCTCTTTTGCATAGGGAACCAATACTCCGTTTATGTCAACACAGAATACATTGATTAACCCAGTCTTTACACCATAACTCTTGATAAACTTACCGTCCCCAAGATCATAAATGATTCGGAAACTGTTGTTTTTGTAGACAGTCATATCCGAACCGGGGAGATTCAACACCGGAATCTTGTCCGCGTCTTCGAATAATCGGAGCCGCTTTTTTGGTCTTCCATCCTCAAACTTTTCTCCCCTTGGATCTGGAATCTTGAAGATTAAATCCTGACGAGGATCTACGTCTGAGATCGATACACGAACATGACCAATATGCTCAAACCTAGAATGGTTTTCATCAAACCAATCCGGAAATGCAGCGACTCCAATGTCGAATCTTTCACCAGCAGGTTGAGCAACAGTTTCTTGTTCAGGTTCCTGTGGCAGTTCTGTGCCGGTTGGAAGCGAACCAGGATGCTCAGTCTGGTCGATCATTGAAGTGAGATTGTCATTCATAAACTCGATCTCCTTTCATAAAGGTTTCTATTCTTTAATATGTTCACGAAAAGTCGGAAAGTTTCTAATATTGACCATCAACAGGTGATGCCGAGAAACGTTTCTTCCCCTCGTTCACATATACAACTTTGAAAGAGTTTCCCTCGATCATGAACCGTGTACCAACTTGCGGGAGTCCAGTTTTCTTGTCAAACTCAGCAGGTGGTGTTTTGGAAACGGTCAGATCGCCTTTCGCTGTAACAGGGAGTTTATGAAAAACCTCTCTTGCTTTTGATACAGCAAGATCTTGCACCTCTTGAGGCGCATCTTTTAGCTTTACCACTTCTGGTTCTTCAGTGGTAGTTTTTTCTTCTTCAGTCATTACTGTTTTTCCTCCTGTTCTAACCATTTAGGGTTGATACCCTCTTCCCGCCAGCGACTTGGGTCGACGGATAGATAGGCTTCCAATGCGGCACCTGCCAGAGCAAACACTTTAATCAGTTCTTCGTATGCTCCGACAGGTCCTGGTTTACCGCCAGTTGATTCTTTACACCCGATCAACCAAGGCGGTAAATCTCTATCCCATTTCTCGACATAACTTTGCTTAGCTTTTTCAACATAACGCTCGATAAAGGCTAAGAAGCTGGCGAGGTTAAGATCCGGGTCATTTCGGTAGTCCCCGAATACTGTTTTTTGGTACTGACGCTCTTTGACGTAAAGGTCAATGAGTGTTTGTTTATCCATCCTAAATTCCTCCACGATAACTCATCGCCATGGTTTCAGATTTGGTTTTGGTCCGCATCCGAATAGCGACAGCTCTCTCCCCAACACCTGGTTGGAAAAGAACAAGACGTTGCCATTTGGTTCTCTTCCCCTTAGGAACATAATCCTTCTCCCACTTGGTGCCACCGGACAACCAGGCCGGCATTCTGTAGGACTCATCTGTCATGGCATTTTTGAAGAATGCGAGCTCGGTACATCTCGTGGCAAAACGCAGGTTGGGAATAATTCTGGTGATGATATCCCGACGTTTCTGAGTCAGAGAGACCAGAGTTTCCTGATTGGCTTCAAATTCGGGATAATCGTTAATATATTCAGGCAAGTCCACTTCGACTTGAAGGGATGTGAACTTCACTGATTTACCCTTCTCTCGTGAAGACTTCGGCCATTGCTTTTTGGCGCCCTCTCCGGTTTCGGGATATTGAATGCCGCCCTTAAGCAGAGCATTGATAACGAGGTTGTAATATTGTGCCTCATCATTCAGCCGCTCGATAAGAGCTTTGGTTATGAAATAATGCTTCCCATAAAAACTGGTCCACCGGTTTGGATGCACAAAGTTCTTGAAGATAACCCGGTTGCCTGTCCAGAGTTTGTTTTCCATCAGAAATTTGTTCTCTTTGGCACTCGGGTCCCACTGAATTGTGTTCCAACCACTATACCATTCACCAGAAGGATCTGTCAGGGAATATGTTCGATAATCACCGACAGATTCACTGGTGACCACGTTGGCGTCTTTGATCCGAATAGAGAATGAGAATACATCTTTGTTGGCTAACAGGTTTAGAACTGGTCCGTGCCTGTTGAACTCAGATACTGTTCTCTCACCCTCTTTGATGGTTTTCGGGCGCATGGATTTATATGTCGGGATATTAATCACAGCCCCTCTGTCAGCAATTGCTGTGAGAAAGCAGGCGAGATCCAAATCGGTTCCAACAAATACCCCATCTTGGAGTGCTGCACCGGGTTTCCGACTATAGAGATCGAAACCCCACCACTTCTGCGCTTGCTCAACGGCTTCCATGATGTTGGCGCTTTTGTCGAGAACAGTTGTCATAACCGGGTGATCCAATAAACTCTTTAGCGTTTTCGCTACATGCTTCCTTTCAGTCATCTCTCGTTCCTCCTATTGTCTTTAGCAAATGACTTACAAAATTCATCGACATTCTGAATGTCCTACCTTTCGTCGGTCCGGTAATAACCATCACGACTAAACAATAGTCATTGAATATCACATACTTATTTTTCACTTTTTTATACCGATCAATAACCACACCCATTTGATTTCTGGCATGCTTTGGTCGGACTTGTGGGCCAAATTTAAATACATCCCCCCTTTCAAGACTTAAACCTTTTTGGTTTGGATCTATAAATTGATACTGAAAATTGTATTCATAGGGAATACGAGGTTTCCCATAATTACCATACGGGGTTGAGTAATCATAAATTGTCTCACCCACGGGGATCCCATAATTCTCTAATCTTAGAATGTCTTGCCTCATCGACCAACCCTCCTGGTCTGTGTTTGTCTAAGACCTCCTTGATTGTATCTCTGAGTTCATCAACAGCAGCCGCATCAAAATGCTCCATATGTAAATGGGGTCTCAAGAGATAAATTAATGTCCAAATTCTTTCGTCTTCTGTGAGTTCCTCTACAGAGTCTGCATTTGGGTTATTCCAAGGCATTACGAGAATTGCTGCAGACCCTCGATTAAACCCCACTATCATTTGGTAGTCCGTGATCAGTTCCATGAACCCGTTGTAACTTACTTGCATGGCCGCCTCCTATTGAATGACGGTATAGTATTTTCGTAACTGCCTCTTCAATTTCTTCCTTCACAAAATCATCAAATACATCAATACCAGTATTGCCTCTCAACATTATAGCGAATGTTTTTATTGCGTCCATTAATGTCAGGCCATCATCTGGATGTGTATACCGGCTTTTGTAAACCACCATCTCGCCTTGTTTAAAACATAAGACTAGTTCAGATTGATATAATAAAGCCTGTCCTCTTGATCTACCTTTTCCAAATTTAAATTTTGACATTAGAACACAAATCCTTCGGGACCATGGAAAGCTCTAGTTTCATCTAACTGAGTTTCCATATCCATGTTAAGGTCGTACACTTCCATGATTCTTTGCATATTTTTTCCATTGTATCTGGAATATTTTTCTAAAAAGTCACCATTTCCGTGGGCATAGACAGGATAATCTTCATAGCTGAATGTATCACACACAATGATCATATAATCTTTGCCCATTGCTTGACCACTCTCAAACCAAACTTTTATTGTTCCGGGTGTTAACGCCATCACCACCCCCACTTTCTCCAAAATTTCTTCCACTCGATTTTTCTTGATTCATTTCCATGATATAGTTTAGATGCTCCCATACCACCAAAGAAACCTCCAATGATAAAGAACCAACCACCATGACCATGCAGTCCAAATAAAAGAAACATTAGACCTAGAAATAGAAATACAATACCGAGTCGCATTGTTTTATTCATAGGAATACTCCTAAGGAACCAATTCAGGTCCTACGGTTGTCTCTACTCCTATACTTGTGTATTCTCCTGCAGGATCAGGATTGTGTTGAGGCGCCGTCGTGGCTTTAAAGCACACATTTTCAACACCGCCGATAGGACAGAGTTGATATTCGTCTTCAATAAAGAATCTATCACCTGGTTTCAATCCTTCAATACCATCTCTCAAGACTGCTACTGTCCCTGCTGACTCTACAATTAAAATTGTCAACTTACCACGATTGTCAATTGTATATTCTCTTTTTTCAACGATCATGTTTTTCTCCTTATAGAAAGTAATGGTAATCAAAGCCGCCCTCAACACCCTTGTAATTGACCGCTATTGCTTCTGAGGTGTGAATACTTTCCTCATGAATACTCTTAACTACCCAATCACGAACACCAGGTAGGGCGTCTAATTGATCGCTTATACCTCGAATTGCATCCTCGACAAATATTGGATTTTCTCCAGCGATACGAGCAATCTCTTGTTCATCTTCCCTTTTGATTATTGGATATGGAATGGTCTTGATTGCTCTCTCAACACATTCTACAAGATCCTCTAACCACACATAATGATTCTCTTCCTCCATATCTTTTTCAGTAATGATATGGGCGAAAGACCGCTGCGCATGCGGAAACCCATTGCTCCCTTTCTTATCCAAATCTTTACAGAGTTCGGCAGAACAAGGACAGTAGCTGGCATATTGAACTATAACACCTTGAAAGAATCGAAATTCAAGAAGGTCGCCAAGTTTGCCTGGATACTTAATAAGCTGTCCTTCAAATCTGCTATCATGGAAGATGGGGAATTCATTATCCGACAGCGCAGACGGTCTATTTATCGGAAGTTTAAAATCGAACCGCATATAACTCTCTGTTGAACCAACTCGCTCCATCAGGTCCAAAAGGATACCCCGTATTAACTCTTTCTTCAAAGGTAAATCCAAGTATTTCTTTAATGTCCTCAGAAGCCGGGACATTGAGATTCCCTTTGTATCAGCGTCGAGATTGGTTCTCATTGATACATTAGCAGTCATTGGTTTAAATCCTCCATATTTTGACTCTAATGAAAATGGAACCATAACGTTCTCAACACCAACTTGTCTAATCAGTCTCCTTATCCTCGGTTTTGTCATCTGAATGTCCGGAAGGTTTGAAGAAGAGCGGTTGTCCGCCTTTGATTGGTCGGAGTTTCTTTCTGACATCTAAATTCTCCTTGTGTTTTTGTATAATCGCATCAAACACATTTTCAGGGACAAACTTTTTAACCATATCTTCCCAACCATTCGGACCAACCAAGTCTTTTACTGTACTTGAACTAATGTCAATCAGAGAATGTGGCGGGATGAGAAACACAGTAGTGATACCCGGATTCATCCCGCCATTTATCTGACGCATTGTTGATTCGTAATTATAATCTTTTATAGACCTGATTCCTCTCAGAAGATAATTCGCTTTTTGTGCTTGTGCGAAGTGAATAAGATATTCATTCCCAAGTAACATCGTGGTCACATTTGGGAATATGCTTGTAATTTCCGTTACCATTCTCAACCGTTCAATGTTGTTGAAATATGGTGTTTTTGATGGGTTTGTTCCAATAGCAACGATGAGTTTTTCAAATAATTTAGACCCCTGAGAGATCATCCAAAGATGACCTTCAGTTGGTGGATCAAAACTACCTGGATATATCGCTATCTGTGGATGAGGGTATGTTTCGTTCATTTGGATTCACTCCTATTGTAAGTAAATATGCTTCTAGTAATTTCACAGATTCTGCAACCATCGACTCATCATTACCATCTTCCTTAACCAAGTCTGTCTCAATTGTATTACGAAGGAACTTATTTTTCAGATCTATACAATCTGATTTGGTTGTCAAGAATTCAGAGATGTTGTATGGAGCATCATGTCCAATAAGACAAGCTGTTTCCATTTCTCCAAGTCTTTGACCGCCCTTATTTTTTCTTCCCGCTAATGGTTGCAATGTTCTTCTTGCATATGAACCAATACCTCTTGCTGCTAATCTGGATTCAGCAATATGGACCATTCTGAAGAAGTACATATAACCAACCGCAATTGGATTGACCAAATGCTGACCAGAGACAGGATCAAACACTTTCTGCTCAAATTTTGTATTTGTATACTCCAAGACTTTTTCAAGAATTGTCGCCGTTACAGATGAGAAAGGTGGCTGTATTAATGTAAGTTCGTTTATGAACTTTTCATCAATTATATCAGGGAGTTGTTCAAAGAACTGATATGTATACCATTTTGTCTCGGTATTATCAACCAATTCAAAGAAACCTGCAAGATATCTTTTGAGTTGAGCCTGTCCTTTCTTGTTAGCAATCATCTCCAACAAATTCTTTTTAAGGTCTTCAAGCGCTAGACTAAGATGTAATTCAAACAACTGCCCGATATTCATCCTGCTAATAATTCCCAATGGATTTATACATATATCTACGTGTCGTCCATCCTCAAGTTGAGGCATCATTTCATGTGGAACGATGGTTGAGATAACTCCCTTATTCCCATGACGATTTCCGACCTTATCTCCAACTTGTATTTTGCGAGTGTATAAACCAAACATCTCGACTTGGATACCATTGATCTTTTCTTTCTTCGCTTTGTATTTTCTCGTGTAACTACTCTTATCGAGTCCGTTATCACGAATGAACCGGGTGGCATCTTCTTTCGACAGATGCTCTTTAATAATTCCCTGTAACTCTTTTTCTCGTTGGACTTGAGATTCTATTTTTGCTTCAACCCAATCTTTAAATTCTGGAATATCCTCATTCCATTGGTTCGCATAAATATTTACTTCGCTAATTACAACAGACTTCTTTGTCGTCAGCGGGATGGGTTCTTCAAATATAGAGCAGAAATCAGTCGGTCCACCTGGGACCTTCTTCATAATTGCATATGGTTCACCAACTGCAATTTTGTCAAATACATCTGGAAGAGGCTTGTAGTTATTTTCCTCAAGACTGAGCAAGACTTTATCCGGTGTTAGTGTAAAGGAGAAGTCCCGATAATGGACTGAGGTAAACAATCCTTCATTCACAAGTCTGTCAGAAATAACAATACCATCCTCATAGTTATAACCGTAGTAGACCATCACAGCAGTTAGCAAATTCTTCCCAATATTGATATTACCTTGGGTGCAATAATTACTTTCTGCTAAGATATCCCCTGCCTTAACTTTATCACCCTGTTTGACATATACATTAATTAAATCCATATTTTCAACATAGATTTTTCGATATCCAATGTTAAATACATCGACTGTATTATCAACATATGCAACAATCAGATACTTGTCATCAATGAATACAACTTCGCCATTTTTCTTGGCTCGTTTTACAAACTGGGTATGATCTGTGTATAAACCTTCACAACCAGATCCAATCATTGGTGTATCAAACTTCTTCAACAAGATAGCCTGACGCATCTGAGATGATGCCATTTGGAGTCGAGTTTGGTCATCGTGCTCCAGAAATGGAACCATTGATACCGGAATAGATATTGGAGATTTTTCTAATGCCTCATCTGTAAATCTGAGATTCTCATCGAGTTTTGTGTTGACTAACATATTCTGCAAAACTCCACAATTATCTCGGTCAGGTGTATCAACAGGACACATACGACCAAACATTGTGTCGCTTAGATCCCTAAGATGCTCTGGAACATTCTCTCTTTTAAATCCACCAGGACCAACCAAACTGGTTCTTGACAGCTTGGTTAACTCTTCAATCGGGTTAATCGAAAAGTCAAATTGCACAATGTCAGAAACATTACACTCTGTCAAGATTTTTGTCGAATTCACATTGAATTTGGCGTTTCTTGTTGTTCTATGCGCAAGGCATAGATCAAATACAGCCTTGGAGACTTTCGATGTGATGATATATTCAAAACATCTAACTCTCTTATTTTGAAAATCTGTATCATCATAATTTGGATCTTGCATCACATCCACAAACTCTTCAATAACCGAATCCGTCTTAAAGAATTTAGCAGATAATGGATCTACTTTCAACATAAGGTCAAGAGCATACATCAACGATTCACCCTTCGCTTTGAAATTATACTTAGAGTAAATCCTTCCAATTTCTCGCAGGATATCGTTTTCGCTAAAGTCCTCATCTGTTGCATCATACATCTCTTTTAAATCATACAACATTTTACCGTAAATTGTATCCTTGTCTGGATTAAGAGTATCAAAATCAAATCTCTCGTTTAGGGCTTCAGGTCCATACTTTGCAAACATAATCATACAGAATGGAACTCTTTTGCCCAATACACTCAGATACACATACGGTGGTTCTTTATTTTCGAACAACATCATTGTGGCAACATTTGTCCGTATCTTGATAGCTTTACCTCTAGTCACAACTGGAATATCAAATAGCTGAAACAGAGGAATCTTCTTTCTGCCATTAATAACCAAATAGTTATCATCAATGAGCTTTGGAATTTGCATTGAGAGGTCTATGTTTGACGTTCCTCTTGTCAGTTTAATTACAAGATTTCTCCGGAGAGTTTGATGTAACTCCCCGGATGCCATCTTAGAATCTTTAATTCCAAAATCTGAAATCTCAAAACCAATTTCTGTAACTGGTTGAAGAATTTCGTTAATTGTCTTTTCTAACTGTCCATACTCAGTTTGTCGAATCTGAAAGATATTACTTTCTTCATCAACCTTGAACATAGGATTGACAAATTTCAACGTTTTTGTCCTCCTTCCCTAGTTGTGGAAATAAATCGGTTGATGTACGTTTGTCCTTACTTGGTGTAAGAACCCTTGTAATGACTTTTGTATTGCACGTTTCGATGATAATCTCGAACCACATTTTGCCATCATGGTTCCATTTCGAGCGATCCACGCCCAACTCCACCATGTGTCGCCATAATCTTCTTCGCTCCAGATATTATAACCGGGTCGTAATTTAGGTCTCATGAAACCTCCTATCTACACCCTCACCAATTTTCTTAGCGGCGCTTATCAAAGCTTGATCTCTTAAATCACCCAAATACCCACCACTAATTTTCCTCAGAACCCGGCGATCAGTGCATACGTCTTGATTCTTGCGCATAAATACACAGATTGCCTTTCTTACTCGCAGTCGATCTTTTCGTATCTGTTCCAAATGGTCTAACGCCACTTGTAGTTCTGTTGTGTCGTGTATCATTGTATTCTCTCCCCTTTTAGTATCGTATCCATAACACCTGTATAATGACCACTATACAAGATGCCTTTAAGAATACTTCTCTTTGGGTTTGAGAATGCCAACGCCAATAACCAACTTTCATATGATGGGACTGTTTGAACAGAATGGAATTCAGGTGTGTATCTGTCTCGATTGTGGTGAAGACGCCATTTGGTATAACCAAACCACATCAACTGGGCAACCACACATTCAAAATGAACATGGTGTATGGATCTGCTATTATTGTAAACTTCATATAGCTTATGGACAAGAGTAATATACGTCTCACCCCTAAATTGATGAAGAAGTTTAGAAGCTACAGATAAATCATTAACAATATCCATTTGCTTCATATCGTCATCTTGGTGCATATCCTTGATAACAGCAACCCCACTCGTGTGGAAGGTTCTCAATACCAACTGTGTATTTGTTTCTCCCATAGATTGAGCTGCAATAACACCCACAAATCTACTGTCAATCGACTTGTATAATTCACCATAACATTTACAACAGACTCCAGGATTATTACAGAATATAGGACTTCTTACCTGGATTGTTTCACCCTCAATCTCTCCATAATTTTTCTCGGTGATAAGTTTCAAACCATTCTTATCTTTCATCCATTTACCGACTAACATCTTTGCTTTCTTCCTGTCAGATACAAACACGTCGAGAAAGTCTTCCGTGCCACAATCATCAACAGATGTGTCAAGAATCAAATTAGCACAAGCAAAGATTAACTTTCTAGAAAGATAACCTGATGACCCTGTATTAAGAGCAACGTCCAGAAGCCCTTTTCTACTTCCATATGTTGAATCAAAGAACTCCTTTTGTGTCAACCCGTTGAGAAAACTATGTTTTATCGGGTGTGGAATAATTTGACCCTTGAAGTTCGAGATAAATCCTCGAGTTAACACTATTTGTCTTACCTGATCCCAAGAACCCCTTGCTCCAGATTCAATCATATATGAGTAAGAGAAGTTGTCTTCCAAGAAACGTTCTGTTTCTCTACTAGAAACATTATTTAACTGCTCCCTGATATCTTCATCCTCACCATATAGAGAACCTTGTAATTCATTGGCTCCTACAACCCGAGAAGCTTTCAATGACATAGAAGCTCCATATAACGTACTGTATTTAAACCCTAATCTTTTAATTGCATCCAGAGTTACAGTCATAACTTCATAGGGATACTCGCGTTTGATTTGATTGAGTATTGCCCCAAGCTGCTTTTTGCCGACAACAGTATTTACAACAGGATAAGTTTCGGGAAGACATTCATTAAACATTATTCTTCCCTTCGTAAGGGTTTCACCCTTGTATTCTTGTTGCTCTAATAATTCTGGAAATTGGTCTTTTGTAAGCATGTAGAGTCCAAGAATAATATCTTGACTCGGTGTTGTTGTAAGACTTTCATTTGCTGGATTTGTGAAATTTCTGGTAATAAGGAACTTGTCAAGCACTTCGTCTTTCGTCTTTCTTGAGATTGGGATATACACTGCCATTTGATCCCCATCAAAATCTGCGTTAAATGGGGGACAGGCTAACGGGTGAATCTTGATAACATTATCAAGAGACACCTTAACTTTAAATCCCAACATACTTAATCGGTGTAAGGATGGTTGTCTGTTTAATAGACAGACCTCTCCTTTAACCAAATTTTCACAGAGACTAAACAATATTGGTATTTGATATTCGATGCAATTGTCGACAAAGTCAATCCCTTGATTTAGGGTTTTAAACTTACCAACTTCAATAAGTTTCTTTGCAATTTTGAGTTTGAATAACTCAAGAACCATTAAATATGGAAGTACACATTCTTCCAAGTTAATAGTTGGATCAGGAATAATCACTGCACGTCCAGAAAAATCAATTCTCTTACCGAGTATATTACCTCGAATCAACCCTTCTTTCTTTGACATCTTTTCAACGATGTGACTATACAAATCGTTGACATCCTTTTGTAGTTGTTTAAAGTAACTATAGAAGAGTTCTTTGTTTCTAAGAATATCAACCATCGTCTCTTCCATAGTTTCTTTCTTGTTGAGAATCTGGTTATAGAAACGATTAATCTTATCTACAACCTGACTATTCCTCTCAACGCCCTTTGCCGCTGGTCTGAGATCTGGAGGCAGCACGATAATTTCACGCAAGAACATCTTGTGGACATTATCTTGTATTTTTCGCCACTCATCCATTTCATCAGCAAGTTTATCAGCCAACCCTTCGACTAACTCTTGAATGGCTTCCAATCTTTCCCATTTGTCCGAAACATTTTCTGGTAAATGGTCTTCGGTGGTCACAACATATTCATCGCCGTCCATATACATTACTGCATCTTCTTTTTTCAGAAGCGTGTCGACAGCGCCCTTGATGTCCTTACCACCCACATCTATCAGGAGATCATAAAATACTGGATTCATGACTTGAATGGGTAAAACAATTTTTGCAAACCTTCTTCGTCTTTCATCACTATTAACAATGTCAACACCGCAGTCTCCACATGTGCCACCAGCTTTTGAAATTCCAAAATACGTTCCGCATTGACAGGTATAGTTCTTTAAGGGTCCAAAGATCTGCTCCGAGAACAGTCCATATTCATGGAAGTGTTTCTTATCCATGATTTTTGAGGATTTGACTTCGGGTAATTCCTCACAAAATCGTGCGTAGTCCAGAAGACCTGGCATAAGCTAATCCTCCTCTTTAAATGTCTTGTTGATACTGTCAGCTAGGAACAACAGATGTTCCTTTACTTTTCTTGAAATAAGCTCGTCCAAATCCGGAATCACTTCGGCTGCAATAGCCTTGATGTCCTTCTTGGTCAACTCCATCTTCTTTTTCTTGACTATCTTTTCTATGAATTCAGTGGCTTGTTTTTCTAAAGCCTCAAGACCACCGAGCAATTCAAATATTGCCGGATATTGTTCTTCAGGAGTCTTCTCCTTGCTCTTTTTGGTCATTCGATTTCTCCTTTGACAACTTGTCTACAATTTTTTCTTTCTTATCTTTCCAGGCTGTAGTCAAGCCATTTTTTGCTACTTCAATTAACACATTTACTGCTTTGACCCCACTCTCTTTTAAAGGTTCTTCAACTTTTTCTAGAAGTTCAAGAGCAACAGGAGCCAACCCTTTACCGATTTTTTCACAAGCTTCTTTGCTGGATTTCTTAATATCCATGCATAACCCTCCTATTCATAGGTGAATTCGTGCCAGGGTTGAAAGTAACTGTCATCGAGGTTAAAAGTTTGTAATAGATTCGCTACAGTTGGTATTATGGTTTCATCCGATTTTTTGAACTTTAGATCTTTTGGAAGACAAAGTTCTCCAGACGTTGGATGACAGTTTGGATGTACCCCATTAATAACAACCCTCTTAAGCAAATCACTATCTGTAAAGTGTAAAGTGAACCCATGAAATACAAATTTATCTACTATGTCTGTAATGGGTCTCACTTCTCCTTTAAAGATAAGTTTCGTCGGAACTATTTCCATCTTAACGGGGACCCTTATCATTTCGTGTTCTCCTCCTACCTTTCCTACGCCGCACCTGTCTCGGCAATTAACTCTACGAAGTGACACCCGTTATGACAACCAGGTGACACGATATAACTATTGAATACAAAGGGTAAGTCTAGTGAGGAAATTAGACAGGCTATCGCATCGTTAGAATCTCGAATTGAGCCTGCTGGTATTTTTCTTTTGACAATTGGATATTCTCTACTTCCAACGAAGATGAATACTGGATGATTTTGGTTCATATCCCTTATTTTTGGTAGGTTTTCGTATAGGTTTGTTAATTTCCTTTCTCCCTCATGCGGCTCCAATATTTCGTCTGGTTTCCTTCTAACCAACGCCATGGACTCCGCAATGTCTCTATTTAGATAATCCAACTCGATTTTATGTATGAGTTGTTTGTCTATGATTTCTTGTAGCAATCCCTTTTGTACCAATACTGCTGCGCTAAAGGCTGCTACTCGCAAATCCGTTTTCGATAAACGATGTAGATATCGACCCTGATGGTTTGACGCATATTCAACATCATGTCTTCCATCTACGATTAAATAACGAGATGACATATACATTCGAACATGAATACTACCCTTTCGATCATATACATAATCTCTGCAATCAATCACCAAATCACATTCGGGTATTGGTGTTTTACCTTCGATAAATTTCTCATTTATTGCTGTCAGTATAACATCTTCTCTTCGCTGCCCAATCGAGCAGCAAAGAGCTTCAGTCTTTTGCTGACCTATATCTCCCGTTCGAAAACAGGAGTTTCTAAGGTTCTTTTTCTCAACCTTATCATGATCAATAAGCACTAAATCCTTGATTTCATCAAGTTCAGAGAGACTTTGTGCTAAATGACTACCCAGACTACCACAGCCTACTATTGCAACTTTCTCCACGGGTATCCTCCATTGTTTCTCTCTCGACCTATAAGGTTTGTTATTTGTTCTTTATAAATGAATTTGTTTCACAAATCAAGCGATTTCTGAAAATGTTCTGTGAATCTTTTCTCGCCTTAATTTAACAGTTTTCCCACTACGTCTGTACTTTTCAACCAATTCTAATATTTCGTTATGAAACGAAGCCTGGTCTTCAGTATTTATTTGAACTGTATATTTTCTATAGGGTATTTGCGCTGTCTGTACTTCTGACAACTTTCCCATTTCTTTCATCATTTCAGCAATCTCAATGATTGTCTCGTATAATTGTACTACCTCTCTAACAAAACTTTCTGCTCTCCCATAAACCTCAAGGGAGATATTCTTAATTGGGTGATGAAACAGATTGGGACTTCCGACTTTGTCGTAAAGTAATTGTAGGTTGCATGCTAGTTTCGTAGCAACCACTTCGTAAGATATCACATCTGGAATGTCGTTTAGAATATCTGTAAGAACTGCAAGGATTTGAAATATATCATCCTTATTCAATCTTTCTGCGACCTTACGAACGCTTTCTTCATGTAATTTGTTTACTTCGTCAAGATTAATTTTGTAGGCTTTTACTTTCTCACCTTCTTGATTTTCAAGTACATAGTAGTCGGGATGTTCTTCCACGGCTTTAACCATATCGCCTTGATATATTGGCATGACATCCTCCTTGTTTGAAGGAGTAGCCCGACTACTAGTACCCGAGCTACTCCTTCGCTCAGATACTAGCCTTTACGGCCTGCTGGTTTCAAGAACTCCAAATCATCCCCTTCTTTGAGGACGTAGCTTCCGTCAACCTTGTCGCCGTTCACAATACCTTCATCGAGGCGGCCTACATTGAGAACCTCCCTCAAGAATTCACCAACGGCACCAACAGTCTTTCCTGCAACCGGAAACTTACCAGAATTGGCTCCGCAAGAGACACTGATGGCTGTCGTACACCTATCCCCAAATTTCTTTTCGGGATTGGTCATGACGCTGGACATTTTGAAGTCAGCCTTTGTGACTTTTTCCACACCGGCAGTCTTTCTCAGTTTCGCCATGTGACCTGTGGACTTTGCTCTGGCAGTGACCTTGTTGGCCTTCAGAATGGCATCAATGATAATGTCCTTGCGCTTCTTGCTCATTCCAGGTATGCTCTGGTCTCGACACATTTGGCGCAGTTCGGCTACTGTCTTCTCTTTCAATATTGCTCTCGTCATTCGATCGATCTCCTTTTACTAAGGGTTTTCGGGTTTGAGATCTAACACTCATTGTTTGAATGTCAAAATAGATCTCAGCACAACTAGTTGGCTCTTTGCCATTTAAAACTACTGTGTAGAACGCCCAACACATGATTGTAGCTACCGAAAGGTTGGTAAACAGAAGCTGCGGCTCAGCCTCTGCCAATTCTTCACAGCCCATATCCTCAGGTGACCGGTCACCTGGGGTTGCTATTTCCGGGTGGTAGTCCGTCAGTGATGGTGATAAATTCACACCTCCCTTTCTCACATAAATTTGGACATTACCGTCGGTAAATTCATTACCGCCCGAAATGATTGTGACATCATCTAACCCTTCGGCGTGGTCAGATATCACTTTCCTTGTTTTGTGGTTATCGACACATACAAATACAACATCACCATTTTTGACAATTTGGGCGACATTTTCTGCATTGACATAAGAGTCTACATCTTCAATATAGATCTTATGATAATTCTCTTTCAAATCCTCAGATTTGATTTTCGCCTTATTACCAAAATCAGTGAACACTTGTCTTTGCAAATTCTTGTGCTCGTAAGCATCCCCATCAACCAATGTAAGTTGAGGCGTTTCTACTGACGAGTAATTTAGAAACCTACAAAGCGCTTCACAGAGGTAAGTGCCGACCCCACCCAGGCCAATAACCTTGATATTCATCCGTGCCTCCCTTCTCCAAATCCTTCTTGGTCCAGGTGCTCGGGAACGTAATTGTGAATTGATTCCTCACCTGTGACAGTGAGGTCACCTGCGACATCCACAGACGCCCCATCCTCTTCCACAAACTCATAACCAAGAGATTCAAGTTGGTCGTCATCAAGATCCAAGGCGTCAATCACTTCTTCCATAAGCATGTCAACCTTGTAATCCTTATATGGACATTGTTCACATGGATTCCATTCATCGTCATTTCCAAATTGACGATAGAGAATGTCGGTATATGAATCACCTTTTCCAGGTTCTGGAATCATCATTGAAGGGTCTGGTGGGTAAAACGAATTTCCAACCCCGTCAAATAGACCAGGTTGTTGTGTATCTCGTTGATGAAATCGTTGACCCCAATGACCGTAATGTCGACCCCATCTTCTAGAACCACGAACAGGCACTCCGGAGCCATGAACGACAACCCCTTCGTATACCTTTTTCGTTATTCCGTCCATCCATTTAGAGGGGAATCCGCTAGTGTTGGATGTAATTTTATATCCAAGGACCTCTTTCGGTTTTGGTATCGCTTTTCCCTGTGCTTGAAGTTGGTTGATATGAACTTCACCAAGCTGTTGCTCGTATGAATCCAACTCCAAACCCTCTACATAATCTGTTGGATTTACTGGAAAACGAGTCCCATTTGCTACGATAGATGCAGCAACCGAGAATCTTGGTTTAAGATTGTCACCGATTGTGATATGGAGACCATCCCATGTTGCTTCGTCATTTTGATCAGTCCCAGAATGAAATGCTGAGAAATTACAATGACTATGGATGGTTCCAAGCCTTACAAAGTCTTTATAACTCACCTCACTTTCATATTCTGTTCCAGCCGCTGAAACTTCCTGTTTTGGCACTTCGATGCGATACGTCTTTCTTTTCTGGTTATAATGAATAATGACATTCGCTTCTCCATGATGTTGATTGTAAACAGCCGTGAAAAATCTCTGCACCTCAGCAAACAGTTTCGCCGGAATCTTTTTAATATCCATGCTCGCGTATGCGTCCATCTCATTGAGTATTCCTATACCATCAACTTTCGCCATACTTTCGAACATACCCATCTTCTTTTTCAGAAAAATGCCTTCTTTTGAGATAATATACAAGATATCATCTGGCGGCATCTCTGTCTGCCCGTCATTAATCCAGACACTGAACATAATCCCAATCCTCCCTGTAATTGAATTCTGCTGATGAATGTTCTGTAAACCCGTTTTGAAGATTTGAAAATCCCCACTTCTTATAACCTCGCATCATGTCAATTCTAGCGAGGGTATATCGAGGTGAGAGAAAACCAAACCTCTTCATGCTGTCCATGTAGTATGGTTCCATATTATTGGAATAACCATATCCCCACCGGTTGACCACATTCGTTAAAGCAAGTTTATTGTAATGATATCGTCGATAGATCGCAACAAATATCCGTTTATGATCTCTATCTTGGATATAAGTATCACCACATTGGGGTTTGAGTTTGCTCAGCTGAATTGGAGCATTCTTAAGTTTGTGCCACTTCGGATCTGTTATTTTATACACATCGAAGTTTACCAATGAGCTCGGACTCGCCCACTGTGTGCATAGATTCGAGCAGAGCATCAATGGATAATGTCCTTCACCACAATCAGGCAAGAACCCAATAACTGTGTTAACATCTTTCTTTGGGAACATGTAAATACCAGCAGTCTTTGCCCTGATTTTATCACCAGATTTAATGCCTGCAAATTCTCGCATGATATGTCGAATTTTACCTGTCCAGATAAAACCATCAGCAAAGTCAATATACTCATCTCTTCTTTCGTTTCCTTGACCATCAACTGTTTTGACAGTGATTTTATTGTCGGAAACTAAGAATTGCTTGATGGTTCGAATCTTCAGCATTTCAACTGGGTCATCCCAATCGGCTACAACTACTTCATCACCGACCTTAAAGTTAATATCAATGTCAAAACTGGGAATATTGATTTCTTTTCGATCTTCGGACAAGATAGACTTCTTGACAACTTCAGAATCATAACGCCGATTGCTGACACCGCCAGAAGGAACCATAATTCCCTTTCCTCGTATTAACGGATATTGAGGTTTGTCTGTCTTTAGATTTGAGTGTAACTTACAGAAGATCCTGTATGCTGGCGGGACAAACATATCCTTAACAGGAGCTATTGTATGACTATCTCCTGTGAGAGAAACTCGATGCGTATCTGAGTGTCCTGTATCAACATCTTGAAACTTAGCCACCAGAGTTCCACGTTTATCATCAAAACCAACAAAGACGGCTTTATTACCATAACAGAATGGTCTTTCACGCCTTCCACTCGACCTGCTTAGTAGATACACTTCGTCATTTTTCCCAACTTCTACATCACCGATAGTTACCTTATTCTCATCAAAGATTTTGAATTTGAGGTTTTCCAAAAGATAATAATCAGCTCGATTACACTGAGCTTCAATTTTTCCATCTCTCGCTTTCCTCAATTTTGTGATCTTACGATACGAATTTTCAGGATACGTTAAAATGATGATATCTCCAACGGCAACTGTCAACCCATTAATCTCTACAGATTTAAGCAACTTGTCTCCAAGCATCTGTTTTGAAAAAGATTTCTGTCTTGATGGTGTCAACTCAACTTCAACATCTTCTCCACCCTCTTCCGGTTCTAGCACTACAGAAGTTGGAGATTCAAACCGATTTCCAATAAAGGTTTTGACATAATGATTCTTTTTCTTGTATGTCACTTCGTCACCAACAGCCAGAACAGCACCACCATCCAAAGCAGTTGATTCCGTCACATTGATCAAGAGTCTTGAATTTTCTCTGATTTTTCTTCTGTTTGTGAAGACCCCTTTAAGAGAGTCAAAACAAAACATAGAATTACCCATACCTGATACCGCATAATGTTTCAATGTATGTTCAACAGCACCTCCAAGTGTATAATCCTCCTTCTTCCATTTAACCCCATAGATAAACATAGGGTCTTTCATGGAGTTATACTGCCAAGTAAGAAAGTCAGAGACTTCAGGCACTTTTGAGTAAGATTCATAGCGCTCCGAAAGATCTTTATTAAAGGAGTTGACCCAGAATCTTTCAATAACACCGCTTGCTTGATCAAAGATGCCTCGCTTCGGTGTTTTGTTTTCAAAATCTCCCAAACATAATGAACCATCTCCGCCAATATTTGGGAGATTTGGTCTGAGGAGATAATCCTCCATACAAACTATCGGCTGTAATCGATAGTACGGTTTGGCGCACGACACACCACCTTTTGTCAGAAGGATAATATAGATAATGTAAGGAAAGGCTAGCTGCATCCGATATGGTTTACGATTGTGTTTCAACCACTCGTCATAACCATATTCTTCCAACTTGCCTGTAATTTTGAATTTCTCGATTGTTCCTTCTAAGTCCATGTCAACTGTAACATTCCTGAGTCGAGGTTCTTCCTCAATAATGACTAGTGCACTGTCGACACCAACTTGTTGTACAAATCTGGTGTTCTGAGGAAGGAACGTTCCGAGTTCTAGATTTGATTTGGATCCAAGTCGTTGATAAAAATCTGCAGTTGGTACCAACCTTTTACGTCGAAACGGAGTAAATGTTTCGTCGTCAGGTATGTCTTCACTACTGACTACCAAACTTGCGTATTCACGGTTTAACACAATCTCTTCCATCATATTTGATCTCCTTTTGCAAATCACTCACCTCTAAGATACTTGAGTTTCTTCGCAAACTCAGTTACGATTTTTGCAGCTTTGCTTTGTTTCACTTCCCATGCCTTTATCCTTTTCAAAGGCGGTTGTCTGTCCTCAGGATTCATTCCTCGACCTACGAGCAAGCCACGTTTCTTCGCATAATGAGCCACAATGTATTTCTCTGGTTCCTCCCTTTCTAATGTCAGAAAGAATATTTCTTTTTGATCCTTTCCAATCTCCAGTGTTAAGAAGACATTTGGTCCATCGGGTCCACGATATGGTTGTTTTTCTTCTCCCCTTTCTTCATCCATTATCTGATCACAAAGTTGTTTGACCTGTTCGTCAACATCACTACTTTCGATCTCAGACAACAGTGTGTCTAGAATTGGCATCATTACCTCCTTCAACACGATAATCTCTGTCAACCATTTGTCTCATAGTTGCCAGCATCCGCTCCAAAAATGCGCCTTTGTCGACGATGGTCGGATTATGATCCATTTCCGACTTTAGAAAGTTGGCTGAATTCATCAAAAACGTCAAAAGATCGTCATCCTGAGGTTTAGTCTGACTCTCAACCATTTGAGCTTTTTTACCGAACACGTCTAACATAGTAAAGTCGTCCGATTTGGTCGTGAATTCAAGACCTGTTATTCTCAAGATACATTTGTCTGTATTCAACCAAACTTTCCCATTTTCTGGATCTACTTCTAAGGATGCGATGGCGAGATCTTTTCTAACCATTCAAAGCACTCCTTTCTCGTTCTCTTCTCATATTTTGTAACCACTTTCTAGCTGTGTATCTTGTACCGTTCCTATAATCCAAAACTTGCTCTCTCACCTGTTTGATGGATAATGGTGTAAAATTATGCATGTCCACTCCAACATTCAGACAGTTTCTCTGCATATAAAATAGAGTGTGTATATGCCCGCAAAGAAACCACTTATCCACCCATACCTGAGAAAGAGCCGGATCATGGACACATATGAATTCTTCAACTTCAAAATATGGAGCATGAACAGACCAAAACCCCAATTCTGTCCAAAACCACGGATCTTTCACATCATGGTTCCCCATAATCAAATGTAATCGACCTTTTAATTTCCTCACATATTGTTCGATTTGTCCTCGATGACTTTTCGTCATCATTGTAAAATCTCCCAAGATATAAACGTCATCATTATCATCAACCACACGGTTATGATTTTTAATAATAACACTATCCATATGTCGAGTCTGTCTAAAAGGACGATCACAACTTTCTATAATTCCATGGTGTCCTAAATGATAATCTGCTGTGAAAAACTTCATTGTTTACCTCGGTGGTTGTATTCTAAATCTCCTTCTGTCTGGTTGGTCTTCTTCGCCTGTCTCCAACCACTGCACTTGTTTGAACGGAACGCTACGCCAATCTTGTTTTTCAAGATCATAGACATTGATAATTCCGTGTTTGTGCAATCGCTCGAGAATTTTAGCCACATTCACATCTTTCGGTTTCCTCGCTAACGGGACATACTGAAAATTGAGAGTGCATTTCATTGTCCTCTCAGTCCCATCTTTTTTCACAAATTTAATGGTTACCTTGTCTTCCTCCTTTACTTTTTGAAAGAACGCTGTTGCGCTCGTTATTACATCATCTGGAGTTGCCATTTGTTCTTTCCTCCGTTACCTATTTTGCTCCGTAACTATTACAAAGTCTGGTTCATCAATTCGAATTTTTCGACCCTCATAGTCCATTGTGGTTCCAACACGACCACCTGATATTTCACCGTCGTTGTCTCCAAAACCAATTTTTAGAAATGATGTCAATCCTTTCTCTTTTGCACTCTCAAGAAGAGCAATCTTTTCTTGGATTCCCGTAACAATTCTTTTGACCCAACCATCCTCTCTAAATGATACATCATTTTTCCAAGAATCAAGATCAGATTTAAGTTCTTGAATACCTTCGTCAATTTTCCTAATTTCGGGTCTAATCCATAATTGTTCTGAATTGCTCTTAACTACTTGATCCAACGCCCTGATGACATCCCATACATGGATATCATAAACCTCTTCATTAAATAATTCATAGTGAAGCTTAAAATGTTCTTTATACTTCACCAGTAATTCGTATAGATTGTAGATATCTCCTTTAAATGCCATCAAAAACGACGTTGAAGATGAGTTCGTTACTTCACTTGCTCGAAATTTCATTCTCTCCTCTCGGTGTGCACTAAGTCACGATACAGATGTGATTGTTTTGTAATTATCTGGCTCATAAGCATACATGTCCAGTTACAACCTCTACAGTATTTGACTTTGTCTTTCTTGAGCTGTTGTTTAAGAAATGGATTTAGTTTTCCACCTCGCCCAAAGGCATCAATTGCTTTTACCATTGGAGTCGACAATCCGCGAATTCTCAAACACAACCTTACAGTTCCATCAGCATCAATTGTCATATTATGAACATTGTGCTCAATACCACAATCCATATCCGCTGGCAGAATCTTCCAAATAGCTGGCAATAGTTTATCAGCCATATGAACATCCAATTTGTCATCGATGATTTTATCAAATTGAATGCTCAATTCATCAGATTGTTCCACCAACTGACTCTCATCGAATACATTTGAGAAATCGTAATATGGACTTTTTGCAATATCCACAAATGTGATATCACTGCTGATTCCCGCTTCTGACAACATAGATACCAACTTGTGTAGATAAGGAACGGATTCATTATCGACTGTGATTTCTGCCACAGGGTCTTTAATCAATTCTTTACCATACAAGTTCTTTAACGCCAGAAGTTTTGCATATCCAGATAAACTCTTATCAAGTCTATGCGGATCTACCTTATCCGGATCCATTACAATAACTGGATCCACAGAGGCAGTATAACCATTGATATGGTCGACCTCAACCATCAAATCTTCAAACATAGGCATTATTTCTTTTGAGTTATTTGAGATGATGGTGTAATGAATATCATTCTCATTACAGAAATTAACAATTTGGGCGAGATCCTTCCGCAATAAGGGTTCGCCGCCATAAAGGATGTGGAATGCATTCGGATTGTGTTCTTTAATTTTTGCGAGAACTTCCAGAATGTATTCCGTTGACATTTCATGTTGGTGGTAATGTTTCATGTCCGGATATTTATCCGGTTTTCCTTTATAGTTCCTCACCAGAGCACAATATTCACATCGTAAATTACATCTCCTGGTGAGCAACCAACTCACAATCTGGATTTTGTCCATTCGGCCTCCTTCTCTAGAAATATACACCTGACTTCCTAGATAAACAATCTAGGTAAAATTCATCAGCGCATTCTTCTGTGCAAAATCTTGCAAATCTTTCTTTACCTTGATGATCGACCCAACAAGACTTTACAGTTGTTTGTCCGGTTTTTATACCTTTCCTGCAATTCAAACATTTCGTTCTTTTCCCTTCGAATACTTCCTTAATTAAATTCTCACGCATAAAAACCTCTCTTCACAAAATTATCCAAAGAATCAATAACCAACATGGAATTGAGAAAATTACTCCATTTGCAATACCAACCACGGGTCTATCACACGGGTATTTAGCTTTGAATAACATAATTACCCCCTGAAGCTGAGAACTTCGTCAGATTCGATTTGGTCAATATGACGATGTGAAATAACTCCAACCCACTTATCCTTTGACACCATCTTTATGAGATTTGCTACAAAGCCGATGTTTTCGTCGTCAAGAGCATCAAATATCTCATCAAAGAGTAAGAGATTAAATTCCACATCTTGAATCATACTCTGTAAATCACATAAAGTTAAAATTGTCCCAATATCAACTATTCGTTCTTGACCACCTGACAATTTCACTCGCGCGTCAGCATGTGTGGTGTTATCAAAAACCTCAACTGAGATCTTATCTCGAAACTCCCCAGCCTTTGTAGCTTTGAGAGTATCGAATGTAACAGAATATCTCCCGTTGGACAGTTTATACATATATTCAGCAATTTTCTCATTCATAAATGGAATTGCTTCATCAATAAGCATAGACTGAATACCCGATGGAGAAAATCCTATTCTCCAAAATTGAACCATCTTCAATTCACGTTCTAGAGTTTCTTTGTTTGTTTGATACTCCTCAGTTTTACTCCTAAGTTCTTCTAACTTTACAATCAAAGAACGAAACATTGATTTGTCAAATTCACTTTCCTCTTCTCGTTCAAGAGCTTCTTTATTACCGGCGTAGTCAACTTGCGTGCTCTGCAGCTCTTGTTGGAATGAAACCCTCTGATCCAAAACTTTTTGGAGTTCTTGTTTGGACGTACTTAGCACATCTTTCTGTTTCTCCAATGTGAGTTTCTTACCCTCAATGGCTTTTGTCCATTCTAGTTTGGTCTCTACAACCATTGCGTCCAACTTTGTTATTGCTGCAGTAAGTCGCTCTTGCACACCTGCTGTTTTTTGGTCCTCTTCCTCCTTTAATATAAGAAACTCTTCGTTTCTTTTCTTTTTAATGTCGTCAGACTTAATTTGACACTCGTTCTTTCTATGTTGATTTTCTCGTAGTGCCTTTTGGTTTGTTGTAAGACATGTTTGAAGGGCGTCAATTTGCTTATCAAATCCAGCTATTTTGTCATTGATATGCCCAATACATTCCTTTGTAATTTCTTGAAGACAAGTTGGGCAAACAGACAATTCAGAATCAATTCCTAGATCATTTGATCGATCCTCAAGACCTTTTATCTCACTTTCCTGAGATGCAATCGTCGCCAGCAGTTCTGTTTGATCAGCATCTAGAAGTTTGACTTCTTCGTCCACATCCTTTAATTGTGCGTTGTAATGCTCTGAGATTTCATCTCGTTTTAACTGGAACTCTTCTAAAACCAATGTTTTTGCTTCTTGTGCGTCCTTCTCCATACCTGCGAGAGTTGCCTGCGCTCGAGTTTCAATCTTATCTCGTTCAGCCTTCTTTTCTGACTCGATAGAATCTAACTCATTATTGACAACAGCTAGTTGCTCAAGCACATCTTGCATCTTTGTGTCAAACCCATCAGACTCCTTTATTTTGTCTTCAAGGTCATGAATTTTGGTTATGAGCAAAGATTTGATGGTTTTGAGATTGTTGAGAGCTTCGTCCTTATGTTGCTCGAATTCTTTTTGCAATTCCTTTTGTCTCTCAATATCAGACGCCGTTTGTGTTATCAGACTCGTTGAAACAGAAATATCATTGACAAGCACTTGAATATCATTCTCGACATCTTTTACTTGCCTACCAGCCTGTTGATGAAACATAACATAATCACCGAGCTTCAGTATCTTTCTAAAGATCTCTTTTTGCTCAGAATCTTTTAGGTCAGTAAAGAAAGTCTTCACTTTTTGACCAAAGAGAAGGGTATTTGTAAATAACTTATACGGAACCAAGAGTTTCTCAATTTCTGGCAGAACCTCTTTATGTCCTTTATGGGTCACAACATCATTCTTTTTGAGTGTGACTGTATTACCTAATCGAGTAAATTTCACATAACGGTCTACTCGATAAACATCATCCCCCACTGTAAATTCAACCCACACATGACAATTTTTCTTCGTTTTGTCATTTAGGACATCTTCACCTCTTCCCTTTTCACAAACCCCGTATAAAACATAGGGTAATGCTTGGAACATTGATGTTTTTCCAGAACCATTTGGTCCAGTGACCAATATTAATTGTCCATCCACAAAATTTATTTCAACTGGTTCGATATGGTTGCAGAAATTCTTCATCCCAAGATGTCGAAATTTCACTTGCTTCATATTATTCTCCCCAGATATCGTCGCCGTAAATCTCCTTTAAGAGCTCGAGCTCTTTTGGTTTTAATCTCTGCATTTTCTTCAAGGTCTTGACCCCGAAAGTTTTGAACAATTCTTTCCGAAGTTCTCTTTTGGACATAGAGTTTCGAATAGATTGCACAAATGCTTTGACATATCTTCTACAATTTGGATAATCTTTTATGTCTATCATCAACATTGTTACAGTTGGAATATTCATATAGATCATCTTTTGTTTTTGTAATTCCTCAGCGGTCTTTGGCGTGCCTTTATTGACATCCTGACCAAGGTCAACATTACGTCCCATTATTGTTTCCTCTCTCTGAAGTACCACTCGATGGCTCCGCTGATATGATATGCTGGACCCATCAGGATTAACAGAAAATAGTAATCCGGTTTGAGTTCTTTCCCTTTTCGATAGTCATTAATACCGACCGTGACCGAAGTTACTATACCGACACCAAGCCAGACGATGATGAGTAAGATGTACATTCTATTTCCTCCCCTGTCGTAGCTCGAATGATATCCAATGCACATCTTAGATAAGCTTCCTGTTCTTCAGCAGGAACTTCCTGAATTTCCATATACCGCTTCAGCTTATCTACAGTGGACATACTCGAGTCAATTCCTCTATTCGTAATATCTTTCTCGACCTTATCAATAATTCGAAAATCTTCTCGTAAATCCTCAACATTCACATCACCCGAAATTCTATGAAGATTTACAATATGACCTTCTTCTTGTAATTTCTTCGCTTCGAGGACTTGTTCTTCTTTATTCTCCGACGTGATTTCAATAACATAATGTTTCTTGTAACCTGTTGTTGGGACAGATTGCACACTGTCGGCTTCAGTATCAACCACCAAAAAACGTTTTTCCTCGTGTTTCTCACCCCAGTCCAATTGTATAATAGAACCTGGGATAATTACATTGCCTATCTCTTGCGGAGCATGATAATGTCCGAATATACACCGCCCATACCGTCGCAGGTCGCCGATCTTGATGTCAGATATAATAGATATACCGCTATTTAATTGCGCCTCATTTAACCCTAAATGCGACACTAGAAAGGGTGAGGTATTCTCCTTTATTGTCTTGACCATCGTTTTTGCATGCCATGGAACAAACAATATTTCCTCGACTTGCTTCGGCTCGTGCATCATTACCACGTTTGGTTCATTATCCACACATTTGAGAGCAGATACTCCTTCACCAGACTTCGAAGACATATCATGGTTTCCATCTATAATCCAAAAGGTAAGCTTAGGATTATAATCTCGTATCCAATCTAATAATACAGATTGAGCCAGAGAATGTATAATGCTCTTTGTATGGAATGTGTCACCCGCAATAACAATATTCTCAATAGAATGAGCAATCGCATATTCTGCAATGTCTCGTAATACGAAGTTAAGATAATACAATCTCTCAGGCATCCCTTTGATTATAGGATCTTGAGAATACATTGAGAGATGTAAATCTGCTATACCAATAAATTTCATATCGTTTCTCCGTCTTTCGAACCCCAACCACCGTGACGAATACCCCATTGACCATCTACTATTTGATCAATTTTGTCTTGTATTTCTTTATTACTGATATTGAAAATTGCTCCACAACCCATAGATGAATCCCATTTTCTTATTACTAGCTCAAGCTCTTCAAGAATGTCCAGAACCGCCCAATATGCAATGTATTCAACACCATCCTCACAATATGTCATCACATCGCTTGCTATCAGTCCGAACTGAGATACAACCATGTCTTCAAGAGATTCAGCCTCCGGATCCTCATTTGTAATCCACTCTTTATAATCTTTTTTGGATTGCTCTGGTATTAGATGTAGGAACTTTTGTATTTCTAATTTCTCTGGAATAAACACCATAAACGAGGTTGAGGAACTATTCGTTACCTCACTTGCTCGAAATTTCATACGTCCTCACTGAAATTGTTCTTTTTTTGCCTCTAACTCGTATCTCTTGTTCTGGTTTCTCCATGTTGTGACGTCTCCACAGTTGATATGACTTACAATAAGAGGAACATGTCACGCCTACAATACATTCATCACATGGACATAATACCGGAACTTCACCGACTTCATAAGGGTTTATCATAATTTGCCTCTAAGAATTTTCATAGCAGTTTTTTCATCTACTGGGTGCAAATTACGAGCTTGGTCGACAACAATATGTTGTACAAACCATCCCTTCGACTCATAATATTGTTTACGTCCATAATAACTGCTTGAGATTTCTGGACACCCGATGTCAACCATGTCGATAACGATTGGTTCTTGTTTGTCTGGATAAGCTCTGTTTATTCGACCAACCATTTGATGTATATTTTTGATTGGTGAAGTCATAATACAGACATCTTTCCATTGAGCATCTACACCATCACGGCATTTACCTGGAGTTGAGAACGTCATTCTTTCTTCTAAAGCTTCCAATGGGCATCCAGCCGTAAACATTGCTTTACTATTATGTTCTATATCGTCAAAGACAGCATCCAAGACTTTTAATCTTTCAGCAATATACAATACATGACGACTTCGAAATTTCTCAAGTAAAGCTTTGCTCACACCCAACACCATTTCTGAATTCTTTATGAGATTAAGATATCTACTCCTTTGGAATTGACCTTCCCATCTGAGATATTTAAATCTCTTTGGAATATCAACTCCGAAATCAAATAACAGGACCGTTACTCTTGCTGGTAGTGTATCTGATGTATCTTCATCCTTATATGTATCTCCAAGGTGATACTCAATAATATCTGTATTACCATCCCATCGATATGGTGTTGCGCTCAACCCAAATACCACTCTAGATGGAATATGAATAGACGCCTCAGAAAATGTGGGTGCTCCTATTGTAGTATGAACTTCATCTCCAATAAAGATTCCCACTCTAGCTTTATCAAGCTCAACTAAGAACTGCATTCGTTTTCGATTTAAGATTGACAATAGAGTTTGGTTTGTGGTGATAATCACCGGTTTTTGTAAATCTTCCTCAAATTTAGTTGAGGAAAGTCTAGCAATATCATCCTCCTTCAAATTCGTAAATGTAAGAAATCTATTCTTCCACTGCTCGACCAATGAATCACGGTGAACAAGAATCAAAGACTTCTTCTTTCTTGTCGCAATCGTATAAATACTGATCACAGTTTTACCCATTCCAGGTTGTAGCTCAATAATACCACTGTCGTTCTCGAGCATATATTTTATAGCATTTTCTTGGGCTTCATTCCGTGGAGTAATATTATGACTAATTTTGATATCTTTCCCTTCATGTGATACGTCACGTATTTTACAATCGACATATTCATGAATAGGAAAGAACCTTGGAATGGTCAGATAATTTGGTGTTTCTATAAAGAATTTTTGTATGACGTAATCTGGAGTATTGTATTGCTTTTGTCTCCTGAATAAGTGCGCTCTGATCTTGTGATAGAACGTCTCATTTTTATACTTCTCAGGAATTGTAATCCCAGATCTTCTCGTCAGTTCAATCATTTGTTACTCCGAATATTCCGTCATACTTCCATCATTTTCCCAAACACGAATCCAATCTAGGACCAGCCGAGAATCTATTTTATTGACGTAATTTTGTATCTTCAAGAATAAGTATTCCGCAAAGACCTCCGCAGTCGGGTCAACATCTTCATCATACAAAACTCTTGTTTTAAACCCAGCCTTGGTTGAAAATTCTTTCACTGTAGTGTCAGAATTATTTACTAAAATAGCATGGTCGAACTGATCCAACATTGGTTCTACAATTGTCTTAATATCTTTAAAGTCAATAACCATGTCATTGTCATTCAACACAAACGACGAAATTTGTACCTCAAGTTTTAAGTTGTGACCGTGAATATTTTTACAAAGACCTTTGTGTTTACTCAACCTGTGACCCACAGGCACTTTAAAGATTTTTCTAACACGCCATATAGCCATCCGTTACCCTCCTTGACATGGTATTGGGTTAAGACTTCTCCAACCGTCGTCTTTCCCCAAAAAGAATTTTCTATTACCAATAAACAGAGTGCTTTCACCATTCTCACACCCAGTTTCAATTTTACCTTGAAGTTGATAACATGGAAACATTTGAATATCTCCATAACTATCTTTTTCACCATAAAAGAACTTTGTCTTGTTGATATAGACAATTGCTCTGCCCTCATCATCAACCAACTGACAATCTATGGTTGGTGTGCCCTGCACCGTTTCAATCTTTTGTTCTTTGTCAGTACTAGTTGTTACGGTAATTTTTACCGGTGAGTTCTCAGAAACAACTCCAGCAATCTCCTTGATGTTGGCGACGCCTTCTTTTAATTCTTCCTTATTATCCTTGACGTAATCAAGAACAAGACCAGCTATTGCACCAATAATCACAATAGCGATCAACAACTCGAACAACGTAAATCCTTTCTGTGATTTCATAACAATTCCTTTCCCGCCTTACTATATTGGTCCAAGACGTATTTTTCGATATTCGTTAAGTTATCTTTTAATTCCTTCACTTTTTCTTGGAGTTTAGCTGTATCCGTATCAACAGTTAATAATTTTTGAATTGGATACTTGGAAAGAATTTCCTTAACCACGTTCGATCCAACACTCGATTGATTTGACAACTCCATTACTTTTTCACTCAGCGGTGCTTGTCTAAATTTTTTGTCAGTCATTAATTTAGATAAAGGACCCCGCAACATGGACAAAGCAGTCAATTCTTTGATTGACTCGTTGGTCTTATCTATTTCATGATTCAACATTTTGATATTAACACCAGTGAACATTTTATAAGTATTCAATAACATTTCATCAACAGGCACAACTCGAGTCTGATTATTGGTATCTGTCATTGTTATTTCAAATGTTACCGATCCTGTCGTGGCTTCTTGAATAGCTTTGAGACAAGCTTTATAAATCTTATCTCGGTTTCTTTGCTTTAAGACACTGAAGACAATCTCAGTTCCGACCTTTTTACTTGAAGAGTCAATATATCCAATATCCTGGTTATCTAACATCTTCTTTATGGCTGCTTTATTGAGAATGGATTCAAATCTCCGACCAGGCGGCCAAGATTTCACGATGACTTTGCAAAGAGCAGCGTTGGTTTTAATAACACCTTTCATTGGTATTGCTGCTTTTCCCGTGGTGAGTAATTTCTCCAAAGTTTTTGCATCAGCTATAATTTGACAATCCGACCTTGGAGATATGGTGGGTTTGGTTTTCCTGATCCCAAGCAACCACATGAGTCGCTTATGGAGATCAGAAATTAAATAGGTTGGTATGACAGTCCGATAACCAAAACCAATACCTTGACTATAATCCTTTCCAATAAGACATACAGGAAACATAGTTGGAAGAAAAAGCGGTTCTTTATCATCTTTTGACTCGCTCTCAACCCAAGGCACGTGTTTGATATACTTAAACATTAAAGAATAAGTTCTCGAACTCAATTTACATTCCGTGTATCTCATAGCCGCAGGTGGAGATGGATCTACTCCAATGGAGCTTCCAAAATTTCCTTGTTTTTCTAGAAAACCTTGATTAGCCATTTGGACTATCGTTCCATATGTAGTGCTGTGTGGATGGAACCGAGCAATACAAGTTCCATCCACCCTTGGACACTTTGCAAATTTCTCTCTTGCGACCAGATACGCAGATAACAATACCCTACGCTCGACTGGTTTTAACCCATCCAGATCTAAAGGAAATGATCTGAAAGCGTTAATATAGTCACCGTAGCTTTTATACTTCCTTGGTATTATCTGGTCCATCCGGTTCTCCCTATTTCTGTTTTTCTTTTAAGCGTCTGGTTTTCTTCTCCATTCGCTTTTTATGTTTTTCCTGCTTACGCAGCTTGTTGGTCTCCCGTCTCTTTTCTTGTTGGTACTTCTGTGATGCTGGCTTCTTGCTGTTCCGTCCTGGTCTTTTTGACATGCGTTCCTCCGTGCACATGATATCTTAGAATCCAAAAGAATGTGTATAATTGGTAGTTATCATATAATTCAATCGTGAATTGCCTCTGATTATCCTCATACGACCAATAAACCCACTCGTCACGAAATCCTTCACAATATACTGAGTTGATTTTCTTGTCTTTAAATAATCCAAGAAAGTCAATACTCAATTCGACTCCAACTGGAGCACGAACAGACAATTTCCAATCATAGAAATTATATCGTGCAATGAATCGAAAATCATTCCATGTCAACTCAAATACCGGAAGAGTTACTGATTTGGACGTATGGGTGCTAATAACCATAACACCATCTCGAATACCTCTAAATTCTTCTTGTGATCTAGCAAGAATGCTTGGAATGGTATCCCGAAACATCTTAACTTGAGGCCACAGACCTCCTTTGTAGATCAGATTTTCGTCTGGTTTGTTTTTGTTAAACCATTCTTGAAGTTTCTCGTACATCTTAAATCTCCCACGTACCTTCCAGGAGTTTGCGCTTTTGGTCTGCTCCAGAGAACAGTTTTGACATCTTTGTAATATTAGACGTCATCTTAATTGGCACTAACTTTCTTTTCTTTTCATTAATTGCAACTTCCCCAAGTTGATCTGGATTTAATTCAACCAAACCCTTCAGGCGCACTATTGGTTTATTCTCTTTTTTCGCTTTTTGTATTTCGTCATCCGTCCATAACGGAACAAAGTTCTTTTTCTCATTGATTGCATACAATGGAGTCTCAACAAGATAGTAATGTCCATTTCTAATAACATCTGGCACCAATGTGGCGAGAATTAACGTCACCAGACAAAAGATATGAGCGCCATCCTCATCGGCATCAGTTGCACATATAATTTTGTCATACTTCAAACCAGATATATCAAAGTCAGGACCCACGCCGGTTCCAAGAGCCATAATCATCTCCGAAACCTCTTTATTCTTTATGATATCCTTTGCATTAACCGCATTGGGAATTTTACCACGTAATGGTAATATAGCATGCTTCTTTGGATCTCGACATTCCACAAATCCACCACCTGCGGAATCCCCTTCCACGATAAATAATTCACCATGAGATGATGTGCAATCTCTGAGTTTGGTAAACTTGGTTGATGCTCGTTTACCGTTAGTTTTTGCCTTAACTTTTCTAGCATTGAGTCTTGCTCGGTATTCCGCAAATCTCTCAAGCAACTCGGTTAATTGTTCAGGGTTCGCCGCGAAATGAGCTTCAATTTTTGCTTTGAGCTGTGTCACAAACTTACCCAATGTCGCCTTTCTATTTGTCAGCTTATCTTTGGTCTGTCCGGAGAATTTTGGCTCCTTTAAACTGAGCATTAAATATGCTCTTAGACCCATAAGACAATCGGCTGGCATAAAGTTAAACCCTAATTTCTTGCCTTTGGCGACGAAGAAATCTCTGAGAATCTCATAGAGGGCGTTAACGTGAGTTCCCCCGCTGTCGACAGGTAAGAGATTGACTGAGGATAATACTCTCGGTGATACACTACCATTCATCGCATATGTCATCATGACATGGAAAGCTTCAGGTCTTTCCAAAGCAGAAAACTTCATTAGACCGACGTGTTGTTCTCCGTCATGCATGATATGATCCATAAAATGCTCATCCAACGTCAGTTTAAAAAGTTCTCTTTTGTCGTCGACATTGAGAATAAATGTAATGTCTTTGCTGAGTTCAGCTGAAGCAGTGCTCAGACGTCTCTTAATCCGTCGAACATCGGGTATGAGATTCTCAAAGATTTTCTTGGAAGGCTTGAATTCAATTTTGGTTGAGAAGGGTTTTTTATCTGTATAAGGTTTAATAGATTTGCTTTTGAGTTTTCCATTTGCAAATCTGAAGACTCCGTGTTTATTGTTTCTGTAAACTTCCACCAAGTAATGATCACTCAGAGCAGAGACAGCACACAAACCAACACCGTGCAATCCACTTGCAATTTCATATGCTGTTTTTCTGTCCTGAAATTTTGCTCCTGAGAATAGTTTTGAGGATATTCTAACTGGAGTATTATCACTTAGCGGAATCCCACGACCATTATCCAATACGGCGCAAACACCAGTCTTAGTATCAATATTTACTGCTATAATTGACCCATGACCACCTTGAGCCTCATCCAATGCATTATCAAGACATTCCTCTACAAGATGTGCAGGTGTTTCAGTGCCTCCAACATACATTCCGGCGTTTAACTGGATATGGGTAATCTCATCCAACACCTGCACATCTTTTGCTGTATATCTTTTTACCATAGTTATATCCTCACAATGTAGCCGGTCTTATTTACTTGGTCAATAACACCTTCTTTCTGAATGACCCATATAATTTTCTTAGGAAGCAATTGTCTCGAAATTCCGTTAATATTATCACAACCACCATCTGTGAATGCTAACACAACATCCGGTTTTAACTCACGTGCTCGCTCAAGACCCGGAAACAAAGTTGTTCCGCCTCGACCTTTAACCTCAAAATCAATATCCCGAACCTTCTTACACTCGTATTCTTTTTGAATCTTTGTGTCATTCTCAATAACCGTCGTCTTACAATGACGATCATTTTCAATTATGTTCTTGATTCCTTTTAAACCTTCTTTAATATCGTCAGGCGACATACTACCTGAGGTATCAATCAAGACCACAATGTTGAATGAGAAGTCTCGAGTCCGACCTGGAAACGGCGAGATCTGAGGGAGATTTTGTTCTCCGATTGCAAACACGTAAGTCCGTTTACGATTAATCCTGGTAAAAGATCTCTTGAATTTACTTAATCTTGAACCTCTCACCAGTTTTCTAATTACTTGATAATATGGAACTTTTGGGGGAGTGAGCGCCTTATCTATCAGTTCCTTGACAAATCCCGGTAGCTCACCTCGCTTCTTTCGAAAATTCTTCAAAGAATCTTTGATGATTTCTTCGACATAACCGTCAATCTTTCGTGATAAGGAGCTCACATCAGCAACCTGAGAGATTGCTTTCCCCCAAGACCCATGATCGTCCACCGCATCATAGTCTTCACCAGCACCACCAAACTGCATTTCACCACCCATCTGTTTCATTTGATCTCTGACTTCATCTAACAGGTGATGATAATAATGCTCGGTCGACTTACCATCTTCCATATCATAAATGTCAGGAAAACAACCCGCCCATGGTTTTCCGGCTATCGTTACTTCCCTTGGCATTTCTATGATAGGATTAACAGCACAATCAGCTGCAGTATTCCAAATCCTAGCCTTGACAAATTTAATTTCTTTCGAGACCTCGTTTGAGAGTATTCTCAATAATCTGGACACATGTTTATTCAACACATGCATTCCTTCATGTTCAAGAATTTTCTCTATAACTAAATCATCTGTTTCTTTCATCAATGCTGGATTAAATATCAGGGAAATGGTACCATCTCGTTCTGGTCCAACCCCCATTATAGATGGAAGAGTATCTGAAGCAATGCGACGAATCCTACCAAATAGATAACCCCAATAGCTATGTCGTAATGCCATTTTTGCTATCTGTTTTTTGAGGCGTTCGCTTTGATCCATTATTATTCTCCCTCTTCATCACGACCTGTTTTGACAATAGCTTCATAAAACATGATCTTATATTCGGGTATTTTCAACATTGCTGAATGAAGCTTTGTAACATATTTAAATTCTGGAGTTTTGCGATCCAGACTATCAATATCGGTAACATAAATCGCCGCTGTATCAATAGGCAGGTCAACCAGAAACTGAGCAACATTTTTCTTCTCTTTGTTCGTATAGTCCGGTCGAGACGTCGTCATAAAAGTTAAGAATGACATCATCACCTCTCCAAGAGATGCGTTATCATTCTCTTTCTTCATAGCGAGAATCTTTGGTCTCACTTTGACATAATCATAGAAGATATCTTTGGGATTAATTCCCTTACCTTCTCTAAGAAACTCCATAAATTTCGAAGTCATAGAGACGTTTAACAATCCAGAAGCTAATGCCTCAATTTCAGCCATATGTTTCTCAATACCACCGTTCAATTGAAATTTCCAGAGGTGGTCGGATAATTTCTCATAACTCGCTGGGTTTGCATAAACGGCACCGAGTTTCTGAGAATCCCAGTCATAAAGAAAATCAGGATGAGTCTGAATAAACTCAATGATAACTTCATGGAATTTTTGCTCAATTGCATACTTCAAGAAATCATTTGCATTTACCTCAACGTATAGATGCAATTGACGTCTTAGACCTGCTGCATCCTCCATTGTATCCATTTGATATTCAGAATCATCTGGATTGTCAATGGATATCACAAACCAATGAGTTGGAAAATCCAACAAATGAACTTTATATTCGTTTTGCACCTGCCAGAGCAACTGCTGCAGGGCATGATCGCCTCTAGAACATTCATCAATGACAAATATTCCATAACTCTCTTTGTCTTTAGGGACAAAATCAGAATACAACATCTTAAAAGATGTGTCTCCATTATTGATGATTGGAAACGGAATGATAAAATCGTCTCGGGAAAGAACAGGAGCTTTTACCATAATCATTTGAAAATGAACTCCCAGTTCTTCAGATAATTCATTTGTGATCTGATTTGTTATTTCAGTCTTGCCAACACCAGCCGGTCCTACAATTCTGAAGCATTGTCTTTGTACGTTTCGTCCTTGTTTCCACGTATTGATTGTGTTTTTAATATCTGCTTTAAGCAACTCCTTGATTTTTGAAATACTTAGAACAGAAATGTTTAACCTTTCGTAATATTTTTGTTCCTGTACCTGTTCTTCCTCGCTCGGCATCTTTGATCTCCTTTTTCCGTTTCTTCTTTACTGGCGTTTTCTCTATGTCCGCCACGGATAAATATTCCATACTGACTAGTTTTCGTGCCGTCTCTACATCTTCACCAGTATGTTTTTCTACAATTCGTTTTAGGATTCTTTTCCTTCGTTCATAATATGCGGTCCAGTCAAAATCATCTACCTTTGTGGTTAAACTTTCAAAATATGGTTTTGCGTTTTCACACATTTCACGACATGGTAACGTAACTAAACAGTCATCACATGGGCATTTCATATCTCACCCCTTAGTAATTCAATATTCGTATTTAAATATAAGAGGGGACCGAAGTCCCCTCTTTGGGAGGAGGTAATCTAGAAGCTCAAGTCCTCAAATGAGAACGGAGCTTCCTGGGATTGAGCAGCAGGCTCCTGCTTCTTCTCCTGCGTCTCCTGTGTGGGAGCTTCACTTTGTCCTCCAGTATTTGCTTGTTCAGTCGGTTGGTTATCAGGGATTTGTGAACCCTCAGGGGCTGCAGCCTGTCCATAACCACTTCCGGCTGCGCCCTTTGACCAATCCATTTTTTCGTTGAACTTCTCTAGCGTCTGTTTCGCTATTTTCAGTATTTCCATCACATTTTGCTTGGGAATGGCGGCTCCCTTCGCAAGTTCAAACACATTCTTTACCCCATACTGGGAATTCGCCTGACCCACGGTAATACATGTCACATGGCGCTTGTTATTCACAACTGCTTTTTCGAATTTCTTACTCTCTTCTGTCGGTGGTTCGAATAATGGTTCCAATTCCAACTTACTCATCTCGTTCAGATATTCAGCTACTCCCGAATATTTCATCCCCTTCCCCCTGACGAAGATGAAAGTCGGTTTATTTTCCTCTGTGAGTGCGGGTTTGCCACTCTCATCACAGAGAATACCAGCCACAATCATTTGAGCGCGGCATGCATTACAGAAATCCACAGCCGCTCTTTCTGCAGAATTTATTCCGCATTGACGTCCAGATGTACCCTTCCAAGGCGGTCCACCTTCTTGATAACTAAAACACTCTACCGTTTCTTTACCCTGCTGGTTCCTAGCAATTTTTGCGAGAACTTGCTTGGTATGTGTAATGATCATACACACTGTGCCTTTATTGTACTCGACACCACGGACTTGTAATTTTCCGATTTGCTCCTCAATCCCGACGTGATTTTTTCTTTGAACTCCAGCGATATATACACTATGAAAGAATTCATCTTCGGGTTTAATCGGTTCTTTACTTTCGTGTCCTGTCGCATACAGTCCTGCATAGTCTTCGTAACTCATAATGTACTTCCTCCTAACGATTTGGAATTAAACACCAGTTACAATAACTGGAACTTTCTGGTAATGTTACGATTGAAAACTCGTCACTAAACCAACATTTCATGTTTTGTCCCATTAATTCACTTGAGACAAATTTAAATACTGTCTTGAACTCTGGTAGTCCTGTAAATTCAGGATCATCTACCGTTGTGATGTTGACCCGTCTGACTTTAGAATTTGTATATCTTCCATTTATGAGTTTTGGATGAGGACAATAGAAAATCACTAATTTTCCATCCACGTTACGGAAGATTTCATTCTTGTACATGTAAGTTTGTGTGTCAAGATCGAAAGCCACATTATCTGCGTTCATAACTCTTGTAATTGACGTATGTTGACGACAGAATTGAAACTTGCCTTTCTTAGCTTCACAAACTTTACAACCATCAGCGCTTATCGAGTATTTCGTTCCACCTGCTTTAAATTTAGGATTCGCAACTTTGGAGAAGTATGATAAAATTCTTCTTCGATTAAGCAGGTATTTCATAATTGTTATTGGATAAACGTCGCACTCTAATCGTTCGACAAACATCTCAACACTAGTCAGTTTCATCAACCCACCTCCTTCACTAAAAATTCAACAAAACAAACAAAAACCCTATCATCCCAAATCCGACCCAAGATTTATTAGTAACAAGAATGTCAGCGCACATTTTTCAGTGCTTTGCTAACAATAACTTTGATACTAATAAATCTCGAGTCGGATAATATTGTATGATAACGTAGGATACTTATAACTCAATTTTGACGGAGGAAAAGAAAGACACTCTTTTCCTGATGAAGAAAAAATTGAGTGTTAATTGATTATTACTTGTTTTTTACTTGAATAAAACTTGACAAATCACTTCTCTAGTAAATTATATATATAGTTTTGTTTATTAAAAATAAAAATTATTCAGCAATAGCCCGAACCGGTTTGACATAATTCAATAGGTCAACGACCAAATCTGTTGTCTTAAAAGTATTCAATGCTACTGCAATCGATCTTTTTGCTTCCAAAGGCATTCTCGGATCTGTCAAAGTCATGTGAAGATTTCCTTGCAGATTAAAAACCATTCCATCTCCTGTCTCTTTGACTTCAACCAAATCTGACCTGTTTATTGTAAGTAAAATTGTGTGTTTTTTGATCGTAATTGTTTTATCTGGGACCTGTTCCTTCTTTGGTAACTTCTTGTCATTCTTTTTTGATACTCTAGTCACTGAAAGATCCATTCTTTAATTCCCCCTCTCTGATCTTCGCTTCGATCATCATTTTCGACTTTTCCGTAAGATTTACAAACAAACTAATCATATTGTCTTTATTATATGTTCTCAAAAAATCTGAAATTATCTGAGGTAAAAAGTGGGATTCAATCTGTTCATCAATTACCAACAAGATTCTATCTGCATTTGACAAGCAAAAATCTCGGATATCAGACCGCAAGTCGATATTCATAAATTTCCAAACATCGGCAATGAAATCAACATATTCATACTCTATGAATTTTACAAATTTAAAAATAGATGCGATTTCATTCGGTGTCGGAACCTCAGGAAGATGTAACTCAATCTCGTATACTTCTTCAACTTTGTCTACCAGATCACGAGCAAGTTCTCTTCTGTCGTCAATATTATAATCATTATTTAAGATATTTTGATAATGAGCTTTGAAGTCAGGAGTACCTACTGAGTTAATCAAATCAATAAAATCATATCGTTTAAAAGCTATTTCGTCTGGATATATTTCATCGTATTCTTCGCTTTCTGGCTCTTCGACAGTTCCTAATAAAGCTTTCAAACTTTCTTCAGACATGATATCTCCTTACTTTGAAAGAATTAATGCTGTCATATAACTTGAGAGCAAATCTCTAGCTGGTGATCCTTTAGCAATACGAAATTCAGCATTGCCCTTTTGGACAATATCAGCAATAATCTCATTTTTTGTCACATGATCATCTGACAATGGACCCATTAACTCCGATAGCAGGGTTGGGCAGTTATAAGATATAAATGCGTATGTGTCCATTTCACCCAATCTCTGACCACCTTCTCGCCTTTTACCTGATGTTGGTTGTTTTGTTTTACCAGTAACAGGTCCTGTGGATCGAGCATGAGTTTTCTCTTCACTGATATGTTCAAGTTTATTGATATACATATATCCAACAGGAACAGGTTTCTTTGTTTTTGTATTATATTCTGGTAATGTAAGTTTGTATCCCGTTTTTAATCCAAGAAATTTTATCACTTCATATATATTTTGGTGTGAAGGTGATTTAAATGGTGGCACCATAACAGGAACAAAACCAGAAGCCTGAACCTGCTTCATAAAAGCCTTAAATTTGGCATCAGACAATTTTGCAAAATTTGTCAGAAATGTTCCACTAAAATCTTGTTTTGGGCTTCCATCTAATCTTGGAAATACTTTTCTAAAAAGAGTAAGTACTTGAGCTTTTGTTTTCATTTTTAAAACTTTGTTGCCCAATTCTTTAGAAATCAAACCTGTATATAGTTCAAGCAACTGTCCAACATTCATACGACCAATAATACCAATAGGATTTACTACAATATCAACTCGGTCGCCCCACGGAGTTCTTGGCATCAATTCTTCTTTTTCAATTAGACCAATAGTGCCCTTTGCTCCAAATCTATTAGTAAGCTTGTCTCCAATACCAATTCTCAATTCTTGCTCAATTTTAAATCTGACCAACACACCTTTTATTGGTGTTCCTCGAACAGTAACTTTATCTTTAGCTGATAAACCATGAATACGTCTGGTTCTTCGAATTAGTTTTGTCAGCTCTGGAAATTTATCATCTGCAGTATTTGAGAAGACCTCAATATCAACAATTGTGCCACCTGGACTCTTTTTGATCATTTGTCCGCCAGCATAATCAACACCTTCTTCATCCTCATCTATACCAAGTAATTCCTCCAGTTCGCCCATTGTCTTACGTAAAATTGGTTGACCTTTTTCAACCTTCTCACCAATTTGACTGATAAACAGCAGTCGATCTTTTTCAGAAATTAATACTTCTTCAAAAATCCCATGCAAAGAAGTCAGGGTGTCGTCACGCACTAAACGATCACTAATAGCAATACTATCCTCAAAGTTATAACCTTTGTAAGGCATAACGGCTACTAATAATGTTCGCCCAAGAGCAATACTGCCATCAGCCACACAACTACCCTCAGCCAAGATTTGATTGGTTTTAACTGTTTGACCAACTTTTACTTTGGATTGAAAAACACTTAACGTATCTTTACCAGATCCAGATCTTAAATGGACAGGAATTATTGAAATGTTTTGTTTTCCACCTTTTGAACACTGAATTGTAATATTATCTCCAGTAACAGCGGTCACTTTGCCCGCACACGGACTCTTTTTAACGAAATTCTCCGATAACACATTTGTCAGTAATGATTCATAACCAGATTGAACTACAGGAGGTTCTGGATCCTTTAAAGGAACAACCTGTTTTTGTTGTGCTGAAAGCATGATAACCCTTGCTCCATCATTATTCTCAACAAATGGAGTGAGGGTTGTAGTTGTGGACAATACTCCTGATCCCTCTTTATCTGAAAATTCTTTTGGTAGAAATAATCCCCTCGCAGAAGTCACAAAAGCGTTTACAGTCAAGTGTTGTACAATACCAATATTTCCACCTTCTGGTGTATCAAGAGGGTCAATATTTCCAAAATAACTATTATGAACACTTCGAGCATTAGTTTGGATTGCTCTCTTATCTGGAATGCCTCCAACATTCTTTCCAACGGGCGATGTCCTTGTCATCGTAGACATCTCTTCTATTGGGTTGGAATATTCCATATCTTGAACAATTTCTAATTGGTTAAAGTCAAGAAGAACTTTCTTTTGGTTAATTTTAAATTCAGCATCCTCATTACCAGCTAATCTTTGTTCTCTATAATCTGTATGTGCTGCCTGTACTTGCTTTTGAACCAAATGGACAATAGTTTCAGAACCTCTGATTCTTTGGTTGGTTAAATCATTTCTATCTTGGACAAATCCCTCAATTACCTTTGTTGCCATATAATACATAATATCTTTCAAGTTTGAGGGTAATTGTTTATTGACTAATACTTGCTTTGCAACAGGATCAACCATATTTTCCAACATATTATTAATTAACCAAGTAGTGTTTACTCTGCCTGTCATGGCAACAAGCAGACTGTCAAAATATTCTTTCGTACCAAATTTCTCTTTTATATCATATGTGTGAACTTTGGCTTTACCAAAGGAGTCGCAAAACTCCTCTTTTAGTTCAGTATCTACCTTGGTAAATCTGATATATGATTGTCCAATATTGAAGATGAATTTTTCACCTTTCTTTGGTTTGGTGTCTGTAATTTCATAACCCAATCCATAATCTTTCAATATTTGCTCAAAACCAAAACTGTAAAATGAGATAATCGATAGAGGCAACTTATATGAACCAAAGTAGGCTTCAAGATACTTTAAACGTTTTGTCCGCTTACTATGAATTCTGAACTTGGAATATGAACTCTCAAAACGAGACTCATAGGGAGCTGGAAATGTAATCGGACATAACACAAGTTGATTAATAAGACACTTCTTTTTACCATAAACTCTAAACGTGCCTGTATTTGGATCAATTTTCGGTATGTCAATTTGGACTACGTGAGGCTTTCCGTCTTTATCATTTAGAGTTATTTGAGCTGTTTCAATGTCAGATTTATTAAGCTCTCCCTTTGCATGAGCTTTCTTAATAACTTCAACTTTCTTAACAAATAACGGCTGTTCTTTTGATTCCAAAACCTTGAATGAATTTTTCAAATCCTTTTTAAGATTCTTTTGGAAGTCAACTTGTCTTTTCTGAAAAAGGTGTTCTGGCGTCTTTTTATCGACAGCTTTAGATGGGTTACTTGTAGCAACAAAAACTTCGTCAGTTGATGAAACCGGTTCCTCTGGTTTTAACATTTCATCAGCATAGTTTTTGTCAACTGCAATGAGAGCTTTACCTAAATTTTTTGGTGCAATTGCTCTTGCCATTGCTGTGGATTTTTGAGGATCACCATTCCCTTTTGTAAGGATAGCAGCAATTGCAACTCTTTTAATATCATCACTACTAGCCGCCTTCGACGCGATTTCATCCCGTTTTTTGGGTGAAACCTCCATGTAATCGGCTATCGCACCTCGAATCGCCGCCTTATTAGCAGGAGTAACCTGGTCACCAATTTCATCCATTACTTCTTTTGTTGTCTCACCAACTTCCATTTCTACTTCTGCCTCAACGTGACGGAGCTTAATGGATTTGAGAATTTGATACACTCTTGTGAATTGAAATTCTCTGTCTTTGATAAGAAGTCTATGACGTGACCCATTCTCTCCAACTAAGGTCAAAATCATATGATCAAAAGAAAATTCCATATCTTTGAGTTTTCTCAAAACGGGGAATATTTTACGATTAAGTAGAGACGGCATTTCCTTTGAGATATTAACAGAATACATCAATACTTTTTGGTAATGAGGGGGATATCTATCAAATGCTCTTTGGAGCATATTCATTAAAAGAAAACCAGCTCTTTGTCTATAATTTGAGACTTTATATGTAGTATCAATAGCGGACATATATTTTGTCACATCGTAGAAGATATTTTGTCCAATCGGGACTTTCTGGTTTTCATTATAGGCGTATAACCCGTATGTTCGATATAGCTTTTTTGTATCTGGAGCTAACCATGTCCTTGGAACCTTCGTTCTGGGTACAACAACATAACGAGCATCAATAGATCTAATTCCGAGATGTGGATAATCATCAACCAACAAAGAATTCTCAGAAAAATAGACAATGACAAATGGTTCTGCTGCCTTTTGCGGGAAACGTATCCCTTTGACTAGATGTGTGTATTGTCGTAACCCTTTAAATTGAATCATTATTTCTTTTCCTCAACCAATGTTCCTGTAAGAACTTTCTCTAGAATGCTTGGTTCTACCTCTTCCTCGGAAATTAAACCATTACGGATTGCCTCTCCAATATTTTCAAAAGCAAGACCTTGTAGGAAACCGCTAGAAAATACGACCTTTTTAATATTGACAAGAACAGGATCCCAAGTATTTCCTAATCTAGCTGGTATACTCAAGTTATTTTTATCTCGAATACAATTACTTAGCAAGCATTCCAAATGAACCATATCCATATCTGCTCCAATTTCAGCATAAACACGGACAAGTTTCAAAATGAGATGGTCAACACTTTTGAATACTTCTTTGCCTGCAAGCAAACGTTCCACGTATAATGCTTGCTCTTTTAATTCCAAAGCTTCAAGAGGAATTTCTAAAATAACACTTCCGGGAATATAACGGCAATTAATTGACTTTTTCTTTATAAGCTCGAATTCTTGTTTTTTGATATCAACAGGATAGTCCAGAACCATATTGAACATTTTGTCTTCAAATTCGATTCTTGAGGATAGACCACTCAACCAAATACTATCCTCTTTTATTTCAATATTTTTGCTTTCAGTATAATCCATTAGATCAATTAGTAATTCACAACCTTTTTTACAGACAAGAGATCCACCCTCTTGTACAATATATTTCTTAAGAGTGGACATATCTAAATCAGCAATTGGATCATTATTAATAATGTCTTGGAGCATATCCTTTTGTTTGATTGTGACAGCTCCGCCTGTGTGGAAGGTGCGCATGATTAACTGTGTGCCCTTCTCACCAATGACCTGCGCGGCCAGTACTCCTACATATGGTGTCCGATGTCGTTGTAAGAGTCTACCATAGCAAGTAAGACATAATTTTCTGCTACGACAATAGATTGGACTTCTTAATTGAATCACATCACCAGGCTTGAATTTCTCTGGGTCAAATTCTGTTACTTTACCTCTATAAATATGAAATCGACCGCTCAATCTACTAATGATATCTTTTGTCAATTTTAATGAAACGGTTTTCTTTGTTCCACAGTCTCTGAGATGTGTATGGGCTTCTAAATTATTCAATACAAATGCTAGTTTTCTGGACATATAACCTGTAGTCGCAGTATTGATAACTCGGTCAATAATTCCTTTTCTAGCTCCTGTTGAGGAGTTAAAATACTCGGTTGGACTTAAACCATCTGCAAACGATGCGGAAATAACAGGGAGGATATTTCCTTCTGAGTCTGCAATGATACCTTTTGCAACCAGAATCTGCATAGGCTGACCCCAACCTTTTGTTGATCCTGATTCTGTAAGATCGTATAAACCAGAATCTTCAAGCTTTTTCTTGACAATAGTATACATTTGTTCTAATATCGCCATAGCCTCATCTGTATCTTTGCCTTTTAATTGTTTCTTTAGTTGGTAGACCTTTGCAGGTACTTCAAAATCATCCAGCGTAATACTCGACCCCATAATTGTTGCAAATTTAAATCCGAGTTTCTCCATACGAGATATACTCTCTCTTGCAATCTCTCCCCCATATGTATCAACCATTTTGGAAATGATACTATTTGCAACCTTTTTTGTTGCTCTCTGATTCACAAACGGGTAATTCCTTGGAAGACAACTATTAAACAATGCTTTTCCCATGGTCGTATTAACACCACGAAATTTGACAGCGATATATGGGTCGGTTGCTTTTTCCAAATCTTCTGGAGAAACCTCTTTTGGAGAATTTTTTGGTTTAACATCTTTTGTGATTGAATATAATCCAACCATCATTTCTTTAGACAAAGAAAATGTGATTGCAGTTGATGATGAACCGGATTCTGCTCTGAGCATTTTTGCCTTGGCTTCCTCTTGTGCTTCATCTGTTAATGGATGATATAACGCCATTGCATCACCATCAAAGTCTGCATTATGTCCGCCAACCTGCATTGTACACATTTGAATTGTATTGCCTGTAATCAAGACAGGTTTATATGCTCGCACAGATTCAGCTTGTAATGCCGGGTCACGTTTAGCTAAAACAACTCTATCCATCATAGCTACTTCTGTAGCTTCATAAAATATCTTATACAGTGTGTCTGGTATTTTATCACCAGATTTAATTGCTTTTAATACTTTACGAACACTGTCCACAGATAGTTCAAGCTCGTTAAATGCTTTAATCTCATTAGATAACATTTCCTTATCAATTCGACCAGCATATAATAACTGGTGTAAAATAAACGGCTCAAACAGTCCCACAGCCATTCTAAACGGAACACCAATTTCATTAACCTTGAGGTCAGGACCTGGTGTAATAACCGCTCTACCGCTAAAGTCTACACGTTTAGAAAGGAGTTGACTCCTAATAATACCTTGTTTTTTAGCAACCTTAGTATGAATATACTTATGGTGTTCAACAATTGCGGTTTGTAAAGAATAGTTTAAAATATCAAAAAGTGGACCAGAACCAGATGCACTTCTCACTTGTAGAGCTTTTCTCATAATGTCCATATAGACATCATTCATGGTATCAATAGTCCATTGGTCATCTTCATCTTTATATGCTGGTCTATGCTCTGGTGGTATGACAGGCAATCTACTTAAAAAGAGTGTTCCTGTTTTATATGCATTTTGAATGACTTTATTTAGTTTTGTGCGGTCTGTTGTTTCTTCCCTGAATTTGATTTTTGGAAACATTTTAATAAATGCTGCAATACCTGTTACACCATTTTCATCCTCTACTAGCGCGCCACTAGCATCTAGACTAAAATTCTTCTCTGTTGAAATAAACTTGACTATTTTACCATTGAGGCGTATCAGAATTTTTAATGCCTCCGGATGGATGATTTTCGCATGCAAATCAATATACGAAAATGTGCTTCTTCTTTCTTTATCTGTGATTCCGAAAATTGATTCAGAAAACAGACCACCAACATGGAACTCGCCTGCTCTAGTAAAATATTCAGTTGTTGTAACAGGTTTGAGTTTCTTCGTAAACTCATCCATATTCAGGAATCGAATCATTATTTAAGACCTTTTAAATAACTAGACATAGCATTAAAATCTTTTGTGACGTTAGCTTTTCTTGCTGCTTCTGGAGCTGGGGTTGGTATACTCTTAACCAAACGAGCCTTGATACGTCTCAACTGCCCTAACGTGAGATCAATTTTATCGGCATCAATTTCAGGTTCATTTTTCAATCTCTGAGCGAGTTTCAATGAAAAGTCAACCATTTGTGGATCGGCAATCCCCGACACGTTACAAATTGGAAAAGGAATATCACGACCAATAGGATTTGTCATATTGATAAAGCATTTTGGATGTTTTTCTTGTTGAGCCTTTCTCATATCTCGATCAAGATACCATTTGAGATCTGAGTGCATATCAAGAGGACTTATGAGTTTATAAGCCTTTCTGAGTAACTCGTCCAGGATTTGAAAGCTTTCTTCTAGCTTAGTTGTCATAGCAATTTTCTCCCTGTAAACGTAATGTATTTATTATTTGTTCTAATCTCCGAACAAAAAATGACGGAAAACGTCCACCCCCTTTCGAGAGTGGACGTCCTTTCAGAAGTCAGCATCCATCTGTCTAGCTATGTTTCTGATCTCGCTATCCAGTTTTCCAGCAAAGAAAAGAGAGTAAAATCTGATCATATCAAGCTCAACTTTTGACAATGGTATACCTGACAATTTTGAACCATCAACAACATGACAAAAGTTTATTCTGGATATTCTACCAACAAAATAACTCAAAATTTTATGAGGCAGAATTTTTGTATTGAACCCAAAAAAGTTCTTTTGTTTATTGCTCACACTGATATACTCATGGACTTTCTTGACTGTGTAACTAGTTGCAATAGCAGGTTGTGACGTTGGGTAATATCCAAGAAGAGAAATCAAATGTTTATAATCTCCCCGAAAAATTCTCTTCAACAGACCCATTGTATAAACAGATAAAACTGCCGCATGTTCAGGCGACAAAGTTCTGAAATGTGTATAGGGTATTGCCGTAATTCTAGATAATATGGGAAACACAAAGCATTCACACAAAGGTGAAACATATTCAATTGTGCTTACCCGACTTTGAAAGGAGATAATGAGTTTGTCATCAGGCTCCTGATCGAAAGTCAAAATTGAAGCTCGTTCTAATTGTTCATATATTTGCTCGTATGCTATTCCCTTTAACCTACCAAGTGTGTCATTGTACGAATATGTTTTTAGATTATTTATATTGAGTCCATGTATATCTTCGGTTGAAATTGAGTCGTCGTAAATAATTGACCCTTTGTAAACTGACCTCAAGAACCATTTAACACTTTCCTCAACCACACCAACAAAGTATGTAATAGGATTCTTGTCTTCTTCACAAAGAATCAGAATAGAGTTCATAATAAAGTTGAATATCTCGATAACGTGAACATCAATGGTTTTACATTGAATCATCTTAATGTAATCCCACATATATTTGTCCGTAATATTATACTTAAAGGTCTTCGTCTTGATAACATTGAAGATCTTAAATATGATATCTGTTTCCATAATTTCTTTTGCAATTTTATTATACACTTTTTTGTGTAATCTCTGACTCAATTTTAAGTTATCCGAGTTGGAGAAAATTGCATAGACTTTGAGATATCCTGATAATCTTGTGATCATCTCAATTTCGTCAGCTGTAAATAAAATGGAATTCTTTTTAGCTTTACTTTCATCAACAAATTGGCTAAAATCAATTCCAGAATTGTCAACATAACTATCAACAAATTCCTTTAATTGTCTCACGTTTTTAAGAAGGGTTGGATATCTATGTTCTTTATTCTCCACATAATCACGAATTAAAGAAACAAACCATTTGTCAAATTCTTTTCCGCAAGAACCAGAAACCCTCTCAATAAAACTAGAAACAATATGAAATTTGTTTGTGATAGATGAAGAGGTTAAATTGAGTCGCAGAATCTCTTTATCTCCTAAAGAAACTAACCACTCTTTTGTAGTGCTTTTCTCAAACTTAATCACAAAATTCCTCCTTACAAAAAATCTTCATTAAAAGGTGGGATACCCAAGCCGCATTAAGCGACTTGGACTAGGCGGAAATTTGGTAACCCAGCAACGTCCGGAAGTGTTGTGGCGGTTTGCGACAAAACCAAGCACTTGAACCATGTGATATGATTAGATACTTAACAGTAACTTGACAGTTACCGCCCTGGTCGCATTGTTTTCACAGTTTACCGTTGCTGGGTTGCCAAAAACTTAGGGTAATATATAGGCGGATCTCAAATCCAGATTCTACCATATTACCAGCATGTTGCTAGAGTTCTTCGGGGATTGGAGGGGTGAGCAATTCCGTGGTGGAATTGATGTCGAACAATATATCGTCGATCTGATTGATCAAATCAGACCACTCATCTAACAGAGATCTTTTCTTTCTTTCATCGTAGAACTTCACGATTTCAGCGCCGTTTCCTGCAACTGAAGCAAGTGAATCATCAACACACATTGCCTCAATTATCATCTCATACAGATGAGCGGCTCCGAATATTTTCTGAGTTTTTGTACCTCCTGATCGAGGTAATTGACAATTTGTTTTACCCTCCTCCTGTTTAAAACGTTTTCGTTTTAGCGTTTTCCGAATGCCTAATAATGCTGCGACTCGGAAATGCTGTCCATTAACCGAAACCCAGGTAATCGAGTTTGTATAGTCGATGTCCGCGCGGATGTTAATAGCTTCCAACAAGAGGTCGAATCCCTCTTGAACCAATTCTAGAATTCGTTGTCGTTGGACCTCTTCACTCTCAAAGTAAGGTTCGACGGTTGAGAGCATGCTACTATATTTCTTCACATCCTCTACAATCTTCAACATTCTTTGATGTATCTTCCTCGTACGTCGCAGCGCAGAGGTCAAGGTCTTCGTTAGTTTCTTCTGGGCTTTAGCTCTAACCATTTGTGGTAGTCCTCCCTACTTTTCCTCCCATGTGGGTTATACGTTAATAAAATCACACCATAGACAATATATCCTCCTTTCGATTTATTTTTGTCCTAGACCTTGATGGTTAATAAAAAAATCAGACTTGACCACGAAGTCTGAACCTCCCCACATCTGTGCCACCCAGTGTAGACACAAATGTTAAACAATACTCCTTACCAATTCATAAAGTAATATATATAGACATTATTGTTATAAATGAAACATACTGACAACGGAAAATAGTCGGTCCTTATACTTCTACAAGGACCGACTATTATTTATTTTATCACGAAACGTCTGACCATGGCTTCAATCACACCACGATCTATAAACTCACCCGGACAATCCAGATCTTCATTATCTGAAACTTCTTTGTGAAGTTTAATTCTATTTGGAGCTATCTTTAAAAGCTTTAATAATGGATTTAAAACTCTAAAAGCTAAAACTTCATAACATCTCTTCTCAGGCACTTTAAATGAATAAGAACCCATCAATGCCACGTGGACAGCAGCGTTATTAACGCTGGGAGAAATATCATCCCATTCACACATATAGACAAATGGTCTACAAACAATCGGCGCATAGTCTTCTCCAATTTTATCAATTATATAATGATAATTCACATCACCTTGTTTTTTCTCAAGAACACCCTTGTAGATACCCGGCATCTGAAATTTCGGATTATCAATTCTCGACGCAGGCTGTTCGTATATTTCGGCCGTGTGGTGCAGAATAATCCATCTTGTTCTTCTCCTTATTTTAAGGAGACTGGGTCGTAAGGGTATTTTCATATTCGTTTCCTAATTTGTTGTATGATCGCCGCTACACGTAATTATGACGCCAATATTACATCCAGCGACCACATCTGTACAACGAGCAACTCCCCGACTATTGCAAAATGTGTCACCACTTGCTGTAACAATCACACCTGGGTGCCCACAAAAACCAATGGTGATATCTGAAAGTCTAGCTTGTCCCAAGCTATTGACAGACCGATCAGCACTAGCAGTAATAATCGGTCCCGCCATGGGAATTCAAGGTGCTGGAGGATGACAACAACAAATTCCCGACCATAAATCAGTCAATCTAGCATTTCCTGGCATATATCCTCCTACGATGAATACCTTCCTAATCTATCTGCTCGTGCGTCCACTTTTCCTTGATTTGATTGTAATAATCCTTTTGAGCTTTGAAGGGTGGCTATCATTTCCATTGTCCCATACGTTCCCCCGAATCCGAGGGGTTGCACAATATGGTCGTAAGCGTAATCAAAATCTGCTTTTCTATCCTCAATATCTGTATCACTATCCCATCCAACTCCACCATATTCATAACTCAAAACACCAGTTCGGTCAACACCGGCCGTTATAACACTGTCCGCTACCTCAACATAAGTCACACCCACATGAGCAGTTGAATCATATACCGAATCAGTAATAGTGGAAAACACAGCCGTTGTAGAATCTACACCAGTAAATAGAATTGTATCCCCTATTGGAAAGGATGCAGCCTGATCTCCTTGACATGTAAATTCTGTTCCAGAAATATATGTGATATTATTGTTCGGATCGACGTCAGAGTTATCGAGTATAGCATCAGCAACATACCAATCTGTCGCGTTTGTTATTCGAAAATTACCATACTCAGCAACCATATCACCTTTTCCGGGCACTAGGAAATCAATAATTTGATTGCATGCTTGATCCATTGTATAATAAAATGCGTCTTGTTTTTCCGTTTCCTCTGCAATTTGTTCATCAACACTATCAATTGATTGTTGAATAGCCGCAGAATCATCTTCTTGACTATCAACTAAATCTTTTAAGGTATCAGCTTCGGACATTCGTCATTCCCCCTATGCAAACGGAATATCAATTTTATCGGCTACGGCAGTAACTGCTTGCTTCTTAATTGATTTCACACTGCTTTTCAAATTCACGCCAGATGTTACTGCTTTTGTCGCAGCATCTGTTGTCGCTGAAATTATACCATCATCTACTGTTGTGAGAGCATCTATTCTTGATGTATCTAAACCAGCTGTAGAAAATAATTTTCCTCTATCAAGCTTCCCATCATCTCCAACATTCATATCATCTAAAAGATAATTCACTGTATCAATTTTTCCACTTACGTCTCTACCGCACATAACATCAATACAATCAAGAAAGCCATCTAACAAACCAAGAAGACCACTTAAATCAAACTGACTAAGAATTGTATCAATAAGTTGAAACAATTTCCCTATAACAAATTCAATAACATCTCCAATCAAATCGAAGACAGCTCCTAAAGCATCTGCAAGAGCATCACCAATTTGTCTAAAAAAATCTCCTACAATACCTTCTGGTGTATTGAGTTCAAAATTAAGTTTCAAATCCAAGCACTTATCCATTAATTCTTGAATATCACTTGTATCAGGAATTGCGGGTACAGAACTATCTGCCGCACCCCCTATCTGGTTAAGACCGTTATTGATTATATTAATATCAGAAACGGGAGTTCCAAGATAATCATTTAACTTACCCTGAACTTGATTTAAAGGGTCTCTCATCGCAGATCTAGCACTATATAATGAACTTATCGCTGAATCGAGTTTCCTTTCAAGCTCATCACAATACGAATCAGTGAAACCTGTTAAAGCACTCATTATGTATCCCTCTCTCCATCAGGAACTATTGGAGAAGCTGGTGATGCATCAACAGATGCCCCAGCATTGTCTTGAATCTGGGGTGCATCCCTGTTGAGAGTTGAACCCGCCTTTGTATGATGTTCTCCTCCGGATGTTTCATGGATATTAGTTCCTGCTTTTCTGTGCATAGCTCGCATGGTCTCTAAAAATAAATCTTCACCAATATTAACGCTAGCAGACTTTCCAACTTTCAAATGAAAATCTCCATCTGTTTGGAGATGGATTCCTTCTTTAAAATATGCTTGTAACTTTTGTTCTTCGATATCAACATGTATGTAATCGCCCAACCTTGTTCTGATTAAAAGTTTTTCTCTACCCTCTTGTTCATCCAATAAAATAACGGTTTGGTTGTCGTCGATCTTATATACAGATGTACCATCCCCATGTGGAGGATTTGACATCTCTCGTTTTTTGCCTGTGATTTCAACGCGTTCATCACTTGGGTCGTCCGAAATCACAATACAGCGACCTTCAGTGCTTTTAAATACTACCCATTTTCTTTCATAATTACCGTATTGACATTCGGCTACAACAGAGGGGGAATCGGGTGGGTTTTCTATATCTAATGCAGCAAAATAATATGGGCGATTGACATTTCCAGCTTCAAAAAAGATCCATACCCAAGACCCCTTCTTTGGGATATAACAAGACCCTTGAAAATGGTGTGCTTCTCCCTCTTCCTCAGAGTTGCGACCACCAACTGGATTATTTGCAGGTCTTGCCCACAAACCTTTTGTATCTTCAACATCAGGCATAATATCAGGGATCCAAACTTTAACTCTTCCTTGCGTATCGGGGTCAATGTTGTCTATTACTTTTGCACGATAATTCCCGAAAAGAGGAGTTTCCATTTCATTTTTACCTGAAGATTGTCTTCCCTATTGCAAGTATCTTTGCATATTCACTAGCGTTAATAGAATCTAAGTATGTTGGTACAACATTACTTCCCTTTACACTTGAAGTGATAATAAAAGATATGAATCTGGATATGTCTTCAAATGCAGGAAAAAAGTTAATTCCAAAATATCTTAGAGTTTTACCAGCAAATTTATGTTTATCAATACCTGGCAAAACTTTTAATTCTGACAAAGATTTGATAAACTGGTCAACATCTGAAAAGTCATATTTGTCTAGTTTATCTCTAATATTCTTGAAATCAACTGCAGATAAACTAGAAGCTCGTTTATACGTTGTTAAACCTTTTAAACCAAAGTATGCACTCTGGACATAACACGCAATCAAGAATTTAAGTTTTGCAATTTCTGTTGCATATGGTCCTAATAGTCCGTATTCTTTCCCAAACACTTTAACAAAAACTGTGGTCAAATAGTTCGAAATTGGACCGTAATACATATCTTTGACCTTTACTTTACCCTTAGCAAGGTCAGAAAATGCTAAACCATATACAAGACACGCGTAGACATTAATCGGATCTAACCTTGAAATTTCATCAACTTGAAAATATCCCAAATTGATGATAATTCGTTCTGATGTCTGATTATATGAAACAGGTAATGGATAATCAATATTAACAACATGTAATGTCTTATTTACATCACGTAAACTCGACGTCAATTTAAATACTCGTTTTGTTGAAAAATGAGAGACACGTTTTTCAATCAATTGAATTGTTCTAACAAGGTTTGCACGATCTCCAGATATTGTGTTAGCTTTAATAACACCACCAGACAAACGAAGGATATTGGGAATTCCTTTTAACAGTACAAAATCCTTTTTAATAACCATTACCAACCAACCTCTGTCATTTCAGATACATCTTGTTCTGGATATTTGTCACGAGCAATATCTACAATAGATTGGAGTGTTGGTACCACGACTTTTACAAGATCAAATTCTTCGATTGTAAGAACATTATTTACAAACATCAAAACTGGAGCAAGCGTGACTGTACCATACTCGTCAAATGATAAATAATCTGGGCGCATGATATATTTTGGATCAAAATCTTTCTGAACAGAATTTTTGAGGAGATAAAACAAATGTTTCTCTATAACCCACAATGATGGGGAAGTAAACGTATAATACCCGGATGACGTCTTTAACCTCTCAGCCATATTATCTAATTCTAGAGGGTGTCGTATCCTTTGTTTTGCTTCCTTATCAATTGTAATCATTAACCATGAGCCTCAGCTAGGTCTGAACTGGGGTATTCACCTCTTGACCACCCACAGTTGCTTTCTTCGATAGATAGTCTTCGATGAATTACATCCATATCTTCATCGTCAACATATCCGCTATATTCCCTGATAAAATATTCATAGTCGCCACGAAGGAGACTAATTGGAATATTTAGAAATCCTTTATGAAATTTCTCATGCATACTTTTAATAAGTGTCACATAACCAATCTTATTTTTGAAATGCAATTCAATTGCTTCTTGAGCAATATCAAAAGTAGAAAACTCCTCTTCCATCTCAACTTTCTTATTGATTAGTGCACTAGTCAAAACATATAGTGATGGAACATGATGATGAACTTCAATAGAACATTCATCAATCCTTTCATCTGTAATCATACAAGTGTTGACACCAAGGACGTCAATAATATAATTCTTCCACTGTTTATACTCAATACAGCTTCGAATTAATCTTTCACAATTTCTAATAAACTTTTTATATTCAGCCTCGCTTTCAAAATTACGAATTTTTAGTGCCAGACGGAAAGGATATTGATCACTATACAACTCCAAATTCTCAACGTTTGAGTCAATCCTTATATCGTCCATTTTACTGATTCCTGCAAAGATAAGCTAAAATAATAAATGCAAGAGCAACAAATATAACCCCGGCAAGTATGTCGTGTTTCTTACACCAAACCCACGCTTTCTGGATGACTTCACCAATAGTCTCTTTATCATTTATTTTTAAGTTACCTACTGCGGTAAACAGACCTGCGGAAAATTTTACAGCTGCTGCAATCCATTTACCAATCTGAAACAACCATATTTCACCTTTACCCGCTGCAACATCGGGATCTGGAGCTCCTGGTATACTCCAATCACCTGTATCAAAGTTCACACTTGCTGATAATCGCGCATATTGCACAAATTGTTTAATACCCTGAACATTAGCTTTTTTTGGATCTTCTGCTCTTGATGACCCAAAGGCTATAATACATGCAACAGAATCTGTTAGATTTTTTGGAGCCTTGAGGGAATTAGCAAAAACTCGCTTAGCCATTTCAAAGTTTTGTTTAAAATCTGGTGGTGATATTTTTTGTGCAATAGAAAATGTTTTGGTAAGATCTACACTCGGAACTCGAGAAAGTACTTTTAGAAATTTCTTAGAATCTTTTGATCTTTCAGCTACGTTCAAACCAGCAAACATACTATTAAAGCTAGCTTTCATCCTGTTAGCCATATTTTGGAAATTTTCTGTCAACATTTCAATTTCCTGGAGTTCTTCTGCATCTCTTAAATCAACACATTCTGACTCCCCAAAAATCTTTCGAACATTTCCCTTCATTCTAAAAATAGCGCTTCCTGTCTTTCGAACATCTTCCAAATCTTCGTATACTTTATGATGCCCAACACCAAGAGAAGAATAGATAAAACTATAAGGAATCATAGAACACATTCCTCTAAATTGTTGCAAACAAAAATGTGCTTGTCTATTTACGTCATCAGCGATAATAAAAGATCTCCAACCAAGAGAATATAACTTTCTAATACCGCCTGTATTCTTTAGAAATGATTCCGAATCTTGTAAATCCACCATATTAACTAATGTGAAAATGTTATGTCTATGTTCCGTCTTTGCAAACAATACATCTTTTCTTGGGTCTCCTGTTAATGCCCCACCTTTATACCCAACTTGTTTCCCAACACCCCTGATAACCGTCCATAATCTTCTAACTGCAGCTCTCTGCCATTTTGATACAGATTTCTTCCAGAAACCCATGTTCATATCTTGTAACATTAGCTTGATAATATCTTCTTTTGATTCAACAAGATATGGCACTATTTTAACTCCCAATACTCCAAAGCCATCTTTCAATTCGACCTTTACCCACGTAGGTTCCAATGCTAAAGCCTGGTCAATTTTCGGCGGACCTGCAACATCTGGTTTGTCAGTTTTACCACCACCCAGTGGAATATTAATCGGACCAATCTTAGGAGCAATGGTTTTATCAGATTTTTCAAGCAGTCTTAGAGAGGAACCAACTCGTTCCATATCTGCTACTTTTCTAGCATTTTTTAAAATTCTATCCATCTGATATACAATAACATACTTTTCAAGCATTTTACAGATACCAGGAAGGACATTGCCTGAGATATTTTGAGATGTTAGCATTGGGAATGTAATTATCATTTTAAGTATTTCCTCCTACAACAAGAAGACGGATTTCTTTTTCACCTTTTTCTTTTCATTAAAAGGTTGTAACAACTCTGTAGGATCCTCTTCACAGTATGAACGATAGGGACACCATTTACAGTGTTCGTTAGTAGCGCCCAACGGCTCCGGTACGGATTTTCTTGCTATACTAGTTAACAAGATGGGCGCCCGTTTCAAATACAGTTCTGCTTTCTGTAGATTTACAGGAATATCAAAAGGATATACGCCCTTTAGATCTCTTGTAAAGTAAACTACAGTAACAGTTTTGATAGAATAATTATATTCTGTATTGAGAATATACGCGTAAATATTCCCTTGAACATAATGATCTTCAATATACTTATTCTTAAATTTCTTCTTGTCAATAGTTTTATATTCTAACAAAAAGTGATCACGTATACCGTCAATTCTACCTTTTACTTGAAATTTTTCACTTACTATTGTTTTCTCAACCTCTGTATGATCATAGAGGTTTTGAACTACTTCATGAACAGTATTACCGACTTGATTGATAAGATAGAGATAAGCGAATTGATATTGTTTTTCGATATCTATCTGATACTTCATCCTGACATAATAATTCTTTCTAACACAGGATGTTAACTCGGTAACGGATACATAAGGACGTTCATAAGTTTGACTCTTTTTGTGACCGTCGATAAGACGCGATCTCATCAAAGACTCAAACTTAGAAACGTCGAAGCCTTTCGATTCGAAAGTTGATTTAGTTAGAGGAATGTCCGCGTGGATCTTCTCCGAACATTCCTCTAACAATTTTTTAGTACTATCTGCAACGACTTTTTCTTGTTTCTCTTCTTTGACTTGAGAAACAACGCGCTCTTGTTGTTGATGTGATTCTAGATATTCGACTAATTTAGCGTATTCACTTTGTGGCATTCAGTTTACATTTCACCTAAAATTAACAGAGCGCTATCAACAAGGCTGTCTCTTAGGATCTTGTAAGAATCTTCAATGATTCTGCCTGACCACTCATTGAGTTCTGTATAATTGATAGACTCTGTAATGGTTGAGGCTATGAGAAGGTGGTCACAAGCAAGACGGAAGGCTTTTTCCCTGATCTTGGACTCAACCACTGCATTAATATCAACTTCTTTGTCTTCTTCGATGGCTTCACGGAGTTCAGCCTTAATGTCTGCGCGACCCTTTTCAGAAGATACAAGTTTGTGAGACATTTCTCTTGCGACTTTTGCTCTGTCTTTTGCAGAACTGAGAAGTTGTGCACTATCAACTTTCTCTTCAACCGGCTCAGGCATATGCTCAACCAACTTATACATTTCGATCATGACGGACAATACAGCACCCTTAACCGACAGGTAATCTTCAGCAAGAGCCTCACAACATGATTCTACTTCTCTCAACGGTCTACCGAAGAAAGCGAAGTCAAGTGCGTAGAAGTTTTCCAGAACCTTAATCTTGGACTCTTTGGTTAACATGGTAATTATTCCTCCTTGTTTCTATAACTAAAATCTGACATTTCATCCTCGATAATTTCAACTGAGACTCTTCTATTATCATCAGGAAAATGTGTGTTTTTAATTGCTAATACTAATATTTTTATTGCCTCGACAGTTCTACCTCTCTTGCCAATAACTTTTCCACAATCCGTTTTAGCTGTTTTAATTTGAATAATAACTGATTTTGTAGAGACAACCACAGAGACAGAAACTTCTCTTGCATTATCCACGAGCTTCTTAGTAGTATCTTCCACATAATCTTTCAAAACTTCAGACATTGAATTCATAGTAATTCTCCTCCATAATTTCAGTTCGTAGCGTATTTCTCAGTTTATAATTTGTTCTTAAATCTGACTGAAGTTGGTTACTTAATTTCTGATAATGTAACATTTGAGTTTCTGTTTTTCTTTAAATTATTTAAGGCAGGGATAATCTCCAAATTTTTCCAACCACCAATAATATCTGGAGAGATGTTTTGGTGAAACCCATCAAATATTGAAAGTCTATGATCTAAGTGATATTCAACACCACGAAGTTGTAAGTTTAGTATTTTGTCTTTATGTTTTCGTATAGATCTTCGAGTAAATCTTTCTACTAATCGAACATATTCTGTAAATTGTTTATATTCAATATCAGTATTCCGTTTTAAGTATTTTGGATCATGCAGTTTACATTTTGTTGAACAGTACAAAAAACAACGAAAATTATGTTGTGTACGATAAAGTGCATAATACAACTGATCATATTTTGGCTCAAAATATCTTCCACAAACTTTACATTCAGCTAATAAAATATTCTTCTTGTTCTGATATATGTTTAGTTTCTGAAAAGCAAGTGGGTATTTTTTTGATAGATATGCTATACGTTTATATTTTGAACCTTTCTTTGTCTTGATTAGTTTTTCTATAAACAATTCTTTCCGAATTTTACTTTCTCGCTTCAGTATAATTCTATGTATTTTAGTTTTAATTTTACATCCTGCTGCCAACTTTTCTCTTTTCTCAATATTTCTACTAGCTTGTAGAACTCTATCATCTGTATTTTTCGTCAATCCTTTATTCCAAGGTTTCTGACCTTTTCTTTTTTCTGAATATAATAAAACTCTTTGATCTATCTTTTTTGTCAAACCCCTATTCCAAGCTGTAGATCCTGTAGTTCTTTTCGCAGGGCATTGAGTAAAATGTTCAGAACAACACCATTTTGTCATTCCTTTTCTTGGAGGAAATTTGGCTTCTCTCCCACAACCATAACCGCAGATCATTTTATATCTCCGGATTATATTTCTCTATCAATTCTGTATTTATACACTCTGCAACTGCTTCGTCAAACTTCTGTCTGAATTTTTCATCTTCTTGATATGTAATTTTCGCGTCTTTCGTGCGGACCTTCTTTTCAGGATAATTTTTTAGAAAATTCCAAGCTCCAGTTTGGAGTCGTTTTTCCTGCGCTAAAAAATTGTAACTTGTCCAGAAATTTGAGAACCCCCTGACAAAATCACCAACTAATTCAACTTCAATGTTTGGCGGAAAGAGTTTACACTTTACAGTTTTAGCTGAAGCAATGATTCCATCAAAACCATACTTGGCTGGATCTAATGCTCTTTTTGCTTTCATTTCAAGTAATGTAAAAGCATTAAATTTCAAAATATTTCCACCTGGCATACTTTTGCCAGTAGACATAAATCTGAGATCTTTTGCTGGAGCAAACTGAGTTATCTGGAGCTGATCTCTCAACTGATTTACAGCCAACCAGCATATATTGTACTGAGCGCATCTTGCTACATATTTTGGCACGAGAATAGATAGCATTCGAGCTTTATAACCAATAACAGAATTGATATCGTCAACCTGTCGCTCTTTTTCACTCAATGTATTTGCAATTGAGTCCCATACACATACTGAAGGAATCTCAGGAATTTTCTTCTGTTCTTTAAATAAACACAATGTTTCAAGATGTTTAAAAACTTTTTCAACTGTGATATCTGTATATGGTTTAATTTTTGGATTTTTTACACCAAGATTTGCTAATCTCAATGTTGTGGTTGCTTCCTCCGAATCCAAAAATGAAGCGAGAAATTTCTCATACTGCACCTGTCCAGCAGCAATGGTTTTGATAGCTAACATACTTTTACCACTACCAGGAGTTCCAACAATGATACTCAAAGCACCAACCGGAAAACCACCACCCAAAATGGCGTCTAATACATCAACTCCTGTTGGGACAAGTAATTTGACTCCTGTATCAAAAGACATATCTGCTTTAACTTCAAGAAAATCACTAAACTCTTCATATAATGATTGAGCTTCTGTTTTCTTTTCTGGTTCTTTATCACTCAGTTTTACACTGTTTAAAACTTCTTCAGGTTTAACAGGTTCTTGAGCAACCTCTTCAGTCTCTGCTTTTTCGACGTTCATTCAAGCCTCCTACGCGGCGTCTTGTTTCAATTCATCCGTCCGTTTTTGAAAATTCTCTACTTTCTTGGCGATTTTTCGAATGTCAAAAAGTTCTTCTAGAGATTCAGCTTCACCAAGATCGTCTTTTAATAGTCTTCGTCTCAGTTCAATTTCATCCTTGAGACTTTTAGTTATTTCTTTCCTCATATCAAGCAATGTGTTAAATATACCTGTCGCTGCTTTAACTTTTTCTTCAAAAATTCTAATAAATCTTTGATCCATTTTCTGAGGAAAGAGACTGTCTACTTTTGTTTTGATAGCATCAAGATCCGTAATCATAGCTTTGATGGCGTCTCGTTGTTCTTTAAATTCACTAAGCAAGCTATCTAAAATTTCTACATTAGGATCTCTAATTTCATCATTCATATTAACCCCTTATATTTGTTCAGTAAGGACTTGCATCTTACCTGTCACATCATGAGGATTTCTTTGTGAACCGCCCTCAACAATCTTTCCGCCTTGTACATATTCACAAGAAAATTGAGTTAATCTATCTCGTCTTGCACCAAAACAAGATCCTGTTTTATTATATGGACACGTCTGTCCATGCGGACATGCTTCTCCTTCTTTTAACACGAGCATACTGATTCCTCCAACTGTTTCATTGCTTTAAGACCTTCTATTGCGGCCTCGTTAGTACGTTTTGCGAGTTGTACAAGTTCAAACCCTAACATATCGTTTTTGATTTTTTCCCATGTTTTACGATTAAAATGTCCATCTGGAAGATCTCTTCCTCTGGTCCAATCCTCTCCAGCTCTAGGTTTTCTAGAAGAGACCTGACATCCAAGATACCCGGGATGATCATACTTGTCCAATGCAACAAAACGATACACATAATTGTCAGTATACAACGCGAAAACCCATTTTGTTTCCTCATTGTTTCCATGACCTGCAACATCCTCCACTGCTTCGTCAAAGTTGACGAAACGACAAAGGTCAGTTTTGACCCAATTTCTCAATTCATCCATTTTATTCATAATTCATTCTCCTATTCTACAAAAGACTCCTCTAGACGCAGAGATTTTGTAAAAAAATTATAGTCTAGTCGAAGTAATAATGTACACCAAAACCAACCATGATTTGTTGATCTTCATTGTCAATCTCAATCGTGCCATCTGTATCTGTTAGATAATATCCAGTCTCAATATCAAAGCCGAGTTCAGGGACGCCCGCAAAGCTCCATTCAAATCCAAAACCAGCACCATATGTTGTGACGTCTGCTTTGTCAGAGATTGAAATATCATCAACTTTCCCCCATAGACCTTCACCAAAGAAATAGAACTTTGATTGTTCCGATCTTACTGGAGCAGCCATGAGTTTAACACCGTAAAGAGCAAGATCACCATCAGATTGTATACCGGTTTCATCTTTTACTTCTGTATTTGAGTAATAAAAATTTCCTTCTGCACCGAACCAGCCGTCTGTCCAGCCTCGGATGCTTACACCCATATAGTTATCTTCTGTTGAATTCAGCGTATGAAATCCAAAACCAATTTTGCCAGGATTACCTGAATCTGGTACTTCAGCCAAAACCGGTGTTGCGAACATAAGAGCAGCAATAACTGCGATTATACTTAATGCCTTAAAAATCTTCATTCTAAAAATTTCCTCCTGTTTTTGAAATGTACTCTGCGTCTAGAGTCGCCTTTTATATTTCACATGAACCCGTTGCACATTGGACGTCAGCTTCCGTCCTCGTCATCTCAATTACTCCATTCTTACTGAGTAGATATTCTCTTGCGTCTTCTTCAGAGACTCTGTTCAAAGGTTGTCCGTCTCGACAACCATCTCTATAAACTGTAACTCCTTTCAAGTCCGTAATATACTCTAGTAGTAATGCGCTCAATTCATCGTCCGTTGTGTCATGAGGAAGATTAATTGTCTTCGAAACGGATCCGTCAGTATATTTTTGGAGCGCTACCTGGACCTCGAAATGGTCTGTAGGTGACAAATCGAATGCGTCAACGTACCAATCTGGAATTTCTTCTCCTGATTGTAGGAGCTTTTCATAGATTGGGTGGACATACATTCGATCACCTACTCGATCGTGCCTCATATATGCTTTCGCGAATAGTGGTTCTCCACTGCCCGTATATTCCGTTAGAAGTGAAATTGTCCCATTTGGAGCAAGGGCCATCAATGTAGTGTTCCTAATACCATAATTTTTAATATCAGTTCTGATTCTGGCGGGAAGTTTTCTAACGAAAGATGCTTTCTTGTGTTGAATTGGGTCAAATGCTGGAAAGGAACCTTTTTCAGCGGCGAGTTCAATTGAAGCGGTGTAGCAAGCGTTGCGGATAAATTGCATTAATCTCTCGATTTCTGCACAGGCTCGTTCACTTCCATAGCGTAGTTTTTTAGCAAAAAGATATTCCGCTAATCCAAGAATACCAATACCAATTCTTCTTGATTTATGAGCATTGATGTCAATATCTTTAAGAGTATATTTGTTTACATCAATAACATTATCTAAAAAACGAACTGCAAGTTTAATTGTCCGTTCAAGTTTTTGCCAGTTTGTATTAACTTTACCGGTAATAAAATTTGGTAAAACTAAAGAACCAAGGTCACAAACACCATACGGTCCAAGAGTTGTTTCACCACATGGATTTGTTCCTAATACAGGTTCAAAATAATATGAATTGTTCTTTTGAAAATTATCCCAGTTGAGTAAACCAGGCTCAGCACACTTGACCATGTTTGACACAATTTTCTGCCAAATAGTTCTTGCTTTTACTTTACCATAACTTCTCTGTTTGAATTTGAATTCCCAATCATCGTCCGCCTCAACTGCTTCTAGAAATTTACCATTTACAGAAACGGATATATTGAAATGTGAAATTCTACCATCAACTAACTTTGCGTCAATAAAATCACCAACTTCTGGGTGTGATACATCAACATGTGCAATAGCTGCAGCTCTCCTGCTTCCACCACTCTCAATGGTATCGGCTACAGCATCTGTTGCTTGGATAAAACTTACAAGACCTGAAGACTCTCCACCTTTACCAAAAATCTTGTCTCCTTTTGGTCTTAATGGAGTAAAATTAACTCCAACTCCTCCACCCTCTGACCAGAGTATTAAAGAATCTTTAATTAACTGACCTATTTCTTCAATGCTATCACCAACCGGGAGATGATAACAATTAAATAATGATCCTCGGGGACGACCACAATTTCTAAGGATTCTACCTCCGGGTAGAAAATCCATATTATGTATCATTTCATGGAATTTTTCAATATAATGTTGTCTCTTAACTTCGGGTGTTGAAATTACACTAGCAACTCTCAGGGAACATGCGTCCCAATCCTCTCCTTCCATGAAGTATCTGCTTGTTGCAACTTGGATCGCATTGTCAGTCATTTTGACCTTTTTCATATAAATTCTCCTTAATCTCACGTAATTTGTATTTTGTTCGGTTAATTCAGAATAGTTTCTTAACTAACTAGATTCATACTGTTCCTCCATGCGCTTCAAACTATTTCTTATTCTCTTCTTTTTATCAAGTCTTTGACTTCTTCCTCTCCCTCTTCCTCTGCGGGTTCATGTTCTGTATCAAGCGATTCTAACAAATACTCAAACTCTCCAATGTGCTCCTTTTCTTCTTTAGCTACATCTAAAAGAACACGACGCACATTCTCATCCTGACAAAAATGTGCCATATTTTCATAGAGATTTGCAGCATCATATTCAGCAATTATCGCCAATCTTAACATTTGATACTCTCTTTGTGGCGATTCCAAATCAATAATTGTTTTTAATTTAACAAACAATTCAGTAAGATTCTGTTTCATTTCAGTTATTTGATTCATGATATTTTTCCTTTAAATAACATGTAGTGTTGCTGCTTATATTGTCCACCTCTTGCAACACCAGTATTTATTAGGTGATATAAACCCTTTAACTTTTTTCCTTGTAAACTAACAGCTATATGTGCCGGAGAATATTTTTCAACAATACACGAACCTTCATCAAAAACTTTCAGTGTTCCGCCACCATATTCTCCTTTCGGAATCTTACCAACAAATAAAGCTTCTTTATCTGAATGGGCATGGGTTTTGATTGCAAGAACCTTTGTCCCAGGTTTTAAAGGAACACCCTTTGGAACTGCAAATGAATCCCACTTATCCGATGCAACACGAATTCTCAAATCTTGATGTTTACCAGCTCTCAAGGCTAGATGATCATGTACAACAAATGTTGTTTTAGTCCCAGGTCGTACTTTGATAGCTTCCGAAACATTTGAACCAAGTGGACTGTTGTGTTTCATCCCACGCCTCTTCATTTCCTCAACAATAACAGCATGTTTTTGTCTGAGTAATTTCAACAACACTTTATTATCATGCTTTTTTGCAACAGTATATAACTGATGTGTCCTATAATGAAGGTTAGTTAATTCTTTTAAAGGAACCTTCTTAATTGTTTTTGAAGTTATTAAATCAAGTTTCATACAGCACCTTTTGTTACACGCTTTAATGAAACTTTAAGGACCATTTTAATTAACGCTTTAGCTGCTTTCCAATTTCCTGTATTTGCAATTCTATCCATCATTCTCGCTTGACCTGGAGTTGCCCTTTCGTAAAACCGGACCATCTCCTCAAACCCAAGATTTCCAACATAAGCAACCTCAAGCTGAATAATTGATAAATAGTTATTTAACATCTCCGTTTCTCCGATCCGCCAATGCCAGTCTAGCAAGACCATAAGCGTCTGCTAAATTGTCATCTTTAAAATCGATTCCCCATCTAGTTCTGATTGACTCCATCATTTGATCTTTTTTCGCGTGTCCATTATCTGTAACAAATTTCTTTAGAGTCATTGGCGGCACAACTTTGTATTTTATATCTCGATCAAACATAAACATTGTCATTGAATACAACAATGCACATCGTTCAAAAAGTGTCGGACTTGCCGACATATATGATAATCCTTCAATACACACAGAGTGTAGCTTTCTAATATTAGCAATAAACTTTACATCATTGAATATATCAAGAATTCTCTGCTCAGGACAGAGATAACATTCTTTATAAGTTGAGATTAATTTTTCTTGAATCAATTCCCCTTTGTCATTTATAATCACCACTGCATTTCCAGTAAGTGATGGGTCAATACCGACAAAAAACTCCTTATCTTGATAACTTGGCATCCTCACTCCTTACCCGAATTCAATTGTCACATTTGGTAAATATGTTTGTTTGAATATTTCTTCCATTTCTCGTTTTAATTCTTTACCTTCTTCATAAATATCTGCTGATATTGGTATTTCTCCAAACGGAGTTCTCATTTGTCCATCAGCGTATTTCTTACGAATGCGCCCTAGTTTAATCATAATATCTGCAAGGGCGTATTTACAAAAATATAATTGTAGATCATTCGGAATGCCGCGATAGTCAGGTGGTTGCACTCTTTCATATTCCACTGTAACGGATGTATCATGTGATGGATTTATTGGTGAAATACGAATAATATTTGGATGTTCAAATTCATATGTTTTATCATATGAAGAATGCATCATAACATCCATTGATTGTGAAACACTTAATGCCCATGATTCTAACTCACCATGACTCATCGGACCTAGGGGTGGGTGACCATGTAGAATATGATGTCCTAACGTCCAGTATACTTCAATAACATTTAGAATTTCCAGTCCTTCTGGTTCTTCCAGATAAAATTCATTCACTCTTCCTGGAACTTGATTAGTCTCTAAAAGTAAGTTCAGGTTCATCTTTTTTACATCAGGAATATAATATGAAAACTCCCTCAACGTATATGTCTCGACAAATTCAAGAATATTCTCGTCAGTCAGCTCCAATTGTTGGAATGGAAAGCCTAAATGGTCTTTGATGTAATTAAGGACCCGACTTTGATTTAACATACATACCTCTCTTATGTTCCGAAGTATATAGTGTCAAGATCCTCCTCTATAATTGTAACGTTCATTTGATTCAATGCGTCCTTAATTGCTTGACATGGTGCAATACTACAATCTTGGACAATATCTCTCACTTGTTTTCGCCGTTTCACCATCTCGACACTACTTGGATCATCTAAATGTCTTGACAGTAGCTCGAACGAAACTAAACGCATATTTTCTGAAATAAGCGAATTAGCCTGTTCTTCTTGAATAACACTATTTAGATATTTGTTCGAGTTTCGATAGCCAGTAAGATCAAAAATTGGCTTTTCAGCCATGATCATATCATACAATTGATCCATACCACCAACCATATTTACAGCTTTTTCTAGCATGTCAGAAGCTCGTTTTGGACCAACACCTTTTACACCATCCACATCATCTCCAGAGTCTCCCATAATTGCCATAGCAAATGGTATGTAATCATCTGGGTGTGGGTTGTCAATTTTAAGACACGATTTCATTCCTTGTCCTCTCCGGACAATTCTTTTTGTCTTAAAAGCTTTCTGAAACATATATACATGTTCCCCAGCAGTCAAACACTGAAGCAGATCATGATCATTTGAATATACAACATGTGCAGTTTTATCGCTCTTGTCAACTAGATTTCTACTAATCAAGTAGTACGGAATAAAGTCGGCTTCAAGATGTTGCAAACGAAACAACTTTATGTTTGGAAGTTTGTTGCATGCTCTCTCAGCCAACTTTAGGTTTTTCTGACATACATCAAAAAATAATTCTCTCTTTTCTCTCTCTAAACCATATAGATCATCTATCCTTCTGGATATTTTATACTTCTTTCTAATGTTAGTATGATATACTGAGGTTCCAGTCTCAAAGAAAATAAAAATATTTATTTTGAGTTGTCGTTTAATGGCGTAAAGTTTGTGGAAGGCTAAAAAAGAAATAATTGCAGAAAAAATTGAACTATCAGAGACATTAGATCTAATAGTATTTTCCACAATATTTTTGATGGTATGCTCCATATACAACGTTTGTAAATTGTTTTTCAAATCCATGTATATGTTGAGAGTGTCATAATCTCCATACGACACTATCTCGTCCAACAAAGAGTATGTTGGATAGTAGCTTAATATTGATGACGGGTGCATTACGTCTCCATTCTTAGTTCATGGTCTAATCTAATAGTATCGCCTGGTCCTATAAACACTTTACCTCTACCAAACCCTGTCGTTCTCCGCATTCCCATCTCAGGTATTTCGATTGTGACTTCCTCTATCTCCATACTTTTCTTAACAGGAATCTCTAAATTGAATTTGATAGTCTCAAAGTTAATTGGAACCTCTGTTTTACAAATCAACCACTCATCTAAATAAAGTTTTACCTCAGTGTGATGAACCTCTGGCTCTGGTGGCTTATCTTCTTCATCAAAAAACCAATCCCGCCAGTCGCCCCAAATAATCTTTTTTGTTGTGACAACAATTTCCTTGTTGTCTGTTGTAACATCTACATTACGTTTTTTCTTCGCTGACTCCCATATTTTGGAAAAAGATTTCGGGATTATCGGCAAGTTTCTTAACAAATTTTTCAAACGGAGTCACCTCCTCTAAAACATGTGACTGGCCGCCACACCAGTCACATTTTCGCATGTTATCAGTACCTTCCCACTCATGGTGGCAATCATTACATTTATAGTACGGCATTACTCCTCCGCATCTTCTCCTGTATCGACCAAAGCAGAACGGGTATACAAATTAATATCAATATCAGCAATGGTCGTAGAGAATTTATTTGCTGATACATTTGGTTGGACATTAAACATTTGAAATGCAATATCTCCGTCATGGTCAATAATAAACGGTGTAATAACCATATGCGAAGAGCATTGCAAAACCTTGTCAGTAACAAGACCCTCTAGAAATTTGGCGTACTGATCTCCAGATTGAGTCTTCGCATATATTGAGGCTTCTTCACCTTCTACATCAACTTGTACCGTATTGACACTAAAACCAGCAGATACAATACGCATTCTGTCAGAAATGAAACTGGAAATATCCGCACTGAGTATGAGATCCTCATCATTCATTGCAAAAATGTTTGCCATCTCCTCTTCAGGTATAAATTTATTATCCATGTAATCAAGATCTGGCATTTCAAATCTCAATACAGAATATTGATCTGAAAATGAAAATGATCCGTTTTCTCCCTCAGGCACATCAACTGTAATCTCAACCTCTTGTTCAGAAAACATTTTAAGTAAGTCGAGTTTTTGTTTTAAACCAGAAAATGGAATTGTTATATCACCAACCAAAGGCGTCAGGTCAATCTCAAATACAGAGGTATTTTCATTTGCTCGTTGGCGGACAATACCTTCACGAATATCTGCATCATTACAATGTTCTCTCAACACAGACAAACATCTCAACAATTCGTCAAATTTTTCAGCATCCAAATTAATAGTTTGCTCCATTACACAATCTCCTTTCTATTTTCCCCATCCATCTTGTTTACCGTGGGTAGGCCACAGCTCTTTCGCACACTTATACACACCTGTTCCACTCATTTGTGAAAAGGTTAGTTCACCTTTAACTCTTTTGATTGTCGCTAGAACTTTCGGATCCTTCTTTGCTACAAGATCCAGTATCATTCTCGCTCGCTTTTTTCTCACTCTTCACCTCCCTCTCCTTTTTCTTCATTTTTCTCTTTTTCTTCTTTTGTATTTGTGCAATTTCTCTTGTTAAAGATTGTACAAATTCCTCGTTATATTTTTTGACTATTGTTACATAAACAAACTTGTCATCTTTGTTTTCCATTGAATTTGAATAATCCAATGTAACAAAACACTGCTCTGTATTCTCAATAATCTCCATAACACGTTCTGCAATATGCTTCGTACCAGAGTCCGAATTAATCGGTATTGAAAAGACCATTAATACAGAATCATCACCTTCATATGTAAAATTGAGCATATAAAAATTAGCACCCAATATCTTAAATACATGATCATCCGATGCTGCTTTACAATACAAATTAAAGTAATTGATATCTTCGAGATCACCCGTATACCTCAAATTTGTATTGATTGTCTTTTGAAAAATTTCTTTCATCCGTTCCTGAATCATCATTGGTAATTTCCTCTCCTAAATTATGAACTTCTCTACAACAACAGGCGTGTCGTTAAAATCTTTTCCCATTTTATTGTAATAGACAGTAATCGTATCTATAATATGTTTATTGTAATGTTTAATCTTTTTGTAGTAATCAAGATCAACATTCCTATCTGATAAAATATGAGCATTGACACGAAATATTGATTCATGAAATGCAATACTTTTTATTAAAGCATGATACGACGTTGAAAGTCCAGCAGCATATAAACAACTCTGACTTTTCATGTCTATTGTGTCAAAAATATGTTCGGCGTATATGTCAAAAATTCCCTCAGCAAGAACCACATCTCTAGAAAATTTCTTCGTACTGGGAAGTTTATAATAATCGAGGAACTTAGATGATTGGACTCTAAGTTTATAATATCGGAAGGATGATTGAGGATCAATATTTCTTAAAATGAGGACTGAGCCGTGTTCTGTTAAAAACCCAACAAAATTTGTTTGTAGAAAATCTTTGATTCTAAATAGTTGTTCATCTACTGCAATATCATTCATTGCAATAAAAGCATTTATATCAAACACCAATCCTTTAATACTCGGAATACTAACATTTGCAAATTTTAAGCGTTGTTGAATATATCGATATTTATACTGAAAAATATTTTCATTTAATGGTGGAGTTTTAATTTCTGTCGGACGAATAACATTCCTGTCAAATTCCAACCGTTTTTTAACGTTGGCTTTAACAAGTTCTTTATTAACAAATTTATCAGGGTCTGCTCCACTAATATACCTTAATAATTTTGTTATAGTTCCCTTTTGTTCACAACCAGCATGAAAACAATGAAAAATAGGAGCTTCTATGCTTATCCATAAATGATAGTGACCTTTATCTTGACCTGCTTCACACCAAGGACAACGACAAACGATATTTTTTGGAGTTGTTTTTATTGGATCTCCAAGGTGGTCTCGCAAGTATTCAATAAATTCGTCTTCATAGATTCCTACTGACAATTGTTTTCTCCATTCTTTTTATTGTTATTACATTTCGCCTTATTATATTCAATACTTCGATAGTTTTCAATACCGTTCAAATGTCTTAGGAGGTTAAAGATTGTTTTGTCATATATTTTTGCGATTTTTATAGATTTCTTTGGATTAATACCCAAATCGCGCAATCTACAAAAAATGTGGAGCGGGTTCAACACATGTTCGATATACTTTGGGAGTCTCATCTGTCACTCCGTTACGAGGTATTTTTATAATGTTCAGTATCTTAGTCCCCTTTGTCATTCTTCTTTTGGAAAGGTCAACAATAAACTTTCTTCCATTTCTTCTTTACGGTCTCCGCCGCAAATACCCGCATTGACTCCCGCTCGCCTTGCTTCAACCCAATCCAAAATTCCTTTACCATCACACTTTGTACAGGCGGCAGTCCTGCTACCTCCAGAACCTCCACATTGATCACAAATTGCATAAAGTTGGTCATCTCGAAAATCAATATAACCTGTACCAGAACAAACAGGACAATATTCTCCGTTCCACGAATGTCCTTGTCCATTGTTGAGTTTGGTAACTCCAGTCAAACCAGTTCCACCACACGCCTTACATTCAACAGTTTTCGTAAGGTCCTGATATCTTTTTGCAAAGTTGTGTAATTTTTCTGCTCTTCTTCTCTCCGTTGCTTCAAGAAAATTACCCATCGTTATCCTGGCGGAGGTTTTGGTCCGCACTTTCCTTTCTTTCTGTTAATATGTTGTTCCATTTCATAATCAGATGGTCTCAACACAAAATCTGCAAATTTCTCAGCAAGACTCACCACTTCACTTGGGTGATGTCCTCTGCCATCAAACATCGCTTTAGCAACTTTCAAACATTCCACTCTTGCCCACTCATTTTTTGAATAAGGTGGGACAATCATAAATTGTTCCATTTTTTCTCCACTCTGCTCCTATTTACCTTTCGCCGCCTTCGTGTACTGACCGAGCGCTTGGATGACTTCGAGGACCATTCCCATGAAGTGCATACTAGGCACGAGGCAATCTTTATGTGAATTCGCATACTTGTTAATAACAATCTTCGCAGCAACGTTAATATCTTTGTTGAAAAATAGTTGGTTGTATACACTTCTAAACTCCAAATCATGTTCATTCAATAAATTCGTAATAACACCGACCACTTTATTAATCTTGTGCATTTGACCGGCTTTAATATAACTACATATTTCAATCATCGAACTTACTAAAACGCGCTCAGACGTGAGCACTGATTTTTTATTAACCTTTAATCGACCTCTTATAGAACTCTGTTGTAAGTGGTCAATAACGCGTCTGACGTCGGGATATAACCCATCAATGACAAATTTTACATCTCCCTCGTCATATTTAATACCCTCTGTGTCCAACATTTTGAAACAATATTTTTGGACATATTCAACAGGTATTTGTTTAAAAATATACGGGGTAAATCTACTCTGCACAGGCTCTGGAATTTTGGAAAGATAATTACAAGTAATTATGAATCGACCATATTTAACTTGGTACTTCTCAATAACTCCTCTCAGAGAACTAAATGCTGAATCTGTGAGGTAATCACCCTCGTCAATAAAGACGATTCTCCACCGATCTTTTCCTGCAGGTGGGATTTTGAGGAATGGTTCAACAACTTTATCAACAAAATCAATACCTCTTGTTTCTTTTGCTGAACCATTAATAACAAGTGTATTATCTTTTGGATTTTGTAATACACCTTGTTTTGACGTGATAATTCTTGCGAGAGTAGTTTTACCACCACCAGGCGGACCACTCATTAATAAATTTGGTATTTCTTTAGTTTTAATGTATCTATGTATTTGCTCTTTATGAGCTTCTGGTAGAACCAAATCTTCAAATTTTCTTGGTCGATATTTCTCAACCCACAATGCTTGCTCTATCTTCACAAATTCCTCCGTTCATATATTCTAGCATTCTGGTAAATCTTGACATGATGCTAGAAAATGCAACTGCTCTTGTTCACTTACAAATTCACCAATAATATTAGATTTTATCGAATGTTCAAAAGCTTCTATGGCATCATCACCTGTGATAATATTCGTCAAGTCATCAACATAAATAAATAGATCAGTAATCGCAATCTGCTCAACACCTTTAACCTCTTTTAAACCCAACACAACTTGAGCTGATTCATCTGGTTTTGCAGCAACATGAAAAAGTAGTTTTACAAGTCCCTGTTCAGCAAAACATGATAGGATCATCATGTTTGTACATAGAATCTCAACATCATCTCTATCATATTGTTCATGAATATCAACATTCCATGATTTAATTTTTTTGACAATCCTTTTCATAAGTCTTGACATGTTATCACCTATTTATTTGTTACCCATAGAGAAAAAATAGACAAAAAAAGGAGTGGAGAAACCCCCATCCTTTTTTCGTTTTATACATGCTCTTCCATCTCCTTAGTCGGAAATAATCTAGCATGAATAGCGCAAATCAAAACTGCAAGTAATGCAATCGGTCCAAGAGCAATCGCCAGAACTGCTGGCACCAAACCCGTATATATGTGTTTTGCCCAAAAGACCAAAAATAGCATTAGTAAACTACTAATCGACCATGCCCACTTTAAAAAGTTTACAAAAGGCATTCCGATAGCTATTAACAACATCCCGAAAATAATTATACTTGTAAAAAACGATAGTTGTGAAATTACTTTCTCACTCAATTGTCAGCTCTCCTTTCACTGTGACGCAGCCTTTTTTCTCAACGCTTTCACCATATGATGCTGCCTTATTCATAGCATAAAGAGCATAACACACTACAAAACTTGCGATACACCATAACAAGACCGTAAACACAGTAGCCTCCTTACCAGAAATCTGAAATGACAAACAAATTCTTTTTGGCTCTGGTGACAGCAGTATATAACCACCTTTTGTAATAATCTGCATCCCAATGTTTTGTATACTGCTCAAAAAGAACTACATTACTCCATTCCGACCCCTGACTTCTATGAACAGAAATACAATATCCATAATCAAAAAGATCCATGGTTTTATATCCTGTCCTTTTAAATATTCCTTTATTTTTCTTCCTGCCTATTTCATCATAACTACCATCATAAGAATCTTGCCCAAAACAGCAATTATGAACTAAGTTTGTGTAAAATTCTCCAAAATCATCCATTTCGATTGTCATCTCATAGATTCTTGGAGCTCGTCTTGAAAACCAAACCATTGTCCCAAGTTGACCGTTCATCACTTTTGTTGTATGATTATTCTTGAGACAAATCACTCGTTCATCAGGATATGGTTCGGGTAATGTATATTTATATTTATCCCGAATCATTTGGTTAAGTTTTACCCTAGTCGCATTAAAACCACACAAAATAATATAATTCCTATCCCATGCAATTTTGTTAAAAAGTCTCTGCGTCTCGGCAAATTTCCAACTAAATTTATAAACCTTATGAGTATCTTTTGAATACACACCTGGTTTAATATAACCATAATTCCTGATATCCATTGACAACTGAATAATAGGATTATCTGCAGCTTGTCTATGAATCTTAGTTAACACATGATTTGGATTTTCTAAAACATTAAAGTTATCACCAACAGGGGGAAGCTGACCATGATCACCAACTGCAATTATTGGGACACCATACATTTTCAAATCATTCCAGATCTCAAAGTTGACCATTGATGCTTCATCAACTATTATTAAATCAGCATCAATCTCTTTAGCTAAATGCCAACCTGCAATGACTTTACGACCTTGTTTATCCACTATATAACGCGGTGTATAAATAAGTCCATGAATAGTGCCAGTATAATCACCTCGAGCAAGAGCGTCTGCTTCCTTCAATCTTTTTCTCAAAACAGAAGAAGCCTTACCTGTAAAACAACAGAAAGCTATTTTAAAACGACCAATCTTAATCGTCCGTATTCTTTTTGCTAATTCGGCAATCAGAAAGGTTTTCCCAGTTCCTGCATATCCTGCAATTGTAAGGAGTTTTTGATTCTTCTGTCTTGGTCTAAATGTAAATAGAGATTTGTTTTTTATCACCCGATCACAGATTCGCTCTTGTTCCTCGCTGAGATCCAACTCTATTCCTCCTTATATTCTTCTAAAAATTTTGTGATTTCAACAATCACAGCGCCGAACAACTTTTGATGATCTTTGATCTGTTTGGCGGTGATTTGACTTTCGACAATATTCTTAAGTGGTCTTAATAGTGGGTCAAAATTCACTTCTTGTCCACCAGGTCCTACTGGTCCTTTTGCCATCGGACATTTTTCTCCTTCAGGAAGAGCTGGATGAAATAAACCACACTGACTACATTGAACACCAGGCATAACGTAATACTCCTTTCTGTTTTATAATTTGTTCCGAAAACAGAAAAAAGCGACCTAGTCCGGAACACATTCATGTGATTCTTTTGTTCCTTTATAATTCATCACTTCTCCAAAATGGTCTGTATATATTTTTAACAAACCAGTATGGTAAGTAATCTGTAATTCCATTTTCTTTATTTCGTGGTCTAGCTCTGCACTGAAGTAGGAAGTAATTGCGAGTTGTTCTGATATTGGTAAATCATCAGCATCAAGACTACCATATAAAAAAAGTAACGCTATGGCAGTAGCTAGGATCCACCTCATTTTACTCACCCCCTTCAAAAAAGGATTGTTCTAAGAATAATAATCCACCCTACTACCCATGGTATAAAAAGAGCAAATACCACAGTAAGTAGGATACTATAACAGATTGTTGCATCTTTAATATCAGCCCATTTATCAGAATTCCATCCAAACAGACGATAGACTATATCTTCCATCATATCTCCTTTTAAAATTTGTTCGGACTCGATAAAAATACTACTAACAACTATCTTAGTAAATAATATATATAGAGTTGTGTTCTTTAAGATATTTTCATTGGTTCACGTAACATAATAATGGAGTAATATTGAATAGTATGAAAGGAGATCTTATGTTGTATATTGCAGAGCGTAGTGTGAATAAATGCTTCTATCCAATTATTCCAAAACGCGGCAAAAAATTAGAAGGTGTATATAAAAAACCAGCATTTGAAGCAACACCAGGATCAAGATGGACTCTCAATTGTTACAAATTTATGGATTTTTTAGCTAGCAAAATAAAAGATATTCATGATACAAAATTTAGACAAGTTAGAGGCAGAAAGTTTAATAGTAAAGAATCAATGGCTTCAGAAGCATTTCCTTTATTACAACATCCACATGAAATTAACAGATTTGATGAACGTGAGAAATTTCCTGAAGATCCAAATGTGAAAAATATCATTCAACTTTATACAAAAACATTTGAGATATCACTTTCTGAAGTTTTAAAATCACCATGTTTTCTCAAGACAAACACCGCAGTAGTCAGAAATACAATACAAACAATTTCAAATTGTCAATTAAAATGTCGTTTTGAATTTAAAACACAAAATCAAAAAACTAGAAAAGAAAATTTCCAACAATCTTGTAATATAGCTAATGGTTATTATACATTATTTCGTGCTGAAGAAATTTCTGGTGATGAGGGAAAAGATGGTAAAAAATATGGAACTAAGTATAAAATTCATTTTGAAAATAAACTAGGCGCTTTATTTCTGCATAATGTTTTAACCGGAGGTTATAATATCATCGGAGATAACGAACTTGATCCTTTAGTTGTTTTTAATTTTTATAGATTAACAGAATATGCAAGTATTTTCTTTCGAAAATTTTTGATGCATCTTAATACAGTTCCTATTATCACAGTCTCTCAAGATCTTGTTTTAGATGCTCTTGGAGTAATAACCCCAAATCAAACTAACAGAAAAAAGTTATTTATCAGATTATTGAATGAATTAAGTATTGGACATGACTTAATCACTATAGTATCTAAAAATAATGATTTTTCAGAAGTTAGAATTAAAAGAATTAAACAACCTAGTATTGATGATGATTATATTCCAAACCCAAATGAACACAACCAATCATTAGCTGAAGATGCTTTGAAAATTACAGATCCGTTTGACAATGTTGATGGATGGTAAACCTATAACCTAGTTAAACTATCCTATAACCTAGTTAAACTATCCTATAACCTAGTTAAACTATCCTATAACCTAGTTAAACTTTTCGGGTCTTTTTTATAATAAATTCAACTGTGTATTCTCCTTAATCATTATTATATAATGATTAATGCGACTCCTTACCTTTAGACATATATATGTAATTATCTATGTACAAAAAAGGACTCAGAAAAGAGATTGAATAACAAAAAGAAAAGAACATACAACGTTCCCCTTCGTCCATCCGGCGCTGGGGGCGCCTTGTCCTCCGGTCCCGTTTTGAATAAATGAATATTTTATCAGTAAAGGTAACATAATATAAATAGATTAGAGATCAGTATGAAAGGAGATTTTCGAGATGAGTTATGACGAAAACAGAGAGTGGGTTAATCGACAGTTAATTTTTTACGAAGACAAAATTTATAACACTGGTAGCTCACTTTCAATTGACATTGCAACATCTACTTCAGATGGAAAATCATTTTCCCCACCAAAATTATACTTACGTCTAAGAAGTCTTGATGGAAGAAATAGAACATTCAGTTTAGATTATATTTCTTCTATGGACTTGATTATGTCTTTGGTTAAAGCAAACTTCAAAAATCCAGATCTTGTTTGTCAACAAGGAGAAAATAGTGCGGTAACAAAACGAGGCTACAATATCCAATTGCATATAGTAGCAGGTATTGCACCAGATCAAAGTCAAATAGTTTCAATTAGTTTGATTATAAATGAATCAGATCAAGGTAAAATTGCACTACCATACACGATTTTTATGGGTATATTTAATTTGTTTATTCTCTTCAAAGAGAAACAGTGGGAAATTTTCTCAGATTTACAAAATGAATATAACATAAAAATTCAATCGAATACAATAAAAGAAATTAGAGGATTTTTAAAGACACTTCCAGGTTATCTTGGAAACACTACTGTAAATAATCAAACAGTTGAAAGTCCAGAGGAGCCAGCTCAAGAAACTCCGACAGAATCAAATGAACTTTTAGCAGATTTTGAGAAGTTTGCTAAAGAAACGGATCCAAGAATTCCTGAAGTAGAACATATGGAGATGGAATTGGCTACTGGTGAAATGGATAAACCAGTTGTACAAGAAGTAAAGAGCAAACTATTTGAAGAAGTATTTCAGAACAGTGTAAAGAATTTTATAGGATTGGTTGAAACAATTTACCATGATCCAAAATGGCCTACGGAAGCATTTATTTCAAATGTTCAACAAAGATTGGGTATCGAATCATTTATGCCAGGTATTTCTGCCGATGAACATAAATCACTTGTATATATGTCCAAAGTAAATTTCTGGACAGCATTACGAGGTTATCTGCAACACCAAATAGTAATTCCAAGTTCTGTTGGAATTTTGAGATATTCTCCTTCACAAGCACCTGGAGTTGAAAATATAGAATTAGCATATGATATTTTGACACTGTTTGCTTACATACACAGAATCAGGGAACGAAGAGAATCAAGAGATGCTGATGCTAACAACAATCTGGCGATCACGTACACAGCGGCGCGATGCTTTTTAGATCCTCTCGTCTTTAGTTTCTTAGTTAATAGCAAACCAGACGTTGTCAAAAATTGTGTGTCAACTCGATATAAATATTATAAGGAAAAAGGTTTCTTCGATCTCGAAGAAGATGTACAACTTAACGAGGTTGAAGGTTTCATGGATAAGCTCGGACCAATACTCTCAAAAGTGACGGATGTAAAGACTGGTCACGAGTTTGGATATGAAAAAGGTATTTTGTTATTTCCATTCGAGAATAAACATACTTTAGAACAAATTACAAATGAACTAGTGGATAAAACAGTAAAGATTCGACTTGGGGAAAGTAAAGATGAAAAACCCAAGAAAGTCGACCATAAAAAGAAAACAGTTAAATACAATTCCAATATTCATAGAGTGTTAAGTGAAGTTGATTTTCTCGAGCAAATTCCAAAATCTATAAAAGAAGCGTTCATGAAGTATATCATGGAACTCGAAGAAAATTATGATTATGCCGCTTTTCCCCTTGAGGAACTCGGAGATGATGTTGTAAAAGCATTGTATGTCTGGAACGAAAGTGATAATAAAAAAGAATCATACACTTCATTTAGAACCAATTTAGAACAATGTATAATGAAGAAGAATGATATTATTGCAAAAGTGAAGGGCTCGAAGGGTGTTGAAGATACAGTTGGTGGAAATGATGAGGAATTTGATTTTAGTAATTTGGTATTGTAGAAAGGAGAATTAAGAATGGCGTTAACACTAGGTAAAGCACTAGACCGCTGTTACAATTTAAGAATACCATTTTTGGATGGTTATTACAATATAGGAGTATTTTTCAACAGACGTTCAACATTTTTGTTGTTTTCAGTAGATCCTGACTTTCCAAGAAAGAAGACTATTGAAAGATCTCCAAAAATATCAATGTTTAAAAATTTAGAGAGTTCTCGATTTGCAGAAACATTTCTTGAGTTACATAATTATCGTAGTAATAATCTGGATATATTGAATCAATTTCAAACGGTTCGTCCTGAATATTACCATGATGTTAATACAGTTTTAAATGAAACAATAAGTGTAGCTAAAATTGAGTTGGACGATAGAACTCTTTATGATACGTTGACAATATATGGTCTGTGTCTGACAGCATATACAAATGAATTTATATTTCTTATTGCTGAGAGACAGAGCATTGTAAGGAAATTACAAAAGAAGATTGTTAGAACCACAGCTATGCAAATAGCTACCACACCAGGAATCGCCCTATTAGACGACTTCTATAATGAAAAGCTAGAGTCCAAAAGACTACATGAAACACCTGTAATTATACCATCAGATGAGAAAGAGGTTATCAGACTTGGCGAACAAGAGGAGTAGATATGCCTTCTGACGCTGATATGACGGAACACCGTTATCATTATTATTTCATTCATAATGTATTTGGTCATTTCTTTAAAGATGTTTTGGATTATTTTTCAGATTATCTTTATCCAAGATTCCAGTGGACCGTCGTGGGTACATATGAAAAAGCTGTAGAGTATATTGATAAACAAACAAAGCTGGGACGTGAGGCTGATATGCCGAAGGTTCCAGCTTTGATTTTAAATCCAACGGGTGAATTTACTACTGCGGATGCAGCAGCAGGTGGTCGACAATTATGGAGATTTCCAAACTTGGCGCCTGGTCTTGCTAATTTGATTTTTGAACCGATATACACAGATGCTAATGTTGAAGTAAATGTATGTTTCTCCAGGTTTAAAGGCGAAATAGAACTTATTATGCTTCTGCCATCATTTTATGAATATTGTGATTTAAGAGTTTTATTGATTCAGATATTTGGTGGTCTTGAAAGGTGGATATACCCGGTATGGTTTAACAGTTTCATTATTTTTGAAGAGGATGCGTGGAACTACACATATGAAAACGATTTAACAGGTGAAAGATACCAAATTGACTGGGAAAATCATGGAGCATCCGAAAGACTTATTAAATCAACCGCCCGTAATGAAAGAGTCTTTCCTTGTCGGATTAAACCAACATTTAGATTGATGTCTCTAACTGATGGTTCAACCAGATATGGAGGAACAGATAGACTTCCTGATTGGAGATTAAATGCCACAGTTGAATACGAAGTTGAGTTCCCTTCATACATGACATTTAGATCAGATGCTCTTCGTCCATCCGGTTCCCCACCTCCAATTATGAATCTTAAATATGGTTCTTCTTATTCATCTTATGAACAATTCGCTCAAGATATTGGTGACAAAAAGCATATCATTAGTCAAGGTTCTGATGAATACGAAATCACAAATAGATACTTTCATCAAATTACATCTACTGAAGCAGATTCAACAGCAGACATCCAGATTGAGTTACCAATAACGATTGATACAACAAGCGAATTAGATAGTTTTGTAGTTGTTACAAAATATGGTTTGATGGCGTATGGTGAACATTATCAACTAATAAATAATGGTAATACGCTGGTAATTTTCTCTAGCGATCCTGAAGATGTTCTTATTGATAGATTATATACAACTATACGAGAGAAACAACCAGATGGAACCTACGTTAAAAAGAGCGTTGCTACGCAGAGATATAAGAAAGATTTAGATGGTTCTTTTGTATCAACACCATCTGGTCCGTACGTAAAAGATATGCAGCAAAGTTACTCTATTACAAAGGATGGTCGATTTTATAAAGATCCTCTTGGACCATATGTATATCGAGGTAATGATGTATATGAAGAAAGGGAAGAAGATGATTATGATTTAGTTGTCAAAGGTCATTATGTTCCTTTTGAATTAGAAGAAGGGGACTTTATTGAATTCTATATAATGAAACAAATTGCATAAGGACTAAATTATGAAAATTATTGATAATTATTTAGAACAAATAACAACCGTATCTGATGAAGCAAAAATTGAGAAACGGGTTAATGTTGCTTGTGGTCTCATTATGAAGAAGGGAGAACAGGGAGAAATTCTTTTACTCTTGATTCAAAGAGCCGCTGATGATCATTGGCCTCTACACTTCGAAGCACCAAGAGGTAAATGTGATAACGGACCAAATGAAAAAGTAATAGCGTGTCTCAAAAGAGAAGTCAAAGAAGAGACTGGGTTAGATATAAAACCCATTAGATTTATTGATAAATTCTCTTATATTGCAGATCAAGGTAAAAGGGAATCTACACAATATAATTTCTTATGCACAATGTCGAGACCAAATCAAGAAATCAAATTAAGTAAGGAGCATGATGATTATAAGTGGGTTTCTAGTATAGGAGAAGTCGAGTTGATGGTTCAACCAGAATTGAAGAAATCTATTGTAAAGGTATTTAATCCTGACGAGAAAATTGTGGATTATCCAGAAACTGAGCTATCCGATGAAAAAATTAAAGAAATTCTTGATCCGAATGATGGGTGAAGCAATGATTAAATTGTCAATAAAACAACCTGGTGTTTTTGTATCTATTCCTGGAATTCCAGAATTTCGAACTCCAGCAAATGTTGATATTTCAAAACACGACGCAGCATTGATTATTTCAATTATGCGTCAACATGGGATATCTGACTATGAGATTATTAGCGGCATTTCTGGGACGAAACCACGCCCATCCAGACCTAAGCCGAAGGTTACTCCAAAAGGTCAAAAACCTCGTACGGAGGATAGTAAACGACTAGATCGGATTGAAAGAATGTTGGAAAAAGTTTTGGAACAAGGTCTTATTGTCCAAGTAGATAATAAAACAACAAAAAAGAAAAAAGAAGTGGAGGATGAATTTATCCCTTCAATTGAGACTGAGCATTTGAGTTCTGGAGGTAAAATAACTACCGAAGAAGATACCATAACTGATTCTGATGTAAAAGAATCTGCTGATCTATTGAGAAAGATGCGAAAGGGAGATTAGAATGTCGAAAAATGTAATATCTGTTGGGTTAGATATTGGCACTATGAACATTTGTTGTGCGAGGTCTGACTCAAAGAGTGTTAAGACGACTAGAAATGTCTTTTTGGAGATTGACCCTAATGAAATAACAATCTCCGAATTGACAAACGTATCGTTTGTGGAAAATCAAGAAGAAAATAAACTATTTATAGTTGGTGCAGACGCCTTTACGTTTGCAAATATTTTTTCTCAACCTGTAGCCAGACCAATGGAGTCTGGTTTAATCTCTCCAAAAGAACTTTATGCGATAGATGTCCTTACGCTAATGGTTAAAGAATTAGTTGGAGATACAAAAGATCAAGAAGTTTATTGCAGTTATTCTGTACCTGCTGAAGCAATTGATAAAGGGAGATCTATTACATACCATGAAAAAGTTTTTGGGAGGATTTTGTCGAGTCTTGGGGTCAATCACACACCAGTTAACGAAGCCATGGCAATCGTCTACTCAGAATGCGCCAAAGAAAAATTCTCTGGGATTGCAATTAGTTTCGGAGCAGGAATGGCGAACACGTGCATTTCATACAAGGGGATTGAAGCGCTAAAATTTTCAACTGCACGGTCTGGAGATTGGATTGATAATAATGTCAGTTCTTCACTGTCGATCATTCCAAATCGTGTAACAAATATAAAAGAGAAACGATTAAACCTTCGTGATGGTTTTATGGCGGAAAAGAATCGTAAGACAAGGCGAGTTCTTGAGGCACTAGAGTATTACTATACATCTCTTGTTGAATATACAATAAAAAAGATAATTAAAGAATTTGATGAAAGAGTTGATATTGAAATAGATGAAAAAATACCTCTTATTGTATCAGGTGGCACGAGTCTGCCCGTCGGATTTTTAGATCTCTTTAAAGATACATTAAGAAAGTATGAGTTGCCTTTTGAGCTCTCTACAATTAGACGAGCAAAAAATCCACTTACCGTTGTAGCTAGCGGTCTGTTGGTTAAAACTATGTCAGATACTAAGAAAATTTAGGAGGACAGAAATGAGCCGCGTCAAAATTGCAGAAAGTATGGTCGACGCTTATTTAGATGGAGATACAAGTGTCTTCAAAGATTTTGAACTTGTTGATGAAAAAATTGATAAGTTGGTAGAATTAAATGCTTATCAACAATTTTTTGTATCAAAATTGAGAGCAACTGGTAAATCTATAGGAGAGATGACAGACGAGGAGAAGAGTGCCTTCTTCACAGATGTAAAGAAAGGTTGGGCAGCTCAAAAGAAAGAATAGAATATTCGAAAGGTTGTGAAACATGGAAGGTTTTGAATATCAGAAACCAGTATATAAAGGTAAACAGATTCCAAGTATGGCGATGAAAAAATTCGGGAATCTACAAAGAAAATTGAAGTTTGTGCAAAAATTAGAGGATTTGAGAGCTGATCCACCCAACATCGTTGTGGCAGAGGCTGTTAGAAATGCCTCATTCTCTCAAAATTATTTTTCACAACAACATTTGAAAAAGAAACAAAAGTATGTAATGAGTGTTGGAGTATATCAACAACTTTGGTATGATCCGATGCGCCGTTGGAAAATTTTAAAACCAGCAGCGATTAAATTTTCTAGGATTTACAATCCCTATATTGGTCATGATTTAACAGATAAGACCATTCTAGTAACTCGAACTGGAGGTATTGGAGATCTTTTGTTTATCCAACCAAACCTCACTTACCTGAAAGAAAAATACCCAACATGTAAAATCATCTTTGCGTGTGGTCCGCAATACCATGCTATGGTTGAAACATGGGATTGTATTGATGAACTTCATACACTTCCTTTCAATTTGTCTGTAATGATTAAGGCTGATTATCATGTTATTTTTGAAGGTGTAATTGAAAGATGTGCAGAAGCAAAAACTGTCAACGCATATAAGTTATTCACTCGCTGGCTTGGTTTGGATTTACCTGATGAACGTTTAAGACCAAAACAAGAACCAAAACCAGACAAATTAGAGGCGGTCAAGTATTGGTTAAAGGACAGAAAAATTAATGACTTTACTGTTATGCAATTGCGGGCCTCTTCACCAATTAGGACACCACGGCCACAGTTCTGGAGAAATATAATTCACCCGTTAGTTAGAGATGGACATACAATTGTTATTTCTGATGCACCATCAATGGAAAAGAATTTGAATGAGTTTATTGCTACTTTAGATCCAGATGTTAGAGATAAAGTATACAATTTTTCCCCACATTCACCAACACTGGATTTTTCAATAGCGCTAACCTCGTTAGCAAAGATGTCAATATCACCAGATAGCTCTTTTATTCATATGGCTACGAGTCTTGGTATTCCCGGATTTGGAATTTATGGCGCATTCACTGGTCATGTACGGCTAACAACATATAAAAATGTTGATTGGATTCAGAGTCCTGCCCAATGTGCTCCTTGTTTTATACATGGACCAAACCCATGTTCTAAAGCGACTGCAGGACACCCAATATGTTATGACCAAATAGATATAGATGAGTGTTTAGAAAAAATTAAGGGGTTATTAGATGATCAAAATAGCGATGTGTGTGAGGAATCGGTTGGCAGTGACGAAGAAAGCAATTGAAGCTCTATATGAACATACAACCACTAACTTTCAATTGTATATTTATGACAATTTAACAAATCATAATCAACAACAACACTTTGAATATTTCTGGAATCTTTATGCAAAACAAATGGTGACCCAAGTTACTTTTAATACCAAGGCATCAACATTTAATGCTTTCTCAAAGGCAGTGGCTCTTAACCAATTTGGTAGGCTACATGAAGAGGATCCAAATAAATATAATTGTGAATTTCTTTTATTTCTTGATAATGATATGCTTGTCATGCCTGGTTGGGATGAAATTATTTCCCAAGCATGGAAGGAAATAAATGAGAAAGGATTAGATAACGTCCGTGTAATTGGAAAACACCCACATGGTGGTGTTAAATATATGAAACACCTGACATATAAAATTGCTGGGCATGATGCTGGAATGGGTCAGTTGGGTGGAAGTGGTTTCTGGTGTGTGAGACCAAATTTCTTTAGTGATGTTGGATATCTTGACATTAAACCCTTGGTTGGGTTAAATAAAAAGCATGACCAAAATTACTGGAGAAAATTAAGAGAAAAATCAGAACATTATATTTTAGTTTTGAAGCACTCAAAACTAGTTGTTGATGCGGGAGGTTATGCAGGTTCTATATGTAATGTAATTGGTTATGGTCGTGATAAAAAGAAAATGCAGCAAATCAAATATGCGAATCGAGATGCGCAAATTGATAAAATGACTTTTCGAGAATTCTACAAAAGAATGCGAAAATTAACTGGGATTTAATATGAGAGCGATACTTGCGGGTCCGATGATGGGAGAGTTTGGGTGGGAAACTTTGCGTTTTGCGCCTCATGTTTTGTGGCAGAAAATAAGTAAGTATAAAAATAAGGTTAAATTAATAGTCTATACAAGACCAGATAGATTTGATTTTTATGGAATCAATGCAGATATTTTCGAACCGCTTGAAATAAAAGGAGATTATTCGCAATACCAATCTGATTGTTTTAAGTTGCAGGGATTTCCGGAACAAGAATATCATCTCCTGGCTCAGAGAATGAAAGCAAAATATGAAACACAATTTAATATTGTTGAACACATTTACCCAAGAATACATAGTAGACAATATACAGAAAAGGAGCAATATTTAGCGAGAGAAAGAAAATATCAATTTCAACCTCGTCTAGAGAATCTGGAACTATTTGACGCTGCTGTCCCTCATAATAAACCTCTTGTGGTTCTAGCACCAAGGTATAGAAAACAAGGTAAAATGAGAAATTGGCAACACTGGGATAGATTTTATGACATTATTTCTACTGACGCATTTCTTAAAAAGTTTAATTTTATAATTTGTGGAAGACGCCCAGAATATGTGCCTGATAAACACGGAAGATTTTTTGATATCAATGATATTGAACTTAAAGAAAATACATCTCTTGTAGGAATAACAATAACTGCTTTAAGAAGAGCAGTTTTGACAGTCGGAAGTCAAAGCGGCCTCCCAAATTTGTCAAATCTGGTTAAAACACCGACATTACAATGGGGTCATGAAATGGACGCTCATGCGAGAAAATATAACGTAAAGAAAACACCAACTAAATTTTTACTAGACAAAAAGTTTAGTATCAATCCTGAAGTGATTGTTCAAGAAATGAAAAAACTGCTAAAAGGGAAGGAAGTGATCAAATGATTAATGTCTGGTTAGAGACACATGGTAGAAGAGTAGAACGACTTTTGTATGAACTTGACAAACATCATATGGCGGGTTCATATGGTGGTAGTTTAAATCTTCAAGAGATTATGACCCTATTTCGTGGCGCGAAAAGAGAAATCGAGAGATTACAAACAGAACTTGAAAAGGCAACTGAATCGAAACCTGACGAGATAACGGATGATAAAGAATGAGAATAATTTTCAATTCGATGTATTGTGGTCTTGGAAATAACGGGGGCAGTTCGACCATTGTAAGATCAGCTAATGCTCTAGTGGAGCTTGGTCATGATGTTACAATTATTGATACAGGAAAAAACTGTCATACATGGACACCTTTAAATGCTACATTTCGAAAGATTAACGATATTAATAAACTACCAGCTGCTGATGCGATCATTGCGACAGGTTATGGTACCGTTAAATCAACAGTAAATGCTCCGGCGCGTTGTGGGAAGAAGTTTCATTGGATTCGAGGTTGGGAAACATGGAACTTTATTGAAGAAAAAATAAAGAAGATGGTTCTCGACCAACCAACAATTAAAATCGTCAACTCGATCTGCCTACAGGATAAATTGAAAAGTTTGGGTCATGCATCTTATATTGTAAGACCTGGTTACGATTTCAATGAAATCTTTCCTGTGGTTTATAATAAAGCTCATAAAAATGTGATTCTTGGCGGTTTGTATAACTGGGGTTCTAAGAGATCTGGAAAACGAGTGAGATGGATATTTGAAACCGCTCGTTTTCTAAAAAAGAATTATGACCACGTCGTATTATTTATGTATGGAGCTGATGGGGTTCCAGCGGAAGATTGTGTAGATCAATTTATTCGCCATCCAACAATTGCTCAAAAAAATGAGATGTTGAACTCTATTGATATCTGGCTAGCTCCAACTGAACTTGAAGGGTTACATATTGCACCAGCGGAAGCTATGTTAACACAAGCCACAGTTGTTGGGACGTGTGCTCCCATGAGCGGGATGCAAGATTATCTTCTACATAACAAGACAGGAATTATAACAGACAATGACCAAGCATCTTTTACAAATGCAGTTGAAGAATTGATCTTTAAACCTGAGGACAGAATGTTCTTGGGATTGAATGGAAGAGAAAAAATACTCAGCCTTGGAAGCAGAAAACAAAATATGCTGAGAATGGTTGAGATATTGGAGAAATTTGTATGAAGTTAATTATACCTGTTGAGAGCATTATTCAAAATAAGGGAGGTGTAATCTTATACGACCCTTTTGAAAATAAAATTCTTGAACAATATGTACATAACAAAAAATGGAGAAGATCTGGTTGGCGAGGTGGAGTACAACACAAACATTATTTTATTACAACGGACTGGCAGGACTTACATTACTTCAACATAAAGAAGTGGAAATATGAAGCATCGCTATCTAAGAATACTTTTAATGATCTTCATTATCTCGTTATTAATAACCATCAGCTCTATATTGTCAATACTGGTCTTGACGCCATCGAAATTATCAATGATCCACTCAAGCTTGATGGATCTGTCCAAATTTTTGTTTTCGATAGAATCAGTAATATGACAAAAAGAAATATTGATCTAGATCATGATTGGAGTAAAGAATACAAATTACGACCTCATGTTGCTCACCCAAATTGTTTAGCAATTAATCACGGTTGTATGTTCGTAACCTGTTTTGAAAATGAGACAAGGGGTAAGAAAACAGGTCGAGTTGTAGAACTAAATACGGGTCAAACGTTGTTAGCGAATCATAATTGTCATGATGGGATATTTTATGACACTGACTTTTATCTATCAGGAACAAGAGAACACCAACTCTATATTCTGTGTGATATAATGTCTAGAAAGTGGCCTGTTGAGATTGATTATAAAATAAATATTGGTAAACCAGGATGGTGGCGAGGTCTTGTTATTTTTAACAATATTGCATATATCTTTGCGAGTTATGCTTACGGAGAAAATAGTTCATGTAAAATGGCTGTAATTGATATACACGAAATGAAAACCATTGAAATTAAAACCCTCCCAAGTCATGGTGGCATTCAATGGGATACAATTTATCAACCACAAATACTGGAGGAAGAATGCTTATCCACTCCTATTTAACAGATGGTTTTTTTGAATGGGGTAAATTTCTTTTAACAACATTCAAGGCATTTCATGGTGAAAAACTTAAATTTGTTTTGACAACTAGAAATCTGAATGAAAGTCAAATTGAGGAGTTACAAAAGATATATCATAATCTTGTAATTATCAATGAAGAAATTGATATGCATGAATTATGTCGCAAGTCTGGCATTCCTATTAGCAAACTAAGAAATTTCAAAAAAGAAATTGAGACAGACCATATCAAAAACAGAGGCACAAGAATATGGAAACAATTCATTTCAGTTGAGGATCGGTATAGAAATTCAATATATCAAGTAATGCAGCTGAATCCAAAATCCCGATTCATGTTACATATGGATGTGGATATGTATATTCGTGGAGAGTTGACGGAATTGTTTGATTTGATAAGAAAGAATGATATATCAATTCGATTCAGGTTAGGCTCGAAAGAAAATCGAAAAGTGCAAGGCGGTATAATTGGATTCAAATTGGGTCAGCCTGTTTATGAATTTATGCACAAATGGATTCAACATATTGATGCAATTGATATAAAGAATAAGCCTATTGGTTATGGTCAAACATCATTTTACTTAGCTTATCGAGATATGGAAAGACGATTTAAATGGGGTGATGTTCCCCTAAAATTTATCTCTGCACATATGAGACCGGATGATATTATCTGGAGTGCTAATACTCCGAAAGGGAAAGTGGAAAATTTGCGGATATGTAGAGAGGATTTTGAACGGAGGTTCAAATGAAATTACCAGATTTTATAATCGCAGGATCAAACAAATGCGGAACCACTGCTATGTGGTATAATCTTGATAAACATCCAGACATACATATGGGCACAAAAACAGACACTAGTATAGAGGTGCATTTTTGGGATGGAAAGATGTTCTCCAAAGGCCTGGATTGGTATCGTAGTAGGTTTACAGGTCATAAACTCAATGGTGAAAAAACTCCACGATATATTCGTAAAAGAGGATGGATGCACAGAATGCATCAATTTTTACCTAATATTAAGTTGATATTTTGTTTTAGAAATCCAGTTGATAGAGCTTATTCATCTTTTCAAATGAACAGAAATAACGGCAAAGTCAAAAACTTTAATTCTGATACATTCAAGAAGTTATATGCTAGCCATGGAAAATATTATCACCAACTTGAACGCAATGTAATGCCATTTTTTAAGAGAAGTCAGATACACATTTGTATAACAGAATATCTCAAGAAAAATACAACTGAAGAAATGCGAAAAGTTTTTGAGTTTCTTGGTGTTAGTGATTTAAATTTACCACGAAAAGAAATTCATGGAGTATTGTTAAAACATCGATCAAGGCAAGAAGATATTCAAAAAAGTCGACAAGAACCATATTATCGAGTATGGTCAAAACATAAAGGGGTATTGTCTGGAGATTTAAGACAGGAAGTCCTTGATTTTTATAAACCTCACAATCAAGCTCTTTTTGACTTTTTGGGTTATGAAATTGAAGAGTGGAAGGTTTAAATATGAAGGGTAAAATTGTTGTTTGTGGTGGTGATGGTTTTCTTGGTTGGGCAACCAGTTTACGCCTTTCACGGCAAGGATATGATGTTATAATTGTTGACGATTTGTCAAAACGAAAAATTGAAAAACAACTTGGATGTAGATCTTTAACTCCAGTTAAGAGTGTTGTTTCAAGACTAGAAACATGGAAAGATATAAATAAAACAAAAACTTTTTTCTATAGTTTGGATTTGTCAAAGGAGTATCATAGATTTTTAGATCTTTTAAAACAATGGAAACCAAAAGCTGTAGTTCATTTTGCAGAACAACCTTCCGCAGCCTATTCAATGAGATCACCTGAATTTAATCGTTACACTGTTGATCGTAACCTTAACGCAACGAATAATATATTATGTGCAATTGTTGAATCTGGTTTGGATATTCATGTCGTTCATCTTGGCACGATGGGTGTTTATGGTTATGGGACAGCGGGTATGAAAATCCCAGAGGGGTATCTCCCTATTAAGATTGATGTAGATGGAGAAGAAAAGTTTCTAGAGATTCCATATCCTGCTCATCCTGGTAGCATTTATCATATGACTAAATGTCAAGATGCTCTATTCTTTTATTATTACAATAAAAACAATGAGATAAGAGTCACAGATTTACACCAAGGAATTGTGTGGGGCACTCAAACTGAAGAGACCAGACTTCATAAAAACCTAATCAATAAATTTTATTATGATGGGGATCTTGGAACAGTGTTGAACAGGTTTCTTATGCAATCTGCAGTCGAACATCCTCTAACAGTACATGGAACAGGAGGACAAACAAGAGCATTTATTCATATTCAAGATACAGTTAAATGTGTTCAAATGGCTATTGAGAATCCTCCAGATAAAGGAGATCGGGTCAAGATATTTAATCAAGCTTCGGAGTGTCTGAATGTAAATGATTTAGCTTTGAAAGTTAGTCAATTAACCGGCGCTGAAGTTCGTTATTATACCAATCCAAGAAATGAGGACCCAAAGAATGATTTGCGAGTAGTAAATTCCGGGTTTAAAAGTCTTGGTTGGGAACCAATTTATCTCAATGATGGTCTTCTGTTAGAAGTTAATGAAATTGCAAAGAAGTATAAAGACAACTGTAATGAGGATAAAATTATATGTAAATCTGTGTGGAGAAAAGACATACCTGTTGATACAAAAGGAAAGAAGGAGCCTATATGAAGCAAGATACTGTTTGGTTAAAAGAGGAGAAGTGTAAAAACCTCCAAACCAAGTTTGGCGACTATGACGACTTTGATAAAAACAAAAGTAACAATCCAATTATTGCTAATAGACAAAGCGTCTATTTTGCTACAAGAGAACTGTTAAAAGATAATAATTATTCCATTCTTGAAGTCGGTTGTGGTCCTGGTCATTTTTTGTGGGCGTTAAGAGATGTGGCTTCAACAATCAATGGTTTGGATTATTCAAAGGAAATGTTAAGGTTATGTGAAGCACAATTCCAAAGTAAAAATATACCAATAGAATTGACAGAAGGAGTGTGTTGGGATCTTCCGTTTGAAGACAAACATTTTGATGTAACTTTACAATGTGATGTATGTAGACATGTGGGTGGATGTTGGAAATCAATTCTTGAAATGATAAGGGTCTCGAAAAAACACGTTGTATTTTCGGGTCCATCATTTGAAAGATGGGGACTCGGTGGACCTATTGAGAAAGAATTAGAACGATTAATGTTTGGAATCAACCTAGATTCATGGGAACATTATTTGAATAATATGAAAGAATCTAAAGAAATATCTAGTTATTTTCTAATATCCAGACCAAACAAAAAAGATCGAATAAAAAGAAGAATTCTTGTCATAAATATCTAGGAGCAGATATGTCAAATAAAACATTTACTAAAGATTATCAAAAATTTCCAGTGCAATACTATCCTTTGAATATCAAGGAACATTTCTTTGGATTACCAAAAATTCCTTTAGTTGATAAGACTACAAAAATTGTGTCGATGGGGAGTTGTTTTGCATTACATATTGCTCAGTATCTAAAAGAACAAGGATACAATTATCTTGTTGGAGAAAAATATTTTAAATATCTTACTTCAGCAGATTGGGACATGGTATTTAATACTGCATGTATGACGCAAATTTTTGATTATAGTTTTGAGACTTTCAACCCAGTTACACGTTGGTGGGATCGTGGAAAAGTCATGGACGATCCATTCAGACGACAGATAACTTATCCAAAAGGAGAAGAAGAAGAAAAATTTGAGCAACATCGAAAAGCGTCTAAAAAAGTATTATCAGAAGCAGAAGTTTTAATTCTGACATTGGGTTTGGTTGAGGTATGGCGAGATAAAAGGGATAAGTCAACTTTTTGGAGGTGCCCTCCTTTACAATTACTAGATAAAAATATACATGAATTTCATGTTATGGATGCGGATGAATGTCTTACCGATCTGAGATATATTCGAGCAATGTTAAAACATCACAATCCAAAATGTAAGATTATCATTTCTGTATCACCAGTCACACTTCGCGCTACATTTAGACAGGATGTGGATGCAGTAACTGCAAACTTTTACTCGAAATCTACACTGCGAGTCGCAGCAGGAAAATTTGCAGATACATATAACGACGTCTATTATTTTCCCTCATTCGAATTTGTAACATATGGTTTTGGAAATCCATATCAAGAGAGGGATAACATGCACGTCAAAAATTCTGTGATACAGGTTATGATGAAATTCTTTGAAAAGAGGTATGCAAAATGAAAATCTTGATAGTAGGTTTTCAAAGGAGTGGCACTACCTTACTTCGACATGTGATGAGAAACCACCCAAGCGTTCAAAAGATGTTTCATGAGAAATTCTTACTGAAATACAGCAACGGTCAATTTAAAAACATGTTGGCTGGTCTTGGAGATCCAGAAGGAATATGGGGCGAAAAAGTTCCATATTATTCTAGACGAATAAAAAGAGGGGTTGGTCTCCATGTTGAGGAATATTGTAAACGATGGTTTAAAAAATTTAGAGCAGAAGCTCGAGTTCTGCATATTATAAGGCATCCTCTAGATGTTGGGTTGTCAAACAAACGAACGTTTGGTATAGATTTTAATCAAGCGGTAGAACAAAATACTCGTATTGTTCCAAAAGTTGTAAAATCTTTAGCTGATTATGACAATTGTTTACAAATTAAATTTGAAGAATTAGTCTGGATGCCTCTTTCTACAATTCAACAAATTTATGAATTTTGCAATCTTGAAGCAACAAGAAAAATAGTTCGTGGAACGATCAATAAAGGTAACTACAGATTAGGGAGATCGAAAGGGAAGAAGTCGGGAATAGTTGGAGATAGAGCCTTTCCTCATATCCGTGAGGGAATTTCATATATGAAGGACATTACACAAGCGCTTGACGTGTTAAACACTATTGAAGGACCAGAATATAAGGAGTCGTAATGAAGTGGTTTATTACAGGAGGTTGTGGTTTCATTGGTACGTCACTAGTCGAAAGATTAATTCAAAACCCAGCTAATAAAATCCGAATTTTTGATAATCTTGAAACGGGTAACCAAGAAGATCTGGCTAGAGTTGCTAATTTTGCTACAAAAGCAAATGCTGATTGTTTTACAGATGTTGAATTGGTCGTAGCTGATATCAAGAATAATCTTGATGTAGAGAAACATATGGAAGGGGCAGATGTTGTAGTACATTTAGCGGCGAAACCTGGCGTCAGAGAATCTGTTGTTGACCCAACTACTTCATATCATTACAATGTAAGAGGTACATTTAACGTTTTTGAAGCTGCTAGAAGAAACGGTATTAAACAAGTAATATTTGCGTCGAGCGGTGCGTGTGTTGGAGATTACGATCCGCCAATTACAGAGGATATGTTTCCAAATCCAATATCTCCATACGGAGCCACAAAAATCTGCGGAGAAATGATGGCCGCAGCTTATTACCATGCATACGAAATGAACATTGCATCTTTAAGATTTAGCAATGTATACGGTCCGTTATCAAATCATAAAAATAGCCTTGTAGCAAAATTTATTCGGAGCGCGATATATGGAAAAATATTGGAGATATATGGCGATGGAGCGCAGACGCGTGATTTCATCTATACACATGACCTTATCAACGCCATTCAACTCTGTGTACAAAAAAGATCTTCAGGAACTTACCAAGTTTGCACAGGAGAAGAAACTAGTGTTAATGACATTACTGGGATGCTTGTTGATATTTTACAGCGACGCGGGATTACCGGTATAGAGGTTATACATACAGAACCTAAAGTTGGAGATTTAAGAACTAACTGGGCATCAAATGAAAAAATAGGCAAGCTCGGTTGGAAGCCAAAGATGAGCTTACAAAAAGGTTTAGAAGAAACTGTCAGTTGGTTCTTGCAACAAAAAACAGACTCCCCCGATTAAGAGGGAGTCTGTTGTGGTAGATTGCTCTACCTGTTAGTTTCGCGATTAGCAATGCGATCGATTGCCTCAATAGGCTTCGGTCCGAGAACCCATGCGATCGCACCAGCTATTAACGTTAATGTTAGTATGAGTTCCATGAGTTCCTCCATCTGGTTGTTATTTGATAACTTCCTTCTGGACTTTGTTACCCTCGTAAGCGCCCTTGAGTTCGTCGTCCTGTGACAGACGAATTCTCCAGGAAACGTCCACGCCAGGCTGGTTCAGCTCATGAAGATTGGTCCCGTGGAAATACAGATATCCAGTACCAACTCCCTTAACTTTTTCCACCCGGAGCTTACCAATATAGGTAGCAATGTCCGGATAGTCATAGCTGGAGAGTCGAAGACCCTCACGCTTTTTGGTTTCCAACAGGTTGAAATATTCCAGTTCGGTAGAACCGGTCAGCGTGATCCACTCACCATCAACCAGGACATCCAACTCGGCGTCAATGTCGCCAGGGTGGAAAAGCGTCCAGTCGATCGATACGGAGTTATACTGCACTCGATAGGCGTGCAGGGATCCATTGTCCAACCAAGTCAGGTCTTTGGTGTTAACCGGAATATATTCGGTCATTTCGGCTTCCTCAACCTGGAAGGCTGCCAAGGCTACACGTTCCAACCCACCCTGCATGGAGATACCGGATACACGATAATTACAATCGTTGTAATCCTCATCCCCACCACCGTAGATGTCCTCGAAACCGAAGTCCCAAGTTCCATCATAGTTGTTATGGGCTTGCACGTGGACAACGCCGTCTTCATTCCTGTCAGCAGAACCTGAGTAAAAGGTTTCACCAGTATTCTGCACAACCAGACGAAACTCAACATAGGCTCCTTCAGGAGCGAATCGAGCTTTAATTCGTTTGGTTTTGCCGGTCTGTCGAGACCAGAAAAGGAATTTGTCTTTGTCATCGACCGTCACATACAAACGGCTGGAGTAAGAAGCATCTTTTTCAAGACACTCAACTACGATGTCATTACCAGTAGCGATAAAGTTACCACCGGTTACGGTTTCTGAGATTGCGATTCCAGGGTTAACGGCCAACAGGGCGACTGCCAATGTTGCGGTAAAGATTGTAAACTTTTTCATTTTTCAGCTCCTTTTGTCCCTTACTGGGACACCATACCACTGAAGGAGAGCTGCTAAAAGCTGGCTCCCCCCGTCTGTCTTAAAACAGACCAGGCATTAAGTTGGTGTGCAAAGTGCACACATGGTTGGTTAATTTAGATTTGTTTGTGCTTCTGCAATGATGTCATGAATGAAATTTCTTACAACATATGCATTCACATCTTCTGTAATATCATTGGGATCATCACAGTCGATACAAATGGTTCCCTCTTCCGACTCTCGAAAACCGAGAGTTATTTGTTTGTTGCATTTACAACAGACCATAAAGGTCCTCCTTACCAGCTACAAGCAGCAGCGGTCCAACCATCCTGCTCCATAGCGCTCAGTTGTTCATACCTCTTGATCTCATCCAAAGATAAGACGATCTCGGTATGTTTATGACAACGCTTACATTCGTAAACGGGTTTATTCTTTCCTGCCTCGTTTCTTGTACCAGGAAAGAATTCAGAGGGACGATGACAATGCTGACACCAACCAATTTCTTTCTCGGCGGTGTAATTAATCTCATCCCCAAGAGCCTGTTTATTTATAACAGGCTCAAACTGCTTGCCATAATCTGTGTCGATGACTAAGTTCATAGCCTGTACTCCTTTCAAGAATTTTAGGTTCGAAACCAAACACAAACTTCTTTTATTAGTTATTAATATATATAGAAAACCGTTTTTTACGGACAGGTTTTGACAACAAAAAAGGCGGGTCAGCGAGTCGTATCTTTGTTTTCCTGCATTTCGAAATCCGCCTAAAGATTTAAGAAATGGTGTCGAATGACACAAAGGAATGTTGGTTTTACCGCGAGGGTAAGAGGAAGAGAACTCACTGACCCGACCAAAAAACTAGGGACCGGCGCCGATGTTAAGCTGTTTCCCGCCAAGGAAGGTGACACTGACGTGTCGTGTGGTAGGGACGCCGGTCCCAAATTGTTATGCAGCTCTACGCAATAAATTTAGAGAAATATTTCTCATGTGTTTCCAATGTAACTTTCTGTCTGACCATCCCCATTCTCGTCTTCTCTCTTTATTCAGAGAAACCACACATACCTCTAAAACGAGATCACAAAGGACTGAGTCAAAGGCTTTGACCAATTCATCATCCATATCAGGATCATTAATTAAACGAGGTCCCTGATTGTTATAGTATTTAAAAGCTTTGAATCTCCAAGGAGCTGGAAACATCTCACAAAATAGGAAATCCATAACGCTTCGATAGCGTTTCATATTTTTTCTTCTCGCAATAAATTTAAGGGCTTCTATGTAATCATCGCCCTCTTCGAGCTTCTCCTCAGTTTTAGGGAATAGTGTAGAGGTTACCCCACCACTGAGTTTAAGCTCTTGACCCTGACGGAGTGATTGCTTCATAGACATACTTAACATAATCTCCTCCCTTCAAAGTTTACAATTACTCCATCCGATAAATAATATATATAGAAGAACAAATAAAAAAGGAAAAAGGAGTTTGGTAATGGGCTACCCAGAACATCCCGAAACAGTAATATTAAGGAATAATTTCTATCCGCAGGGATTGCGTGAAATTGATGTTTGGGAATATTATCAAAGAGTTAAAACGCATATTCTTCGTGAAACATTTAGTCGTGATTTGATGTTTATGGTAATGGTTGAGGAAAATAAACCTATTATTGTAAGAAAAGGCAGAACAACAAATTTTATTCGTCTTAATCCTTCAAATTATGATGACATGATTCACGGTCGAGTTATAAGCATTTATTCCACAATGCGTAGAGCTGAAGATCTTGCAATTATTGATATTGACTCAGATGATTTTAGAAAAGCTCAAATTGCTGCTCTAAAAGTTTATGAATTTGCAATGCGAGATATTCCCATCGTAAGAACAGTGAAAATATTATTTACAGGAAAAACGAGTTTTCATGTTGTTTGTACTCTTGCAAGAAAAATAAATATTGATTCAACAAGATTTTTATTAAGAAAGTTTCTTGCTGAATCAGAATTAAATAACGAGTTTACAATTGAACATAAGAGGATTCGTGGAGTTCCTAATCTTGATTTATCACCTAATAAATTTAGAGGTGCATTTATTACAAATCATAGTCTGTCCATGATTGGTCTAAAATGTATGGAAGTTGACCATGGAAGGGTTATGGCGTTTAACCCAAAAAATGCAATAATAAGGAGAAGTAAGTGAAAAGACTTTGGATTTTTCGAAGCAACATACGAGATTTAGAATATTATCACCACCTTAAAGGGTCGCATAATTTTAAACACGAGTGCCATGATTTCTATTTGCAAATGGGTATTCACTATCTTGAGAATGGTGATTTTGATGAAGTTGTAGTTTGGAGATTATGTCATCCAGGCAAGACTTTACCAACAAAAATTTATCCATATGGAAACGGTGAGTTTAAACAATGTTGGGTGCAAACATTTGACGTATGTGCTTTATATGACAAACCTGACATGACCTTTTTTAGAGGTGGATTTAAAGAATATTGTAACGTTACAAAAAAGATCAAACTATTAGGAACAACTTTATATTGTGGAACGGGTCAGAGAGTAACTCCACAATACGGAGGGCACTATGACAAAATTTTGGTTGAGGATGAAAGAGATCTTCAGAAGGTGCCTGATTCTGTTCCTTTTTATAAAACCGCACATCCGAATATATTTAAACCCGTCGAAGCAACTAATAAGTATGATATCTGCTGGCCTGCTAATTTTACACAAAATCGCTACAAAGGACAAGAATTCTTTATCAGAAAAATCTCAGAATCAGAATATCTTAAATCGTTAAAAATATTACATACTGGAAATAAACCAGAAGAAGGTCGTCGTCTATGTAAAAAATACGGGGTTAAGAACATTGAATTTGCAGGATGGTTGAATAGACAAAAATTAAATAAGAGATTGAATCAAAGCAAATTCGGTCTAGTTTGTTCTAACCAACGTGATGGGTGTCCAAGAATCGTAACTGAGATTTTAGCAAGCGGAACTCCCCTTCTTTTAAGAGAAACAACAAGGTTATTAGATTATTTTAAATCGAGTTCTGTATATGTATTTGAAGATATGAATATTGAATCTCAGATAAAAGAAGCTATGGATAATTATGAAGATTTTAAATCTACAACAAAAAATACCAGAAAATTAATATCAATGAAATTTATCTGTGATTTAAATATCAAAAATTGGGTTGCCTAAGCGACCCAACTTTCCGAGTATCACACCCCGCCCCCGTCGGTTAGATAGCGTGGATGTGTTCTCGACCCTTTCTTAAATACGCCATGCGATCCTTGCGTTTCTTAAAATCGGCTTTTCTTTTCTGCTCTGTTGTTTTGGCTTCTTGCTCCTGACACGTTAATATATAATTGTCATAGAGAATTTTGCCTGCTCCTATTAAGAGCACTATAAATGTTTTCATAATTTCCCCTCTTTCATTTTCTTGATCTTCTTAGCAAAGTCGGGATCATGACCAGATTTAAACGAGAGTTTTCGTCTCAAAGGTTGACGAACGAAGACGTCATAAGCCTTCTTCCAATTAAACTTAATCTTCTTGTCACGAACTCTTCGTTTTTGTCTTTCAGCAATAATCATGAAGAGCTCTAGTTCATCTTCCCGACGTTTAATTTTTCTCGATAATCGGCGATACTCAGCAGGATCTTTGAGAACCTTCCTTGTATTTCGCCTTTTGATAAGACGATCAATTTCTTGCTGCATTTCTTTGATAAGCTTATTTCTTGTTGCTTTAGCCTTCTTCTTCTCTTGAGGGGAAGCTAATGAATCTGGATGTAGAACCATATCTGGTGCATCAAACCATTCATTGAGTTTTGGTCCAATAAAGATTTGAATTTTGTCTAATACTGGTTCGACAAAATCTTCTAAAACATGTTCCTCAACTTGATTCATAATCCAGAATTTTGGTAGGACAAATGGAGAAACAATTGTGATTGCATTAGATTTATCAATATCATATAGGAGATGATCTAGATAATCCCATTTGTCGCTGGACGTCTTTTCCTGTGTAATTTGCACAGAACCCATTTGAACCAGATCAACCACAACACCATCTGGTTCATTTTCCTCTTCTGATTCAGTGGTCCTATGATCAAAAGGGACAAAATCAGTTTTGGTAAGATCAAAATCCGGAGATGTCCTGAATTGCTCTATGTGTCTTTTCTTTGCTTCCCAGTAGTCCCAACCTTCATCAGATTTGAAATATAGGACAAACCGTTCAGCAAATTCGCCAGCATGGTCAGAATCCATGACGTCGAGTACTCGATTAATCAATCCCATCTTGAACCTCCTTTCCACAAATACAATTTTTTAGTTTTCTAGTAAGTAATATATATAGAACCGAACTATATATATAAACTAATTATTTTATAAAATAATTTTCATTTTAACAACAAAAAATTTGACCGAAAAATTGAGACTCGCGTAAGCAGAATCTCAATCTTCGACCTATAAGGTCGCGAAATTGTTAGGCGTCGGTTTTCCCGAACGGACCGAACTTGTAAACTGCACCACCGATACCGGCGAGAGCGACAGCACCAAAAGCTTTCCCGTGGTCTTTCACAAAACCAGGAGTAGCTTTGATACCACCCCACGTTCCTTTCAGGCCGCGCATGATGTAGCCGTCGCCCTTTTTGGTCTTTCTCTTTTTCTTTTTCTTGGCACCAGTCTTGGACTCGTTCTCCATCCTGGTCACTCGACGTTTGAGATTCTTGAGTTCCTTTTCCAGTTCTTTGTTCGTTGGCATGATTACATCTCCTTTCGCGAGAGGATTATATTTGGGCATTGCAAACAATCACCCTTTATTGAGAATTAATATATATAGAAATAGTTTCTATCCCAAATCTCGAATGAGTTCTTTTCTGTATGTATAAGAACAAATAATAAATTAAACGTATGATGAAAGGGGAATTTTAGAATGTCTGAAGATTTGGTAATACTATTTAGCGGTGGTGCTGATAGTCGGTTAATGATAGAAATGGCTCTCAAAGCAGGGAAGAAACCTTATGGTGTTCTTGTTGATTATGGGCAACTTCATGCTCAAGAACTAGAGTCGGCTTCAGCACAATTGAATAAATTGCAGATTCCTCATCGAGTTGTGTCGATTCAAAATCTTGGAGTTAATAGTGGGTTGACAGGAAGCGGGGAAAAAGGAATGTACGAAGGTGTGCACGAAATGCATGTGCCAGCAAGAAATATGATGTTTGTTGGGATTGCTACTTCAATTGCTGAAAGTATGGGGATTGACACAATTTGGTATGGGGCGGATTGGAGTGACTACTTGAACAAGTTTCCAGATTGTATGCAAGAATGGTTTGGACGAATGAATACAGTATTAGAGATTAATGGTCCGAATCCTATTAAACTAGAAGCCCCTATCTCTGGATTATCAAAAGAAATGGTTGTGGCTATTCTTAAAGGTTTAGGTGTATCAGAAGACGAAATTTTTAGCGGTTATGGTGAATTGTAATGATTTACTGTAATACAACATCCAAACACAAAACACATTTTTTAGCGGGTGTTGAGTTGGTAAAACGAGCAACAGAACAGTTTAATTTGTGTTCTGAAAACTGGCCGTATCCTTCCGGTTTGAGATTTGGTGATCCAACAGATAAATATTATGCTGAAATCTGGGTTAATGGGATGGATTGGCAGAGAAATCATTGGGTCATTGAAACAGTGAGTTTTGGTGAACCTAGAATTGGTCCTCTGATTGTTTTTGATGATCATTCCGAGGAACATATGTTCAACCAACACGATTTTGAAGAGTTGATTAATGCTTTGTTGTGGTGCAGAAGAGAAAAATTTTTCGATAATGATCCAGATATGGGAAGATTCAATGATACAATATTTCCATTTCTCTGGTATCACACAGATCCAGTCACAAAACATCGAATATGGAAAGAGGGATGTCAGTTATTTCTATCAAAATATTCTTTTCAACACGCATCTCAACCAAAAGTGACGTTTTGGTTGAACCCTGAATATACATACGGAGGTTAAAGTGAATTTTCAAGAATATCAGGTCGAATGTTTAAAAACGGCTGAATATCCCGATATTGGAAGTAATTTTGTTTATCCAACATTAGGACTAACTGGGGAGGCTGGGGAAGTTTCAGAAAAGATTAAAAAAGTCATACGCGACAATGGAGGTAAAGTCGACGGTGTGCGGAGGTTAGAGCTCAAGAAAGAATTGGGTGATGTAATGTGGTATATTGCTATGTTAGCGACGGAACTTGACATTAACCTTAATGATATCGCTGAAACGAATATCAAGAAACTTAAAAGTCGAATAGAAAGGAATGTTATAAAGGGCGACGGAGATGATAGATAATGGATCTGTTCACGTACCTTGATAAACATGCTTATGTTGGCTTTATTTTTATGTGTGTAGTAATTCCGGCTATGGCTTGGCCGATAACAATTTTGATTAATAAGTTTTTTATTTTATGCAGTCGTGTTTTAAGAACAATCAACATTGCAACGCAAGGTTGGCCTCCTGAGTATTTAGATGCTGATGGAGATCAGTGGCAACCCGAAGACGGAGATGATGTAGAATTTGAGTTAGAGGGTGACGAAGACGACGAAAGTGAGAAGAAGGATAATGTTTGAAGAATTATTTTTTCTATTTAAAGAATATTTGTGGATATTTGCCGCAGTCGCGTGCGTAATGTTCAAATCAGATTGTGAAAAAAATAGAAGATTTCTTACAACACCATCGGATTATTTTGCTTGGGGTATTGCAACTGTTTTTATTATGCAGTTGTGTCAACGGATACCAATGGGGTGAGTCTATGACTGAAGAAAGAGATAAAAAATCTCTTGACGAGGACTTATCTTACGAAGTAAAAGTGCTGGTTGTGATTGCAGAAACGTTAATTGAAATTAGAGATGGGTTGAAAGATATGAGAAAAAAAGAAGAGATTTTGAGAAGCGCTAGTAATGATATTACAAAACCGACATATTTGTTTGCTGAATTATTAACTGACATACGAAACACATTAGTTAGTATTGACAAGAAACTTGGGGATTCGCCCAAGAAAAGAAATAAGAAAGGAAGTGGACCTAGATGACTTGGGATGAATATTATTTAGAATTGTGTAAAACAGTAGCGAAGAACACTAAATGTTTATCGCGTCAAATTGGCGCTATACTCGTCAGAGACAAGAGTATTGTTTCAACAGGATATAATGGTCCACCTCGTGGAGTTATGACATGTCAGGACCGTTGTAGGGAAGATCAGACACTTAAAGAATGTTTATGGGAACATAACATTGATCCTGAGAATGCTTATGTAATGAATCAATGTCCAAGACAAATTCTTGGTTTTAAATCAGGAGAAGGTCTTGAATGGTGTGTTGCTGGACACGCTGAAAGAAATTGTTTGATTAATGCAGCGAGAGAAGGAGTCAAAACAAAAGGGACAATACTCTACTGTGACTGTGGAATTCCTTGTGGGGATTGTTATATTGAATTGATAAATGCAGGAATTGTTGAAATTGTATGCACAAAGTTAACATATTATGATCACAAGTCAGAATACCTCCGCAACAACTCAAATATAAATGTTCGAGTTTTTGAACACTTAAAGTTAGAAGATGAAAAATACTAACGAACTTTCACTATGTGCATGTGGTTGCGGACATAAAGTATCTAAACCAGGTAATAAGTTTATCAATCATCATCATGTAAGATTGAATAATCCAATGAAACAACCTGATATTGCAGAAAAAGTTCGAATAAAAAATACAGGTAGACAAAAAACAAAAGAAGAGATTGAAAAAATAAGAAATTCTTGTATTGGAATTAATAAAGGTCGTAATAACGGGATGTATGGTAAGAGGCCGCATACATATGGAAAATCTCTTTCAAAGAAGACAAGAAATAAGTTAAGTGAAGGTATGAAAGGTAGATTTTCTGGAGAGAAAAATCCAAGATATGGAATCAAATTGTCACCAACTATAAAACAGAAAATTAGTAAAGGTAATACTGGTAAAGTTAGAACAGAAGAATTTAAACAAGCAGTTAGTAAAAGAATGTCAGGGAAAAATCATCCAAATTGGCGAGGTGGTTGTACTAAGGATGGTTATTGCGAGCAATGGAGAACCAAAGAGTTAAAAGAATTTATAATGGAAAGAGATGGATATAAATGTATGAACCCGCAATGTAAATGTATTACAAACAGGTTATGTATTCATCATATTGATTATAATAAAAAGAACTGTGAGCATACGAATTTAATTACCTTATGTTTTAGTTGTAATAGTATCGCTAATTTTCAAAGAGGGTGGTGGAAATCTTTTTATAGGATTGTTTTTGAGAGAATTTATTCATAGAAAGGGAATCAAAAATGTACACAAGAGATCATCGTGAAATACCAGACGATTTGGATTGGTTTGGAGTTTGGAAAGAATGGGTGAAAAAAGTTCGATTTTATGCGTTCGAGAAACCCCTTCCATTTATTGGTTGGATTATTGGGTTGTTATTTGGTTCAGTGATTTTCCTGAAAGTTTTTTATATCTTAATGATACTATAATGTTACAAGAAATCCCATTACTAAAAGAGGATATGACTCCTGAGCATTTTGCATTATGTAAAAAAGCAAAGAAGGAATTCATAAAACAAATTGGTCCTCTTACTGACTTACCACTCGTGCGAGCAGTCCATAAGCAAGCTGACGAATATAATGATTTATGGTTAGAATTCAATGAGGTTGCATGTGGGTCAAGATGTGCAGCTTGTTGTCATCAGCTCGTGCCTTGTATAACTCTTGAAATGGAAAACATTGTGGCATACGTTTCTGGTATGTCACGAAAAGGTCAAAGAACCCTTAAAAAGAAAGTAGGCAAAAAAGCTCTAAAATTTTACAAAAAAACAGAGCGGCTTTTTGAATCAGAAGAGAATTGGGATAAAGTTAGGAAGGGTATTGAAGAAGATAATTATGGAAACCCCTGCCCATTTTTAAACTCCAAGAAACGTTGTAGTATTTATCCAGTAAGACCAATGATATGTCGAGCGGCAAGAAGCAGAATTAAGTGTGGTCAAGGGATAGAGCCTGAACCTGTTAGAATTGTGTCTGATTATGTAGCTCTGGAAATATTACAAGAAGAAGAGAAGAAGGTGCACACTGAAATGCAACTTGTTCCGTTGACTATGTGGCCTGCTAGTGCAGAATTTGGTGAATTTTTCATGGAAGGAATTTTATGATGGAAACAAGAATGAGTAAGGATGAACCAGGGCAGAAATTTGATTACGGTAAACAACGATATGATTTAATACCAGGAGATTCTCTAGATCAATTAGCTAACGTCTATACTTATGGTGCTAGCAAATATGATGACAATAATTGGCGAAAGGGAATGTCGTGGAGTCGTTGTTTTGGTGCTATGATGCGACATGCTTGGAAATGGTGGAGGGGTGAAACATATGATGATGAAAGTGGATGCCATCATTTAGCAATGGCGGCTTGGTATTGTTTCTCATTAATGAATTATGAAAAAACACATTCCGACAAGGATGATCGGGTTAAAGATTTGTTTGATCCAACAGTTGAGGCTGAGGATTTGGGTTTTGAGTTTGAAATCGAAGATATTGTGCTACCACCTGGCTCAGAACCTTTAGATGAAGAAAAACTGGAGCAAATAAAAGAAAGTGCTAAACGTCTTATGACATTTATTGAAACACAAGACAAAAAACACAAAGAACAATCGTTTAAAGAAATTCGAAAAAGTAACGGACAACTGTAAGGAGAAGAGCCATGTTGAAAGTATATCTTGCGGGTAGCGTACATGAGAAAGAATATCGAGCTCAGGTTGCAAAAGATTATTCTGGTCGATTGAATATTTTCGACCCAATGAAAGAAATTGAACCTGATATTATTGAAATGGACCCAAATGATGTTGAAGATTTGAAAGCTGTTATTTTTACACCAGAACAAAAGAAACAAATTGTAGAACAGGATAAAGAAGCTGTTGCTACATGTGATATTGTAGTTGCATATGTAAGGAAATTTTCAGCAGGGACCATCATGGAAGTCCTTCATGCTTGGAATCATCAAATACCAGTATATACTATTGTTGAGCCTGGTAGCCAAATTGAGCATGATGTTTGGTTGACTTATCATACATCAAAACTCTTTTACGACATTGAATCATGTTTTGAACACATTATGTCGACTCTTGAATATGAAGAATAACTATATATATAATTTATTGAGAAGTCCCTTTGTCCAGCCTATTCTATTATGAATGGGTTGGACATATTGGGTTATTAATGAAACCTTTTTTGTTTAGAGGAGGAAAGTGAATGGCTGGTCCAGAGAATTGTAAATGTGAGGTATGTAGCAAAGGAAACCCGGTTGTAACAGTAACTGATGTTGAGGGAATGACTCAGGAAGAGGATTTCAATGAATTGTTTGAATCTGATGAAGAATTCATGCCGAATCCAAGAGTCATTGCTGAAAAATTGATTGGAGAACGACAGTTAGCTGGTAAGCGTATGGGCATGAATGATGATGGGTGCAATACCAATCTCATTTCAAAGAATTATAGTCCTATGTTTATTCGAAAATTTAATGCAACTGCTGTAACAAATTGGCCGATGTATATATCAATGATTTGTGATGAAGATGTCAGTGATATTGATATGGTGGTCAATGGTGCATTGGATGCATACGAAGAAGCCGGTTTAATTGGAAATGATCTCCAAGCAATGCGAAACCTTACAGGCATCGTCTCTGAGACTCTATCAAGATACTATAACGCAAAGAAAAAGAACTGCGTCGAAGGAATTGCAATTACTCTATATGTCGATAAAGCATATATACAGAGTCTGAGCGGTGATTTTATGAACCACGGACAGTGTCGAGCAGAGTATACAGCAGCTCTGAATATGATGACACAGATTTAGGAGGGAATTCAGTGGCAACTAAGAAATCGTTTTGGGTGTGTAGCAAATGCGGTGCGTTGCATGATGAAGAAAGAGAAGCAAAAGAATGCGAACAAATACACGCATTTGAAGAGAAGATGGAAGTTATTGAAGTTAGTCAATGCTCTCATAATTGGCGATACCCAGATCGTATTCTTGTTTCTGATGGTTCTGGAGATGCTGCTGAATATGAGATAAGGGGTGAACATTCCTACGAGGAGTTTTACCAAAGCAAAGACTGGTATTTTGAGTGGAATGGTTATAGGAAGAAAGAAAAAATGATTAATGACTTTCGTGGTGATAATGCGTTTCTGAGTAATTTTTATCCATGTGAGGTTGTGTATGAAGGTTTAACATTTATCTCAGTAGAACATGCATATCAAGCCGCCAAAACCTTAGAGCTTGATTTAAGAAAAATGATTCAGATTGCACCCACGCCAGGAGAAGCGAAGAAAGCAGGACAGAAAGTCCCGTTAAGACCTGGTTGGGAAGAAGGTCTTAAATTTGATGTCATGAAAGAACTCCTTCTGCAAAAGTTTCAAATGCCAAAATTAAGAGAGAAGCTTCTTGAAACTGAGAATAAATATCTAGAAGAAGGAAATTGGTGGCATGATAACATTTTTGGTAATTGCACTTGTATGAAATGTGAGAACGTGCATGGACAAAATGTGCTCGGGAAATTGTTAATGGAAGTTCGTAATGAACTGCAGGAGGAAGAATAGTGCAAGATTTGCGAAAGATGGATGATTTTGAGGTTATTGAACACATCAAAAAACGAAGATTATATATGATGGAACTAACAATGGAACAATATATGAATCTTCCAGGTATTAATATTACTGAACTAGAAGAACAACAAGATGGGACATATCGTCTCCATGAAGCATTAATTTCAAAAGCTGGACTAACCAGAATTGGAGTTCGTTTTAACAATGAAACTTTTTTAGAACGAGCACAAATTGTTGATAAAAATGATATAGGAGAACCAAGTGCCTTACATTGAACCTAAACGGAGAGGGAACTTTGACGGTCCCTTGAATCAGTTGGCTACGTTTGTTTCTAATGGAGGAGATCTCAACTATTGCTTCTCTATGTTATGTAAACACTTCATAGATTGTTTCGGAGAGTCGTATAAGAATTATGCGGAATGTATCTCAGCTCTTGAAGCAGCTAAATTGGAGTTTTATAGGCGTAGAGTTGCTCCTTATGAAGATACCAAGATTGAGGAAAACGGAGATTTGTAATTTCTATTAGAACAAATAAACGAGGATACATTCTTAAGTGGGTCTGAGGCGATGGTTGCCGCGTGGTCTCCAAAACCACGGTCGACAGGGTTCGATTCCTTGCAGGCCTGCCACTTTTAAGGATCCGTAGGACAATGGCAGTCCAGCCGGCTCATAACCGGTATATGTTGGTTCGATTCCAGCCGGATCCACCAATAGAATCTACCAAAATGAAATATAAAAAAATAGACAAAGAGATTAAAAAACTTCTACCAAAAGGAACTCAGTTTTATATTTTAACTTGTATTGAATGTAATTGTAAATTCGAAGCTACCGAATTTTTTATCAAAAAAGGTTTGTCTGTTAAATGTCGTGATTGTCAACTCGAATGGTGTGAAGCGATTGGTAATAAATATGGATGGTACTGACCATGAAAAAGCGCAAAGAATTTCTCGTGAGGTCAAAGAAAGAACGAAGTAAAGACTTTGCGTATATTTCGGTAGAAAAACTCAAGGATGGATATCTTTACAAAATCCATGCCAGAAATGCAGAGTATGGTATATGGGTTGCTGCATGTGGGCACTTTATTATTTCTCGTATTAAATACACGACAAATTATTTATTTGAAGAAATTCACTGGGATTTAAGTACCCACTTTGGAACAGTAAGACCCATAGAAGAGATTGAAAAATCACCTTTTGACCCTAAAGATATGAAAGAAAGAGTTCTTATTAAAGGAGAAGAAAGAGAGTATCTAGCATACAAAGACGACGATCAGATTTTGGAGTATTTAAATCAATGGGAAGAAAATTAAGTCAAGAGACTAAACAAAAAATAAAAGACAGTCTTAAGAAAGTTAAGTTAAAAGAATGTCCGAAATGTGGTCGAAAATGTAGACCTTCAAATATACAAAGACATGTAAAATCTTGTGGTAAACATATTAAGAAATTTTCTCCGAAGGATGAATGGAAAGTTGGAGAGAATAAATATGAATGTCCTTACTGTAAAAAACAATTTAAGAAACTTGGCATCGGAAATCATATTTTTCGACAACATACAAAAGAAGGTCGTTCTATTAAAATACCATCTTGGAATAAGGGGTTAACACAAGAAACAGATGATCGTGTCGCAAGAGTCACAAGACGTTTACAACGAACAATGAAAGAAAAGGCAGAAAATGGAGAACTTAGAGGTTGTTTTTCCAAAGAATATTTTGGCTCTAATGAACATTTAAAAAATTCAGCAAAAGGTGGGGGTTATCATAAAAATTTAGGTCGAGGAAGACAAGGATCTTATAAAGGAATATGGTGTGACTCAAGTTGGGAACTTGCTTTTGTGGTATATCATTTAGAGCATGGTATTCCTTTTGAACGAAATTGGAAAAAATTTAAGTATATTTTTGATGGGGTGACACATACATATATACCCGACTTTGTTTATCCTGATGGAACATATATAGAAGTCAAAGGTTATTTTGATAAAAGAAGTCAAGAGAAATTAAAACAATTTCGAGGAAAGATTTCATTACTTCAACACAAAGATATGGAGAATATGCTCTATTATACAACATTGAAGTATGGAAAAGACTTTATTCATTTATATGATACTCCGGAGTAGACTAATGGCAAGTCAGTGCGCTGTTAACGCACCGTGAGAAATCACACTGGTGGTTCGAGCCCTGCTCTCGGAGCCAACTCCATAAGGAGAACTGCCTATGAAGAGTCCGTGTAAGACTTGTGATCGACATAGTAGTGAATTTCCAAATTGTTTAGAAGGTTGTGTAGACATTGCTGAGTTTCAGCAAAGTTTATTAACACCGAAAGAACGCTCTTTGGAGCAAGAATTATACACAGTATTTTCTGAGTTTCCTGTTGCCCCATTTCCAAGAAGTAGGGGTTATATGGAACTCATAAGAAGCCAAAATTAAAGGCGGGTAGCTCAACTGGTAGGGCACCAGAATTTGACTCTGGGATATTTTGTGGGTTCAAACCCCACCCCGCCTTCCAACTTTCTGGGAGTAGGTATGTCTTAACGACATCAGTTGAATGGGTAGTGGAGTAACTGCTGGCAGAGCCGTTAAATATTCACCCATGAATTTGCAGGGGCTCCCCTACTCCCAATCCTTTTAAAAATGAAAAAGACATTATACCAACTCACAACTACATACGCTTGTGGAGGTATTGTCGTTGTGAATGGTAAAATTGTCGAGACTTGTCCAATATATAAATGGATGAGAGGTAAGACAGTGAGATATGTCGTAGACTATCTTAATAGGAAACGCAAATTTAGAAGAAAGGAATTGGTATGTTCGTTTGTAAGAAATGCGGAAGAATCTGCACAACACAAAGCGGTTTTACAATGCACAAACGAAAATGCCATAAAATTGTAACAGACAAAAACGGTTATCAGTATTACATGGGTAATGAAAGAAAAGAAAAACCTGTTCATAGAGCAGTAGTTGAATCTCATCTTAAAAGAAAACTCTCAACAAATGAGATCGTACATCATAAAAATCAAATCCCTAGTGATAACCAATTAGAAAATTTAGAAGTAGTTTCCAGATCAGAACATATGAAAATACATCGTTCTCTTCTGACAAAAGGAGAAATGAAACTAGACCGAGAACGAGCTTTTCAAACGGCTAAACACAGAGGAACTAATAGTAGAAAATTAACAAAGAAAGATGTTAGAAAAATAAAAGAAAGACTACGAGATGGAGAACTGCATTCAGTTTTATGTAAAGAATATGATGTTTCCGGAACTGCTATCGCTAGTATTAGTTCTGGTGGTTCATGGAACCATATTGAAGTAAGCGGATTTCAACCTGGAACGAATAGTATAAAATTTGGTGAGAAAAATTCTAACGCCAAACTAACTGAGAAGCAAGTAATAGAAATCAAATATCGACTTGCTGAACAAGAAGGATTAAAAACTATAGCAAGAGACTATAATGTTTCTGCAGCCACGATTTATGATATCAAAACAGGTAGATCGTGGAAACATGTGGAGGTCTGAAATGAATAGAGTAATTTTATTAAATGCAGACTACAGTTTCTTGAACACAATTAGTTGGCAAAAGGCGATGTGTCTTATCGAAAAAGGGAAAGTTGAAATTATCAAAGCTTCGGAAAAAATCATCCGTGGATTTGAAAAAACGTGGGAAAGGGTCGTTCCAAAAGTTCTCCGCCTTATACATCTGGTCCGGACGGTCTACCGGAGCAAAGTTCCCTTCAGTAAAAGAAATGTCCTATACAGGGACAATTTCACTTGTCAATATTGTGGCACAAAGAAACGAAAATTGACTATTGACCACGTTGTACCAAGAGGACAAGGCGGGATTTCTTCTTGGGAAAATTGCGTGGCTGCTTGTAAACCATGTAACAACGATAAAGGTAATAGGACTCCAAGTCAAGCAAAGATGAGATTACCAAGACGGCCAATTCAACCAACTATTATGGAATTCTTAATGTTGAGAATGAGACGTTTTGGAATTGACGACATCTTGAGAGAATTGGGGGTTTTCTAATGACCAAAGATCAAGCAGAAGCATTAGTTGAAAATGTAATTAATGCTGCAATAAACGTCGGTGTTCATTTTCATAAACCTGATGGAGATTCCGAGAAAGAACATTTTGAGAATCTCCTCAGATATAATGAAAAGAAATTATATCGACGAATCATAACAAAAGAGTAAGGAGAGGTCATCCATGGGGATAACGAGGTTTGAATTCTCGGGCGTGTCAAAGCGTAGCGGGTTCGATTCCTGTCCTCTCCGCCATTTTTTATTTATGTGATAGCGAGGGGGTTGTGGTGAGGAAGTCGCTAGCTAAGCCGGTGGACGACGTGTAGCTATCACATTTTTTAGCGAATAGGTGAATAATGAATATTGACAACGTGCAAGTCAAACTTACCGAGAAAGAAACCGGAGAAGTAAAAACATTAAGACCTGGGAGAGATACGTTGATTTTGACCGTTATCCAATCTAAACCATTGAGATTATTAGATTGGCATCAATATGACGTTGAACTAGTGGAGGAATAGGAAATGTGTGGACCACCAGCAGAACAATGTTTTGAAGAAGAACCAAGAAATAGAGGTCAAAACCATTATCCATATGATCCAGAAACAGGTTGTTATGATCTTGATGCTGACGATCAAGCAATGATCCGAGAAAAAGAAAAACATTTGATTCAAGATGATTAGGTGGGGTGGCCGAGCGGTCGATGGCACTGTCCTGGAAAGGCAGCGAGTGTAACAGCTCCCTGAGTTCGAATCTCAGTCCCACCGCCATAGAAAGGAATAGGAATGGGAGATAGAGTAGCTCTATTTGATATGGATGATACTCTCGTAGATTTTGATATTAAAATGTTGAGAGATCTCCAATCAATTCAAGGACCTGGTGATGCAGAACCGATCGCTGCGCATGTTCCTGATTTACCGATTTATATGCAAAGGCGAAAACATCTCATTATGCAACAACGAGGTTGGTGGAGAGATTTGCCAGAAAAGAAACTCGGATTTCAGATAATGAACATTGCAACTCAGGTCGGTTTTACTGTGAACGTTTTAACAAAAGGACCATCCACAAAACCCCATGCGTGGTTGGAAAAAGTGGAATGGTGTAAGAAACATTTGGGTAACACGCCAATAACCATTACTGAGAACAAGTCATTGGTTTATGGACGCGTCCTAGTTGATGACTATCCCCAATATATGGATGGATGGTTAGAATGGCGTAAAAGAGGTTTTGGGATAATGCCGTGGACAAGCACCAATAAAGATTACTATAATCCACAGGTTTTAAAGACTGATGGAACCAATTTGGAGCATGTTCGTGAATTATTAAAAGCAGCATATGATAGAGAATCTGGACAGGCTGCAGACTACCAATTAAAATGAGAGGTAATGATGAACAAGGATATCATTCTTCAAAAACTTGAGGCAGCTCGACAACAACTAAATGAAGCCATGGAAATGATGAAGAGTGAAACTGTTGTTGAACCTCCAGAGACGATAATTGTATCACAACCTGTTGAGGAACCACCAACAAGATCTCCAGAAAAACGCGCATTAATTGTTGGTATAAACAAATATGATCCAGCACTTAATTGTGATCTAAGCGGGTGTGTTAATGATGCTAACAACATGAAGAGTATTTTAGAATCCAGATATGGTTTTACAAAAATAGTAATGCTAACTGATTTTGAAGCAACTCAAAAGAATATTTTAGCCTCACTCGGCGATATGATTGACGGCGCTATTGCTGGTGATCAGTTGGTTTTTACATTTTCAGGTCATGGTTCTCAGGTTCCGGATGCAAATGGTGATGAAACTGATTCTTATGACGAAATACTTTGTCCTACAGATTTGAATTTTGATGCACCTCTGTCAGATGATGTGTTGGCTACATATTTCAAAAGAGTTCCTGATGGTGCTCAATTAACTTTTTTATCTGATTCATGTCATAGCGGAACTGTTTCTAGGGGATTAAATCTTATTAACAAACATCAAAAAAGAACAATGAGATATCTGCAACCACCACTTAGTATATTAGAGAAACTGAAAGGAAAGAAAAAAGCAAATCGTATTGGTCAGAAAGCTGTGGTTGAAGCAGCTCAAAATATCATTCTTTTCGCGGGGTGTAAAGAAGACAACTACTCTTATGAGGGTTATTTCAATAATATAGTTCAAGGCGCATTTACTTGGAACTTCTGTAAAATGTGCCGACAAAATCCACAAAGAACATGGCGAGAGGCTGAGGATATAGTCAGAAATAAATTGATATCTTATGGTTATCCTCAAGAACCTCAATTAGTAACCAGAGCAGAAAATTTTGATTTGCTGCTGTTTGGGGGTTAAAATGAATTGGATAGGCTGGTTAGTTATTATTCTTATAATCTTATATGTTGCTTTTGGTTTCTTTCTAGGATCTGCTCTAGGAGGCATTAGTTCAGCGGAGATAACGTTTGCAGAAAGACTAAAATTTGCATTGACCTGGCCGCTGATGTTTTTAGGAAGATAACATGTTTGAATGTAATTGCGGAAGAAAATTTAAACGACAATGTGATATGTTGTTTCACAGACAATTTTGTGGAAAAATATTCGACTATAATGGTTATGATGTTTTCATTGGAGATGATGGTCGAGAGGTTTTTGTCCATAGATTTATTATGGAACAGATATTAGAAAGAAAATTAGAGAAGTGGGAAGATGTTCATCATAAAGATGGAAATAAAAAGAACAACCACCCAGACAATCTTGAAGTTCTTTCTAAATCAGAACATACAAAACTTCATTGGGAGAAATTAACAATAGAAGAAAGAAAATGCCGTTCAAGAAAAACGAGGTATGTTCGAAGAAAACCACCAATAGGAAAGAAATTAACGGCGGAAAAAGTTCTTTCTATCAGAGAACAACTAAAACAATTAACTCCATCAACAATCGCAGAAAAATATGGGGTTAATATAAGAACAATTACCGAAATTAGAGACAGAAGAACGTGGAAACATATTTAATATTGGGCGTGAATTTGGTATCGACGGGGATGAGGAAGTGAAGGTTGCGTTCCGTAGTTAGTCAAGTGGCTACGTTAAAAATTGACTACTAAACATAATTGCAGATGACTATCATCAAGCAGTTCAACTCGCTGCTTAAAGCGGGTTCGTCTAACCTGGGACTACTCTCTACCAGGATCTAGGCGTCGACTAGAGAGATAAGGGAGTTTGGGCTACAGGTGTACATGTCTTTTACCTGCTGAACTCTTCGAAAACAAAAAAGAAAACGAGACATCTCTAACAACCTGTCATTCGGTTAAAGTTAGGGGACTTATAGAATGACTACGAACGTAGATACTGACATGGAACATCGTCGGACGCGGGTTCGACTCCCGCCACGTCCACCATACCGAATAACGAAAGGAGCATTGGAAAAATGCCTGCGGCAAATGTAGTACCGACAGAGGTAGGTGAATTGAAAGACCATCTGTATCAGATTCTTCAGGATACAAATGCACCACCACCAGCCGAACAAAGTGACAAAAAAGTGTCATTAAGACAGGATCTTGGAGTAAACTTGTCTCCTACGATAAAGAAAGATGGTGTTAATATTATCCAGCTTCAAAGTGTTGATAATCGACACTTAACCGTTAACGTCATTGAAGCATTAAAGACCTTGGATAGTCTACATGAGGTCTTATTAACAGGACAATGTAAAATACGTCCTGCTAAAATGCTCGAATATGAAAAAGAAGTCAATGGTCTCAAACAACAGCTCAAAGATGCTGAAACAAAACTTCTTGAATATGACGGTGACGTTCAAGATGCTGAATTTGAAGAATCGGGAGAACAACCGGTAAGTGGTGTTACTATCGAATCTCTTTTTGGTGAAATATTTCAACAAGGCACAACTTGGAGTGATTTTCAAGATTTAATGAAAAAGAAATATGCAGAGGTTGCATTATCTCAAACAACAACAATACGAGAAGCAGCACAAATCCTCGACTTACAACCATCATATTTTAGTACGATCTTGAAAAAACTTGGGATTGGTAACGGACAGGAATAATGGCCGAATGGCGTAATTTTGGCAGCCGCGCAAGACCGAGGATCTTGTGAGCACTAGCTCGTGTGGGTTCGACTCCCACTTCGGCCACCATTCTTGTAAGGGAGAGTTTATGCAGAGAGATGTCTTTGAAGAGATGGACTTTAGAATAAATCATTGTTGGATAGAAGGTGAATTCGACGACATAGAAGTGATCTGTTTCATTGATCTCAATGGTCATGAACCTGAAGAAAAGAAATATACAAGGTCTGATTGCTGTCATTGCGGAGCGGTTTTCTCAATAAGAAAACTCAGAGTACGACACAAAGAATATGAAGTTTGTAGCAGTTGCGGAAAGACACCAATGGGTGTACAATGGACAAGACCGAAGTTTCCTGTACATGTAAGATGGGAGTAAAAATGTGAAATTTGTATATTCTGCAGGAGCAATGGGTTATTACGGCGAAGGATATATATTGAATATATTGGAGTTAAAGAAATCGCTATTGGTTCAATTATGTTAATTAATCCTAATCTTGTTGAAAAGATTGAGGAGATTTGTAGCAAGATTGTTCGTGATAAAGAAAGTCAAGATTTTATCAATCATATGCGGAGACAAGACGATGCCCTTCTCAAAAGAGTGGTTTCCTAATGCTGTATCATGAGTAGCAAATAATATTCTTTTGCCTCCCGTAAAATTATTACATCGAATCGTATTTTTCTGGTTAGACTACGGACTGGAGGATAAGAAAAAGAAGAAATGAAAAAATTTATAATTGTAGTCGTGATGCTCCTGACATTTTCTGGTATGTATCTTATGGATTACGGTCCAAGAGCAGGATATGCACCAGAAGAACAACAACAGCAAGTTTATAGACAACCAGTTGAGGTTCCTCAAGAAGACGATAGTTGGACAAATGAGATTATCGCAATCTCAGCCTTGATTAGTGCTATTGGTGGTGCTGTGGCTGTTTGGATTCAATGGAGAAAGAGAAAAGAAAAATCTAATTAACTTAATGGGCGAGTGGTGAAACTGGCAAACACATGAGCTTTAAACGTTCACGGGTCTAACCCTTGGGGGTTCGATTCCCCCCTCGCCTACCACTTAGAAGGTTTGACGAATTACTAAAGCAAGTTGAAAAAGAAATTGAGAAAAGAGATAAGGAGACCGAATAGTGGATATTACCCATCAGACAATCGAGGACTTTGATTTATTACAATTTGGTACTGACATTCAAATGTCAGGTATTATGCTTTCTGATAACGATAACACCTTTCTAGTTCCTCTACCCGAACTACAACTCAACCATTTAGTATGGTTAGAGTTTACGTATGAGGACTGGAAAGCATTTTTACGCCAGAGCGATCTCCAAGAAACAGAAGTATTAGCAGAGGACAAGGGCAAACTCAAAAAGATTATCCTTAGAAAATCCGCAAGACAAATTGACCAACGTGTTTCCTGGAGAGTATATAAACGCGATGGTTACAGATGTCGATATTGTGGAAGTGATGACAAACCCTTAACTGTGGACCATTTAGTTCTGTGGGAGGATGGTGGACCCAGTATTGAAGCAAACCTTGTTGCCGCTTGTCGACAATGTAACAAGACAAGAGGTAATATGAAATATGGTGAGTGGTTAGATTCTTCAGAATATCAAAAATGTTGTAAGGATCTTGACCCAGCAGTTTACAAACAAAACATGGAAGTCTTACATACGCTTGGCGACATCCCAATCAGACTCCACATTCCAAGTAGAGGCGGAAAAGGAAAGAAAAAGAAACGTCAAAGAAGATAGAGTTCGAAGACCCCCTCACACCTAGTCTTCCTAGTTCAAACTCCGAACATATATCAAAAAGGAGTTTGTTATGTATTGTGAAAATTGCGGCTGTGAACATAATGGATCATATGGTTCTGGAAGATTCTGTTCAATAAAATGTGCAAGATCCTTCTCTACAAAGAATAAACGAAAAGAAATTAACAAAAAAGTCTCAAATTCTTTGAAGGGTTTTAAAACAATACCAGGAGGTAAAGTAAGAGTATGTGCATACGGGTGTGGAAACAAAGCTAAATTTCAACTCCCAAACGGTAAGTGGTGTTGTAGTTCGGCTTATAATAAATGTGAACGAGTCAGAAAAAAGAATTCTGTCGGTCTTAAAAAAGCGTATAGAGAAAATAAAAGAACGTATACGTTAAATCAAGAAGGATGGAAAAAATCATTCAAAAGAAGGATGGAAAATTTACAAGAACAATATAACTCGTTGCCTTTTCTTGATAAACCATACCGTGAACGACGTCGTGTTATTTTAGAAGAACAGGAGGGTAAATGTCTGATCTGTGGTATTCAAACATGGAATGGAAAATCTATAACATTCCATTTAGATCACATAGATGGAAACAGGAAAAATAATTCCAGAAAGAATTTGAGATTAATATGTCCAAATTGTCATAGTCAAACTGATACATATTGTCGGGGTCATTCAAAACCTGTTTCTAATAAAAGAATTATTAAAGCTCTTAAAAAACACAACGGTGTGATTGAACATGCTTTGGTATCTTTGAATCTGGTTCCTGGTGGTACAAATTGGCGACGAGCTAGAAAACTACTAGGGGGAATTGACGAATTGGTCTAGTCACTGGTCTTAGGAACCAGGTCCACGCGACGTCCCGGTTCGAGTCCGGGTTCCCCTACCATAACAGGTGTAAATACACCCCTTAACTCAGAAACATCGGGTTAAGGGGTGTTTTTCTCCCCATTAACCTATGTTAAGGGGGAGTATACTCCCCATTTCGAAATTGTTATAATGGGAAATATATTTCACATTAACATATAAAATTGGCTTTAATGTGAAATATATTTCCCATTAGAAAGGGTGAATTATGATTGGGACATCTTCGAACCTTGGCTATTTTAAAATGGGTCATGTATGACCCATAAGACCACTTCATGGGTTATATATGACCCATTTTGAAAGGAGGCCGACATGGAAGAAAAACTCCCGGTAGTAGATGAGTGTAATGGTTGTGTCCGAATCGCCGAAGGATACTGCTCTGTCTACTTATACCCAAACGCAAAATGGCGACTCGGAAAATGTAACATGGCTACTCACGTACACTTAGAAGAAGAGAAAAAAGGGAAAGTCCGTGTTGGACAACAAAAACAAAAGAAAGGCAGGAGATAATGGAGCAATCTCATTGGATTGTCGAACCAACATGTCACAAGTGTAATGGAATTGCAGAAACGTTAGAAGATGGTCCACTTAAGAAAGTTACTACCTGTTTTGAATGTGGGTGGGTTAGAGTGGAAGAATTGAAAACCTGGGAAGTGACTGAAGAATATGTAGATCCTAATTTCTCCAAAGTGAGAATGAAAGCGAGGTAATTGTGAAATATGTTTTGTTAGCGGTTTTATGTATGAGTTTGCCAATGATTGCAGCATGCTCAGTTGAACCTTCAAAAATTGAGGGAAGTCACGCTGCAAAGATGTCCACCGAACTAACATATTTTAAAGATACAAGAACTGGTTTGTGTTTTGCAACTATCGCAAGTAGAAAAACGGGCGATGCGAGTCAATCTGGTCTTGGTCTTACTTGTGTTCCGTGTGAAAATTTGAAGAGGGTAACAGTCCACTAAAAGAAGGGAGAAACACAAAATGGGTACACAGGCTGACTTTGCAACAAGAATGGACAAAGAAGGATTTACAGAAATACCTCCTGATAAATCTACAGTGAATTGTGATCATCCAGGTATGAGGTGTTGGGAAAATCCAGAGAAGGGGAAAGAATCTCTTTGTGACGAAAACGGTCATTACATTATATGGAAAGATCCAGAAGAACGCAAAACTGCAATTGCAATGTTGGATCGTGGTGAATTTAACTGGACAGGTGTTCGAATCAAACAAGGCTGAGTGGCGGAACTGGCAGACGCGCTAGATTCAAAATCTAGTGTCCATTAGGGCGTGAGGGTTCGACTCCCTCCTTAGCCACCAAGGAAAAAAGTGATGGATAATCTAGAAGCTAGAAGAGAGAATCTTAAAATTAGGCGCAAAGGAGCACAATTAGTAAGCGCCTATTGGAAAGCAGAAACTGAAGAAGAGAGGGAAGCTATTAAAGCAAAACATGATGCATTATTTAAAGAAATAGACGATTTGGAAATCGCATGTTTTGGAACTCTCAATGGCATTCCAGTAAAAAGAGAAGTGGTTAAGGAAGGTCAAGAAATATGGAAACCTGGCAAATTGTTTTACTCTGTATTGGTTCGTTCCTTATTGGCGGCGTTGGTGTTGGTTGGTATTTACTTTACACTTTCGGCAAGTTAGCAGAACCAGTTGTTGGCGCTTTTTGAAAGCGCTTTGGAGATGACCAATGTGTTTATGTGGTTGTGAAGATAAACTGTTAGGAGATTACGAGAAATGGAAAAGAAGAAAAATGTTTGATAACCTTACACCAGTCGCTTGGTTTATTGTAGGAGTTATATTCGGTTCTGGTCTTACATTTCTTTTATTCCAAATCCTTAACGGATGGAAAGGGTTTTAAAATGGGTTGAGTTAATGGTTTTTTAACCGACCTACCTGAAGATTACATAGCAAAATATGGTGGGGACACCAATGGTGGTAACGACTCTCGAAAGGTCGGGCGTGATTAAAGCGTAGCAGGTTCGATTCCTGTCCCCACCGCCAAGGAGAAATAATGAATTTAGATACAATCTTTTCAATAGTCTGGGCAGTTGGATTTGTTATTTTCGTGTTAGTTCCGGATATCAAAAAAGAGGTAAAGAAATGGCGCTCATCCAAGTGAAATTGAAAATTGTTGTGTTGATGACAGAAAATGATAGATCACCACATTATCGTTACCACTTTGTGAAACACGATAAATTTCTCTATCAACCAACACCAGGAATGGTATTGCTTTTAGATTCAGGTGAAGATTTTAGAATTGAAAGTTGTGTATACGATACTCAAAATGAAAGATTCATTCTTTCTCGATATTATTATGTTTCATATTATAACGATCATGATTCTGAGCATAATAAGATTAAAAAGCAGTTTGAAAAACTCGGTTGGAAACTGGTAGAGCCTGAGAAACAAACTGAAGTGTAATAATCATTTCAAACAAGAACATATAATAAATATAATTACGTATGTGGAGGTAGTAATGCAATCGTTAAAACCGCGATCACCGAGATGGTTTTATGAGAACGCCTGCGCACATACCGGTTATATGGTTCCAGCAACAGATAGTATTGATGAACCAACAACCCACGAAGGAAGCACATCATAACACGTTTTTGACTTCCTTCTGGTAAGAGGGAAGTAGAAAACTCCCCTCCTTATCAAGTAATCCTAATATTCAAAATGCCCGTATAGTGACAATGGCTAACACGTTGGATTGTCGATCCAAAAATAGGGATTCGAATTCCCTTACGGGCGCCATTTCTGTAATACGATTCCATGAAGGATCGCCATTTTTATATAGAACAAATATAAAAAGGCGGAGAAATTATGGAATTATGTGATTATGGTTGTGGTCAAGAAGCTAAATACTTTTTCAAAAATGGAAAAAATTGTTGTTCTAAAAATCATGGAAGCTGTCCAAATAGAAAAAAGAGTATTTATAACAGAGATGAATGTGAAGGATTTAAAAAAATAAAATGTAGTTATTGTGACAAAACGCTTCTGAGAAGCAATATTCAAATACATGAGAATAGTTGTCGATTCAATCCCGTCAATAAGAAGTATTGTTTGAATTGTGGAAAATTGATAACAAGTATTGATGCAAAGAAGTTTTGTTCGAGAAGTTGTTCTGCATCATATACTACAAAGGGAAGAAAACATTCACGAAAAACAAAAAAGAAAATATCAAAATCAGTAACAGAAACAACTGAAAAAATATTATCTTTAAGAACCCCTATAATTAATTGTTCAACAACCATGTCCAATTTGTGGAGAAATAATAGAACATGAAACATTTAATCCGAATTTTTATCCCAGACAATCTTGTTCGAAAAAATGTCTGAGTAAGTTATTATCCATAAAATCTATTGAAAGTGGGTGTGGTGGTTATAGGGAAAATGCGACACGAGGAAAATCTGGGTGGTATAAAGGATTCTTTTGTGCTAGTAGTTATGAATTGATCTTTGTAGCATATCATCTAGAAATTGGTTCCAATATATCTCCTTGTAAGTTGAAAATTCCATATATTTATAAAAATAAAAAACATCATTATCATCCTGATTTTATGATTGATGGAAAGATATATGAAACAAAAAACTATCATTCAGAAATTGTTGATATAAAAACACAAGCGGCTAAAGATTCCGGTTATGAAATTGATGTTTTATATTTTGAAGAACTTGAACCCATGTTGGAATATTTAACAGCTAAACTTAAAATAGAAGATATATTAGAACTATATGAATAGAAAGGTAAGTTATGTTCAGATATAAAATTTGGGACTCATGGTCAGTCACTCAAACAGGAGGAAACACCATGAGTAAGAAAACAAAAGATCAAGCACGCAAGTCAGATCCAAACGATGGACTCGTAGCTTTTGATCGTTTTGATGACATCTTTGCATCAATGGATAGTTTTTTCGAGACCGTTGGTGATGCATTTGGAAGCATCTTCGATGAAGGGTGGGCAACACCGCCAGTCAGTAAAAGAATGTTTAACCGTATGCAACCAAAGACGTCCCTACCAAAAGGGAACATTCGAGAAACTGATACCAAGTATATTGCTGAATTTGCACTTGCTGGTTTCTCAAAGGATGACATCAGTGTTGAGCTCAAGGATAATGTATTATTCTTGCAGGCAACAAAAGACGATCAAATAGAAGAGAAGGGAAGATATCTCATGCAAGAGGTTGCTAAAAGAACCTTTAAACGTGTTATCAAATTCCCTGAGAAAATCAACACTGACGCTGTCACCGCATCATTCGAGAACGGCATCTTGACGCTTATCCTTGAGAAAGAGAAAGTTGAGCCAGCGGATGACGTATTACAAATTGACATCAATTAACATCTAATCTGATCTGACCGTGGGTCCCATGTTTAAATTACTTGAGTTGTATTACTGGAAGTTGATGCGGTTATGGTGGCTAGCAATTAGAAATACAATGGTTGCTGGTATTAATCCGGAAATGTTTTTATGGCTGTTAGTTTTAATAGCTTTTGCTTTATCAATGAGGTGAGGTGGCCGAGTCGGTAAAGGCGTCAGTTTGCTAAACTGATTGAGTTAACAGCTCTTGCAGGTTCAAATCCTGTCCTCACCGCCATAGAAAGGATTTCATATGAGATTTAGAGATCCGTGTAAATGGTGTATTGTCTCACCAACCTGTCGAGAAGGTTGTGATGAAAATAAAGAATATCACAATACTATAAAGAAGATTTGGATGGCTACAGGAGATAAATTTATTAGAGGACTCCCAGTTATTTGTCTGTCTATTATCTGGATCATAGAATGGAAATGGGGGTGGTAAGGAGAACTGGCGAATGAGTAAAAAATATGGAATGGAAGTGAATGATGAAACATTTTGGTTAAGGTCGATGTATTTGTGGGATGGAAAGTCAGTTGAGCTTGATGAAATTCAATCTCGTAACATTAAGTTCGATGTTAAAGACACGAAAGGAAAAAGAACATTCACTGTTCCGATTGGTACAGTACATGGTATTGTTATACAAGTTCTTGATGCTCTTGGACACATGGACGGTTGTGAAGAGTTCTTAGAGAGCAGTCTTACTGTGGACCCTTATCATGACTGGAACCATAAAATTGAGCTGACTTTCAAATACGACAAGCCGAAACCAAAACCAACAAATTGGTGCATTTTTGAAAAGCTCAATAGCTGGGCAATATGTGAAATTTCTCATAAAAAACTTGACGGAAAACAATGGTGTCGGTTTAGTAAATACATTGCTGACAAGAAACAAGTGGTTGTCTCAACTACCATTCAAGAAAAAGTTACAATGGGTATGGGGAAGGAACAACGTTCTTGGGCGAGTGACAAAAAAATTGAATTGACAATACCTGTCAAGAATGTTCATCAGGTCAAAAGACAATGTCCTATTTGTCGAGGTAGTGGACGCGTGTTTGCTTTACGACAATTCTTTGATTGTGGTGAATGTAGTGGCTCAGGTCGAGTCATTGTCAAACCAAAAGACTATTACAAAAAAGTTACGGCTGAGGTAAAATCATGAGAAAAATGTCAGACCTTGTAAAGGATAAAAAGTGGCAGGCAGTCAGAAAAAAGTTACTCGGTCAATGGAGTAAAAAACCCGAATGGTGCTGCACTCAACTAAAAAAATATCTTGGTCCTATACATAAAACAAGTAATGACAAGATCAAGATAACAATGAACTACTTAACCGGGTCTGGTTTTAGAACTGGTAAAATTAAACATCCTTGCATTACAAAGTTAAGATTA